>OMKS01000555.1_pt1 | contig 34826 bp, 33 predicted proteins | sample 1674721 | NCBI WGS metagenome assembly OMKS01 (sample SAMN06264996, study PRJEB25208) | sediment metagenome | isolation source: hot spring sediment | place: USA: California | collected 2014-09-02 | reverse complement strand
GCGAGACACTAAGCGGCTCCATTACCACCACGCCGAGCCGACGGGCCAGCTCCGACAGACCGGCCGCATCCCGACCGTCGATACGCGCACGCGTTACCCCCTGCCGGCGCTCGATGCCCAGTCTGGAGGTGCATCCGTGTGCAGCCACGCGCGCCACCACCTGGCAGGCGTCGGCCCCGAAGCGGACCAGCTCGTCGGGCCGCGCCGAACGAAAGCTGCGTCCCCGGGAAAGAAAGTCGATGGACTCGAGAAGGGTGGTCTTGCCGGAGGCATTGTCACCGACGATCAGATTGACGCCGGGGCAGGGTTCCAGCTCCACCTGTTCGAAGTTGCGAACCTGGCGGAGCTGGAGAAACTCAATGTGCATGCAGACGCGTTACAGCCGCATCGGCATCACGACGAAGACCGAGTCCGGGTCGGCCGGATCGCGCAGCAGCGCGCTGCTGTTCCCGTCCTTCAGCGTCCCCTCGACCGCATCTCCCTCGACCGTATTGAGCACATCGAGCAGGTAATTGACGTTAAAGCCGATCTCCACCGGGTCACCCTGATAGCTGATCTCAATTTCATCCTGGGCCTCTTCCTGCTCCGGGTTGTGCGCCTGAATACTCAGCACCCCGTCGGCGAAGCCCAGACGGATGCCGCGGTACTTCTCGTTAGAGAGGATCGAGGCGCGCTGTAGCGCCTGGCGCATCAGGTCGCGATCGATGCGGATCTCCTTGTCGCCGCCCTGCGGCAGCACTCGTTCGTAATCCGGAAACCGCCCGTCGATCAGCTTGGATGTAAACCGCACCCCGTTCAGTGTGACACGAATGTGATTGGAGGAGAGCTGCACGGTCGCCTGCTCTTCACTGTCCTCCAGCAGGCGCATCAGTTCCTGAACCCCCTTGCGCGGCACGATCACCTGCTGCGGGGTCTCGGTGTCCACGGCGGCGGTGCACTGCGACATGGCGAGGCGATGCCCATCGGTCGCAACGGTGCGTACGCGATTCGGCCCCACCTCGAGCATCAGGCCATTGAGGTAATAGCGCACGTCCTGGTTGGCCATGGCAAAACCCGTCTTCTCGATCAGGCGCTTGAGCGCACCCTGGGCGATGCTGAATTCCCGGCTGGCCGCGATCTCCTCCAGCGAGGGAAACTCTGCCGCCGGAAGCGTGGTGAGCGAGAAGCGGCTCTTGCCACTGGTCACCGTCGCCTTCTCGCCCTCGGTCGCGATGGCGATGGACGCCCCCTCGGGCAATGCCTTGCAGATGTCGGCCAGCTTGCGTGCCGGGATCGTCACCTCGCCCGGTTTATCTGCCGCCCGCCCGATCTGTGCGACCAGTTCCACCTCCAGGTCCGTGGCGGTCACCGTCAGTCCGCCACCATCACTGCGAATCAGTACATTGGCCAGCGCCGGCAGTGTCTGGCGCTTCTCCACCGCCCCGATGACCTGCTGTAACGGCTTGAGGAGTTCTTCCCGCTGGATACTGATTTTCATGGTTCCGGTGTTCCCCAGTTATTAAAGATAGATAGGATAATAATAGTAATAAGGGGCCTGTCGGCGTGTGTGTAACTTTCTATTTCACTATATTTATCAGATACTTATTCGTTGTTTTTGCCTGTGCGCCCAGCCGCCACAACCACCTGATAGCCTGTGTACCGAATGTGGATAACTTTATCATCGCGTTTCGCGCACGTCCTGCCTACAGGTTATCCACAGCTTCGCGCGCAGGCCGCTTCAGGTCGTCAGCGTGCGCAACAGGTTGGTGTAATCCTCGTTGATCCGCGAGTCTTCTTCACGTAGCGAGGCGATCTTGCGACAGGCGTGCAGAACCGTCGTGTGATCCCGCCCGCCGAAGGCGTCCCCGATCTCCGGCAGACTGTGGTTCGTCAGTTCCTTCGCCAGCGCCATGGCGAGCTGCCGTGGACGCGTGATGGAACGGCTGCGACGTGTCGACAACAGTTCTGCGACCCGAATCTTGTAATACTCCGCCACCGTCTTCTGGATGTTGTCGATGGTGACCAGTTTGTCCTGCAGTGCCAGCAGGTCCCGCAGCGCATCCTTGGCGAAGTCCAGCGTGATGGGCCGCCCCGTGAAGTGCGCGTTGGCGATGACACGCCGCAGCGCCCCTTCCAGCTCGCGGATGTTCGAGCGGATCCGCTTGGCCATGAAGAAGGCGACCTCGCTCGGCAGGTCGACACCGGTCTGCTCGGCCTTGTTCTGCAAGATCGCCACGCGCGTCTCGAGCTCGGGCGGCTCGATCGCCACCGTGAGCCCCCAGCCGAAGCGCGACTTCAGCCGCTCCTCCAGCCCGTCGACCTCCTTCGGATAACGGTCGCAGGTCAGGATGACCTGCTGCTGACTTTCCAGCAGGGCATTGAAGGTATGGAAAAACTCCTCCTGGGAGCGTTCCTTACCGGCGAAGAACTGGATGTCGTCGATCAGCAGCGCGTCGACCGAGCGGTAGTAGCGCTTGAACTCCTCGATCGCGTTGTGCTGCAGGGCCTTGATCATGTCCGCGACGAAGCGCTCCGAATGAAGGTAGACCACCTTCGCGTTCGGGTTGAGCTCCAGGATCTTGTTGCCCACCGCGTGCATCAGGTGGGTCTTGCCCAGCCCGACCCCGCCGTAGATAAACAACGGGTTATAGGCCTTGCCCGGGTTCTCCGCGATCTGCAGCGAGGCGGCGCGAGCGAGCTGGTTACTCTTGCCCTCGACGAAGTTGTCGAAGGTAAAGTTGCGGTTGAGATTATTCGTGAACTGCGGCGAACTCGCGGCTGGCTGCGGCTGCACCGGATCGGTCCGCCGTGCCGGCGTGGGCCGGACGTCCCCGCCGCCACCCGCCGTCACCGGGTTCGGCCGGGCGGTGTCGCGCGACCCCGAGCCCACCTCGAGCAGCACGCGCAGGCCGGAGCTGCCCGAGATCTCGTGCGCGGCCTCATTGATGCGGTCGAAGAAGTTGTCCTTGACCCAGTCCATCACGAAACGGTTGGGCGCAAGCAGCCGCAGCGTGTCCGAGTCTTCTATGGCGTGCAGCGGACGGATCCAGGTGTTGAGCTGCTGCTCGGGCACCTCGGATTCCAGCCGCGCCACACACTGCTGCCAGAGTGAGCTGCCAACCAACGGTCGTGTCTCCCGAAAGGGTCAAGTCGTGTGCAAAGGCGGGAGCGTGAGTCTATACCTTCTGCCCGCCGCGCGGAACCTCGCGTCCACTCCCCGCCCCTTAATCTACACCCCCCGAGACGCCGCTTAAAGTTGACAAAAGCCACCGTTCCAAGTAGATTTCGCCTCCTTTTGTTCGAACCATCCACCGCATAACCGACTTGGCGGACTGAAACCATGAAGCGTACTTTTCAGCCCAGCGTTCTGAAACGCGCCCGCACCCACGGCTTCCGTGCCCGTATGAGCACCCGCGGCGGCCGCAAGGTCCTGGCCGCTCGCCGCGCCAAGGGCCGCAAGCGCCTGACCCCGTAAGCCTTGACCGGATCGCGGCCGCAGGGGTTTGCGCGCGACGCGCGCCTGATCCGACCCCGGCAGTTTCGCCGCGTCTTCGAGCAGCCGATCCGGGTTTCCGACCGCGCCTTCACGCTGCTTGCCCGACCGCGATCCACCGCCGCCCTCGACGAGGGCGCGCGGCTTGGGCTCGCCATCTCGAAAAAATGCGCCCGGCTGGCCGTGGACCGTCATCGCCTCAAACGACTGATCCGCGAGAGCTTTCGGCAGGTGCGCGGCGAGCTGCCACCCGTCGACGTGGTCATCATGTGTCGACCGGCGGCCACGACGTTGACCAATCAGGCGGCCCGCGCCGCCCTCGATAAACTCTGGCAACGACTGATACGGCAATGCGCAGACTCCTCATCGGCCTGATCAAGCTCTATCGCTTGCTCCTGAGCCCCTTCCTCGGGCAGCATTGTCGCTTTACCCCAACCTGTTCCTGCTACGGTATCGAGGCCATCGAGCGCCACGGCCCCTGGCGCGGTACCTGGCTGACCTTGCGTCGCCTGGGCCGCTGCCACCCGTTCGCCGAAGGCGGCTATGACCCCGTACCGGATAAACCACACAGGCACCCGCATGGATAATCAACGTCCCTTTCTTATCATCGCCCTCGTCTTCATCCTGTTCATGATCTGGCAGGCCTGGGAGGTGGATCACGCGCCCCAGCCCGAGACCACGGCGAGCCCGGCCGAGTCCGGTCCCGTAATGCCGGCCGACATTCCGGCCGCCGCGGCGCCGCGCGCAGGGGACGTCCCCGTGGAGCCCTCCGCGACCATGGCCGCCGCCGAGCGCAAGCGCGTCCGTGTCGTCACCGACGTGCTGGACCTCGAGATTGACACCCGCGGCGGGACCATCCTGCGTGCCGATCTGCCGACCTACCCGGTCAGCCTGAAGCAGCCCGACCAGCCCATCCGCATCCTCGACGACGAGCGTCGACGTTACGTGGCCCAGTCCGGTCTGCGGCATGTCGAGGTCGACGACCTGGAAGCCCTGTCGCTCGCACCCAGCCACCACGACGTGTACCAAGCCGACGCCGACGAATACCGGCTGGCCGCGGGCCAGAACACGCTGCGCGTGCCCCTGACCTGGACCAGTCCCCAGGGTGTCATCGTCACCAAGGTCTACACCTTCCAGCGCGGCGACTTTCTGATCGACGTCGCCCACGAGGTGCGCAACGCCAGCAATCGACCCTTCACCGCCCAGCAGTACCGCCACCTGCGTCAGGCCGGCGATGGTGGGGATGACGGCAACCTGTTCATCTACACCTTTACTGGTGCGGCCTACTACGACGATGCCTTCCGCAAGCTGGCCTTCGACGACATGGAGAAGAAGCCGCTGGACACCGACCTGCCCGGTGGCTGGGTGGCCATGTTGCAGCACTACTTCCTGTCTGCCTGGGTGCCCGAGCAGGACGCCACCAACCGCTACTACACCATGGTCATCCCGGAGGCCGGTCGCACCGACTACATCATCGGCATGCGCTCCGAGCCCATGACCATCGCCCCCGGCGAGACCGGCGCGTTCCATACCGGCTTCTACGTGGGCCCGAAGATCCAGGACCGCCTGAGCGACATCGCCGAGGGTCTGGACCTGTCCGTCGACTATGGCATCTTCACCATCTTCGCCAAGCCGCTGTTCTGGCTGCTCAGCTTCATCCACGGCCTGATCGGGAACTGGGGCTGGGCCATCATCGCCGTCACGGTGCTGATCAAGCTCGTCTTCTACAAGCTGTCCGCCACCAGCTACCGCTCCATGGCCCGCATGCGCCAGGTGCAGCCCAAGCTCGCGGCGCTCAAGGAGCGTTATGCGGACGACAAGCAGAAGATGAACCAGGCGCTGTTTGATCTGTACAAGAAGGAGAAGATCAACCCGCTGGGCGGCTGCCTGCCCATCCTGGTGCAGATCCCCGTGTTCATTGCCTTCTACTGGATGCTGCTCGAGGCCGTGGAACTGCGCCAGGCCCCGTGGATCCTGTGGATCCAGGATCTGTCCACGCGCGACCCGTACTTCATCCTGCCGATCCTCATGGGCATCACCATGGTGATCCAGCACCGGCTCAACCCGCAGCCGCTGGACCCGGTGCAGCAGAAGATCATGATGATCCTGCCGGTCGTGTTCACCGTGTTCTTCGCCTTCTTCCCGGCAGGCCTGGTGTTGTACTGGTTCTTCAACAGCCTGCTGTCCATCGCCCAGCAATGGGTGATCACCCGGCGCATGGAAAAGGCCGCCAGCTGACACGGACGATGAAACGGGGAGCCTGAGGCTCCCCGTTTCACATCCGGCCCGTTATCCTGTTCACATGAACGCTGTCACGGTCACCGATACCATCGCCGCCGTCGCCACGCCCAGCGGGCGGGGCGGAGTGGCGATCGTGCGCGTGTCCGGACCGGCGGTGCCGGCCATCGCGCAGGCCATCGCCGGCGACTTGCCGGCGCCGCGGCGCGCGGCCTACCGCCGGTTCCGAGATGCCGCGGGCGAGGTCATCGACGACGGCATCCTGCTGTACTTTCCCGCGCCCGCCTCGTTCACCGGCGAGCCGGTCATCGAGCTGCAGGGCCATGGCGGCCACGTGGTGGTCGACATGGTGCTGCGCCGCTGCCTCGAACTCGGCGCCCGCCTCGCCCGCCCGGGCGAGTTTTCCGAACGCGCCTTTCTCAACGACAAGCTCGACCTGGCCCAGGCCGAGGCCATCGCCGACCTGATCGACGCCGGTTCCGAGCAGGCTGCCCGCTCCGCCCAGCGCGCCCTGCAGGGCGCCTTCTCGCAGGCGGTAAACGAACTTCTCGATCGCCTGATCGAACTGCGCATCTACGTGGAGGCCGCCCTGGATTTCCCGGACGAGGAGATCGATTTTCTCGCCGACCGGGCCGTGAGTGACCGGTTCGAGACCATCAAGGCCACGCTGGACGCGATCCGCGCCCGCGCCAGCCAGGGCGCGCTGCTGCGCGACGGCATGAACCTGGTCATCGTCGGCCAGCCCAACGCCGGCAAGTCGACGCTGCTCAACCAGCTGGCCGGCTTCGAGGCCGCCATCGTCACCGACATTCCGGGCACCACCCGCGACGTCCTGCGCGAGCGCATCAGCCTCGATGGCCTGCCCCTGCACGTCATCGATACCGCCGGCCTGCGGGAGAGCGCCGACCCGGTGGAGCAGGAGGGCATCCGCCGCGCCTGGCGCGAAGTGGAGCAGGCCGATCTCGTCCTGCTGCTGCTCGACGGCACCCGCGGACCCACAGACGAAGATCGCGACATCCTGGCCCGCCTGCCCGAGCGCCTGCCCGTGCTGCGCGTGCACAACAAGATGGACCTAACCCGGCACGACTGCGGGGCCCGCGATGGGGAATTGTATCTCTCGGCGAAGACCGGTGAGGGCGTGGACACCCTGATCCGCCACCTCAAGCAGATGGTGGGCTACCGCGAGACCGCGGAAGACGTCTTCATCGCCCGCCGTCGCCATCTCGATGCGCTGGCCCGCACCGAGGCCCACGTGTTCGCCGGCGAGGAGCACTTGCGCGTGACCCGGGCCGGCGAGCTGCTCGCCGAGGAATTGCGCCTCGCCCAGGAGGCCCTGGGCGAGATCACCGGGCGTTTCACTGCCGACGATCTGCTGGGACGCATCTTTTCCAGTTTCTGCATCGGAAAATAGACGCCCTTCCTGAGCGTTCCGCCATAGTCCACCAAATCCCTTTAAGCCGGCGTAATTGCTGGCTTTTTTGTCTGTCGCTGTCTATCATGTTCCGCATGAAGCCGGTGAAATGTGTTCCCTGATGTGTGCCCTTACGGCTAAAAATGTGTTCCCTGATCGCAAATGTGTTCCCTGATGGATGGCCAGAAATAGACGTTTTAAGGGGAAAAAACAGCCCTAATCAGGGAACACATAAGGGAACACGGGGCTTTTCAATGTCACACAACACACTGATAAACGAGGATTTTTCAGCATGTGTTCCCTTGTGGATTTGTTGAGGGATGGAACGGCTATTTTCAGGCTGGGCGGGCGGCTTGCTACAGCTACAGTTGCTACGTTTGCTACACATAGGGGCGAGATATGGCGTTATCAGATACCAAGTTGCGAAACCTGAAGCCGACCGGCAAGGCGTTCAGCGTTTCGGACGGCGGCGGGCTGTTCGTGGAGGTGACCCCCGGCGGGCGCAAGTCGTGGAAGCTGCGCTACCGTGTGGGTGGGCGTGACGCCAAGCAAGAGAAGGTGGTGCTGGGAGACTACCCCGCCTACTCACTGACTGAAGCCCGATCATGGCGGGATGACTGCAAGGCGCTTGCGGGGCGCGGGCTGTCCCCCATGGCGCTGCGGCGTGGCGATCCGATACCGGATGAAGCGACCCCGGCGGCAAAGGAGCTGGCGCAGGCTTTCATCCGCGACTGGTGCACGGCAACGGTTGAGAAGGCGCGGCAGCAAGAGGCCGAGACCAAGGCCAGCAACACGGTGGAAGCCTTCGCATGGGAATGGTTCCAGAAGGTGGCGGAGCCTGCGAACCGTAACCCCCGCAACATCAAGCGCGTTCTGAGCAAAGACATCATCCCCGCCATTGGCGGCAAACAGTTGGTCGATGTAAGCGTGGCCGATGTGCTGTCGATTACCGACAAGATCAAGAATCGCGGTTCCGACCAGATGGCGCTTCAAACCCGCAACATTCTGAAGCGCTTGTTTTCCTATGCCATTGCGCGGGAGAAGATGAGCAGCAACCCGGCGGCGGCCATCGAAGCCAAGTACATTGCTACGGCCAAGAGCCGGGACGTGGCCTTGTCCCCGGATGAAGTCGGGCGACTGCTGCGGGCAATCTATCAATCCAGCATGAACCGTTCCCACAAGCTGGCGCTGCACCTGCTGATCCTGTGCATGGTGCGCAAGTCGGAAATGATCGAAGCACGTTGGGATGAAATCGACCTGAGCAAGGCTGAATGGTTTATCCCCGGCGAGCGTATGAAGATGGATCACCCGCACTTTGTTCCGCTATCACGGCAGGCGGTGGCAATGCTGGAGGAACTGAAGGGGCTTTCAAGCGGTTCTGACTGGGTTTTCCCCAGCCGCAATACCCTGAGCAAGCCTATATCCAAAACCACCCTGAACAGCGCTGTGCGTTCGCTGGATCATGGCGTGCGCGATTTTGTTATTCACGACTTCCGGCGCACGGCATCAACCCACCTGCATGAAGCGGGCTTCAATTCCGACTGGATAGAGAAAGCGCTTGCCCACGAAACCAGGGGAATCAGGGGCGTTTACAACCGGGCGCAATACGCTGACCAGCGGCGGGAAATGCTGCAATGGTGGGCCGACTTTGTGGATAGCCAGATTGACGAAGGGCGCAAGGTGATTATCGGGCGCTTTGGCAAAGCGTATCAGGCGGGGTGATAGGTATGGATGACTACGATGAGGCAATCACATTCGCCAAGGAAATTCTAGGTAGTGAGATTTGGCTTAAGGATGTAGCAGCGAGCAAGGCCCGCATAGAAGCGGACAATCAGACAGAAGCCCATGCAAATTATATTTTTGAAGAGATGAAAAAGGCGGCAGAGAAAGAGAACCCCGATACATTGGAATATGACGTGCTGATTTTAACCGCTGTTTCATATTTGAGGGACCCCGACTCTTTCATGATGCCGACATATTTGCAAACATTTGTGGCGGATGTGTTGGAAGGAAAGCGCCAACGTCCTACCACGCGAGGTAGAGACAAATACGCCAATTGGCGGAGGGATTACAGCCTTATGCGGGCAGTCGCAGAAGTCGCTAAAAAATACGAACTGCCCCACTACACCAACAACGAGTTATCGGGAAAAATCACGGCGGCAGACATTGTTAGTCATGCGGCGGGCGTTAGTGTTGATGTGGTGATTACCGCATTCAAAAAGAAGAAGCACCTTCTCTAGTCAGAAAGAAATGGGGGGGGAATAACCCGCGTAATACCACCCCAAGATGACGCAAACCTAAGCCCATATTGTGCCAGTCATGCCGGTATTTTCCGGCGAATGTTACGGAGTAACTAGCATGACTGCACAAGCCAAAACAGCGCCCACCATCCTGCGGCGCAAGCAAGTGGAAGCCCGCACTGGGCTTGCCCGATCCACTATCTATCAATACGTTCGGGCGGGCACTTTCCCTGCGCCCATTAACCTTGGCACCAAGTCTGTTGGCTGGATCGAGGCAGAAGTTGATGCGTGGCTTGAAGCGCGTATTAGCGATAGCCGCAAGGCTTGAGGGGGCGACCATGAGAAAAGAAAAAGCCCCAGTAACGGGGCGGGAAGATTGTACGGCTGGCACCTGCAATTCTACCGCAACCCGCAAACACCAATCCAGAGCCATGCAGCGGGTAGCGCTGTTGCAGTGGCTGCAAGCGCACCAGCGAATCACCACCCTGCAAGCCCGTAATGAGCTGGGCATCATGCACCCGGCAGGGCGCGTTCGAGCACTGCGGGAAGTTGGTAACGACATTGCCACCTACTGGCAGTGGCAAGCCGACGCGACCGGCAAGAAACACAGACAGGCGCTGTATGTGCTGCTGTCCTGTAAAAGGGGTGCGGCATGAACGATGTTAATCGTATCGGCACTGCCCTGAATTTTGTCCCGGCGGATGACCGGGAAACCTGGCTGCGCATGGGTATGGCGATCAAGTCGGAACTCGGTGATTCCGGCTTTGACCTGTGGGACGGCTGGAGCCAGCAAGCCGAATCATACAAGCCCAATGACGCGCGGGACGTATGGCGAAGCATCAAGCCTGATGGCGGCGTGACTATCGGCACCCTGTTCCATGAGGCCAAGGCCAGCGGCTGGCGGGGCGATGGTACTTATCAGAGACCATCCCCGGAAGAGCTTGCAGAGCGTAAGCGTATTGCTGCTGAACGGGCGGAACAAGAGCAAGCTACTATCCAGTGTGAGCGATCCGATACGGCGGCGAAGGCGGCGGCGATCCTGAAGGCAGCAACACCCGCACAAGCGGATCATCCCTATCTGGTACGCAAGCAGGTAGCACCAGTGGACACACTGCGGGAGATTAACGCCAGCGCGGCGGCTTCGATTCTGGGCTATCAACCGAAGTCCGGCGGCGATCCGCTGACCGGGCGCTTGCTGGTGGTACCCGTCAAGCAGGGGGACCACATCTCAACGCTGGAACTAATCGGTGGTGAGGGACGCAAGGCGGCGCTTGCAGGACGTGGCACCAAGGCCGGTGGCTACTGGGCAACGAATCGACTACCAGACGGCAAAGGCCAAGGATTGATCCTGCTGATAGGCGAAGGGGTGGCAACCGTATTGTCTGCAAGCGAAGTGACCGGGCACCCGGCTATTGCGGCGCTATCGTCGGGCAATCTGCCAACGGTGGCAAAGGCCATACGCGAACGCTACCCGGCGGCGGAACTGGTGATCCTGGCTGATCTTGTAAAGGCAGACGGCAAGTCCGACCCCCATGCCATCGAGGCGGCGCAATCCGTGGGTGGAAAAATCGCGGTGCCTGATTTTGGCGCTAACCGTGAACCCGGTCTGACCGACTTCAACGACATGGCTGTGACCATTAACAAGGACGCGGTGAAGCGCACCATACGGAGCGCCAGCGCTGCGGGCTCCCTATGGCCGGAACCCCAGCCCCTGACCGCCAGCCATGCGCCAGAGCCGTACCCATTGGACGCATTGCCCAACACGGTGCGGGCAGCGGTGAAAGAGGTGGCGGACTTTGTGAAGGCGCCTGTCCCTTTGGTGGCATCATCGGCACTGGCGGCGTTGTCGCTGGCGATTCAGGCCCATGTGGATGTTAGGCGGGCGGAGAAACTGGAAGGCCCTGCCGGGCTGTTCCTGCTGACCATTGCCGATTCAGGCGAACGGAAAAGCACCTGTGACGGCTTCTTTACCAAGGCCATTCGTGACTATGAGGCAGAGCAGGCCGAAGCCGCTAAGCCGGTTCTGAAGCGCTACAGGGCCGATATTGAGGCATGGGAAGCCAAGCGATCCGGCATCAAGGACAAAATCCGCCACCTTGCCAAGGACAGCAAGCCCACAGATGGCATGGAGTCGGCATTGCGCGAACTGGAGCAGGACAAACCAGAGCCGCCAAGAGTCCCCCGGCTGATGTACGCGGACGCCACCCCCGAAGCGCTGGCGCATGGATTGGCGAAGCAATGGCCTTCTGGCGGCGTGGTATCGTCTGAAGCGGGCATTGTGTTTGGTTCCCATGGCATGGGCAAGGATAGCGTCATGCGTAATCTGGCAATGTTGAATCAGTTGTGGGATGGCACCAGCCTGACCATTGACCGGCGCACCAGTGAATCATTCACGGTACGCGGGGCGCGGCTGACCGTGGCCTTGCAGGTACAGGAACCCACCCTGCGGGAGTTTTTCGGCAAGGCGGGAGCGCTGGCGCGTGGAACGGGCTTTCTGGCGCGGTTCCTTGTGGCATGGCCTGCATCAACCCAAGGCTTCCGACTCTTCACCGAAGCCCCTGTTAGCTGGCCTGCACTGGCGGCATTCAATCAGCGACTGGCGGCAATCCTGAACCAGCCTGAACCGATGGACGATGACGGCGCACTGACCCCGGCCATGTTGTCACTGTCACCTGAAGCCAAACGGGCATGGGTGGAGTATCACGACGCCATCGAGCGGGAGCTTGCCAGCGGAGGCGAACTCTACGATGTGCGGGACGTGGCATCAAAAAGCGCAGATAATGCGGCACGGCTGGCAGCATTGTTCCAGATGTTCGAGCACGGCACGGGCGCTGTCAGTGTGGATTGCTTCGAGAGCGCCAGCCGGATAGTGGCCTGGCACCTGAGCGAAGCGCGGCGCTTTTTCGGTGAGCTGGCGCTACCGCCAGAGCTTGCAGACGCGGCGCGGCTGGATAGTTGGCTGATCGACTACTGCCAGCGGGAGCGTGTGGGAACCGTGAACAAGCGATACCTGCGCCAGCATGGGCCGGTTCGGGATGGGGCGCGGCTGGATAGCGCCATTAGGGAACTGGTGGACCTTGACCGACTGCGGGTACGCCAAGATGGACGGCGCATCGACGTGGCGGTGAACCCGGCATTGCTGGAGGTGGGCGCATGACCTTATCCGCACTTATCCGAGGACGGGGTTTTGCTACAGCTACAGTTGCTACACCTGCTACACATAAGCAGGCCAAGGCGGGAACTGTAGCAAACGTAGCAAGTGTAGCCGTAGCAAACCAGCTATTGGCCGAAGAAGAAACGGCTATCCGGGCATGGCTGGCGCATATCGAGGAAACCGACTCGGTAACCATTGCGGATGTGCTGGCCAAGTGTGCCGCTAAACCTGATGCGCGGGCCTTCTACCTGGAACAAGCAAGGCAGATACCGCCATCACCAGAACCCGACTACACGGCCACCTGTGGAGCCTGTAGGCACTTCCAGAGGATCGACCACCCCAACCTTGGGCACTGCGTCAAAGGTGAACCTGAAGCCCCTGCTGGGCTTTGGGACACTGACCGGCGGTGGTGTATGAAATACGAGGCAAGCAACCATGGCTGATACCAGAAAAGCCAAGCCACCCCAGAGAGGGAATTATCAGGCCGTGGCCCTAAATGCTGTCAAGCATGGGATATTGTCAAAGCTGGTGGTACTTCCCCATGAGGATGAAGCCGAGTTTTCGGAACTACTGGCTGCATTAGTGGATGAGCACCAACCTTCAGGGATGACGGAGCAGCACCTTGTGGAAGAGCTTGCAGGCATTATCTGGCGCAAGCGGCGGGTACTGATAGCCGAAGGGGCGATCATCAACCGGAACCTGGCTGATTCGCTTTCTGATCATGACCCATTATTCGATATTTCAGTAAGTGCGGAGGCACTGTTAAGTATTATTGAGGAACACTTGGGCTCAGGCCTTCAGGCCGCAACCAAGATGCAAACGCTTGGGGAGGCTATGCAAGCGCGTAAGCTGGAAAACCTTGCGCGGTATGAAACCCACCTTGATCGTAAGTTTGAGCGAACCCTTGGAATGTTGTTGAAGCTGAGGGAGCTTCGCGGCGGGTGATCTGTTTCGCAAAATCAGGGGTGAATCTGAAATGTGTTCCCTGATGTGTTCCCTTTTCCAGAAGGCGAGATGACGAAACCCCGTAATATCAAGGCTTCTGGCCATTTTTCTAATTTCTGCATCGAAAGTGATCCGGTTCAGGGTTGCCGAGTGGGCGTTACACGACCATAACGCGCGTAACACCACAAGAAGCTATGATCGAAAGGCAATCGTTTCAGCAGATAAAACAAGGGTGGCACGATGAACGGTGATTCAAAAGAACGCTATGGACGCATCTCGCGTCTTTTTCACTGGGGCATGGCCGTCCTCATCGTCTGGCAGCTGTTGAAGTTCTTCGACCGCATCGCTGACGGCGAGCACTGGGTCGGCCAGACTCTCGTCCCCTGGCATGTGTCCATCGGCTCGCTGTTGCTGATACTCGTGGTGCTGCGGCTAATCTGGGCAGTCAAGCAGAAGGACAACCGCCCCGACCAGGACCCCACACTGGCCTTCTGGGTCAAGGTAGGTCATGGGCTGCTGTATCTTGGCCTGGTGCTGATGCCGGTGCTGGGTATCTTCTACCTGCTCGGCAACGGTTACGGCTGGAAGGTGTTCAGCGTGCAGTTGATCGCGAAGGGTGAGAAGATCGCCTGGATGGCCAGCCTTGGCAGCCTGCACTCGCCGATCGCCTGGGTTCTGCTGATGCTGATCATCGGCCATGTCGGTATGGCGCTGTGGCATCAGCTCGTCAAACGCGACGGCGTACTGCGCCGCATGCTCTGACTTCTCTGTGCAGGCCGGAACTGGGCGCAAGACGCCTTTGACCGGCCACCATCAGCGGATGGCATGTACGCGCACGTTCTTGCCGGATTTCTTGCCCTGGTACAGGGCATCGTCAGCCCGTTTCAGAATCGTTTCGATGTCATCTCCCGGATGGAAGCAGGCCGAGCCGATGCTGACGGTATAGGAGGGAATGTCCGTCGCCGCGCTAGCAGACGCGGCAATCTGCTTGCGCAGGTTTTCGAGGATTCGAGGCGTGACAGCATCGTCCGCCTCGGTGAGCAGCACCAGGAATTCCTCCCCGCCCCAGCGACCAACAGCATCGTGATTGCGGATGTTGTCCCGTATGCATGCGGTGACATGACGGATGACCCTGTCACCAACGTCGTGTCCGTGGGTGTCGTTGATGCCCTTAAAGTCGTCGATGTCGACAATCGCGATAGCGAAGCAGCAGGCGCTGCGGCCGGTACGGCTGGCCTCTTTCTTGAGGAGCTCGTCCATGGCGCGCCGGTTGTAGATGCCGGTGAGCATATCCAGGTGCGCCTTACGCTCCCACTCGGCGGTGGCGGCCATGAGCCGGTCTTCCGCGCGCTTGGCGATGACACCGTAGGTGTAGACGATGAAGCCGAGCGTGAAATAGACGGCGACGGTGTTGCCTAAATGCAAAAGGCCCAGCACCCCCGGCGCCACCGCCAGCAGGGTGAAGTCCATGTCCATCCCGCCGAAGAACAGATACAGCAGACCTTTCACGACGATGGCCAGGGCTGCGAGGGCTAGCCGAAACAGCAGCGGCCAGTAGGTATTGAGCAATACCACCGGACCCACGGCAAATAGGTAGTAGGGAAAGCCGGCCATCCAGCCGAGAAGGACGGTGGTGAGGATGGCGTGGAGCAGCACCTCGACATACACGAGCAGCAGTGCCGAGGACCAGTGGCGTCCGTGGTTGAGAACGAGTGCGAACACATAGGCTGCCATGCTCGCCAGGTTGAGCAGGGCAAGAGTCCATACCCCCAGAACCACGAAGACGACAAAGAAGCCCAGGTGCAGCAGCCAGGCCAGGTAGTAGATCTGGTGCAGCACCTGGTTGAAGCTAAGGCTTTGCTGTGTGCCCTGGGGCAGGGACAGCAGCCGAGTTGTCAGTGAGGGTGTCACGTAGCGATATCTCGGGCTGGCGCAGGGCCTCGCTCCGTGAAACCCGAAGATTGATTATGACCGAACTGGCTCGTCAGGTGCGACGCCCCGGACGTCACCGTCCGTGCGGCTCATCCCCCAGTCGTCGAGGATGACGTAAAGTGCCGGCAGCAGGATCAGGATCAGCACCGTGGAGACGAGCAGCCCGAACACCACCGAGATCACCAGCGGGATGATGGCCACCGCCTGGGTGCTGGTTTCGGCCAGCAGGGGGAGCAGCCCGGCAATCGTGGTGGAGGTGGTGATGAAAATCGCGCGGAAGCGGTCGCGGCTCGCCTGCCCGGCGGCCGCGGCGGCGCCGATCCCATCGGCCCGATACGCGTTGATGAACTGCACCAGCAGGATGGCGTTGTTGACCACGATGCCCGCCAGCGAGGCGGCGCCTACCAGCGAGGGCATGGACAGGTTGTAGCCCATGAGCACGTGCCCCCACATGGCGCCCATGAACGCAAGCGGAATGGTGAGCATGACCATCAGCGGTTCGAGGTACCCACGGAACTGGAACGAAAGGATAAGGAAGATGCCGAGCAGCCCGATGAGCAGGCCTCGCGCGATGGACGCCCCCGTCTCCTGCGAGCGGGCGGCCTGGCCCTCGATCTCGAACCGGATGGCAGGATAGGTTTTGGCCAGTTCGGGAAAGACGTGCGACTCGAGGTCGCGCACGATGGCGTCGGCGTTGCTCACCCGGCCATCCACATCGGCGGTGACCGTCACGGTGCGCTCTCCCGAGATACGCGTGATGCGGCCCCAGTCGCGCTCCTCCTGCACGGTCGTGACTTCCGACAGCGGAACCGGCTGACCCCGCGGCCCCTGCACCACGGTGCGATCCAGGAAGTCGAGGCTGGTCCGCTCGGCCTCGCCCTCGCGCACCAGGATCTCCACCTGCTGCTGCCCGATCTGCAACCGGTCCACCACATCACCCAGTACGCCGGCCCGCAGCTGGTCCGCGATGTCCGCGGCCGTCAGTCCCAGCGGCAGCGCGCCGTCGGCGAGCGCCAGGCGACGCTGCGGCTTGCCGGGCCGCAGGTCGTCGAGCGCGTTGAAGACCCCTCCATAGTGTTCCAGCCGGTCGCCCAGCGACGTGGCCGCCTGCTTGAGTGTGTCCAGCTCCTCGCCCTTGAGTCGCACTTCGATGGGGATGCCGGCGGGACCGAACCCCGGTTCCTGGATGATGAGACTGACCAGGCCGTCCACGGGGCCGATGGCTTCGTGCCAGCGCGCGGTGAGTTCGTCCAGTGCGATGGTGCGCCGCTCGGCGGTGAGTAGGTCGACCATCACCGTGGCGACATGCGCCCCACTCTCCTGGGCGCTGGCGTTCTGGCTGAAGCGCACCTGGATGGCCTGCACCAGCGGAGTATCCCCCGGCTGCTCCGGACCGAGCACGGTATCGAGCGACTGTATCGCCGACACGACCTGTTCCACCACCGCCTCCGTGCGTGCCAGCGGTGTGCCCTGAGGCATGAGGATGCGCGCCTCCAGCACGTCGCCGTCGATCTCGGGCATGGCCTCCATCTTCACGTGGCCGCCCGCGATGTAACCCGCCGAGCCGAGCAGCACCAACACCAGCCCCGCGAGCACGCGGTAGCGCCGGCGTACTGCGGCGTCCGCCAGCCGTCCCAGGGATTCCCGCAGGGTATCGAAGCCACTCTCGAAGCGCCGGCGCCAGCGATGCCCTCGCGAGACGTCGAGCCGTGCCAGCCCGCCCTTGAGGTGATGCGGCAGGATCCAGAAGGCCTCGATCAGGCTGGCGGCCAGCGCCGCGATCAGCGCCACGGGGAGTACCTCCAGTACGGCCCCGAGTTCGCCGGCGAGAAACGACAGCGGCAGGAATACCGCCACGGTGGTGAGGAACGAGGACAGCACGCCGGGCAGAACCTGCCGGGCGCCCGCGCTCGCCGCTGCCAGCGGCGACGTGGTCCGCGTGGCGTGCCGGGCGATGTTGTCGGTAATCACCACCGAGTCGTCCATGACGATACCGATGGTCATGAGCAGCGCGACCAGGGTAATCATGTTGAGGGACAGGCCGAGCAGGGCCATCACCACGAAGGCGCCGGCGAATGCAACCGGAAGCCCGAGCAGGGCCCAGACAGCCAGCCGCGGGCGGAAGAACAGGCTCATTACCAGCCCCACCAGCAACAGGCCCATGATGCCGTTGGCCGCGAGCATCTGCAGGCGATCGCGCACGATCGAGGTCATGTCCTGGGTGATGTCGAGGCGCAGGCCCTCAGGCTGGCGCCGTCGCTCCTCCTCTACCACCTGGCGCAGGGCCGCCATCACGTCCAGCGCATCTGCATGGCCGCTCTTGTGTACCTCCAGTACCAGCGCGCGTTCGCCGTTGAAGAGCACCCGCTCCTCTTCGCGCTCCCAGGCCTCGGAGAGCGTGGCGATGTCGCCCAGACGCAGCTCGCCGCCGGCGGGGCCGGCGACCACGACCAGGTCTGCCAGTTGCCGCAGGCTGCGGCGCTGGTCGACGAAGCGAAGCTGTATGTCCTGCTCTGGCGTCTCGAGGGTCCCGAGCGGCAGGTCCACGTTCTGGCGCGCGATCGTCTCGCCGACCGCACGTGCCGAGAGGTCGTACTGGCGTAGCACCTCGCGCGAGAGCTCCACACGCCACTGGCGCTGCGAGAGCCCCTGGGTGATGACATCGGCCACGCCCGGTATGGCCCGCAGGCGATCGCCGAACCGGTCTGCGTAGGTTTCCAGATCCGCGAAGGCCATGTCGCCGCGCACCGCAACCGCCGCCACCAGGTCGGTGCGGTGGAGCTCGCGTACCACCGGCGGCTCGGCGCGGGACGGCAGGTCCGTGATGGCTGCGACCTCGGTACCGATGTCATCTACGAAGCGGATCACATCCCCACGCGCCTGCATGCGCGCCACCGCGCTGGCGAGGTTGTCCTCGGCGTGACAGCGCAGTTCGTCCATGAAGTCCACTCCCTGGAGTGCATCGATGAGCCGCAGGCAGATCGTCTCCTCGACGTCGGCGGCGGTCGCGCCCCGGTACTCCACCGTGATGCCCACCTCGGTGGGCTGGTAGTCTGGAAAGGTCTCACGCTGGAGCTGCGGGACGGCCAGCACACCCATGGCAAGGAGCAGGATCAATAGCAGGTTGGCGGCCGTCGGGTGGCCGGCGAACCAGCCGATCACGGACGCACGCCCTTGGCGCGGTTCACGAGCTCGCGGGCCGCCGCCTCATCATGCGAGACCTCCAGGCGCATGCCCTCGATCGCCGGAGTGAGGTCATCCAGGATCACCCGGTCACCTGGACGGAGCCCCGCGTTGATCACGGCCAGGTCGCGCTGGGTGAATCCGACTTCCACCCGACGCCGTTCCAGCCGGTCCTCGTCACCGACCAGATAGACCCTCTCCCCATGAACGGCCGCGCGGGGGATCACGATGACCGGTTCCGGGGTGCGGGCGCCAAGCACGCCCTCCACATACATGCCCCGCACCAGCGGGGGACGCTCGGGCGGGCGTGCGCGCCGGTAGGGTTCGTCCACGCCGAGCACCACCTGCACCGTGCGCGTGTCGGGGTTGATGCCGTTAGCCATGCGCAGCACCTGCGCGTCCCACCGTACCTCTGGCGTGCCCACCAACGTCAGACGCGCCTCCAGCGCGTCGAGATCCACCTGCGCCGCGATGTCCGGCCACTCCGTCCCGTCCGGCCCCGCCCGTCGGTCTGCTACCAGGGCGAGCAGGCGACGCAGCTCGGGCAGAGGGATCTGGGTGACGGCCTCGGCGCGGTCGATGCCATCGCCCGAGAACAGCCGCTGCCCGGGGCTGACATGCTGGTGCAGTTCCGCCTCCACGGTTCCCACCCGCAGGTCGTAGGGCGCGTCGAAGCGCGTATCGGTGAGATCGCGTTCCGCCTGGGCCAGCGCCGTCCGGGCCCGGTCGCGCCGCGCCTCCAGATGAGCGATCCGGCTGGGGATCAGGCGCAGGCCGTTTTCCAGGCCCTGCACGGCCTGGCGCTGCTGCAGCGTGGCCCGCTCCTGTTCGTCGCGCAGCGTCGCGGCGAGTACGCCCTGTTCCGCCAGTTGGCGGGCCCGCGCCATCTCTCTCTCGGCCAGTGTCAGGCGCCGTCGCTCCAGCACCAGCAGGTCGCGCGTGTTCTGCTGTTCCTGTTCGAGTTGCGCCAGCTCCGTGTCCAGCGCACCAAGGTCCGCCTGGGCCGCGGCTACGGCCAGCTCATAGCGGCTCGGGTCGATTTCGAGCAGCCGGGTGCCGGCGGGGATGATGTTGCCGCTCATCAGCCGCGGGTGGCGGAAGCGCACCGGGCCACTCACGTTCGCAACCCCCTGAAAGCTCTGCGTCGGCCGCACCGTACCGAAGCCCCTGGCCTCGACGAAAAAATGCACCGACTCCACTTCGATCACGCGCACGGCCCGCGCCAGCCTGGCCGTATCGTCCTGGGGTGGACCCTGGCGTAGCGCCACCATGGTCACCACAAAGGCCAGCCCAACGGCCAGCGCGATGCCCACCGGCCAGAGTCGCCGATTCTTTGCATAACTATTCATGATTCGCGTACATCGATTCCCTGGCGGAAAATGGCGAAGATCCCCGGTGCCTGGTCACGGGCAGGCTCCATCTCGCCCGTGACCAGCGATTGCACCACCAGGCCCTGGATCGCGCCGACGAACAGCACGGCCGCGCTTGCCACGTCCAGATCGTCCCGCAGCTCGCCTGCGTCGATACCAGCCCGCAGCAGGCCCTCGATGCGGGCACGGTAGCGCGCCAGCGCCTGCTCGATCACCCGCCGCGCCGGCCCCTGTGCCGGCCGTTGAAGCTCACCGAGCATCAGTCGGGGTACGCCTGGACGCTCGGCGACGAAGGCCACGTGGGCGAGAAACATGGCCTCGAGTCCGGCCAGCGGTGAGGGCGTGTCATCCGCCACCGCCGCCACCCGTGAGATAAGCTGCTCCGCGACCCAGGCGGCCACTGCCTGCCAGACTGCCTGTTTGGTCGGGAAGTGGCGAAACAGGGCCGCCTGGGAGAGCTTCATGCGCTTCGCGATGGCCCCGGTCGTCACCGTGGCCGGGTCCTGTTCGGCACAGAGCTCGATGACGGTTTCCACCGCCTCGCTACGGCGTTCTTCGGCGGGACGGTGTCGTGTGGGCTCAGCCATGGCGCGGTGTAAGTGAGTGATTGCTCACTTAGTGTATACCTGGTTGCCGGCAATGCAAGTCCCGTGACTGAACCGGCACTGGCCGCCGGGGTCTCATGGGGCGTAAGATCACGTATTAAGTAGCAAAACGCCCAGGTTTCGAGCACTGCATGCGCTATCCCGAAGATTTTGACGTGATCGTGGTCGGCGGCGGCCACGCAGGCACCGAGGCGGCCCTGGCGGCCGCGCGGCTGGGGGCGCGCACGCTCCTGCTCACGCACAACATCGAGACCATCGGCCAGATGAGCTGCAACCCGGCCATCGGCGGTATCGGCAAGGGGCACCTGGTCAAGGAGATCGACGCCCTGGGCGGGGCCATGGCCCGGGCGGCGGACCTGGGCGGCATCCAGTTCCGCGTCCTCAACGCCAGCAAGGGGCCGGCGGTGCGTGCGACCCGTGCGCAGGCTGACCGCGTGCGCTACAAGGCCGCAATCCGCGCCATGGTGGAGAACCAGCCGAACCTGACCCTGTTCCAGCAGGCGGTGGATGACCTGATCCTCGAGGGCGACGCCGTGGCGGGGGTGCGCACCAACATGGGTGTGGACTTTCATGCCCGCGCCGTGGTGCTCACCGTGGGTACCTTCCTCGGCGGCAAGATCCATATCGGGCTGGAGCACCATGCGGGCGGCCGCGCGGGCGATCCGCCCTCCATCGCCCTGGCCCGCCGCCTGCGCGAGTTGCCGTTTTGGGTCGAGCGGCTCAAGACCGGCACGCCGCCGCGCATCGACGGGCGCAGCATCGACTACAGCCGCCTGCAGGCGCAGCCGGGCGATACGCCCACGCCCGTGTTCTCGTTCCTCGGCAGCCGCGAGGACCACCCGCCGCAGGTGGCCTGCCACATCACCTACACCAACCCGCGCACCCACGCGATCATCGAGGGCGGGCTCGACCGCTCGCCCATGTACTCGGGGGTGATCGAGGGCGTGGGCCCGCGTTACTGCCCGTCCATCGAGGACAAGGTGGTGCGCTTCGCCGAGCGCGAGCGGCACCAGATCTTCATCGAGCCCGAGGGGCTGGACACCCACGAGGTGTACCCCAACGGCATCTCCACCAGCCTGCCCTTCGACGTGCAGCTCGAGCTCGTGCACTCCATCGAGGGCTTCGAGCGCGCGCACATCACGCGCCCGGGCTACGCCATCGAGTACGACTTCTTCGACCCGCGCGACCTGCTGCCCTCGCTGGAGACCCGCTTCGTGCCCGGCCTGTTCTTCGCCGGCCAGATCAACGGCACCACCGGCTACGAGGAGGCGGCCGCCCAGGGCCTGATCGCGGGACTCAACGCCGCGCGGCTGGTGGCCGGTCAGGCAGCCTGGAGCCCGAAGCGTTCCGAGGCCTATATCGGCGTGCTCATCGACGACCTCATCACCTGCGGCACGCAGGAGCCCTACCGCATGTTCACCTCGCGCGCCGAGCATCGCCTGATCCTGCGCGAGGACAACGCCGACCTGCGCCTGACCGGCATCGGGCGTGAACTGGGACTGGTGGACGACGCCCGCTGGCAGGCCTTCGAGCAAAAGCGCGAGGCCATCGAGCGCGAGGCCGCCCGCCTGCGCGCGGCGATCATCAAGCCGGCCGAGGTGGCCGAGGCGGATGCCTCGCGCGTGTTCGGCGGGGCGCTGGCGCGCGAATACCCGCTGGAGGACCTGTTGCGCCGCCCGGGGGTGACCTATGAGGCCCTCATGTCCCTGCCGGTCGCCGGGCCGGGCGTGACCGATCCGGCCGTGGCCGAGCAGGTGGAGATCCAGGCGAAGTACGCCGGCTACATCGCCCGCCAGCAGGACGAGATCGCCCGCACTCGTCGCCACGAGGACACCCGCCTGCCGGAGGACCTGGATTATGCCGAGGTGAGCGGGCTGTCCGCCGAAGTGCGTCAGAAACTCGGAGCCCAGCGCCCGGCAACACTGGGCCAGGCGGCGCGCATTCCTGGCGTCACGCCGGCGGCCGTGTCATTGCTGTTGGTGCACCTGAAAAAACGCGGCCGCGCCTCGGCGGCCTGAACCGGGATTTCCCGCTCAGGACCGCCCCAGGAAGACATACCACTGGGGGCGACCCCGCGTCTCCATCGGTACGACACGGACCTGAGCATGCAACACGCTGCCGTCCCCGCAGCGCAGCGGCAGGCGGATGGGTTGCCCATCGGCCTGCCCCGCCAGCAGCCGCAGCCGGTCCACGGCCGATGTGTCATCAAGCAGCTGTCCCAGGCTCATCCCCACCCGCGCATGCGCGGCGTAGCCCAGCAACGCCGCTGCTGCGGGGTTCGCCTGTGTGATCTCCGACTCGGTCGCGTCGACGAGCAGCAGGGCGTCCGTGCTGTGCTCGAACAGGCCGCGGAAGCGCGCGTTGCTCTCCTGGATCTGCTCCAGGGCCTCGATGCGGTCGGTGACGTCCATCAGTACCAGGACCAGTCCCCCTACCCGGCCGTTCGGCCCCTTGATCGGCAGCAGGCTCCAGTCCCAGTGCGTGGTGCCGCGCTCGGGTGCGTGGGCATACTGAAAGGGGCGGGCGAAGCCGTGATAGGGCTCGCCGCTGGCCACGACCTGACGGAAGATGCGCGCGTTGCGGTCGTTGGGGTACAGCTCGAAGTGGTTGCGCCCCGGGAAGTCGGAGGGCTCCCGGCCATCGATGCGCGCATAATGGGCGTTCACGCGCAGGAAGTTGAAGTCGCGGTCCATGTAGGCGACGGCAACTTCGTGCACGCTGAAGGCCACGTCGAGCAGCAGGCTGGCCTCGGCGCCCAGCGCCTCGGCCTGTTTGTGCGCCGTCATGTCGACCACCAGCGCATGAATACCCCGGACCTCCCCCTCGACGATGTCCGGGATGTAGTCGGCCACAATGTGGCGCTGTGTGCCAGACGCATCGCCGGCCGGGATCTCCAGCTCGTAGCTGACGGTCTCGCCGGCCAGCGCGCGCCGCAGAAAGTGTTCGACCCGGCCATATATGGCCTCCCCCAGCACCTCGCGCACCGAGCGCCCGACGATGGCCTCGGGATCGATCCCGTACCAGCGCTGATAGGCGGTATTGGCGAAGCGGTAACGCTCCTCCCGGTCGACATAGGCGACCAGCGCCGGCAGGTGATCGGTGACGTCAAACGCGCGGGCATGGCTCACGTGCTCATCGAGTGGTCTCACGGGTGGCATCCTTTCCGGGTTGCGCCTGGGCTGCCGAAGGGGTTCGTGTGGGTGCCGGATCTTCTGGTCATGGCGACCACCGATACTGAGCCTAGTCCAGATCCGGTGGTGACGACAATCGAATCTGTGCCCGATGGAATGCCACTCGTTGCTTGCCCCTCTACCCGGATACGGGGCGCGTCGCGTCCCTTGACTCAGGAGGAAAGAATCATGATTCGACGGATACTGATTGCGCTGCTGTTGCTGGTGCCCATCGCGAGCCTCGCCGCTGATAACGGCCTGGTCACCAAGCCCAGCCCCCATTCCGTGAGCCAGACCCTGAACCGCCTGGAGGCGGCGCTCGAGGCGCGGGGTATCACCATCGTCACCCGCTGGAGCCATGATGCCGGTGCGCGCCGCGCCGGCATGGCGCTGCGCCCCACGGAACTGCTGCTGTTCGGCAATCCCGCCCTGGGCACCCATTTCTTCACCAGCGCACAGACGGCGGGCATCGACCTGCCCATGAAGGCGCTGGCCTGGGAGGATGCCGACGGTCAGGTCTGGCTGGCGTACAATGACCCGGGCTATATTGCGGCGCGCCACGGCATCACCGACCGCGAGGAGATCGTGGCCAAGATGCGCGGCGCGCTGGACGGCCTGAGCGATCAGGCGATTGCACCCGACTGACCCGACCCGGAACCGTGAATGACCGACTTCCATGACTTGATGCGGCCCCTGGCCACGGGGGCCGAGGCGCTGGACCTCGCGCTCGATGCCGCCACCCTGCACGTCCTGCTCGACTACCTGGCCCTGCTGGACAAGTGGAACAAGGTCTTCAACCTCACCGCGGTGCGCAGTCCTCGCGAGATGCTGAGCCACCACCTGCTCGACAGCCTGGCGGTGGAGCCGCACCTGCACGGCGTGCGCATCATCGACGTGGGTTCGGGCCCCGGCCTGCCGGGTATCCCGCTGGCGGTCGTCTCCCCGGAGCGACGCTTTACCCTGCTCGACAGTAACGGGAAGAAGGCGCGTTTCATGCGCCAGGCCGTGATCGACCTCGGGTTATCGAATGTCGAGGTGCTGCACGAGCGGGTGGAAAACTACCGCCCGGAGGAAGGCTTTGATACAGTCATCAGCCGCGCCTTTTCCGCCATCGCCGACTTCGTGACACTGGCGGGGCCGTTGTGTCGCCAGGGGGGGCGGTTGCTGGCGATGAAGGGGCGTTATCCCGAGGAGGAACTCAGCGCCCTGCCGGCCGGGTACGCGGTGGCGGCCGTGCACCGGCTGGTCGTGCCCGAGCTCGATGCCGAGCGCCACCTCGTCGAGATCACCAAGGAAGCGAGCCGTACATGAGCAAGATCATCGCCATCACCAACCAGAAGGGCGGCGTCGGCAAGACGACCACCAGCGTCAACCTCGCCGCTTCGCTGGCCGCGACCAGGCGCCGCGTCCTGCTGGTCGATCTCGACCCCCAGGGCAACGCCACCATGGGCAGCGGCCTGGACAAGCACGGTCTGGAAGAGACCAGCTGCGAAGTCCTGCTCGACGGCATGCCAGCGGCCGACGCGATCCGCCGCCTGCCCGAGGTCGGTTATGATATCCTGCCGGCCAACGGCGAGCTCACCGCCGCCGAGGTGCAGCTCACCGCCGCCGACCGCCGCGAATTCCGCCTGCGCGAGGCCCTGGCGGCCGTCAGCGACCGTTACGACTACATCCTGGTCGATTGCCCGCCGTCGCTGAACATGCTCACGGTCAATGCCCTGGTGGCGGCCCATGGCGTGCTGATCCCCATGCAGTGCGAGTACTATGCGCTGGAAGGGTTGTCGGCGCTGGTGAGCACCATCGAGCAGATCCGCAGCAACGTGAACCCGGAGCTGCAGATCGAGGGCCTGTTGCGCACCATGTACGATCCCCGCAACAACCTGGCCAACGACGTCTCCACCCAGCTTACCGAGCACTTTGGGGAACGCGTCTACCGCACTATCATCCCGCGCAACATCCGACTGGCCGAGGCGCCGAGCCATGGCCTGCCGGTTTTGCTGTATGATAAAACGTCGCGTGGCGCCCTGGCCTACCTGGCGCTGGCCGGCGAAATCCTCAGACGTGAATCCAACCTCGCGGCGGCTGCCGGCTGAACGGCCGACGGCGCCCAGTAGCGAAAGCGACACCATGGCACGCAAGAAACCGGGACTCGGACGCGGACTAACCGAGCTGCTAAGCGCCTCTGCGGCGCAACCGGCCAGCCCTGAAGAAGAGGCGGCCAATCTCAAGAACATCCCGGTGGAGAAGATCCGTCGCGGCAAATACCAGCCGCGCATCCACATCCGGCCCGAGGCCCTGCAGGAACTGGCGGACTCCATCCGCGCCCAGGGTGTGGTGCAGCCGGTGGTGGTGCGCCCGGTGGACGGGGGCTACGAGCTGATCGCCGGCGAGCGTCGCTGGCGCGCCTCCCAGCTGGCCGGCCTGCATGAGGTCCCGGCGCTGGTACGCGACATTCCGGACCAGGCCGCGGCGGCCATGTCGCTGATCGAGAACATCCAGCGCGAGGACCTCAACCCGCTGGAAGAGGCCAACGCCCTGCAGCGCCTGATCGAGGAATTCGGCCTCACCCACCAGCAGACCGCCGAATCCGTCGGCCGCTCGCGGACCTCCGTCACCAACCTCCTGCGCCTGCTCGAGCTCACCGAGGAGGTGAAGGCCTTTCTCGACGAGGGTCAGCTGGAGATGGGGCACGCCCGCGCGCTGCTCGCCCTCAGCGGTGCCCGGCAGGGCGAGGCGGCCCGCAAGGTCGTCGCCCGGGGCATGTCGGTGCGCGAGACCGAGCGCCTGGTGAAAAAACTCCAGGCCGAGGCCGCCGAGGGCGGGGCCGCGAAGCCCGGCCAGGCCAAGAACCCGGACGTGCGCCGCCTGGAATCCGACCTCGCCGAACGCCTGGGGGCCCGGGTCAGCATCGACTACAACCAGTGCGGCAAGGGCAAGCTGGTCATTGCCTACAACTCCCTGGACGAGCTCGACGGCATCCTCGAGCACATCCGCTAGGATCCCGCCCGCGGCCCGGCGAGCCGGGGTTTGGTTGACCGTGTATTAGTGCTTCTCTATACTTCGCGCTCCAGCGCCGTACCCCGACTGACGGGCCTGGGGGCAGGAGTCGGGTCGAACCGCGCCGGATCGAGACACAGTGACACCGTATCAATGCGCAAGCGCCTACTCGTCGTACAGGCTGTGCTGGTCCTGTTGGGCGCGGCCCTGGTCTACCTCCTGAACGGAGAGTACGCGGCCCTCGGCGTCTTGTTCGGTGGCAGCATCGTGATCGTCAATACGTTGCTCCTGCACTGGCACCACCGCCGAGCCGAGCGATTTGCCGGCAACGACGCGGGCAAGAACATGCGCATCCTTTATCGCGCGGCCGCCGAGCGGTTCTTCATTACGCTCGCCCTGTTCGCGATCGGGTTGGGAATTCTGGGGCTTGAGCCGCTCCCGCTGTTGCTGGGCTTCATCGGTATCCAGCTGGCTCAGGTACTCGACTGGTTAATAGAATCAAAGCAGAGAAAAAACAATGGCAAGCGGCGAGACCCTTACCTCTGGTAGCTACATCACTCACCATCTGACCAATCTCACCTTTGGTCAGCGCGCCGACGGCAGCTGGGGCTTTGCGCACAGTGCCGAACAAGCCGCGGAAATGGGCTTCTGGGCGATCAACGTCGACTCGATGGGCTGGTCCATCCTGCTGGGCGTTTTGTTCATCTGGTTGTTCCGCAAGGCCGCGAAGAGCGCCACCTCCGACAATCCCGGCAAGCTGCAGAACTTCGTCGAATGGATCGTCGAATTCATCGACAGCAGTGTCCGTGGCTCATTCTCCGCCAAGAACGATCTGGTCGCGCCGCTCGCGCTCACGATCTTCATCTGGGTCTTCATGATGAATTTCATGGACCTCATCGCCGTCGACCTGCTGCCGTGGCTCGCGCAGCTCTTTGCCGAGCACGTGCTCGGTGCCGACCCGCATCACGTCTACTTCAAGGTCGTCCCGACGACTGATCCGAACATCACCTTCGGCCTGGCCCTGGGCGTGTTCGTGCTGATGCTCTACTACAGCATCAAGATCAAGGGTGTCGGCGGCTTCTTCGGCGAGCTGGCCTTCCAGCCGTTCGGCAAGCTTGGCATGCCCGTCAACCTGCTGCTCGAGGGCGTGTCGCTGATTTCCAAGCCGGTGTCGCTCGCACTGCGACTCTTCGGCAACATGTATGCGGGTGAGGTCATCTTCATCCTGATCGCCATCATGTACAGCGCCGGCTGGGCCCTGGGCATCTTTGGCGGCTTCCTGCAGCTTGGCTGGGCCATTTTCCACATCCTGATCATCACCCTGCAGGCGTTCATCTTCATGACGCTGACCATCGTGTATCTGGATATGGCTCACCAGGAACATCACTAGTTTCGTTTTTAACCTTTGATTAGGGGGAATACCTAATGGAAATGGCAACTGCACTTCTCTACATTGCCGGTGGTCTGATGATGGGTCTGGGCGCCCTGGGTGCCGCGGTTGGTATCGGTATCCTGGGTGGTCGTTTCCTGGAAGGCGCTGCGCGTCAGCCGGAACTGATCCCGATGCTGCGTACCCAGTTCTTCATCGTCATGGGTCTGGTTGACGCCGTGCCGATGATCGCGGTCGGTATCTCCCTGTACGTTCTGTTCGCTGTGGTTGGTGGCTAAGCCTGAACGAAAGGGTTCGTTGCTCTAACAGCCAAAACCACGAGGTACCGGCATGAATTTCAACGCTACACTGATCGGCCAGATGATCACCTTCGCGGTGTTCGTGTGGTTTGTCATGAAGTTTGTGTGGCCGCCGCTCATCAACGCGCTCAACGAGCGTCGGGCGAAGATCGCTGACGGGCTTGCTGCTGCAGAAAAGGGCAAGCACGAGCAGGAACTCGCCAAGAAACGCGCCACCGAGCAGCTTCAAGAGGCCAAGCAGCAAGCGGCCGAAATCATCTCGCAAGCCCAGAAGCGTGCGAATGAGATCGTCGAAGAGGCCAAGGGTGCGGCTCGTACCGAAGGTGAGCGCATCAAGGAGGCGGCCAGGGCCGAGATCGATCAGGAAGTCAACCGCGCGAAGGAACAGTTGCGCGGCCAGGTCTCCACGATCGCTCTTGCTGGCGCCGAGAAGGTGCTGAAGAAAGAAATCGACGCTAAGGCTCACAGCCAGGTGCTGGACGAGCTCGTCGCACAAATCTAGGTAGCTCACGATGTCTGAAATCACCACCGCCGCGCGGCCCTATGCGCGCGCTGCTTTCGAGGTCGCAAAGGAAAAGGGCACGCTGCAGGTCTGGAGTGACCAGCTGGCCTTCATGGCCGCGGTTGCCAACGATCCGCAGATGCGCGCCGTGCTGGACAGTCCCGCGCTGACCCGTACCCAACGCGCCGATCTGATGATCAGCGTGTGTGGTGACCACATCGACGACCAGGCCAAGAACCTGGTCAAGCTGCTGGCCGAGAACGGCCGTCTCGTCGTCCTGACGGAAATCGCCGCGCTGTACGAAGTGATGCGCGCCGATGCCGAAGGGTCGGTCGAGGCCGAAGTGATCTCGGCCCAGGATGTAAGCGACGCGCAGCTGGCGAAAATAGCTGAAGCGCTCAAGGGTCGCCTGGGACGTGAGGTGAAACTCACGACGCGCATCGATGACTCGCTCATCGGCGGCGCGATTATCCGCGCAGGTGATTTGGTGATTGATGGTTCGATTCGGGGCCGACTGGCAAAGCTGACCGGCGCCCTGAGCCGCTAAGAGGATACAGACTATGCAACTCAATCCGTCTGAAATCAGCGATCTGATCAAGAAGCGTATCGAAAGCTTCGAGTCGGTCGCCGAGGCTCGCAGTGAGGGCACCGTGGTCAGCGTGGCTGACGGTGTCGTCCGCATCCACGGCCTGGCCGATGCGATGTACGGCGAAATGCTCGAATTCGAGAACAACGTCTACGGTATGGCGCTCAACCTCGAGCGCGACTCCGTCGGCGCCGTTGTGCTGGGCGACTACAAGACCATTTCCGAAGGCGCCAAGGTCAAGTGTACCGGCCGCATCCTGGAAGTGCCGGTCGGCAAGGGCATGCTGGGTCGCGTCGTCGACGCCCTCGGCAACCCGATCGACGGCAAGGGTCCGGCCGAAGCCGACGGCACCTCGCCGATCGAGAAGATCGCGCCTGGCGTTATCGAGCGTAAGTCGGTCGACCAGCCGGTACAGTCCGGTATCAAGGCCATCGACGCCATGGTGCCGGTCGGTCGTGGCCAGCGTGAGCTGATCATCGGTGACCGCCAGACCGGCAAGACCGCCGTTGCCGTCGACGCCATCCTGAACCAGAAGGGCAAGGACGTTTACTGCATCTACGTCGCCGTCGGTCAGAAGGCCTCCTCCGTGGCCAGCGTGGTGCGCAAGCTCGAAGAGCACGGTGCGCTGGAGTACACCACCGTGGTCGCCGCCAACGCCTCCGACTCCGCCGCGATGCAGTTCCTGGCCCCCTATGCCGGCTGCGCCATGGGCGAGTACTTCCGCGACCGCGGGATGGACGCCCTGATCGTGTATGACGATCTGACCAAGCAGGCCTGGGCCTATCGTCAGGTCTCCCTGCTGCTGCGCCGTCCGCCGGGCCGCGAAGCCTACCCGGGTGACGTGTTCTACCTGCACTCCCGCCTGCTCGAGCGCGCCGCGCGTGTCAACGAGGGCTACGTCGAGAAGTTCACCAACGGTGAAGTGAAGGGCAAGACCGGTTCCCTGACCGCCCTGCCGATCATCGAGACCCAGGCCGGCGACGTGTCTGCGTTCGTTCCGACCAACGTGATCTCGATCACCGACGGCCAGATCTTCCTGGAGTCCGACCTGTTCAACGCGGGTATCCGTCCGGCCATCAACGCCGGCCTGTCGGTGTCCCGAGTCGGTGGTGCGGCCCAGACCAAGATCATCAAGAAGCTCGGCGGCGGTGTGCGCCTGGCGCTGGCGCAGTACCGCGAACTCGCGGCCTTCGCCCAGTTCGCCTCCGACCTTGACGAAGCCACCCGCAAGCAGCTCGAGCGCGGTCAGCGCGTCACCGAGCTGATGAAGCAGAAGCAGTACGCTCCGCTGTCCACCGCGGAAATGGGCTTCTCTCTGTTCGCTGCCAACGAAGGCTTCCTCGACGACGTCGAAGTCAACAAGGTGGTGGATTTCGAGGCCGCGCTGCACAGCTACATCAACAGCAATCAGAAAGAGCTGGTTGAGAAGATCAACGCGACGGCGGACTTCAACGACGAGATTGCCGCTTCCATGCGCAAGGCGCTGGAAGATTTCAAGGCCAATCACGTCTGGTAACTGAAATCCGCGGGCCCGGGAACCATCCGGGCCCTGTTCGCGGCCGCAACGTTTGAGGCTTTACTGATATGGCAGGCGCAAAAGAGATCCGCACCCAGATCAAGAGTATCCAGAATACTCAGAAGATCACCAAGGCGATGGAAATGGTCGCCGCGTCCAAGATGCGCAGAGCGCAGGACCGGATGGCGGCCACCAAGCCGTACGCGGAAAAGATGCGCAACGTGATTGGCCACCTGGCCATGGCGCATCCCGAGTACAAGCATCCGTTCCTGATCGAGCGCGAAGCCAAGCGCGTCGGTTTCATCATCGTGTCCTCGGACCGTGGTCTGTGCGGCGGCCTGAACATCAATCTGTTCAAGCAGGCCGTGCTGGCGATGAAGGAATGGCAGCAGAAGGGTGTCGAGATTGACCTCGTCCTGATCGGTCAGAAGGCCAGCCAGTTCTTCAAGCGCATGGGTGGCAACGTCCTTGGCCAGGTGACCCACCTGGGTGACCGTCCGCACCTGTCCGATCTGATCGGCAGCGTGAAGGTCATGCTCGATGGTTACACCGAAGGCCGGATCGACCGCCTCTTCCTGGTGGAAAACGAGTTCGTCAACACCATGACCCAGAAGCCGCGCGTCAGCACCCTGCTGCCGATCGCCGCCTCCGGGGAAGAAGAGCTCAAGCACCACTGGGATTACATCTACGAACCGGATGCGCAGGATGTCCTCGACGGGCTGCTGATGCGCTACGTGGAATCGCAGGTGTATCAGTCCGTGGTCGAAAACGTTGCCTGTGAAATGGCGGCGCGAATGATTGCTATGAAATCTGCCACCGACAACGCGGGCGAGCTCATTGGCGATCTTAAGCTGGTGTACAACAAGGCACGCCAGGCGGCAATTACCCAAGAAATTTCCGAGATCGTGAGCGGCGCCGCTGCGGTGTAACGCGGTCGGTACTGAATTCGAATTGAGTTAAGAGGATCAGACCATGAGTTCTGGAAACATCGTAGAAATCATCGGCGCGGTGGTAGACGTGGAATTCCCGCGGGATTCCGTGCCCAAGGTCTACGACGCACTGAAAGTCGACGAGATGGGCCTTACCCTGGAAGTCCAGCAGCAGCTGGGCGACGGGATCGTGCGCACCATCGCCATGGGCGCCTCCGACGGCCTGAAGCGTGGTCTGAAGGTGTCCAACACCGGCGCCCCGATCAGCGTGCCGGTCGGTAACGGCACCCTGGGTCGCATCATGGACGTGCTCGGCAACCCGGTGGACGAAGCCGGTCCGGTCGACACCAAGGAGACCTGGCCGATCCACCGCAAGCCGCCGGCCTATGAAGATCAGGCGGCCAGCGTCGAGATCCTCGAAACCGGCGTCAAGGTCATCGACCTCGTCATGCCGATCGCCAAGGGCGGCAAGGTCGGCCTCTTCGGCGGCGCGGGCGTGGGCAAGACCGTTACCCTGATGGAGCTCATCAACAACATCGCCGTGCAGCAGGAAGGTCTTTCCGTGTTCGCGGGCGTCGGTGAGCGTACCCGTGAAGGTAACGACTTCTACTACGAAATGAAGGAAGCCGGCGTTCTGGACAAGGTGGCCATGGTGTACGGCCAGATGAACGAGCCGCCGGGCAACCGTCTGCGCGTGGCGCTCTCCGGTCTGACCATGGCCGAGTACTTCCGTGAGGAAGGCCGCGACGTGCTGATGTTCATCGACAACATCTACCGTTACACTCTGGCCGGTACCGAAGTGTCCGCGCTGCTGGGCCGTATGCCGTCAGCGGTGGGTTACCAGCCGACCCTGGCAGAGGAAATGGGTGTTCTGCAGGAACGCATCACCTCCACCAAGACCGGTTCGATCACCTCCTTCCAGGCCGTTTACGTGCCGGCGGATGACTTGACCGACCCCTCGCCGGCCACCACCTTCGCGCATCTGGACGCGACCCTGGTGCTCTCGCGTAACATCGCCGAGCTGGGTATCTACCCGGCGGTGGATCCGCTGGATTCGACCTCGCGTCAGCTCGATCCGCAGATCATCGGTAACGAGCACTACGAAGTGGCCCGCGGCGTGCAGGGTACCCTGCAGCGCTACAAGGAGCTGAAGGACATCATCGCGATTCTCGGTATGGACGAACTGTCCGAGGAAGACAAGCTGACCGTGGCTCGCGCGCGCAAGATCCAGCGCTACCTGTCGCAGCCGTTCTTCGTCGCCGAAGTCTTCACCGGCGCCCCGGGCAAGTATGTCGGCCTGAAGGACACCATCCGCGGCTTCAAGGCCATCCTGGACGGTGAATACGACCATCTGCCGGAGCAGGCCTTCTACATGGTCGGTCCGATCGAGGAAGCGGTCGAGAAGGCCGAGAAGATGAAGGCCAAGGCCTGATTCCGAGGCTAAACCGAACAGAGGCTAGAATATGGCTATGACCATGCACGTAGACATTGTAAGCGCTGAGGAGTCGATCTTCTCCGGTACTGTCGAAGAGCTCTACGCCCCGGGTGAGATGGGTGAGCTCGGGATCTTCCCGCGCCACACCCAGCTCGTCACGCGTCTGAAGCCTGGCGAAGTCCGTGTGAAGCGGGAAGGTCAGTCGGAACTGGAGCTTTATTTCGTCTCCGGCGGGATTCTCGAGGTTCAGCCGCACGTGGTGACTGTGCTTGCCGACACCGCCGTGCGCGCCAAGGACCTCGACGAGGCCGCCGCCCTGGAAGCGAAGAAGCAGGCCGAAGAGGCCCTCGCCGACAAGAAGGCCGACTTCGACTATGCCAAGGCCCAGACCGAGCTGGCTGAAGCGGTTGCCCAGCTGCGCACGATCCAGAAGATCCGCAAGCAGGGTGGTCAGTAAGCAGCCGGCCTTGTGGCATCAGGCAGCGAAAAGGCAGCTTCGGCTGCCTTTTCTTTTGGTCGTCGGTATGCCATGGACGCACCGTTCCGATACGCCGATAATGACCCCGAGTCTTCGAACCGATCCGCCATGAATCTCGCTGTCGTCATACTCGCCGCCGGACAGGGCACGCGCATGCGCTCCCGGCTGCCCAAGGTGCTGCAGCCGCTTGCCGGCCGCCCGCTGCTCGATCATGTCATCGGGCGTGCCCGTGCGCTCGAGCCGGCCGCTATCCATGTGGTCTACGGCCACGGTGCCGACGCGGTGCAGGCTGCGTTCGCCCACCAGGACGACCTGCTTTGGGAACTCCAGGCCGAGCAGCTCGGCACGGGTCACGCGGTGGCCCAGGCGCTGCCCGGCATCCGGGACGAGGACGTCGTGCTGGTACTGTACGGTGACGTCCCGCTCACGGCCCCGGCCACGCTGGAACGCCTGATCCATGCCCTCGAGGCTCATGCGCTTGCGCTTCTCACGGTCAACCTTGCTGATCCCACGGGGTATGGGCGCATCCTGCGTGATGATGCCGGCGCGGTGGAGCGCATCGTCGAGGAGAAGGATGCCTCCCCCATCGAGCGGCGCATCCATGAGGTGAACACCGGCATCCTCGCCGCGCACCCGCCTCTGTCAAGCAGGCACAGCATGTAGACCTCAACCCGAGCGGGAGGCAGTTACGGTCCAGGCGTCTGCGCCAACGCCCCGAGGTTTTCCAGACGCAGCTTTGCCATGTAGATGTCGCTCGGGGAGAACATCCCGAGGACCCAGGGGTAGTCACAGTCAATGCGGCTGGTGTAGTAGCAGATGTAGAGTGCATCACCGTGCCGGGCAACGCCGCCATAGGAGGTATCGCCCGCGCTGGGCAGGTCCGAAAGGTGCACGAGCCGCTCGGGCGTGACGAGGTAGAGCTGTCTCTTATACACATCTGACGCTGCCGACGAAGAGGATAGTGTAGATCTCGG
>OMKS01000553.1_pt1 | contig 34864 bp, 26 predicted proteins | sample 1674721 | NCBI WGS metagenome assembly OMKS01 (sample SAMN06264996, study PRJEB25208) | sediment metagenome | isolation source: hot spring sediment | place: USA: California | collected 2014-09-02 | reverse complement strand
ATATAATTTCTCTTTTCTGATTCATCTATTATTTTTTCTTTATTTCTATTATTTAAATAGTCGAGTGCTTTTTCGTGTAATTTCAAAAACGCCTTAAAAGCATCTTTAGTTGCTGATCCTTCTGATATTCCCAAGGCGTAACTTGCATTATCAACAAGAAAGTTAGGTTTAATATTATTTTTAGAAATCTTTCCAGAGCGATCTGCTCTTATGGGCACTGAACGTGTAATTTCATCTTTAAAAGGACCTTTCAACTGCATTTTGTTTTTATCTATATCAAGTTCAATAATCCAATTGATCAATCTGTAATCATATCCAATTGCAAGTTCTTGATACTGTTTTTCACTTTTAAATCTTTCTGAAGATTGTACTAATGCATCTATCATTCCCATCTCAAACCTCCAGATTCATAATTTCATTATGGATAGATACAGGCAAACTATCTTTATCTTTTTCAACGAGCCAACCGTTTTTTACTTCAGCATTAAAAAAGAATCGTTTAGCATAACCTTTTACTTCAGTGTGTTTAGGTTCATCTTCATTTGTTTTTTCGTGGCGAATGAACTCGAGTTGGTCTTCAGGATGTTTCTTAAAATAATTCTCATCTTTGATGTAGGCAGTATCATAAAGCATTGTTCCGATATCGCGATTCAAATTTTCATCAGGTAAATATTTTTTATCATCTTTGGATTTATCCCCAAGCCATTCGAAACAAGCAGCAAACTCACGGCAACCAAGATAAGGTTTATGAAAGTATTGACCGCTTTCAGCACGACGCCGGAAAGTATCCAGATGTTTTCCAATATTGGTTTCTCCATTTCTTAACACAATCCAGGCTTGTATTCGATAAGCAACATTTGTAAGAATCAGACTAGTTCTCTGTTGTCTATCCTCATCAATTGTTTTTGGTTTCCCTCGAGTTGATTGTCTGCTTGATAATTCATTTCTAAGAAGTGACCATTGAGAACCCTCTCGCAATATTCCAATCCTACGAATGTGATAATAAATCTGTGGTTTCCAATAAATTGCTTCCAGAATACCACGTGCTGCTGAGGGAGTAATAACAGGATAACTAACTCTTTCAACTTTAAATTCAGGTCGGGTGAAGCAGGCATATTCACCCCAAACCTTAATATCAACAATTGACATAATAATTTCTCCTTATATTATTAAATCTGATGGGTCTCTTATTATATCTCTAATGCCACGATGAGTTTTTTCGTCATAAACTCCAATCCATTTATAGAGATTTGTGTTAGTTTCATCTATAGGAACTATACATTCTTTTATATCTTCTTTTTGAGTATCATAGTAATGCAAATTGACGATGTATGGCATTAATGCCCGCCAGGTTTCTCGTGAAGGTTTCTCCAAATATTTTTGTAAACGCTTTTCACCTTCATTATTATCATAGGTAAGAATTACAACTGGTACAGTGTCTTCAATCAGTTTATATTTTTCAGCAACAACCGGAAAATCCAATTCTTTGCGATCGGATTGTATGTTATATTTATCAAGATTAACATCTCTGAACATCATCTGAAAAAACTCTGTATATAAATCCGGATCGTGTAATTTTTCGGGTTTATTACGCTTCAGCAATATTCCGGCATTTTCTATTCCTAACTTATATGTTTGACTTGGAGATCGTTGTTCTGGAAAATCAAATATTATCACTTTTCCCTTTGTATTTCGTTTATCATTTCGATTGCACCTTCCGGCAGCTTGAACTATTCGATCTAAAGGCGCAATCGCCCTAAAGACAACTGGGAAATCCAGATCAACACCCGCTTCAACAACTTGTGTACTAATAAGTCTTACAGGGGCAGTGTCGCTTGAGTTAAGTTTATCAGTAACTTCTTTTAGAATTTTCTTCCTATGTGCACCACAAAGAAGAGTTGAGAGATGATAAAGTCCATCAACTTTTCGTTCTCTCAAAGCTTCCAAAGCTTCCAATATTTTTAGTGCGTGCTTTCTAGTATTTAAAATTGTTAAAGACTGTGAGTTTGCTTGTTGTGCTATATCATCAGCTAATTTTTCAAGCGAATTAAATTCTTTTAGTGGAGAGTATTCTACACGTTTAAGAATATCGAAGTATGTTTTGTAGTCAGGCAGTATTTCAGTAATTCCTTCAAAAGATTTGAGATATGGGGTACTATCAAAAGCAGGTTGTGTTGCAGTTGAAAGCACCAATGTAACTCCATAATCGTCAACAAGAGTTCGTAGTACATCTATTGTGGGTTCGACAAGTTCAGGCGGGAGTGTCTGAATTTCATCAAGTATCAAAATACTTTTGGCAATGTTGTGTAGTTTTCTACATCTACTTGGTTTATTATTAAATAAACTTTCAAAGAGCTGAACAGTAGTTGTTATAATTATTGGATAATCCCAATTCTCAGATGCCAAACGTTGTCTTAAATAGTTTTCGTCTTGGTTATTTTCTTCTTTAACCTCTACTTGACTTTGATGTTCAAGTACAAAATTATCTCCAAATATTTCTCTATATACTTTAGCATTTTGATCAATGATACTGGTATATGGTAAGGCGATAATTATTCTTTGGAAACCGTGCGTTTTATTTACAACCGCATGTTTTAGTGCGAATGCCATTCCAGAAAGAGTTTTACCCCCGCCAGTTGGTACGGTTAACCTAAAAACTCCAGGCTGATTCTTTGCCGCTTCTACACAAGAAAAGTAAATTCTATTGCGAATTTTATTAAGCTTATCTTCTCTATTTTGCCACATCATTTTTAACTGCTTCGCTCTAAAAATTGGCCATAAATCTGATGGTCGTACTGAATTTGTTCTAATTACTGATTTCATAACATCAAAATGTTTTTCAGTATCTAAAAAATCAGCGTCAACCAATGAAGAGAATAGCATACGTAGAAGTAGCTCTTGTTTGAATTCATTATCGGGAAATTTTTCAGGGGTCACTAAAGAAAAATTTCCTAAGAAATCTTTCATTATTTTTTTTATTGAATCATTTTCTTTTTCTTTCCACCATTTATGTAATTTCCCATCTTGTGTAATAACTTTGTGTTGTGAATCCAATCCGCCGTGATGTCCCAGTGCACATATTGCTAGTGGTAAATTCATTTTATTTTGTTGAAGTAATAACCACCAAAGAAATGATGAACCTTGAATCGAATGAGTGGTTTTAGCTGCTTTTTTACCTTTGTTGCAAGCTATTAAATATTCTTGAAATTTTGGATTTACTTTTCCAAGGTCGTGGAATAGTCCTAAAATAAATCCGGCATGTTTATAACCGAAAGATTTACCAAATATTGATGCTGTTTTAGCGGTCTCTGATAAATGCTCAACCAATAGATGCCATTTATCAGGGCATTCCTTTGATGGCGTATGCGCAATAAACTCTCTCTTCATTTTATACTTACCCTCTTTACAATTGTTTACGAATATTTAACTCTTTTTTCTTTAACAGAAAACCCGATTTTTGTTTTTGGTTTATCCGGTGGTACCAGTAATTGATTGATTGCCTCAAAAATTGCTGCAATTTGTTCATCGTGCGTTTCAATTTTCAATTCCAATTCTTTTAGTTTTTCTGCAAGTTCTTTATGAGTTGCTAAAATTTCTCTTAATTTTACAAATGCCCTCATTATTTGAATATTGACTTGCACTGCCCTTTTACTTTTGAGAACAGATGAAAGCATGGCAACTTCCTTGTTCGGTAAAAGTATAAGGTAATTTCCGGGTACCGCCCTAACTTTGTTTGTCGCCGGGTAAACATGATATTCCAAAATGGAATTTCAAGTTGTTGAATTCTTCTTTTGTAAGTTGGAACATAAAATCTGATGGGAATCTGTCAATATTACGTTTGACAGCTTTGTTTAGATTAAAGGTTTCGACATTGTAAAGCATTGCCAAATCTTTATCGAGCATTACCTTTTGTCTGCGAATAAGAAATATTTTGCTTTCAATATCTTCCATCGGGACAATATCTTTTGTTCTCATAATTAATCCCGTTTAGTTTAACTCTGCTCAATTTTCAATTAAAAATCTTTCGTGAAAATTCGTGCAATTAGTGTCTCGTGGATTGTTATTATTCAATACCTTATTTCCTATTTCTCCATTTCAATACAGCATCCGTAAAATCGAGTGTAATGCTTTTAAAGAAAGCTGTTCGTTCTTCGGTTGTCAACTTATCAATATCTTTCGAGCTTTGAGAAACAAATTGGTTCCAGCCGTTCAGTGTTATGCCAATAACTGATTTAGCTTCATCATCGTCTATAAATTCATCATGACCGACAAGTGCAAAATAGCGTTTAAAATGAATGTTCTGGAAGTGATAGAGATCGTCAAAAACAGAGGTGGGCGCTTTCGGTTCGTCGTATTCATTTATCGTTTCTTCCAAAGCTTCTTCGGCTTCAATACAGCCGGGGTCAATTTCCAAAGCAAGTTTCCAATTAGCTATTGCGTCATCTCTTTTACTTTGCTCCCAAAGCGAATTAGCAAGATGGCAATATATTATTGCTTTTTCTTCTTGATCTGCATCCAATGCATTCTCAATAGCTAAGTAATAATGCTTTTCCGCTTCAGTTAACCTGTTAAGGAACATGAAAATGTGCCCCATAATTTCATGCAGTCTCCAGTCATTTGGGAATTTGACCAACGCGTTTGAAATTACTTTGCGGCTCCTGTCATATTTTTTATCATTCATAAGAGCAACGCCTAATAAAATATGCACTTCCATATCATTTGGAAATTCATCGCGCAGCAGCCTTGCAATTTTTGCTGCTTCTTTATTGCGTCCTTCTTCTAGCAAACTTATAATTACTGAATGCAGCTCTTCGTTATTTTGATTATCCATATTTGTTCCTTGATTTTATTTTTTTTGTTACACCTTCGGCACGTAACTCACACAAAATATTGACCCATCGGCTTTTCCCAATTAATCGGAGCATAACTTTAGTTTAAAATAAAAATATTCCCTTAAAATTCCATCTATTTTTAGTGTATCTATTTAAAATCAATATCATAAATTAAATTACCTCCTTAAATCACACTAAAATTATTTTCAATTAATTCTGCAAAATTAATAATACTTAAGAATAGCTATGCGCTTTGGATTTTCTATTGAAACTTGTTTGCATAATCAAACATAGAGCTCATCAAGTATGCTTAAAGAACTTTTGAACAATTACATTTTCAGAAAATATTTTAATCATTTTGTTGTTTTTCTCTTAGCAGTATTAATTGTAACCCTATCATATACAATTTATAAAATATACAATATCACTCTTGATGAAGCCAAGAGGATGCACCAGAGACAGCAGATGGAACTTGCAAAGTCTGCCTCTAACGGTATCCGGTTCTATATGGACCATTTAGTTCGCGATATTAAATATGCTTCACTTCATGCAGCCAAACCGGGTGAATTGGAAAATCTTTTTTATAATCAAACTGAAAGACATATTGTTAAATCAATTTTTGTTGCTTCGGAAACCGGGGAATTAATCACCATTTTCGGCGATGAACTACCGCCAATTTTAAATAGCATTTTTTCTGATCCTAATTATAATCTTTCCGGGCGAGCTAGTTCGGGGTTATTTTATTCCGAGATATATCCATCCAACCCGGATGAGGATCCCGGTCCGCTTTTTTTTATTATGCTTACCGAAAACCCGGAGACGGTTTCACGACAAACAACATATACGGGTTTCATAATAAGTTTTGATTGGTTAATGCAGCAGTTCATTGCACCTTTAAAATTGAGTGATAGTGACTTTGCCTGGGTACTCGATGATACAGGCAGATTAATTTATCATCCCCGTCATGAAGAGATGCTCTTCCGAAGTATTTATGATTACTCCGAAGACTGCGCAAAATGCCATAATTCTTTTGATGTGCAAAGAAGAATGCTTGTTAATCTTAACGGGTTGGACGAATATATTATTGGTGATGAGCCTACTAAAATTATGGCATATCAAACAATACAAATTGCTAACACGAAATGGATTCTAGCTATTTCGACATATCTGCCGGCAATTATTGATAGTATCAAAAGTAATTTCATTTTAGTATTTATTTCGGCGGGAATTGCAATAGTAATAATTATCTTTTTCGGTACTTCATTGTATGTAACCAACTTAAGGAGAATTAAAGCTGAGGAAACCGAGAAATATCTGGAACAAACAAGGGATTTCCAGGAAAAACTTCATCATGCAGCAAAACTTGCTTCTATCGGTGAACTTGTAGATTCGGTTGCGCATGAAATCAACACTCCCACCGGAATTATCTCAGCCGAAATTGATACTCTATCTTTACACGATTGCGATCCAAAGAACTGCATGGAAGAATTACGTATAATAAAAGATCAAACAAGAAGAATCGGAAATTACACGAAGAGTTTGCTTAGTTATTCAAGGCGTATGCCCTTCCAACCTAAAACCGACAATATTGTTGAGCTTGTTGAGGAATGTTTATTTCTACTTAAACCGAAGATCAAAGCAAAAAAAATTATAATCGACAAACAATTCGAAAATGATATTCCATCGTTTATTTTCGACAGGGGAAGAATTGAACAAGTAATAGTAAACATAGTCAATAACGCAATTGATTTTATTACCGACGATCCGTTGATTACTATTACAATCAAAAAAATAGTTAATAAGAATGATGAACCGGAAAGTGATTTTATTCTTATAGGAATTAAAGATAACGGTAAAGGAATTCCGGAATCAGATTACGAGTCAATTTTTGAACCTTTCTTCAGTACGAAATCACTAAGTAACGGAACCGGATTAGGATTGTCTATATCAAAAGCTATTGTAAACAGGCATAAGGGAAAGATAGAAGTTGAAAGCAAAGTAGGTTCAGGAACTACATTTAATGTTTACCTGCCAATGATTATTAATTAATCGAATTCTGTATGAATACAAATAACAAAATATTAGTAATTGATGATGAAGCCGAAATGCTTTATAGCAGCAGTAAGGTTTTAAAGATGTCGGGTTATGCGACCTATCCTCTACAGGATTCAACTCAAATCGAAAAAGTGCTGCAAACCGAAACATTCGATCTGATATTATGTGATTTGCTTATGCCGAAAATGGACGGTTACCAGGTTTTAACATTTGTAAAAAAGATGCACCCCGAAACACCGGTTATAATTTTTACCGCTTACGGAACTATAGACCGTGCCGTAGAATGTATGAAAGCAGGAGCTTTTGATTTTATAGAGAAACCTTACGAAGCCGAGCATCTAAAAGTAGTAGTAGAGCGAGCATTGCAGTACTCGAATCTCTACAAAGAAAGAAATAATCTAATCAAGCAGCTTGAAGAAAAATATAAATTTGATAATATCATCGGTAAAAGTAAGGCAATACGGTCTATTTTTGAAGTGATTAAAAGCGCCGCCCAATCGGATGCTAATGTTTTTATTACAGGTGAAAGCGGCACAGGTAAAGAATTGATAGCCAGAAGTATTCATGCAAGAAGTAAAAGCCAAACAAAACCTTTTGTACCTATCAATTGCGGTGCTTTCCCCGAAACACTGTTCGAATCCGAAATTTTTGGTCATGAAAAAGGATCATTTACCGGTGCATCCGAAAAAAAAATCGGGCTTTTGGAATTTGCAAACACCGGTACGTTTTTTCTAGATGAAGTTTGTGAACTCCCGTTAAATCTGCAAACTAAATTACTGCGTGTTATTCAAGATAAAAAATTGCGTAGGATTGGCGGGCATGACTTAATTTCCGTAGATGTTAGATTTATATCGGCAACAAATAAAGAACCAATGGAATTATTATCACAAAAAAAGTTGCGGGAAGATTTTTATTACCGCCTCAATGTAATTAATATACATATTCCCCCGTTACGCGAAAGGATTGAAGATGTAAGAGTTCTTGCCGAATATTTCTTACCAATTTATGCTGAGAAAGCGGGTAAAAATATCACAGGGTTTTCTGCAGATGTAATTGATGCATTGCAAAAATATAAATGGCCCGGCAATGTTAGAGAATTGGAAAATGTTATAGAAAGAGCAGTTGCCTTTACAGATGGCAATGAAATTAAACTTTCGAATCTACCCGGGCAGTTTAATTCAAAAGAAAAAGTTTTATATTTTTTTAACGATTCATCGCTCAAGCAAGTCCGGCAGCAAGCGATAGAGGAATCGGAAAAACAATACCTCCATTTTCTTCTAAACAAACATAACGGCAATATCACTAAAGTAGCTGATGAAGCCGGTGTAACAACTAGGAACGTATACCGGCTTATTAGTCAATATCACATCGATCTATCACTTTGGCGATCGGAGTAATACCCGGTATCTCTAAGAGGTGACCAAAAAGTACTTATTCTCGAATGAATCCTTTGAACAAAAAAATATTCGCGAATATTAGCGTAATTCGCGGCTGATATACATAAGACATTATTTTTTGGACAGCCCCAGAATGAATTATCATTTCACAATGAAATAATAATTCACACACCAGCTAATCTGTTACTTCATATCGACTTAACCACTTGCACGGTTTTAATTGTGAATTAATATTGCAAAGTTTATTCTGTTTTTCGCATAAAAAAGGACTTTCACTCCGGTTAATAATTATAAAAAGATGCTGAAATCGATATTATTTATTCGTTTTATCGTTACCGTTAAACGTGGTATATCAATTGCATAATATTGTTCGATTGGGAGACTTAACATAATCAAGAACTAAAAAGGGAGTATGATCTATGAGTCATGAAAATGAACAACTCAATAACCCGCAAATCATAGATTACCTAAAAAATCTTGATAACAGGTTAACCCGAATTGAATCCAAGCTGAATATAGAACCTTATGCTTCATCTCCCGGTAATATTGCGGATGCCGCTTCTCAGAAATCATCGGATTCCAGTATTGCTGATATGAATATTGGTGAGTATTGGTTTGCAAATTTGGGTATTCTTGTTCTTGTAATCTTCTTCTCGTTTCTTCTTTTTAAACCTTACCCGGAGATCAATCAGTTTTTACCAACGGTTTTAGGATTTACTATTACAGGATGCCTATTGTTTTTATCTAGGTTATGGAAGAATTCTTATTCTAATATATCAAATTATCTTTTCGGATCGGGTTTATTCCTGTTCTATATTTCCGCAATGCGGTTATTTTATTTCACACCGGAACCTGCTCTTGAAAACAAAGTTGTTGAGGGTATCTTATTACTTGCAATCCCTGTAGTTATTATTAGTCTTTCGGTTAAGAAACAGTCAGTACCGCTTAATAGTCTCGGTTTCGCTTTGGTAGCCTTCACTGGACTAAGAATCGGTGAACCGGTATTGCTCTTTATCTTACTAACTTGCTGTTCTGCCGGATTTGTAATCATGTACAGGTACAAAAATTTTGATAAACTTTTCTATCTACTTCTAGGTATAATAATAACATACCTAACACACCTCATATGGTTTTTGAATACACCGCTTTTCGGTAATGATATTGGAATAGTAAGCGAGCCCGGTTTCCATATTTTCTTTTTATTGGTTTACATGATTATCTACGCCGCCGGTTTATTAACGAAAACGCCATCGGTACTTGAAGAAGAATTTGATATCTCAATTTCCCTCACTAACGTAATTCTAGGTTTAGGACTTTTTACGATTGTATGCTTGCTTACGCTAAAAGAATACATATTCATTCACATGATTTTATTTTCGGTGATTTCTCTTATACTGGCAATACTCTACCATGTAAAAAATAAAAGCAAACATTCAACAAACTTATACGCTCTTGCATCGGCAATAACACTTAGTATTTCGCTAATTTCATATTTCGGATTACCTGCAGCATTTACGCCTTTAATTTGGCAGAGTATAATTGTAATTGCATTAGCAATTTGGTTTGAATCTAAAAGTCTCGTCGTTTCTAACTTTATAATATTCCTAATGATATTGTTTGCATACCTTATTTCGACCAAAAGTTTCGGGTTTACAACCGTAAGTATCGGGTTTGTTGGTTTGTTAAGCGCCCGCATACTTAATTGGCAGAAGGATAGACTGACATTACAGACCGAATTTTTAAGAAATACATATTTGATAATAGCCTTTATCACAATCCCCTTTTCGTTAATCGAAGTACTGTCAATCGAGTATATTGGGTTATCCTTGATTGGTCTTGCAAGCCTATACTATTTGATGAGTGGGTTGCTTCACAACTTTAAATACAGGTGGATGGCACATTTTACTTTACTGGCATCCGTAATTTATATATTGATCTTCAGCTTGAGTGAAATTGATACAATTTACCAAATAATTACCCTGTTCGCGCTGGCGGTAACGCTGATTTCCGTATCATTATTCTACACAAGAATGAGATTGAAATCAAACACGGATAAATCTTGAGTTGATTTAATAATTAGCATCATAAAGAAAAATGAAAAACTTATTAAAAATAATTTCAAACAATCGGATTGAATAAATATGGAGAGAAGAAAATTTATAAATGGGTTAATGGTAATTGGTGGTATCGGAACCTTAGGAGCTGCTATTTATCCTGTTGTAGAATACCTTGTGCCTCCGGATTCAGGTGAACCAACTGTAACATCTCTCAAAGTAGGCAAGCTTTCCGAATTCGAAATGAATAGTTCTAAAATCATAAAATTCGGAAGGATACCTGTTATGCTTATCAGAGATGAATCCGGCGAACTGCATGCGCTTGCTGCAACTTGTACTCATCTCGATTGCATTGTTCAATACCGGCAGGATGCTAAGCAGATTGTTTGTGCCTGCCATAATGGTGTATTTGATCTTAAGGGAAGAAATTTATCCGGACCACCTCCAAAACCGTTGGAAGAATTTGCCGTTATAATCAAAGACGATGAAATCATTATCACATCACAAAAGAGTTAAAAATGAATAATTTCTTAGACTCGAAAGCTTTCAATTGGCTGGATCGGCGGTATAATCTCGAACCGTTAAAAAATCTAATACTGCATAAAAAAGTACCGATTCATAAACACACTATCTGGTATTACATGGGAGGAGTTACACTTTTCTTATTCATAATACAAGTATTTACCGGGATACTGCTGCTGCTGTATTATCAGCCGGGTGAATCCAGTGCTTTTGAAAGTGTTAGATTTATAATAACAAAAGTTAAGTTCGGATGGCTCATCAGAAATCTTCATAGTTGGTCTGCAAACCTAATGATTTTGTTTGCCTTCATTCACATGTTTAGTGTTTTCTTTACGAGAGCGTATAAGAAGCCTCGAGAACTTACATGGGTTTCCGGGTTTATACTTCTAGTTCTTGGAATGGCATTCGGTTTCAGCGGCTATTTGCTGCCGTGGAATGAGCTTGCATTTTTTGCTACAAAAGTCGGTACTGATATCGTTGGTGCAGTTCCGATTATCGGAGAAGAACTTCGTTTAGTACTTCGCGGCGGTGAAGATGTAACCGGTGCTACACTTTCTCGTTTCTTCGGATTTCATGTTGCGGTACTCCCGGCTATTTTTACTGTTGTGCTGATATTTCATTTACTTATGGTGCAAAGACAAGGTATGAGTGAGCCGGAATTCTTTAAAGAACTCCCCGAGGAAAAGAAAAAATATATTTCATTTTTACCTGACTTCGCATTACGCGATTTTTTGTTATGGCTGATTGTACTTTATTTGCTAATCTTTCTTACACTATTCTTCCAATGGGATCTTGGTGTGAAAGCAGATTCACTCGCATCTGCTCCCGAAGGTATAAAACCCGAATGGTATTTCATGTTTATGTTTCAATCCCTAAAACTGCTTCCGCCACATATTCTTTTTATGGATGGTGATACTTTCGGAGTGTTATTTTTTACTTTTGCTGGTTTGTTCTGGATGTCTATTCCTTTCATCAAGATAAAAAGTAAAAAATTCCAAAAAAGAAAATTATTAATTATAACCGGGATTGTCGTTGTCGCTTTTATTGTTTCTATGACAATTTACGGTTACCTGGAATAGAGGAATATTATGAAACAAATAATTGTGTTACTGCATCTATCCGCGTTTATATCATTATTCTTGATAACAAGCGATGTGTTTGCAAATGATCTTGCTGAATGGATGGAGAAGGACAACTGTTTAACATGTCATCTCGAAATGGAGTTGATGCCTGATAAATATCTCTTAGAAGATATTCACATGCAGAAGGGTCTTTCTTGTGCAGGATGCCACGGCGGTGATCCAAGTGAAGAAGATATGGAATTGTCAATGAGCGTAAAAAATAATTTCATTGGTATTCCGGATAAAAAATCAATTCCACAATTCTGCGGTAAATGCCATTCTAATATTGAATTTATGAGAACTTTCAGACCTCAAATTTCAACCGACCAGGAGAAACAATTTTTTACAAGTATTCACGGCAAAAAACTTAAAGAAGGCGATAATAACGTTGCCGATTGTGCAAGCTGTCATACGTCTCATTCAATTTTACCGGCAAAAAATCCTCGTTCAAGCGTATTCCCGGTAAATATTCCGGTTACTTGTAATAACTGTCACGGCGATGAAAAATTGATGAGTCAATACAATATAGCGACAAATCAATATACTGAATTCGCACAAAGTGTACACGGTATTGCATTATTGAAAAAAAAGGATACTGCCGCACCGGCGTGTAATAATTGCCACGGGAATCACGGAGCAATGCCTCCCGAGATAAAATCTATTTCTCACATTTGCGGTTCGTGTCATCTCAACAATATGAAATTATTTGAAAGCTCGGATATGGCAAAGGAATTTTCTCAGCTCGAATACCATGCATGTGAGCAGTGCCATGGCTACCATAACATTCCTAAACCGGGTGATTATATGATAGGCGGCGATGAGCAAAGTATATGTTTAGATTGTCACACTGAAGATGATGAAGGAATTCACGTTGCTGTTTCCATCAGAGAAAAGCTTGATGCCTTTGTTGCAGTTTACGACTCGGCGCAGTTCAAGTTAAACTTAGTTCAAGTAAAGGGTATGAACGATATTGATATAGAATACATATTGAAAGATGCAAAACAAAAACTAATTGAATCTAGAACTGCGGTACATTCTTTTGATCCGGCTGTTGTTGAACAAATTTCGAAAGTGGGAATGGAATTGACGGAAAAAGCTATTATAAGCGCAGATAATGAAATGGATGAATACTATAGAAGAAGAGATGGTTTTATTTTTGCATCGATCGCATTTCTTATCTTTGGAGCAGCGATCTATTTAAAAATTAGATCAAAAAATGAAACGGGTGAAGTTGAGAATTAATTTATTGTTGGGGATGATAAAGCTCATCGTTGAATAAATATAAAAAAAGCTGCCGGTAAAACCGTGCAGCCTTTTGGGAATTATTAAATAAACCCCAGAAGAATTAATGAGCCTGCTCTATAAAGGTAAAATTACTATCGAAATTCTTTGATTTTGCAATAAAACCGAAATCAAAAATATTCAAATTGGGCTTTTTAGATTCGGCTCATTAATAAAAAGAAATTTACTTCATCAACACCATACTTTTTATTTGCACAGAATGTTCTGCATTATTTAATGATTGTGCTTCTAATCTGTAAATGTAAACTCCGGAAGAGTAGTTATATGCATTCCAATTTAGTTCATGCAGCCCGCTCTCAAATATTCCATCGGTTAAAGTTGTTATATATTGTCCGATTGAATCATATATCTCCAATTTAATACTACTTCTTTCGGGCAACTTGAAACTGATTGTTGTTGACGGATTGAACGGATTGGGATAGTTTTGCATCAACTCAAATGAATTGGAAATTGATTCATCTTCCACACCTACAATAAGCGTAGAAAAATTCCAAACATCACTATACTCACCCCAACCCTTAGTATTACTAGCTCTCACCCGCCAATAATAAACTTGATTATTTGCAATATTTGTAAAAACGTAAAAAGTATCGGTAAGTTGATTATTTGTATAAACCATATTTGTAAAGTTAGGATCGGTTGCAATATCTAATTGATAAACCGGATTTTTATCAACTACCACATACCAACCAACATTTACCATTTTTTCACTTTCTTCAAGCTGAAATGTCTGTCCATCAAAAGGATATGCAAGAACTACCTGGGGTGGAACTTCCGGCTCACCGGGATCCCCAGGGTCACCCGGGTCAGCTAATGTTGTAAAATTCCAAGTTGCAGACCAGGCACTGGTTTGTTCATCATTTTGCGCGTTTACTCGCCAAAAATAGATTGTCTCGTAATCAAGACCACCAATTCCCAAAAAAGTATTTAGAATATTAGTTTGATCAACCACTACTTGAGTGAAACCTTCATCTAACGCAACTTGTAAGTTGTACCGTGTTGCACCGGTTACTTGCTGCCAGCTTAAATTTGGGGTTCGCGAAACATTTGTTGCCCCGTTAGGAGGTGATGATAAATTTGGTGGTGATAATGGCGCAACATCAGTTACAGTAACATTTCCATTTGTTAAGTTCAAAGGTACTTCCGCCCCATCAGGGTCATAAAACTTTACATCATTAAATGTAAGCGGGCTTTCGCCTATTGCAACTAGTTCAGCGACCAAATAGATTAGAATACCTGAACCACTAACAGGTGTAGCTGCGGAAAAGGCAACTGTAATTTTACCCTGAACAGCGTTCGGATTATCAATGATGAGCCTTCCTGCCATTATTGTTCCGGCTGTTTCTACTCCCGTAAAATTGAGTATACCGGGTGTATTAAGAACTTCAAATTGGAAACTTACAATTCCACCAACATCATCAAATTCAGAAACGGTAATTGGGATGTTTATAGTAGACCCCATAGAACCTGAAACATTAGGTAACGAGACAGATAGTTGCGCCTTTGTATTTGTTGGCAACAATATTACTAGAGCACAAACGATACTTATAAAAAACAAAATTCTACGCACTATCATAAATTAACTCCATTGTAATGTATTAATTTCAAAAAATCTGACCCGATGCAAAAAAAACACCGGGTCAGTTATTCAATTATTTATTGAAATCTAACAATGATTTAACATTATTTCAATAAAATCATCTTTTTAACATCAACAAAAGAACCGGCTTGGATTCTGAACAAATACACACCACTGGCAACTTGGTGTCCGAAATCATTTGTTCCGCTCCAAAATGCCCTATGATAACCGGCATCTTTTTCCTCGTTTACTAATGTTTTAACTACCTGACCTAACTGGTTATAAACTATCAAACTTACAACTCCTGGTTCCGGTAATTGATATCTGATTGTTGTTACCGGGTTGAATGGGTTAGGATAGTTTTGTGATAGTTCATATGAATAAGGTATAGCTTTTACATCAATTTCAAGAGATTGAGGTGTTGATTCGTTAATAATTGCTTCTCCGCTGATACTTCCTTCTTCAACCGGATCAAGCATTTCTAGAATTATAGTTGCTACTTGGCTTGAAGGAAGAGGAGTTGTTCCTGCCATTGCAATGTTAAGATATGAATCAACAACATTATACATCTTGAGCCATCCTTCGGGTAATTCAAAATCAACACGGTCAATATTGATTAATTGATCATCGTAATTGATTTTCATTTGAATTGAGTAGACATTATCGGCTTCTTGCAATAATACAGGAATTTTCATCAGATTTTCTTTATCACCTCGTTCGGTTTTTTGTAAACTCAATGATGCGCTAGAGACCGAACTGATAGTTGATTTTGATTTATCTTTACCCTTTTTAACAGATTTTGCTGGTTCACCATCTTCATTAACCGAGGCAGCTTTAGCTATATTTTCGGTTGATATTGCCAACATTTCTTCAACCGGGAAGTGATCTATTAGACCTACAACATAACTTAAGATAAGTGAAGCATCGAACGAAGTTACGTTACCATCGCCCGATACATCTGCTGCAATTACGGCAACATCGTTTAATTCGATAAGACCGACAACATCTTGCAATACAATAGTTGCGTCGAAAGCTGTAACATTGACATCGAGGTTAGCATCACCGTAAAGAATTGCAACTTCAAATTCTCCGCCGTTTCCTGTGGCAGCAGGTATACCTTCGTTAATTAAAGTTTCGCTGAAGGTAAACATACTTTCGCCTAATGCCTCTTTGGCTTTGAACTTAACATAGAGTAATACACCTTCACCCTCAATTGCAAACAATCCAGGTGTACCTCCCGACTCAACATCTTCCTGAATTTCCGTTGCAGCTACCGAAACGTGACCGGGTTCATTAAGATTAAATTGAAGTAAAGTGCCTTCACTTAATGTACCTTCGGTAATAATTTCAATCGGTTGTAACAAATCATCATCAAAGTCTAGGGTAAACTGGAATGACATTACTTCCAGATCATCCATACTTGAAATGCCAATTGGCATTGTGAACACTTCGTTAGGATGAACTACTTCATCACCTTCTTCGGGGAATGCCGTGAAGACTAATGATTCAACTACATTTAATGTGAAAGGAATAAATGCAACAGGTGTAACCGGATCGTTAGATGTTATTATCACACCTGATTGATATGTTCCGGCAGTTAACCCGGTTGCATCAACAAATAATGACATTTCATCACCTGCGCCAGGTTCCAAAGTACCGCCTTCACTTGAAATGGTTAACCATGGTGCTGATTCGTAATAGACTAGTACGTCATCTATGTACCATCCATGGGCGTCCAAACCTTGATATACAAATGCAAGATAAACATCGCTGCCTGCATAAGCACTTAAATCAACAATACGTTGCGTCCAAGCAGAAAACGCATTATCAAATTCCATAAGTTCTATATAATCACCATCTGCCGGGTTTGGACTTCCTGTAGAAATCCATACACCACTGTATTCATACCATGAAACAAAGGAAGTATAGTCATAAAATTCCAGTATACCATTAGAACCAAGTGAAATTTGAGGAGTAACTAACCAACCATCAACGTATTGTGACCAATTGTAATTGTGGAAAGCACTTGCAACTCCTGTTACGGCTCTCGCAGTAGATCTTACCCATTGAGTGCCTTGACCACCCTGCATATATCTAGTCCAACCCTCCGGAGGAAATGTTGCTGATTCAAAGCTTTCTTCAACTGCCACTATAACATCGGCATCCTGCACCGCATAAATACCGACAGCAACTTCGTATTCAAGAGGATTACCACCAATATTACCCATAGTCAATATATGCTCTTGCTGCTGACCCGGATATGCTTGGTGTACAAACTCTTCTACATCGTAATAGAGAATAGGAGCCGGGATACCTTCTCCAACTATAGTAACATTAGCATTTCCACCATCTGTTGTAATGGTGAAGTTAGCTTCGATTGTACCTTCGGAAGTTGGGGTAAATATAAATTCGAATACTTTCGGTTCGCCCGGTTCTAGAGTATAAACAACATCATCAGCCAATGAATAATCGACAAATGAATAATCATCATTATCTAAAGCAACCCCTAGTACATTGAGCATATCGGTACCATCATTTCTGATAGTTAGATATTGAGGGGCTGAAGTTCCGTTAACAAATACTTCCTCAAAATCGATCTGAGCATCAGAGACCCAAAGTTCAGGCGCACCTGTAACTGTTAAATGTGCCGGAACCGAAACACTAGGCTCTCCTTCAAGTTGCTCACCAACTAAGACAATAGATGCACCGTACTCTCCGGCGTATAAATTTGTAGCATCAAATTTAACTGTCAAATCTAAATTAACCCCCGGAGGAAGTGTGCCTGAAAGAAGATTTACTGATAAGAATCCTTCTCCACGTGTTGCAAGGAATCCCATCTCACCATCTCCGTCACCATAAAACTTACCGATCAAGGAAGTCATTCCGGTAGTACGGTTAACAAATCTGAGTTCATTTCTTGCGCCAAACGGTTCAAGTATATTATAAGCAGCCATAAGCAGTTGTCTTGTTGTGTGGTCAAACGTCATGCTTTGTGCATAGTTTGCATCTATACCTGTTGGACCAACAACTGTAAGCTGCCAAGTAGCTTTGTCTATTTTTACTATTTGATCACCGAGAATATCATGTGCATAAATTCTTCCTAAATCATCTATTGCTATTGCAATAAATAGATATCCATCAAATTCAGCAAGAAATTCTGTTTCGCCTGTGAAACGATTAACTGTATATAATTTTGAAACCCAATCCGCACCAAATGCAGCAGTACTTCCATACAATTCACCGGTAGTATAATCTGTTTCTAAATCAGTCCATACCTCTGCTGCATCATCAGGCTCAACAACAGCAACATTTGAGAATGTTTCGGTTTCAATATTATATCTTACCAGCATATTGTTATCATCATTAATCATAAAGATGGAATTCGTATTACCATGCGCAAAATTACCTGCATAAGATGTAAAACCTTGAGCTTCAAGAGATACAGTACCAGGTGTACCAATATCAAATTTAACTAACTCGTCGTACCACAGATCCATTGAATAGCCGTCAACATTCATTTCACCAAGAAGATTTTGATATGGGAATGAAGTTGATACTCTTGGACCGTTGTTACCCTGACCTTCAGGGTCTCTATAGATAGAAAGTTCGCTTGGATTCTTTTGAGTTTGATTTATCCTTGAAGGATCATGCATGTCGAACCATTTCAACAACTCTTTATTTGATAGGTTGGACGGGTAGAAAGTTGGTTCAATGGATGCATCAACACCTTGTATATAGACTGCAAACGGTAAATTATCATCGAACTCGTTTGTAATAGTCAGAGTTCTGTTAACCATTTGACCTGATTCTAATGTTTCATCAAATCCGTCCGGATTAACAGTGAGGAAAGGTGCTCCATTACCTAATAAATCAACAACAACATTTGCATCATCGTTTATAATGGTAAGAGAAGCATCGAAGTTATCGACTGCATCCGGGGCAAATAGTATGTTTATTAGTTTATCTTCCCCGGGTAATAATACAAATGCGTTTGGATCTGGAGTATAAGCCGAATTATCTACATTTACACCTGTTACATTTAATATGGCATTGCCTTCATTACTGACAAGAACTGACAATGTTTTGTTTGTTCCGACAAAAACATTACCATAATCCAGGGTGGTAGGATCAACAACAATCTGAGGTGTACCTGAAGTTGTTAATGTTACAGGAACTGTATGTGTAGGTGTAATCGGATCATTGCTTTCCACATTTATATCAGCATAGTAAGCAACATTTCCAATTAATTCAGTGGCGTCAAATGTAAGTTCGATTTCTACTGAACCACCAGGAGGTATAGTTCCATCCATAATATCTGCGGTTAGCCATGTAGGCATAGCTCCTATTGGAGTTGCAACCCATCCTAATTGGTTAAGGCCACCCGGAGTAGTTTCTCCCAATACACCAATTAACTGAGTATTACCTGTGTTGCGATCAACCAAACGGAATTCAGCTTGGAAAGTTGCATTATTAAAAGCTGCCATAAGAAGTTGATCAGTGTTGCTATCCCAGGTCATTCCTTGCCCGTAATTTGCATCAAATCCTATAGAACCAATTTGAGTAATAGCTCCGGTTGCTTTATTTATTTGATAAAGCATATCGGTCGCCAAACTATAGCCCCACAAATTGCCATCACCATCTGCTGCTAAACCAATCATAAAATCAATTCCATAACTACCAATAAATGTTGTCGAGAGTCCATCAACATCTAAAGTATATAAACCTGTACCTGTTGATAGGTAAAAAGTTCCGTCAGTTGGATCGGTTGTCATTGCGGTCCAACCAGTTCCTACGATTCCAAGTTGGGTGACCGTTCCGGTTGCAATATCAACGGATCTTAATACACCAAGGTTATCAATTTCATAAACAAACGAATCATCATTTAGTGGGAAATCCCCGGCATTTGAAAATCCTGCACCCGGATATGCCCCAAATGTATTTAGTACTTGCGGTTGATTACCTTGGAACCATACAAACGAATCGTTGACTGCATTAACGCCATAGAAGATAACATCTTCGTATAACGGCATTGGAGTACCTGAATTTTCAGAAGTAACCGTTGGTTCTCCATTTGCTGGTGGTAAACCTGTAGAAGGTTCATATTTTCCTAAAGGAAAATCGCCGGCACTTGGTTCTATCGCAATATTAAGAGAAGAACCGGTTGAAACAATATTCAATTCAAAGTTCATATCACTGCCACCATAATTAGAGATCGTAAGCATTTCGGTGTCAGTAGTACCGGCAGGCATTACTTTATCGAATTCCGTCGGATCTGTAGAAACTATTGGTGCCTCACCGCCTTCTCCCGTTAAGTTTACATCATACTCAGGATTTACCGTGCTGTTGCTGTATATAGTCATAGTTCCGGTATAAACACCAACATCTGCAGCATCAAAGAATATTGTCAAATCAGCATCATTACCAGGCAAAATTGTAAATTCTGTTTGACTTACAGAAAATGCAGGGTTATCAATTGTTATATCTGTTACTTGCAAAGCCGATCCAGCTCCCACATTGGAAATTGTAAACGGTAATGATGTAGAAGTACCTTGAATAATTGTACCAAAATCAACATCATCATCCGAAACAGCAATTAAAGGATTTCCACCGGTAACTAACATAGCCACAGGCACCGGGTGAGTTGGTTTTGATGGATCATTACTTACAATTGATAAATCTCCCGTGTATTGAATACCTGCTAGTAAACCTGTAGCATCATAGGTTACTGAGAGATCAACGGTTTCACCTGTACCTAATGTGCCCGCGGTTGGTGTAACATCCAGCCATTCAATTTTAGGAGTATTAATTTTTACGGCTAAGTTATTTTCAATATATGCAGCGTTGAATACAACCTGCAAACCATCTGTGCCATCGCTGTTTTCAATACCAACAGTTGCTGAGTTTAACGTTCCGGTCATGGTTAGGTATTGATATGTAACACCACCCCATGGCGTCAATATTGCTTGGAAGGTTAATGAACTACCGGTGTCAAAGCTCTTAGGGACTGCATCCCATTGAACTATAAATAGGTTATTATCTACATCATGATAAGTATATACCGCACCGTTAGTACGCATATCCAAATCATCCCAAAAAACTGCAAGGAAATTATTGGGCTCAGCGGTATTTGGAATAGTATTATTAGTCCACCAACCTGACGGAGCTGTTCCGAAATAAATCCATCCATTAACACTAACGTAGGCAGAATTATATTCTTGATCATAAAACTTGAAATCAAAAGGTAAATTAATTTGTGTGTTTCCATCCCATGTACCGGAGAGAGCACCCAACTCTGTTCCAATAGCGGAGATTTCGTACCAGTTAAAGATCGGTCCGCCCGGTTCATTACTGTCAATCCAAGTATAACCGAAATCATCAGGACCACCGGCACCAAGTACAACCGGGTCGCCTACTCGCGTATCAACTTCTTCTTTAGGCAATTCAATTGAAGCTAACCGGGTAGCCGTATTTTTTTGGATTGAAGGATTATTTAAGATAGCTAAGGCTTCATAACCAGGGATTGACCATAATAAATCACCCTCTCCAATATTTTCTAAAGTAAGGGTCTGAACTTCTTGGTTATCTACTGCAACTTCAGCATAAAGTTCTTCAGGATCTGTACCGAGAACAGGTGCTGCATCGGTAGTCTCGGATACAACATTCGACATATCAGATTTATTTGCAAATAAGTCTTGTGATTTTATTGCAACATAATATGTTGTAAGTGGCACAAGTCCTGTTAAAGTATATTCCTGCGTTTCACCGGGTGCAAGAGGAATTGGAGGGTTAGCAACCTGGTTTGCATTATTAAAATCAGCATCATCATTAATTGGAGTAGTCGAATATCTTATATCATACAGTGCCGGAGGTGCCATCGGAGACGCACCGCCTGGAACAACATCAGGAACAGTCCATACCATATCAAATGATGTTTGACCAGTAGCGACAATTGCAAGATCAGTAATTGCTTGTGGAGGTTCACCATCATTTTCTATTAATGCAGCGTATGCATTAAGACGACCAGTACCAAGTTTCCCTTCAAACCCTGGATTCAAATGATCTATTGGGTCTGTAGTTCCAAGAATTCTTAGCATTACTTCATCATTTGTAAGCCCAGGATATTCTGAAGCAACTAAACCGGCTGCAGCAGATACATGAGGACAAGCCATCGATGTTCCGCTGTAGGTATCATAACCGCTAACAACTGTACTAATAATAAACATACCCGGGGCTGAAATATCAACCCATGTACCAAAATTGGAACCAAACCATGAGCCGTCAACTCCGTTACGGATAACTCTATCAAAGTGGTTAGTTCCAGCTACTGCATAAACAGGTTCGTAATAAGCAGGGTACCATTGGTCATCAGTTCCGCTATTTCCAGCAGCAAAAATTACAAGACCACCTTCGATAGGGCCAACCGGGTTGCCAAATTCATCATAGCCAGCATTTGCAATAAAATAATCTATACCGTCCAGTACGGCTTGTTCAAAGTTTCCTGCAACTGTATAACCCCAGCTATTCTGTGAGATTACTGCACCATTATCTGCAGCATAAGCATAAGATTCTGCAAATCCGCCCGTTACACCATCACCAAATACTCTACAGGTCATAATGCGAACACCGTTGCCTGTTCCATTACCACCAGCAAGTCCCGATACACCAACTCCGTTATTATTTACAGCTGCAATTGTACCAGATACGTGGGAACCGTGTCCGTTTGCATCTTGGATATTATTATTTCCATTAGCAAAGTTCCAGCCGTGTAAATCATTCAATGACGGATCTGGATTAGGATTTACCCATAAAATTGGATTTAGTTCGGGGTGGTTGATATCGATACCGGTATCATGAACTGAAATAATTACGCCGGGATCACCTGTTTGAATATTCCAGGCTTGCGGTGCACTTACATCGGCGCCGGGTGTACCACCGGTTTGACCGGTATTATTCCAGTTATACTGATCAGGGTATAGAGGATCGTTTGGCGTCCATTGAATTCCCGGTTGATTTTGTTCAGCACCAAAAGTTTTCTTTAAAATAGCTTCGGCAATCTCAATATTTTGATCATTTTGATAAGCTGCAATAATGACCGGTACATCGGTATCACCTTGAAATCTTATTTGATACCATCGATGTAAACCAAAAGCTTCGCGTCTTTCCTTAAATTTTCCCCCATCTCTAAACACGCGTTCCATTGAAACGGCATTATACTGTGTGTTGAGTAAATCAACGGTAACAATTCCGCTCAATGCAACATTATCTTTTGTAGATAACGAAACATTATTCACCGCAGTTTCTTCGAATTTAACCATGATGACGTTATCGTAATAATAACGATCATCAGACTGTGCGTTGAGAGTAAAAGATGAAAAGATGAACATACACAGTGTTATCAATCCGAATAACTTCGGGATTTTCGGAAAAAGATTCATGCTGCCTCCCATTAATTAAATGATTGATACAGATTATTAGTTAGTTATAAGTTTACCGGATAATTACCAATTATAACTTATTTTGCTTTTCGAACTAATTTTTCATTATATGGCTTACCACAACTAGGGCAGTAACGTGCAAAAGGATTATGAATTTTTACTGAACAAAACTTACATTCAGTCTGTAGCGAATCACCGCATACCGAACAAAAATTATCTTTCTCACTTTCGTGCACAAAATTGCCACATTGAAAACATACCTTATAGTTTTTTTCTTGGTTCATCTAACGAACTTTTTATTGAACGTAACCATATCTTGATGCCCAAATCAAGGTTGAGAAATGACTAACCTTACATATTAATCAAAAAGTGTGCCTAGTGGTGGGATCAAAAAAAAGAGTAATAATCGAGGTTTAGAATATGAACTGAGAAACAAATGTTTCTTTTTTAAAAAAAGTAGAAACTATTGTATATTATCTTCGGAAAACTTATCGGAATTATTAATGTTATTTTGTTTTAAAATTTTTCTTAACCCTTGTGGTGTTAAATTCGAAATTTTTGATGCGATTCTGATATTACCCTTCGCTTTATGAAGTAGTGTTGTGAAGTACTCTTTCTTAAAATTTAGCTGAGCTGTTTTATAATCTAATAATTTTTCATTACTATCGAGAAGTAATGAAATTTCATTTGAGTTAGTAACATTGTTTCCGTTCCGAATAAAAATATTTGAAAAATCATCTACAGTCAAATTTGCTTGGTCTGTTGATTCAAAAACCCTATCGCCAATGCTTATTAGAACGCGTTCAATAATATTTTCAAGCTCACGAACATTCCCCGGCCAATCATGATTTTGTAAAAATTTATAAACCGAAGGATCAATTTTAATTTTTGTTTGGAAAAATTGGTTCGCAAATTTGTCAACAAAATACTTTGTGAGTGGCTCAATATCTTCAATTCGATTTCTGAGCGGAGGAATTTCTAATTTTACAATATTGATTCTATGATAAAAATCTGTCCGAATTTTTCCTTGTTCAACTAGGTTCTCAATATTTTCATTTGTTGCGAATACTAATCGCACATTAATTTCCTTTGCAGGTTTATATGGACTTTGACCAATCCGAGTAACCGATCGATACTGAAGAAAATATAACAGCTTTAGTTGAATAGATTCAGAAAGTTCAGAGATTTCGGGCAAATAGATTGTCCCACCATCAGTAGCTTCAAACCTACCGGCTTTTGAATGGTCTGCCCCAGAAAATGCTCCTTTTTCATATCCAAAAAGTTCAGATTCAATGAGCGTATCACTTAATGAGTGGATAGGAACACAAAGGTATGGTTTATTCTTTCGTGGACTTAGTCTGTGAATTTCAAATGCAACTTTATCTTTACCTACACCACTTTCACCGACTAATAGCACCGAGTTCGCAAACCTTGCACAACGCTTTATCTCAAAATAAAGCTGTTTCATCAAAGCACTTTTATAAACAAAAATACTTGTTGGTTTTTTTTCGGTAAGTTTCATTCCTTTTCTTTTATATTTGAATAAGTTTTAGTTGGAGATTACATCTAAGAAATTTAATGTAAGTATAAAAAAAAAATTTATAAAATGCAGGATATAATATACCTTTTGGACCATTATGCACAATCCATACGAAGTGGAAAAATCATAGAATCACAACCGATAATTGTAAATTACTCTTCGGTGTAAATTAAACATAATCTATTTCCTGCAGTTAGACCAGCTAGTATTTTTATTATTGACCACATAAGCCGGTTTCATTAACTGAATGAATATAATTTTGTCATAAAACAAAAAAGGCGACCTTTGCAGATCGCCTATAAGTTCAAGTACCTTTTAGTTGTCTTATCGTTTGTTCACGCCCAATGGAACAGTAGTTTCTCGCATCGAATGTACCTTGTTGTAAATAGGTAATTCAACTTCAGGTTTAACATACTTTTCTAGTTCATCTCGGAATCTCTGGATTGTAAATTTAACAGGCCATGCGGCAGCATCGCCAAGTGCACAAATTGTATTGCCTTCAATATTATTTGCAACATCGATCAATAAATCCAAATCGCGGGAAGTTGCGTTGCCTTCTATCATTCTGTTTAATGTTTTCAACATCCATCCTGTACCCTCGCGGCAAGGAGTGCACTGACCACAGCTTTCGTGATAATAGAATTTTGTTATTCTTGCCAATACTTTTAAAATGTCTGTATCTTCATCCATTACCATAACACCGGCAGTACCGATTGCAGAACCGGCTTCTTTTAATGATTCCGCATCCATGCGAACACCTTCTAATTGATCTCCTCTTAACGGAGGCATGGATGATCCACCGGGGATAACCATTTTAATTTTTTTATTACCGGGGACACCACCTGCAACATCAAATATTAATTCGGTTAATAAAATTCCGGTTGGTAATTCATATACACCGGGTTTATTAACGTGTCCGCTTATACCGTATAAAATTGTACCAGGATGTTTTTGTGCCCCGATATTTGCATACCATTCCCAGCCGTTTTCAATAATCTTCGGTACGTTAGCTATTGTTTCGACATTATTAATAGTAGTCGGATTACCCCACAAACCGTTTTGTGCTGGGAAAGGAGGTTTTACTCTCGGATAACCTCGTTTACCTTCAATTGAATTCATTAATGAAGACTCTTCACCGCAAATGTATGCACCGGCACCTTTATGAATATAAATATCACAATAAAAATCGGTACCGAAAGTTTCTTTCATTTTTTCACCGACAAAACCTTTTGCATAAGCATCACCAAGAGCTTTCTGCATAAGTTTTATCCATTTGTGGTATTCACCTCTTATATAGATATAAGCAGTCTTTGCACCGATTGCATAGCAGGCAATTAAAGTCCCTTCGATAAGCTGATGAGGATTCTTTTCGAAAATTTCTCTATCCTTAAACGAACCGGGTTCGGATTCATCACCGTTAACGCAAAGATATTTAGGTTTATCTGTCGTCTTCGGCATAAAACTCCATTTAAGCCCAGCCGAAAATGCAGCACCACCTCTTCCGCGTAAACCGGATTTTTTTACTTGATCAATTATTTCATCGGGAGTTTGACTAAAAGCTTTCTTAGCTGCTTTGAATCCGCCGTTTGAAATATAGGTTTCAATTTCATGAATGTTTTCTATTTCCGGTAAAACGATTCTGATATTTTCCATTATTTAAGCGTACCCAAAATTTCTTCAACTTTTTCTTTAGTTAAATTTTCATAGTAATCTTCGTTGATTGCTATCATTGGTGCATAACCGCATGCACCCATACATTCTACTTCTTCAATTGAAATATTTCCATCGTCAGTTACACCGAGGTTATCTATTCCATATTTTTCTTTTATCTGCTTCCAAATTTCATAACCACCGCGAAGCATACAAGATACATTAGTACAAACTTGTATATGATGTTTACCCATAGGTTTCTTATGATACATTGTATAGAAAGTTGCAGCGCTAAGAACAAGGACTTTATCAATACCAAGAACACCAGCTATTTCTTCCATAACTTCATTGCTGATATAGCCGTTCTGATCTTGAGCAATCCATAATGTATCCATAAGAGCGGCAAGAGGGGTAGGATATTTTTTTCTGCTTTCTTGAATTCTCTTTAGATTTTCTTCGGTAAACTTAAATGACATAATTGTATTCGTCTTAATAGTTTATGCTATTGATTGTCTTCTTAATCTTACTCTTAATCTTAATCTGTTTTGGGAGTTAAGATTAAGAGCAAGATTACGATTAAGATTATGATTAAGAAACTTTATTTATCGGCTTCACCCATAACCGGGTCAATACTGCCAATTATCGCAACAACATCAGAAATCATTTGTCCTTTTACCATAAGTGGTAACGCCTGTATATTGCAAAAACTTGGTGAACGAATCTTCAACTTCCAAGGATGCCCTTCACCATTACTAACGAAATAAAAACCTAATTCTCCTTTCGGATTTTCAACGGAAAAATAGGTATCACCGACAGGCGGATTAATGCCAAAATTTACAAGCATAAAATCATAGATAAGTTCTTCCATTTTAGTATAAATTTCTTGTTTATGAGGAAGAACTTTTTTAGGGTCATTAGCCAAAACCGGACCGGGTTTTATTTGTTCTAAACATTGATGTAAAATTTTTACGGATTCTTTTATCTCATCAACTCTAACAAAATAACGAGCTAATGAATCACATTCATGGTATACCGGAACTTTGAAATCCATCCTATCATAGAACATATATGGTTTTGCTCTACGAATATCATACTCAACACCGGACCCTCTCAGGTTAGGACCAGTAACACCTAAAGCAATCGCATCTTCTTTTGGTAAGATCCCGGTACCGTCAAGTCTTTCGACAAAAATTCTATTTGTATTAAGCAATCTTTCGAACTCATCAAATGCATAAGCAAATTTTTCTAGGAATTCTTTAATCATAGAAAGAGAATCTTCTTTAGCATCTGCAGCAACGCCGCCTAAACGAGTATAACTTGTAGTAAACCTTGCACCGATCATTTTATCAAAAATGTTTTGAATAAATTCTCTTTCACGGAAAGTCCACATAAATGCCGTAACAGCACCTACATCAAGAGCGAATGTACCAACTGCGACAAGGTGCCCCATTATTCTGCCGAGTTCATTGATTATCATTCTTATATAAGTAGCTCTTTCGGGAACTTCAATACCCGCAAGTTTTTCAACAGCCAAAACATAAGCAACGTTGTTGCATAAGTTGGCAGTGTAATCTAACCTATCGGTATGCGGGATGTAATCATAATAATTCATATTCTCAGCCATCTTCTCGTAACCACGGTGAAGATAGCCAAGTTCGGGAACACACTTTACTATTGTTTCACCATCTAATCTTAATAACAAACGTAGAACCCCGTGTGTAGCGGGATGCTGGGGACCCATGTTAATAACCATCTCATTTTCAAGAGCATCTTCTATGGTTATATCGGGATCAGACTCAAGAAGTTTGCTTAATAATTTTTCGTCGTTCGTAATATCAATTTGATTATTCATATTCATATTAATCTTCTTCTTTCTTTGGAAGTGGTAATGAACCGGGGATTCCCATCACCGGGAAATCCTTCCTTAACGGATGATACTCAAAGGTCTCGGGCATATACATTCTTCGTAAATCCGGATGATTCTTAAATTTGATTCCGTACATATCCCATGTTTCTCTTTCATACCAATCGGCACTTTTCCAGACTGAAGTAACGGAATCAATTTCGGGATTTTTAGCATCTTCAATAGTTGATTTAATTCTCAGATTAAAATTTTTAGTTAAAGAGTAGATGTGGTAAACGGTTGTGAAACGATTTTTTCTTTTAGCCCAATCAATTGCGGTGACATCAATGCACATTGCAAAATCAAGTTCAGGATCTTCTTTAAGAAACTTACAAAAACTTAATAACTGTTCCGGTTTGATTTCGATGGAAAGATCGTCTCGAAAATTTGTGATATCAACTACATCTGAGCCGAATTTTTCTTTTGTTTTAGTTATTACGAGTTCTCTAAAATCCATAATAGTTAGTTCTTACTTAGGTTTAAGTCCAACAACGGTTTATTTTGAAAATCACGTGCACGGGTACCTTCAATTTTCTTTTGCAACTCCAACAAAGCATTTAATAAATTTTCAGGTCTTGGCGGGCAGCCTGCAGTGTAAACATCCACCGGCAGAAATTGATCAATACCCTGAACAACCGGATAAGATCTATACATACCGCCTGAAGAAGTGCATGCACCCATTGCAATTACCCATTTAGGAGACGGCATTTGATCATAAATTCTTCTTACAACATGAGCCATTTTATATGTAACAGTTCCGGCAACAATTATTAAATCACATTGACGAGGAGTAAAACGCATAACTTCGGATCCGAAACGCGACATATCATATTTGGGGTCTACTGCGGACATCATTTCAATTGCACAGCAAGAAATGCCCATCGGCATCGGCCATAAAGAATTTTTTCGACACCATGCGATCACAGTATCTAATTTAGTCGTTAAAAATCCATCAGAAGCAAGTTTAGCTTCTAATCCCATTTTAAAGCTCCTTTCTTATAGATATATAGGAATCCGAGTTCTAATACAATCAAAAAGACCAACATTGGCCAGAATGCAAAAAATCCGTGTTCGTTATAAAGATTTCGAAATTCAACACCCCAGGGATAAAGATAAATCACTTCGATATCGAAAATAATGAACATCATAGCAACAATGTAATACTTAATCGAAACTCTTTCATGTGTTGTTCCAACCGGGTCTTTACCGCTTTCATAGGGCATAATTTTAATTTTTGTCGGTTGCTGGGGTCCAAATAGTCTTGAGGAAAAAACAATTGCGGCAGCAAAAACCGCCGCAACTACAAGCACCAAAATGATAGGAAGATATTGTTCAATCATAAGTCATTTATTCGTTTTGAATTCATCAAAATTATTACAAAATAGCGGGAATGTCAATTTGTAGTGAGTATAAACCGATTCGTGAAAATTGCACGGATCAAGAAAATTATTATACTTTTATTTTAGAATTTCAGATAAATTATCCGCAACTATTTTTAGCTGCTCTTCAGAAATAACAAGCGGCGGTAATAGTCTAATTACAGTTGTTCCTGCCGGTAATGCTATTATTTTTCTGTTCATTAATTCTTCTAAATAGGGTTTTACTTTTTCTTTTAGTTCGATTCCTATCATCAAGCCTAAGTGCCTAACTTCTCTAACTTTTGAAAGATTTTCGATATCGAGTAGATTAATAAAATATTCACCTAAAGCTTCTGCGCGTTCATCAAGTTTGTTATCTTTCATAAAATTTATCGATGCCAAACCAGCAGCGCAGGCAAGCGGATTCCCTCCATAAGTCGTACCGTGTTTACTCGGGGGTATTTCAATTGAATCATTAATTAGAACCGCACCAACCGGGAAACCACCTGCAATTGCTTTAGCAAGACACATCATATCGGGTTTGATATCATATCTTTCATGTGCAAAAAATCTTCCCGTTCTGCAGAATCCGGTTTGGATTTCATCGATAATAAATTTTATTCCTCGCTCTTTACAGAGTGCATCAATTGATTGCAAGAATTCTTGATCGGCAATATTGATTCCTCCTTCACCTTGTACTACTTCGACAATTATTCCTGCTGTTTTATCGGTTACCGCCTCTTTCATTTTTTCGAAATTGTTAAATGGTACAAATGAAAATCCCGGTACAAGAGGTTCAAAATCTTCTCTATATTCTTTTTTGAAAGTAGCACTTAAAGCACCGAGTGTCCTGCCGTGAAATCCTTTCATTGTTGCAATGAAATCGGTTTTCTTGGTCGAGTATCGAGCAAATTTAATTGCCGATTCAACGGCTTCAGCACCGGAATTACACAAGTATGCTTTAGTAAAATTTGAAGGTGCAATGTTTACTAAGGCTTCTAAAAATTTTGCTTTTGTATCATTATAGAATGTACCGGGGCATGTAACAAGTGTTTGGGCTTGTTCCGATAAGGCTTTGGCAAGGTAGGGATTGCTGTGTCCAATACTTGCGACACCAATTCCTGCGGCACAATCAATGTATTCGTTCCCTTTGTCATCCCATAAAGTTGCATCTTTTCCTTTAACCAAAACAACATCTCTTTTGGGGAAAACATCAAATTCATATTTTGTTTGAAGTTCTTTGTAGTCGGTCATTTTATTATTGTTCCTTTTCCGTTGAGTGCATTTTTAAGAGGGTTATCTATTCTGCCGTCTGCAATAATAACAGTAGTATCAGTTGCTTCAAACAATTTATTCAAAGCGTGAATTTTTCTTTTCATTCTTCCTTCAACTTGTTCTTCTTTTTGCTGAAGTTCTGTTTTCGTCATACTTAAAATTAAGGAAGATTCATCACCTTTATCTTCTAAAAATCCCGGCGCTTCAATAAACTGAATAATTTTTTTTGCTTTAAGTGTGTTTTGAAATACTGCAAGTATGTCATCGTTTTCAGAGTTGATTGCATTACCATTTTCATCCGCAATCGGTACGGTTATAACGGGGATATAATTATTCTGCAAAAGCAAATCAATCAGTTCTTTATTTATTGACTGCGGCTTGCCCGAATTATCACGGATGATTTTCAGTTTATTATTTTCTCTGATTCTTATACCGGAATTACGTTTACCTTGTACAAGTCTGCCGTCAAGTCCGGTTAAACCGATTGCATTCAATCCTTTTTGCTGACAAAGTTCAACAATTCTTTTGTTGCGTAAACCTGCATAAGCCATAAGTTGAATATCAATCGCTTCGTCATCGGAGAAAACACTTGAGTAACCAGATACCGAAGTAATCACTTTCTTTTCATAGTTTAGTTTGTTCGCAAGTTCATCGCGGTATGCATTAGCGCCGTGAATAATAATAAATTTTTCTTCTTTCATTTCAGCAATGTTGGAGATTATTCCATTTATGTTAATCGATTCTCCCCCGCCGATTTTAATGAGTATCATTCGTTAAATTCCATTATAGTATTGTTCGGTATTCTTTCCCACTTTGAATTATCCAAAGGATCGGAACAAATAATTAAATTATTTTCTTCTCGTTTTAAATTCATCGTGAAGTAATCTTCATCTTCATTGAATTGTGTATTAAGAATAACTTTATCTTTCTCGGCAATAATAAAATTCATTGCTCTAATATATTTTGTTCGGTTGTTGATAATTTTAACACCTTTCTCTACTGCTTCTTTTATATTGCCATTATTAAAACGGTTTATGAAATTGAAAATTTTTTCAGCACCTATTCTTCCTTCAACATTTAATTTCACACCGGTCAACTCACCGTTAAAAATGAAAATATATTTATCATTATAAAACGGCATATTGTTTTCGATTATAATATCTTTATCACGGAATGCACTGCGTGCGTGGACAATTAATCTATTTGTTTGTGAAAACTTCGAAAAGTCATCTTCCCAAATGGGATTAATATTTTTGTAATGATTCCACTCATTATCTTTTAAATAAGCCAATCCCCAGCCATGCCCTTGATATTCTTTACTCTTCTTACAAACATCGGCAAACTTTTCAAGGTATTCTATAATAGGAAATTCTTCTTTCGATTTTACAAAAAGTAATCTGCACATAATTTTTCTCTGTGATCCTCTATGATTTCTCTGAGGTTCTCTGTGTAAAAGACCAAGGACAAAGAGTGCACAGAGAATACAAAAAGAACCATTAAGTTTTATATTGGATGAAGTCCGGGAAAATCAAGTCCCGTTTTTTCATCAAAGCCATACATAATATTGAAAGCTTGCAAAGCTTGTCCCGCCGCACCTTTCATTAAGTTATCAATTGCACTAATGAGAACAACACGATTTGAATTTTCATCTTTCTTAAATCCAATATCGCAATAATTTGTACCGATTAATAATTTCGGTTCGGGATAACGATAGTTGCCTTCATTTTCTTTTACGATTCTAATGAATGGTTCATCGTTATAAAATTGTCGGTATAATTTCCAAATATCTTTCTCTTCCAAATTTTCTTTGAGAAAAATATGTGAAGTAGCAAGCACCCCTCTAACCATATCAATTGATGTTGCAGAGAAATGAATTTTTATTTGCTCATTACCGAAGCTCAACTCTTGAATAATTTCGGCACTGTGCCTATGCCCCGTTGGTTGATATGATCTTACAGCTCCGGCTCGCTCCGGATGATGTGATGAATCGGATGATTTGTTACCGCCTTCACTTGAACCAACTTTAACTTCAATTACGGCTCTGTCTTTATCAATCAAATCATTTTTGAAAAACGGATACAACGGTAAAATTGAAGTTGTTGCATTACATCCCGCGGAAGAAATTAATTTTGCGGTTTTCATTTCATCGCGATGAAGTTCCGGGATTCCATAGACAAACTTTTTAAGAAGATCCGGTCTTACGTGTTTATGTTTATACCATTTTTCATATTCAGTTTCATTGTTAAGTCTGAAGTCTGCACTCAAATCAACAATTCTTTCTGTAAGACTAAAAAAGTTATCAATATTTTTTTGAGCGCTTCCGTGCGGAAGACATAAAAAAAGTAAATCACATTTTTCCAATTCATTAATACTGCTGAATTTTAAATCAGTTACCTTTCTTAAGTTAGGATGAGCTTTATGTACAAACTTACCGCCATAACTTTCGGATGTTACTTGTTTGATTTTAACATTAGGATGAAACAATAACAAACGAATTAATTCACCGCCGGTATAACCCGAACCGCCGACAACAGAGACTTCAATCTTTGACATAACTAATTACTCCCTACTTGTAAAACATAATCAACAATTTTAGCCGGAATATCTACTCCGGTTGTAGATATACTGTTTTTAAATTCCATCGTATAATTAACTTCATTAACTAAAATACCTTCATCAGATTCAAATAGATCGATAGCAACAACGCCGCCGCCGACAGCGTGCGCAGCTTTTACCGATACTTCAGCAATTTCATCGGTAACCGGACAGTTAGTTGCTTCACCACCGCGTGCTGTATTTGTTATCCAATGCGGTGAAGTTCTGTAAATTGCTGCAATGCATTCATCACCAACAACGAAACTTCTAATATCTCTTCCGTTTTTCTCGATATACTTTTGTATATAAAAAATAGAATGATGATACGAACCCAATATTGTTTTATGTTCAAGAATTGATTCAGCCGCATCTTTGTCATTAATTTTTGAAAGAAGTCTTCCCCAAGATCCGACAGCGGGCTTAAGAACAACCGGGTAACCCATTTCTTCTATAGCTTGTAAAGCCGATTCTTCAGTGAATGCTACCCGCACTTCAGGCTGCGGAACCTTGTTTTTACCAAGTTCGATTGATGTAAGCAATTTATCACCGCACACTGTCGCAACACGTGAATTGTTAACACATTTAACTCCCGCACTTTCGTATAATTCAATTGAATGAAGTGCCCTTGAGTGATTGATGCTCCTTTCTATAACTACATCCAACCCGAAGCTATCTTTTCCGATAGTAAAAGATAACTTACGGTCGTCAATCATTACTAATTCAACATTTTTTCTTCTATTGAATTCTTCTATTAAAAATTTTTCATCTTTTCTTATTAACGAATGTAAAAATCCTACTTTCATGGTTTTCTCTCTTTTGCTGAATAAATTAAATGGATTTAAATCAGCATCAATTAGCGAGCTGCTTATAATGCTTATGATGCTTACAAACTTCGATTATATGGGGTAATTCGGAAAGTTCAATGAGACGACCTTTTTGACCGATTGTTTTTATCTCTTGTAAAATATCTTTCTTGAGTTCATCTTCCAGATCATTTTGGTCAATTACCTTAAGTGCATAATTTAATGAAGCCATTCCCGACATATGGTCAAGTGCAAATTTTCTTTGTCTACCAACAATTTGCGGATTCAAACTTTCATAGTGCATTGGATTGATTGCTGCAGCATGAGTATGAACACCTGCACAATGAGTAAACGCATTCTCGCCTATAATAGGAAAATTTAAAGGTATTGCAGAGTTTGAATGTTTACTGACGAGATTATATAGTTCTGGTAATAGCTGTCTC
>OMKS01000551.1_pt1 | contig 34967 bp, 35 predicted proteins | sample 1674721 | NCBI WGS metagenome assembly OMKS01 (sample SAMN06264996, study PRJEB25208) | sediment metagenome | isolation source: hot spring sediment | place: USA: California | collected 2014-09-02 | reverse complement strand
GCTCACCGATATGAAGGTAGAGATTGTTGGTAACGATGTTTCCGTCAAACACGTTCCCGACAATCATGGCTTGGAACAGTGCTATGCATTGGGGGTCCATATCGGTGAGAAATTGAATAAAAAAGTCGGGAATCGTGACAGATAGAATGTAAATGACTGGTGGAAGGGATGTAATGCGGTAACGGACTGTCGTTTAACTGTAACAGTGTCATTGCTTTTAGAACGGAGACAGGAGGATGAAAATGCAAAAGTACGTTTGCACCGTTTGTGGTTATATTTATGATCCTGCAAAGGGAGACCCTGAGGGAGACATACCCCCGAACACGTCATTTGAAGATCTGCCAGAAGATTGGGTCTGTCCTATCTGCGGTTCAGGGAAAGACATGTTTGAGCCCGAATCCTGAGTATCAAAGAGATGGCCGTCAATGAAGGAAAAACTCCGTGTCGCTGCTGACGGTCGTGAGCTTCCGGTCCGTGTGAGGTTTGTGTGAATAACACTGCAGTTGAGGAACGTCGAAAGATTGTTCTTGAAGAATTGTATTGCCGATACAATACGAGAGCCTATGTCGAGCCGGATCCGATACAGTTTCTTTACCGATATGACGATCTTCGTGACCGCGAAATCGTTGGTCTGATCTCGTCATCGCTGGCCTACGGCAGAGTTTCGCAGATAATCAAGGCAGTCAAGGCCGTAATCGACACGATGTATCCGTCACCGTATCGATTTATCAGAGACGAATCGGATTCATCTCTGTCAGACCGATTTTCGCGATTTAGATACCGATTTACATCGGGGAGGGAATTGGCAGCGCTTCTCCATGGGATTAAGCGGGCCATCGAGAAATGGGGAAGCCTCAGGCGGTGCTTTTCCGTCGGAATGGACGACCATGATGACACGGTGGAAGCAGCCCTGTGTCGATTTTCTGAATCTTTGGGGGAAGACGGCTGCAGTGATGCCCGTAACAGCTTGTTGCCCCGACCGGAGAGAGGGAGCGCCTGCAAGCGGTTGAATCTTTTTCTTCGATGGATGGTCCGGCGTGACGATGTTGATCCGGGAGGATGGGACGAGGTGCCCACGTCGAAACTCATCATACCGCTTGATACCCACATGCATCGAATCTGTCTGGCATGCGAAATTACAAACAGGAAACAGGCGGACATGCCTACCGCGCTCGAAATAACACGTTTCTTCAGGGGGCTTTATCCCGATGATCCGGTGAGATATGATTTCCCCCTGAGTCGACTGGGGATTCGAGATGATACGGATGTGAAGGCGTTTCTTCAAGCCTGGGGGCGCATGGGTCAATTCTACAATTTATTTCAGGAAGATATGAGCTTGTGAAAGGAGTACCGCACTATGCACGAAAAGATCAAAGAAGCACTCCACGAGGTGTACACGGGAGAGGCAAAGGCGGCATTGCGACTCAAGGTCTTCGCCAAGAAGGCGGAAGAGGAAGGATATCCCCAGATGGCAAAGCTCTTTCGGGTGATTGCCTTTTCAGAAGAAATTCATGGGGCCCTGGCGCTTCGGGTACTCAGGGAAATCGGTACGACCGAGGAAAATCTGCGAGAGAGTTTTGAATCGGAAACCGGTGTCGCCCATGCTGCTTACGATGCCTTTCTGAAGCTGGCGTATGAACTGGGAGAAAAAGGAGCGGCCTGGCTCTTTACCCAGAATCGCGACGTTGAAGAAGTTCACGCGAGCCTGTATAAGAAGGCGTTGAGTGATATTCTCAGTGATCGGGTAACCACCTATTATGTCTGTACCATGTGCGGATATGTCTCTGACGGTGTTTTGCCTGAGGAATGTCCTGTTTGCGGAGCCGCGAAAGATAAATTCGTGCATTTTGACTGAGCCCTGTTACCCGATGCGTAAAGGCCGGAGGATAAATGTCAATACGCGTTGTTGAAAGAGATTGATTTCATTTGAAGGGGGTATTAATAAATGCGCCGTATGAGTGGTGTCGGGAATGTTTCGCTTATATTCCTGTTCATTATACTGTTGACTGCCTCCGCAATATCGGGCGAAAAAACATTAACACTGACACTTGACGAGAGCATCAACATCGCACTGCAACAGAGTCTCGCCGTCCATTCCGCCCGGGAAGGTGTCAAAGCATCGGAATCCGAGAGGAAAGGTGCGTTAACCGGCTTTCTGCCGATCTTGAATACGAAATATTATTACACACGGCTGAAAGATGATGTGTGGACAACGATACCGGGATACGGCTCTTTTCAGACGGGAACCAAAAATAATTATACATGGGAAGTCGAGGCCACCCAGCCGATTTTTGCAGGGGGGAAGATATACAGTAACTATCAGATTAACAAGCTGGGCGCCGAGATCTCGCGAATGAATGAATCGGCGAGTATCGAGAATACTGTTGAGGCTGTAAAAACACATTACTTCAACATACTCAAAAGTGAAAGAATCCTTACCGTTGCTCAACAGTCGGTGCAACGCCTGAAGGCTCATCGCGATACGGCCCAGAGTTTTTATGATGTGGGACTCATTCCCAAAAACGATCTCTTGTATGCCGAAGTGGAACTGGCGAGCGGTAACCAGAATCTTGTCATGGCAGAGAACGGCGTTCTTTTGGCCAAGGCTCAATTCAACACCATTCTGCGCCGTTCCATTAATGAACCGATTGATATACACGACATACTTGATTATTCGCCGTATGAGAGGGACCTTGACGAATGCCTGAAGACGGCATTTGAAAATCGTCATGAGATCAGGGCATACGGACTCGTTGCGGAACAGGCACGGGAGGCGGTGACACTCGCCAGAGGTGATTATTATCCCTCTGTTAATATCGTCGGGAATTACTCAAAGTATGGCGATCAGCCGGATGTGTCGGGGAGCAGATATAAAAATCAGGAAGACTGGAGGGTTATGGCTATTGCGAATTGGAATTTCTGGGAATGGGGAAAGACCGGACATGCCGTTGACGCTTCGAAGAGCAGCGCAATCCAGGCCGAGAATGCTCTGCTGGATTTGAAGGATCGGATAGCATTGGATGTTAAGAATTCATATCTGGACTTACGGGAGGCGGAAAAACACATTTTTGTGGCGCAGAAGGCAATCGAGCAGGCAGAAGAGAATTTCAGGATTAATGAAGAGCGATATAAGGAGCAGGTGGCGACATCAACGGATGTGATTGATGCCCAGACACTTCTGACAAAAACTAAATCCGACTATTATAATGCACTGAGCGACTATAATATAGCAGTTGGAAAACTGGAGCGGTCCATGGGAATCGGCTATGCTCCGCCGAAGGAAACAGGAAACGCCAAGTGACGGACAGGACGTTTATGGGAAATATACACCGTCAACTGACCCTGGCGTACCACTTGCGTGATAAAAAAACAGCGTCACAGGAGGAATGACATGAAAGAGTTTATGAGAAAAGGCATGCTGTTCGGTATCGGTCTCGCCACGTTGACCAGAGAAAAGATAGAAGAGACCGTGGAAGATCTCATCAAGAAAGGGGAGATGACCGAAAGGGAGGGGAAAGAAACAATTAATGATCTGATGAAGAAATCGAAAGAAGTGACTGACGAACTGACTGAAAAAGTGGAAAAGATGGTGGCAGATGCCCTGAAAAAATTGAATATTCCTACCCGGGATGAGTTCCTGGCGCTCAAAGAGAAAGTGGAAAAGATGGAATCGTCTGAGGAGAAAAGGAATAATTAATGTTTATAGGTAAAATCGGCATCGTTTCCAGAACGTACAGACATATTAACCGGTACCGTCAGATCCTTACGATTCTGTTTAAGTACGGCTTTGGTGACCTCGTCGACCGCTTGAATGTGGGACAGTACCTTGAAATCGGCATGCAGATGATTTCCAGGAAACGACGGGAGCAGATGGATAGCCTTACCAGAGAAGAAAGAATTCGCATGGCTCTTGAGGATCTGGGGCCGACATTCGTCAAGCTGGGACAGATCTTGTCGACGCGGCCGGATCTGGTTCCCGTGAGTTTGATTCATGAGTTGTCGAAACTTCAGGATGAAGTTCCCCCGTTTCCCGCTTCCCAGGCGAAATCAATCATAGAATCCGAGCTTTCCATGACGGTTGCAGAAATATTCGAACGTTTTGAATCCGTAACGTATGCCGCGGCGTCGATCGGTCAGGTTCACCGGGCCCGGTTGAGGACCGGCGAAGAGGTTATCGTCAAGGTCCAGAGGCCTGATATCACGAGGATGATTGAAGTCGATCTGGAGATTCTCCTTCACCTGGCAACTCTGGTAGAACGGCATGTTGAGGACTGGGAATTTTATCGTCCCACCCGGATTGTGGAAGAATTCGCCCGTGTCATTGAAAAGGAAATCGATTATACCGTGGAAGCTTCATATGCCGAACGATTCGCCCGGCAATTCATCGGCAATGATATGATCTATATCCCCCGCATATTCAGGGAATTTTCGACACAACGCATCCTTACCATGGAATATGTGCCGGGGATAAAGGTGTCCGATATCAATCGATTGGATACGGAGGGGTATGACAGGAAAATAATCGCCGACAGGGGGGCCGACCTTCTTCTTCATCAGGTGTTTACATTTGGATTTTTCCATGCCGATCCGCATCCCGGCAACGTCTTTATCCTGCCTGATAATATCATCTGTTATCTCGATTTCGGCATGATGGGTTCGGTTGACCGGCAGTCAAGAGAAGATATTGCAGACATGGTCTATGCGCTGGTCGAAAGGAATGAATCGGGTGTCGTCGATGCGTTCTTGAGAATTGTCGAGTGGGAGGAAGAACCTGACCGGCGTGCGCTTGAAACGGATATGTCGAATTTCATGGAACTGTATCTCTATAAATCTCTGAAGGATATACGTATCGAAGCGGTACTTCAACAGCTGCTCGATCTGATTACGCGCTATCGGCTTATCCTTCCCTTTGACCGGTTTCTCATGATGAAGGCTCTGTCGACAATGGAGGGGCTCGGTCTCATGCTGAATCCTGATTTCGATATGACTGAGAAAGTGGCGCCGTTCATCAGGCGTTTGAAGATGGCGCGTCTCAGCCCCAGGCGCATGTTTAGTGAATTCCTTCAGACAAGTGGCGAAGTCGCTCAATTGCTCCGTATCATACCGGGAGAACTCAGGGATATTCTGAAGCAGATCAAGCAGGGGAAGGTGAGAGTCGGTTTTGAACATCGGGGGCTTGAGCGTTTTATCTTTGAAATGGACCGATCGTCAAACCGGATTGCTTTCGCACTTATCGTTTCTTCCCTGATCATCGGATCATCACTGATCATCAATACCGATATCGGTCCTTTCCTCTTCGGACTGCCTATCCTGGGGCTTCTCGGTTTCAGTATGGCGGGTGTTCTCGGGCTGTGGCTGCTCATTGCCATCATTCGGTCGGGGAGAATATGACCGGGGATCGCTTTTTTCAGATGTCAAATATCGCAGACGTAACGGCGAATTATGAACCGCGATTCATGCATCATGTTTTTTCGATAAATGCATACGCACTGTGGTTGTGAATGCTTTCGATATTTTCAGCTTCAATGCTGTACCAGGGGAAGTTTTCTTGACTGTTGAGCTTTTCCGCAACAGCCCTGACCACGTCTTCAACGAACATCGGTTTCTCAAATGCTTTCTCGGTAACATATTTTTCATCAGGTCTCTTGAGAAGCGAATAGACTTCTCCGCTTCCCGACGCTTCGACCAGCTTTATAACGTCTTCGATCCAGAAAAATTTTTTAAAACGTAACTTAAGCTTGACGATGCTTCGCTGGTTGTGGGCTCCCGTACTGCTGATTTCCTTGGAGCAGGGACACACCGTTGTAACGGGAACGGTTATCCCGACCAGAAAATCCACGCGGCTGCCGTTACTTTCTCCGCAAAAGCAGCATCGATATTCCATGAGACTTTTTGCTTTGGTGACAGGAGCTCTTTTCTCAATAAAATAGGGGAAATCAATTTCGATATGGGCCGACTCTGCATTGAGCCGTTCTCTCATTTGCTGGAGAATTCGGCGGAATGTCCTGATGTTCACTTCTCCCCGATAGTCATTGAGGATTTCTACAAATCGGCTCATGTGCGTTCCCTTGAAATGATGGGGGAGGTTGACATACATATTTATCGTGGCATTGACGTGCTGAGTTCCGTTACTCATGTCCAGTACGATAATGGGATATTTGATTCCTTTTACTCCGACCTTTTGAATGTCGATATTTCTGTTGTCTCTGAGATTCTGAACGTCAACCACTGTTTTGTCCTCGATACGTTGCGTATGCATTATCAGACTCCCACACGGTGACTTTCCGTATAGTTATGCCGACCGCAGAAGCCCTTTCCGAAAATCGTGTATACATAAACCGTGCTATGATTTCTGCGGAGGGATTCATGCCTTGAAACGCCGGCAGGTCATTAAGATATTTATGATCGATTTCTTCAAATATTTCATCCGCCCATGCCTTCAGAATCCTGAAGTCGATGACGACTCCTTCATCGTTGACGTTTTCAGATCCGGCGGTTATATCGACCATGAAGTTGTGTCCGTGAAGTTCCTCGCATTTGCCGCCGATCGCAAGCGTATGGGCGGCTGAAAATGATTTTCGTATCGTTGCTTCATACATGATTTTCGCCCTTCCTTTCTAAAACGGCGCTGTGATCTTCAATTAAATCCCGTATCTGAGCTGCATGGTCCAGGATAATATCCGCCCCGGCGTCTCTGAGCATTTCTTCATGGGCATACCCGGAGAGGACACCGATGGTATACGTGCCGACATCCTTTCCGACCGATATATCCATGGGGTGATCGCCGACCATTGCAGCAGAAGCAGCGTCTGTCGCCAGAGCCCGGAGAGCAATCAAAAGCTGTTCCGGGTGGGGCTTGACCTTTGTAGTCGATTCCCTCGTAATGACGATATCACAGTACCGGTCGATGTTCGGAAAGAGGCCTTTCACCGCTTCGATGCAGTTCCGTGTTACGATTCCTGTTTTGATTTTTCGGGTTCGCAAGTCCCTCAGCAGTTCTTCAATGCCGTTAAAGAGAACGCCGTTTCGGGCGCCTTCAATCTCGATATGCCGTATAAGATCGTATGCCCGGTCGACAAAACGATAGCCTTCTCCTGGATAAGCCCGTTCAATAAGTGCTTTTCCGGCATCTATCATCTCAAGTGCGAACAGGTCTTCGATGTTATCGGTTGGTATATCATACCCCGCAATAAGGTTGCGGATCCGCTTCCTCATCAGAGGGAAATCGATGTTGAGTTCCGCCAGTGTTCCATCGAAATCGAAGATGATTGCTGTTAATGACAATGTATGATGCCTCACCCTTCCACCCACTCCTTGAAATAATGGTCTATGCGATCAAGACCCTCGGCGATATTTTCCAGAGAATTCGCGTAGGAAAATCTGATGTATCCTTCGCAGTTATCACCGAAGTCGATTCCAGGCGTGACCCCCACATGAGCTTTTTCGAGGATGTCAAAAGCCGTTGAGTACGAGTCGGTCGAGTAATTCTTGATATTGCCGAGAACATAAAAGGCCCCGGTGGGTTCGACGGTAATCCCGAGGCCGATTTCATTGAGCCTTTTGACGATGAATTTTCTTCTCTCATCAAAAATGTTCCTCATCCTGACAACATCGTCTTCCGCTTCCTTCAAAGCCGCAACGCCTCCCCACTGGACAAATGAATTGGCACAGATAAACAGGTTCTGCTGAATCTTCTGAAGCGGTCGCATGTACTCTCGAGGGGCGATCAAATATCCGAGACGCCACCCCGTCATGGCGTATGCCTTGGAGAAGCCGTTCAATACGAAGGCGTTATTCGTAAATTCAAGGATGCTGTGTTCTTCATCATCATAGACAAGTCCGTGATATATTTCATCGGATATGACGGGGATTCCCAGTGATGCAATTTCCTTCATTCGCTGCGCGCTGAGAATGTTACCCGTCGGGTTTGACGGGGAATTGATCATGATGCCTTTTGTCCTGTCGGTAATCTTTTCACTGATGGCTGCCGTGGTATACTGAAAACCTTCCGCCTCGTGTACATTCACACTGACGGGGACCCCCTCAATGAATGTTATGAAATTCGGATAGCATGCATAATGAGGGTTCGAGATAATGACCTCATCCCCTCGTTCAAGCAGCGCCGAAAACAGAAGAAACATAGCGGGGGACGTGCCGGACGTGATGATGATCTGATCGGGAGAAATCGTCACGCCGTATTTTGTGTAATAATGCTCGCAGATTGCCTCCCGCAATTCAAGGAGACCGAGACTGTGTGTGTAATGTGTTTTGCCTTCTTTAATTGCCTTACGGCAGGCTTCGTTAATGCATTCAGGTGTGTCAAAATCGGGTTCACCGACTTCCATGTGAATAATATGTTCGCCCGCCCGCTCGAGTTCATGGGCTCGTTCAAGCACATCCATGACGATAAAAGGCGGGATGTCCATCGCTCGTTGTGTAACCATCGTTCACTCCCGCAATCGGTTGATTCTCTCAGACTTATCAGAATCAAGTACCGTACATAGCAGCTCATATCCTGTCAAGGTATTTTTCGGAAAACGATGATCAATGAGGGTGAAGAATTCAATGATTTGAGGATCCTGTGAGTCACCGACAGCATCGTCTGTTGACCGTTCGCTCCCCTTTGATTTATTCGCACAATCCATCGGCTTGGTACATGGTCCTTTTTTACTGCGAAATTCGATAGGAAGATGCATCAGCCGCAGGGGATACTCATCGTTGCGTGTTGCCGGTCAGGTAGCTTTCATTCAGGGTCCGGTTGATAACGCGCGTCGGTTTTATCAGTGAAAAATCAAGGTCGAAAACGATGGTGAGAAATGACATGATGATGTTGAATGTCGCACCCCAGAGGATTTCTACTTCTCCGTCCGTGTCACGGTGAAGAAGGCAGGGGAATTCCCATTGTCGTTCGCCGGCATTATTCAGGGTATCCGATGCTTCAAGTGAATATATTGCATAATTGTAGTCTTTGAAGAACGAAGCAACCGGTATTTCTATAATCTTATCGACCTCACCATTGAGGTGATACGGTTTGTCTTGCTTCACCAGGCCGACGACGGGAAATATCGTTTTGGTGAAAAGAGTGAGATTGTAGCACGGGAGAGGGCCGAGGAAGTCTACGTTGAAGGGGTTGAGTCGAATTTCTTCCCAGGACTCACGCATGGCATTTGCGAGAAAGAGGGATGTGTGCAAGAAGGATTCATTCCCTCGTATTGAAGCATGCCTTCGGGCATCACCCTTCAACGCCGGAGGCAATCCGCACCGAATGATTCTGGAGAGCATGCGGTCAAACGTCGGATCGAGAATTCCGCCGGGACAGCTGAGATCCCCTCCCTGCGGGACAAGGGCGGATCGTTTGATCAGTTGGAAGACAAACTCACCGGTCGTTTCTTTTTCCGTGGATGCTTTTTTCTCGCTTTTATACAAAATGAGGAGCAGGACACCCGCGGCAAGCCATTGTTCGCCCCTTTTTTTTCGTTCTTTGATAACGTTGAACTGGTCAGAAAAGTCGTTCGGCGCTGTTCCGAGCTTGTCGATAATGAGCTTCAGCGTGTCATGTTTATTATTCAGAATGGGCGGATACATGATTGTGACCTGTGCTAAAGTAATAAAAATGTCTCATCATTTTTTATGATGTCCAGAATCCGTCGCTCATACCAGCAGCCGAAGGGAAACGGATCGAGAAAACCGCAATGCCCGCCGTATTGTTGAATCGAGACTGTAAGGTTGTCATGGTCTCTTAACGCATGAAAATCGGCAACGGGGATGACGGGATCGTCTTCCGCCGTAATAATTGTCACGGGAACTGACAGGCGGTCGAAGACGGTTCCCAGAAGCGTATATGTACTGAAATATTCTTCATGATCCTTAAACGGCGAGTACCTCGGTATAATAGAATCGGTTATTTCCATAACGGTCTTCATGCTGAAGACATCTTCGATACAATAAAGATCAGGGAAAGCCTGTTGCTTTTTTCGAAGGGAACGGAGCCATTTCTTGAGAAAATACTGTCGATAGAATCGGTTGTTCTGATCGATGGCGAGCGTTGCCTTGTATGGATCAAGAACGGGGCTGACGCTGAAAAGATGGCGGAGGTTTTTGATTTCTGCAGTTTCGTGATGCAGAGCAATTCTCAGGGCAAAGTTACCCCCCAGAGAAAAACCGAGGATATAGAAGGGGTTCCCATCGGAGAGAGCAGCGATGTTTTGAGCGGCCCGGTGTGTTTCATCAATGAGACCGCCGTGAAAGAGCCCTTCGTTGAGGTGATGGCTGTTCCCGTGATCCCGCAGGTTAAGACGAAAGATGTCGAATCCCTTGTTGAAAAAGAACTTTCCCGCGCGGAGGACATAGATCGAATCGGCGCTGCCCTCCCAGCCGTGAAGTATCAGCATCAAGCCGCGACTGGTGTTTCCGGGATGGACCGAATGGAACCCCAGAAGTCGTACGCCGCCGCCGCCGTCGATTATCATTTCCCGTGCCCGATCGACAACGGGATTATTTCTTGGTGCCAGGAGTTTCAGGCTCTTAAAAAACGTCTGCACATGGGGATTTCGTGCCCATGGCGCGGGGTAAAATCTTTCTTCAGGAAATAATTCACCGTCATTCCTGTTCATAGTAGTGTTGCTCATTATCATTCAATCAGAGTGTTATATCGGGAATTTTCTTCCGATGACTTCTATTGTGCAATACCTGTGAGATTCTCCATCGGTTACGTATGGGTTTCCCCATGGAGATTGCTCCTTTTTTGCCGCTCCGATGCTTTGCCCATACCCGTAGCTTCATGCTTTATTCTTGACATATAAATCACAAAAACTTTAAGGTTGTCAACAAGGTTGAAAATAATACTGATGTTGAGAGGTATCCGTGGGCATGAACACGCGGGAACATCAGACTCGAAGAAGAGGTAAGAGACTCTCCGTATCGGCTTTTTTGATGTGTCTTGTTCTGTCCATCATTCCCTGGACTGTATCGGGAGGTTTGAAGACTATGAAAACGGGACAAGGGGAATTTATTCAGCTTCCAAAGCCCGTTCTGAAAGATGGGGTGTCCGTGGAAGGAGCGCTGGCAAAGCGCCGGTCCGTCCGCAGTTTCTCGACGAAGGCCTTGACGGAAAAAGAAATTTCTCAGCTGTTATGGTCCGGCCAGGGGAAAACGCGCCCCTGGGGCGGAAGAACTGCTCCATCCGCCGGCGCTCTGTATCCCCTGGAACTTTATATCGTCCTGCCTGATGGAGTTTACCGATACAGGCCCGACAGCCATCAGCTGATTCTGCATCTGGAGGAGAACGTTTCTGTCCCTCTCGCTCATGCCGCTCTGGGGCAGGGCTGTGTTCGTGATGCGCCGGCGGTCATCGTCATTGCGGCGGTACATGAGAGAACAACGAATAAATACGGGGCGCGGGGTGAACGGTACGTCGCAATCGAAGTCGGTCATGCCGCTGAAAACATTCTTCTTCAGGCCGTTTCACTCGGACTGGGGGCGGTGCCGATCGGAGCATTCTCCGACAGCCGGGTACATCAGGTCCTCCGTCTTCCACGTGATCATGAGCCGCTGTATCTTATTCCAGTCGGCTATGAGCATTGAGAGGATGATCGGCGGTCTTTGGGAATCGTCCTTTGTCTGATGAACGGGATAATTCACGATTCCGCAGGTAGTTGAAAAAATGTTTCCAGATAAAATGGGTCAGCCTGTGTCGACGCAATCCCTGATCCGAACCGAAGATCAGCCATCCCAGTTTGCGGTGGGCCCGCAATGTAAAGCTGAATCGTGAGGCGGAGACTTTTCCTTTTCGTATATGCCAGCACCGGGGCGCCGTCATCGGTGCCCATCTTCCCATAGCTGTTTTTATCGTTTCAAGGGCCGCCAGGCTTGCCGCCATCCACTCAACGGGACAGATTAAGGCAAGGGGCTTCTCGGCTGTGAAATATTGAAAGAACCAGTCCACTCGCCAATCGCCGTCAACAACGTAATTATACTGTGCACATCGGTATTCTCTCGTGCGCAGTACCTTCAAAAGATTGTCGTATGCAAGTGAAGGAATTCCCAGCATTGTTTCCAGGCTTGGCGTGCCCTCCGTAAAGACGCTTACCCATCCGGCCGTGCCCGCCGGCAGACAGAGAACAGCAGTTTTATCGAAACGCCGTGCAGCGCGGAAAAGGAGGACGCTGTATGCAAGATCATCGACGGCGGGAATGACAATATCGACATCGGCAAAGAGCTGTTTCATCTCGTCCTCATCGGGTAGCTTTCCGTATGGAGTGATCCGTATCCGGGGATTGATGGCCAGCAAGGTATCTCGGATGACCGATATCTTATTTCTGCCGATTGTATCGGTGAAGCAGCCCGCCTGCCGATTCATGTCCGATGGCGTGTAGACATCCTGTCCCGCAATGATGAAGTCGGAGAAGCCGCACCGTGCAAGAAGTGTTGCAAGAATTTCGCCGGTTCCGGAATCTCCCACGACGGCGATACGGGTCTGTCTGATGCGATCCTGTTCTTCACGGGTAAAAACGCCGAGATTTCGGCCGAACAATTCGTAATATGCGGGATCCGTCGCGCCAGCCGATCTTCTGCCGCTGCGTCTTCTTTCTACCGTTTTCATGAACGGGTAGTAGAGATTCCACCAGAATGTCTGAAGTTTTTCCTGATACGGTGCCGCCGGAGTCTGAAACAACTTCCACATTATATTCCGCTGCCACACCAGCAGGGTCTGAAGGGAGAGACCGTTGATTCGGTTAATACCTATATGATTCCGTGTTACGCTCCAATATCGAGGCGATACGACGGGTTTCCATTTTTTTGTGATATATTTTACTATTTCAAAAGCCCCGAGGGCCGCTGAGATCCACACAGTGGGGCATATCTGTGTCGGTGGTATTCCCTTTTCAATGAAGTCGCTGTAGTAATCAATGCGCCAATCCCCCATGGGAACATAGAAATACGTTCCGAACTTGTACTTTCGAATTTCAAGAATTTCTCTCAGTCCCTCGTACGTGGAAAGCTTTGGTACACCTTCTATGTTTTCCGGCGGGGGGCTGCCTGCTCCGATGATGCTCACATTTGCCCATGTGCCCGACGGGACGACGAGAAGAGACGGCTTCCCCTGATTCTGGGCGCTTCTGAAGACGAAAAGGCTGAAGGCAAAATCGTCGGCGGCAGGAAAAACGAAGTCGCAATCCTCCATGACCTGTTCAATCTCATTGTGACTCAGGAGAGTGTCGAATACCGTAACGGTTGCTTCAGGGTTGATCCTCAGAATATCTTCCCTGAGAATGTGCGCTTTCTTTCTGCCGACAGTTTCAGCAAAGCAGCAGATCTGCCTGTTCATATTTGAAGGACTGTATACATCGAAATCAACAAGCACAAAGTTACCGAGGCCTGAACGGGCGAGCATGATTGCCACGGTTGCGCCGATACCGCCGCACCCGATGATCAGAATCCGTGACCGCCTGATCGTCTCTTGTTCCTTTTCGGTAAAAATGCCGTAATTCCTCTGGAAGAGTTCCTCATACGTCATCGGCTGCTCCCGCCTTTGACCGGTAGAGTCTTATGGGTGTCAGACCGTGAAGGAGCGATGAGAAAACGCAGAATACGCCTGATGCGACGGCTGCGAAATAGGCATGGGTGAACGTCATAAAAACATCCACCTGGACCGTGACGACGACTGAGGAATATCCGGTTACGGGCTGACCGATCAGGTTCGTTGCGAACAGCAGGGATCCGTAAAACCCTGCCGCATAGAGGAGCATGCATATCCCGCTCCCTATGAGAAACAGCCTGCCTTTCTTTCCAGCCATAGTGCTGCCCCAGAATACGAGAAAAAAGTATCCCGCCAGCAACATGACGAGAAGGACGACAGCGATACGGGGGGTTTCAATGATGAAGTTCCTTCCCTCAGGAGGCAGGTTATGCTGCAGGATGAATGCATACGCATTAATCGTGTAGTAATTATCATAGACGTTGGCGCACCACCATGGAAAGAACAGGGTTGCAGTAAAGACAATACCTGATATCAGTGCAAGGGGGTTGTACAGGGTCAGATTATGAAAGTGACCCTTCACGACAGCCGTGAGCTCGGATGCCGCCGAGCAGACGCCGGCATTGAGCTGTCGATATTTCGCTGGATCATCGGCGAGCAATTGTGCCATGTAATATAATAGTTTCATAGTGTTACACCGTTTATGATTTCATGGATGGTCTGTATATGCCGACATGTCCAGATCATTGTTGTAATATAATAGCAGGTACTCAGTAATGCAAAGAATTTTATTGCGGCATTTTTCAATTGACAAACTCTGATTCCGAGTATAGAAATTATGTTAATTATAACTGATTGCGGTATCGTCACATCTTCGAGTCGCCATGCCTACAGGATATACCCAGGGCATGAGACCGCCGGGTTTTTCTGGAAACGGAAAAGCCTCCCGTGCTTGGAAAGAAGTGTGAATATAACGGCTGCTGGATAAGGCTCCGAAAAGGACTTATGCGATGGTTGACACGACACTTCCCGACAAGCCTGCAATGCACCTTCACCGTTACAGCAGTGCCTGTGATTCGATTCCTTCTTTTTGTCACGCTATTGTTGATTCGTTTTATCACATGCGTGCCGTTGCCCCCGCTATGATTCTTTATGAAATCCGCCGCAGAATACCCCGTCCTGTGGACGGGGATGAATGCGGAGCGGCGGCAAGGGGGATGCAATCCCCCTCATTTAAGTTTTTAGATGCCCCGCCCTGTGGGCGAGGTAATTCACTCCTTATGGAATATGCCGGTTCCGGTGGGGAATGGCTGATATTCCCGTAAATTATTAACCAATGCCTGATGGTGGTATCAGGTATTGAGCATGGTATGTTCAGTTAATTCCCTATGGATGACCTGGTAGCGTTATTGTATATCTTGATACTCGAAAGATCTTTTAAAAAATAATAAGGGGAAAGTGTTCCGACATGGAAACCTTTCCCGTATTAGGCGTGTAAGTCGTTTGTTCCACTGTAATCCTTGTAACTAACTATGGAGGTTAGCCAATGGAAAAAGAACAGAAGAAAATCCCAAATGTTTTGCAGAAGGAAACGACACGCCGCGGATTTCTCAAGGGAGCCGCCGCTGCGACCGGCGGGGCGGTTGCATTGGCAACTGTGGGCGCCGCAGCGCCGAAGGTTGCAAAGGCGGCGGAACCTGCAAGGAAACCGCTGTACAGGTATCTGTTTGCGGAAAGACAGAACTGTACGGGCTGTCGTGCATGCGAATATGCATGCAACATCTATCATTACGGGGTTATCAGGCCATCCGTTTCCAGGGTACATGTATTAAAGTACAAAAACGTCGTGGATGTGCCGGTTATCTGCTGGCATTGTGACGATGCCCCCTGTATTGCCGCCTGTCCGACGACACCGTTGGCCATTCAGAAGGATCCCAAGACCAATGGGATCATTCTGAATGAGAAGCTGTGCCTCGGCGCCAAGTGTCTCAAGTGCCAGGAAGCCTGTCCTGCTGAGTTTATCAGAGTCAATCCCGATAACGGCATGCCGTTGATGTGTGATCTCTGTGGCGGTGACCCGGAATGCGTCAAGGCCTGTCTCGCTCAGTCGGGCAAACCCCAGGGGCCCTGCCTCATCGCGGAGAAACTTGGTTTCGGAGTCCATCATGCTTACCGGAATGTCACTCCGGAGGAAGCGGGGGAAGATCTGCTCAAACTCCTGTTTTATCCAAATAAATCGGGAGAAAGGAGGTGAGGGCGATGGCAGCACCGAAGGGAGGATATTTTGGGAAAATCCTTGAGATCGATTTATCGAAACAGACGGCAAAAGAGCGTGCCGTATCCGACGCGGAATGCCGGAAGTACGTCGGCGGCGCAGGAATGGGCGCATATTTTTTGACGAAGGAATATAAAGCAGGGAAAAACCCGCTGGCTGAAGATGCGTTTATATTTGTCGGTGTGGGTCCGCTGAACGGGACTTATTGTGTGTCCACACGGACCAGTTTCGTAAATATGAGTCCCTACACCGGTCTTTTGAGTCATGCCGAAGTGGGAGCACATTTCGGTAATGAGATCAAATGGGCCGGATGGGACGGTATCTATATCAAGGGCCGGTCCAAAAAGCCCGTTTACCTGTACATAAAGGACGACAAGGTTGAGTTCAGGGATGCAGGTAAAATATGGGGCAAGACGACGGAAGATGCCGACGAGATGATCCGGAAGGATGTGAAAAATGACTATGCCCGGACTGCCGTCATCGGTCCGGCGGGTGAAAATGAAGTTCCCTTTGCCGCCGTCATCATCGAGCGTTTCAGAGCGGCGGCGCGGACGGGGACAGGTACTGTGATGGGAAACAAGAAACTGAAAGGCATCGCCGTGAGTGGAACAAAGGCTGTTCCGGTTGCGGACAACAAGAAATTTTATCCGGCGGCGGTTGCGGCAAAGCAACTGGCGGTGGATAAGGAAGCCTGGCAGGGGATCAAGAGATGGGGAACGGCGGGCCTCCTGGAGTTGAAGCACTGGGTTTCCGGTTCGCTCATCACAAAAAACTTCCAGACAACCTGGTATCCGGACATTGAATACATTGGTGCGGAAGAAGCGAACCGCCGGTTCTGGAAACGACACGTCGCCTGTAACCACTGTCCCGTTCACTGCATGAAATACGGAGTTATTTCTGAAGGTAAGTATGCCGGTCTCATTGCGGAAGGACCCGAGTACGAGACGGGAGGTCTTTTGGGCAGCAATCTCGGCATATCAGACTTCGGCGGGATGATGGCCCTGATTGAAGCCGCCGACGCCTACGGTCTGGATGCAATATCACTTGGTGGAGTCCTCGGATTTACGACGGAGTGTGTGGAAAAGGGCGTTCTGACGCCTGCCGACCTCGATGGAATCGCTCCTGCGTGGGGAAAAGCGGAACCCTACATGGAATTGATAAAGAAGATCACCTTCCGGGACGGCAAGGCCGGCAAGCTTTTGTCCCAGGGTGTCCGCAAGATGTCGCAGCAGATCGGAAAAGGTTCCGAAGCATGGGCGGTAGAGACCAAGGGTAAGGAGATAGCGGCTCATGATCCCCGTGGGGATAAACCCCGTGCCTACAGCTATGCCATCGGCACCTGCGGTGGTGACCATCACGAAGGAACAAACGCGGAGGAGCTTGCGCGCTGGGCCATGATCAATTCTCTGGTCATGTGTTCCTTTGTCGGCGGTTATCCCTGGGGTAAGGAGACTCCCGGCGTTTTCTTGGCAATGCTCAATCCTCTCTGCGGATGGAATATGAATGATGCGGAGTACTGGACCACGGCAAAGCGCATCATTACGATGGAACGCTGTTTCCAGGTCCGTGAAGGGATCAGTGCCAAAGATGATATTCTTCACAAGCGGTTCACGACGGAAACACTGCCTGCGGGACCGAAGAAAGGCGCGATCTTTACCGCTGAAGATACGAAGAAGATGCACGATGCAACGTACTCGTACTTCGGTTGGGATGCAAAAGGTATCCCGACGGAGAAGGCCATGAAGGAAGCGAGTCTCGATTATCTCATTGAGGATATCAAAGAGGCGAGAAAAAAATATAAACTGTAACAATAGACGGGGCGGGGTTTTTACCTGCCCCGTATTCTTTCATGATCGTGAGCCCTGTTGAATGGAATGGGGCGGTCTTTATCAGATCGGATGATCCGGCATGAGAAATCATCTGAGCAGTACAGAGCAGTATGCATGAAACTTTCACGAAGAGACGCACTTCATGTTTTTACAAGCGCTGTCGCATCCGGACTTGTTTTTACGTTATTTAAGGCAGCCGGGGCGAAAGCGGTTCCCCGGCCTCCTGGATCTCTAATCGAAAAGGATTTTCTCAAATTCTGTACGCGATGCTATCAGTGTATCGACATATGCCCCGCCGATGCATTAAAGCCGACCACAATTTTTGACGGTATCATCAATCTGGGGACCCCCGTTCTTGATATTAAAAAATGCATTTTTTGTCAGGAATGCATGCGGGTATGCCCGACGGGGGCGATTCAAAAGATCCCGAAAAATGAGATCGATATCGGAAATGCCGTGATCGACCGTACAACCTGTCTTGCGTGGACTGATCAGCGGCGTTGCAGAGACTGTTACAGGGCATGTCCTTACGATGCCATAGAACTTGAAGACAGGAAAAATCCCGTTGTGATTGAGGGCAACTGTAATGGATGCGGTGCATGTGAGCGGAGATGTCCCACCGATCCGAAATCCATCATTGTTGTGTATGATAAATATAAGCGGTTTGATGCACCGAAATATCGTTTGGCATTAAGACATGAAGATCGGGTGGAACCGTACGAATATCCGCCGCCGGGGTTCAGGACATGGTTCGTCCAGCGGATTGAGAAACTGGCTCGATACTACGGAATTATGAAGTGATGTCTCAGAATACGCCGAAAAATACGATTCTGGTGATAGGTGGTGGTGTTGCAGGCATTAGTGCCGCCCTTGATATGGCGGCGGGTGGTCGATCAGTGGAACTGGTTGACAGAGCCGAATACCTTGGTGGTCAGGTGTTAAAGCTCGACAAGATCTATCCCTCCGATCACTGCGCTTTTTGTCCGCTGTGGACGGACATAAAACGGGTTTGGGATCATAGCGATATCACCATTCGACGTGCCTCGGCGGTGAAGGAAATAGTCAGGGAAGGTGAGAAATACCGGGTACTCGTTACCACAGTGCCGCTGTTGATCGATGACGACCTGTGTGTCCTCTGCGGACGGTGTGTGTCAAAGTGTCCCGTCGGCGCCATACGGCCTTTCAGTCAGCATGTATACCCCCCATCATATTTCGTTGATACAAAAACGTGCACCATGTGCGGAGTTTGCGTGGAAATCTGTCCGGCCGGAGCAATCGATTTACATCGGCTCGCCGTCGAAACAGTCCTGACGGTGGATGACGTAATCTGGGCAACGGGCTTCACCGAGACAGATGTTTCGGTTCCTCCCGAGTTCGGGTTTGGAGAGCATCCCGATATCATGACCTCGTTGGAGTTCGAGGAATGGACCGCCGAATCGGGTGTCAATGAGGGCAGAATTGTCCGAAAGTCGAATGGGATTGTTCCGGACACAATTGCGTTTATCCAATGTGTGGGAGCACGGGACCGACGAATGCTCTCGTATTGTTCGGCCGTCTGCTGTATGCATGCGTTGAAGCAGGCCCAGTGGGTGAAACGAAGGATGCCCGCAATAGACTGCTCAATCTTTTATACGGACCTCAGGACGGTCGGGAGAGATTATTACGAATATTCTCTGCGGGATTTTGACGGATCGGGGGTGCGACTCATTCGGGGTCGGCCGGGACTTGTCCATCCTCTTCCTTCAGGCGATGCCATTGCCGTCAAGTATGAAAATACTGAAACACAGACGAGGGAAATCGCTCGATTCGATATGATCGTGCTCAACGGCAACCTTCGGGCTTCACTGGTGTCGGCCATGAATTCGGGCGGGTCAATTCCCATGCTTGATGACGACGGTTTTGTCACTGCACGGGAACGGAAAGAGCTGCAGCATGCCTGCGGATTCAGTCGTGAACCTTCCGATATCACTGAGGCGGTTATTCAGGCATCATCGGCGGTTATGAAAGTTCTCAAAACAACAAGCGATCGATAATAGGAAAATGAGGCGCATAGCGGTATATCTCTGCAGATGTTTCGGTGAAATCGATCAGATAATCGATCTGAACGATATACGGGTGCGTTTAGCCGGAAATTCCCGGGTAAGGTCATCGGCCGTTGTAGACTCCCTCTGTTGTGCCGACACGATCAAACAGACGGCATTGCAGATCGGGAAAACCGACGCTGATCAGGTTCTCATTGCGGCTTGCTCGCTTATAAGCCGGGGTAACCGGGTTATCCGGACTCTTGAGGAAGAAGGTATACGGTCATCGTCCATTCACCTCGTCGACATACGGGAGGGATGCGCGTGGATTCACGGAGACGACGCAGCGGGCGCAACTGAAAAAGCCTACAGGCTGGTCGATATGGGACTGGCACTGCTTGAGCATAAGAGGCCGTCGGATAACGTGGTCGTCACCGTGAGGCGTGAAGCGCTGATTATCGGAGCGGGTCCTGCGGGAATGGCCGCAGCCGTCTCTCTGGCGGAGCGCGACATTCACGTCCATCTCATCGAACGCGGTTCAGAGCCGGGGGGCATGCCTATGCTTTTTTCACGAGTCTATCCCGGTAATGAAGACCCGTCGATAAAACTCAAGCCGTACCGTGAAGCAATTGAGACAAATCGTAATATCGCATTCTACCCCCGATCGAAGCTCGTCTCCGTTGTCGGCTATGTCGGTGATTTCAAAGTCTGTTTTGTATCGAACAAGAACGAATATCACATCCGCCCGGGAGTGATTATTGCTGCGACAGGTGCCCGGGTATTCCTGCCCGACGGTTTATATCGATATGGCGAACTGAAAAATGTGATTACACAGATGGAGCTGGAAACACGGTTTAAAAAAGGGACTGCCGAGACGGACAATACCGTGTTTATCCAGTGTGTCGGTGCACGGTGTGCCGAGAGACCATACTGCTCGACAATCTGTTGTCCTTCCGCCATAAAGAATGCTCTGAGGATTTCTGAACGGAATGAGGATGCCCATGTTGTGGTACTTCATCGTGATGTCATGACGCCGGGAAGCACACTTGAAAACTATTATCGGACGGCGATGGAACGGGGAATCCGGTTTATCAGGTTCACTGAAGATACTCCCCCCGTCATTATCGGCGAGGATCGGGTAGAGGCGGTTGACGTGTACGATGTCGTGACGGGACTCACCAGAAGGATCAACGCCGACCTGGCTGTTCTCAGTACACCGCTGATTCCCGGTATGGACAGTCATCACCTGGCGGATATGCTGGGCATACAGGTCGACCGGTACGGCTTTTTCAGGGAAATGTATCCCATGCATCCGGTGGAAACACGAATGGATGGTGTTTTTATATGCGGATCTGCCCGGTGGCCTGTCTCATCGGACCAGGCCGTCATGCAGGGGGAAGCCGCGGCGATAAAGGCGCTGGCAGTGCTGAGAAGCGGAAAGATCAGTGCATCTTCTTTCAGTCCCGTCCCGGGGGGAAAGTTCGGACATCCGAACGTCAATGCCGATTCCTGCACGGGGTGCGGTAATTGTATGGCTGTCTGTCCCTTTGATGCGATACGTCTTCAACGCATTGATGGAAAATATTTCTGTATAAGCAGGGTCAATAAAATGAGGTGCAAGGCCTGTGGAAACTGTGTTTCAGTATGCCCGAACGGAACTATGCAGATGCCGGAACACAACTACCTCTCGGTGTGCGGGATGATAGAAAGGGCATTCGGGCAATGACTAATGACGAAATCCGAGGAATGACTCTTGAGAAAAATAAGGCAAGACAGCCGAAAATACTTGTCTTCGCCTGTAAATGGTGCGGTTTGATCGGTGCCGACGGTGCTGGGAGAAAGAAACTCGAACTTCCCGTTGATTTCAGGGTGATCCCCGTGGAGTGCGCCGGATTTGTCGAACCCGATGCGATCATTCGGGCGCTAGCAAGCGGCATCGACGGCGTTGTCGTTATGGGGTGTCATATCGGCGGGTGCCGTTTCAACAATGCAAATCACCAGGCGATCAAGCGACTGGAACTTCTTAAGGAACTCCTTGATGCAACGGGGATCGGGAAAGAACGACTGATGATAAGTTTTGGGACGGCCCATGAGGATCACCAGTTTGCCGATATCATTAAGGATTATTTCAGAAAAATATCGGGATCGATACGACTTGAACCATGGGTGGAATCATATGTGCCGAAACGGTAACCGGGATTGAGACGATGGTGGAAGAAACGAAAAAGCTGGTGCAAAAATTTCTGGCGGAAAGAGAAAGCGACGGCATCCTCGGATTGCGGAAGGGGGACTGGAATATAATTCAACCCCACGTTTTCACTCTTCCGGAAGAACTTGATGCCCTGGTTCTCGATCCGAAGTGGCCTTTCGCCAAGCTGGCTATGCAGATACTTCGAACCGCTCCGAAAGAGTATCGTCTGGCGGTAATCTGTCGCGGTTGCGACGAAAGGGCCATTTTTGAACTCTTCAAAAGAAATCAGATCGAGGAAAACAGGATTCAGATCATCGGCATCCCCTGCAGCAGCGAGCAGGCCCGGTTATGTCTGTGTGAGCGACCCTATCCGACAAAGCTTGACGTGGGTGATGCCGTTCCCGGCGTCGATCCGTTTGAAGATGCCGGTGTCAAGGAACTGCTCATGGGGGATGACACCAGACGAATGAAACGGTGGGCGCAGGTGCTGAAGCGATGCATCAAATGTTACGGATGCAGGAATTCCTGTCCGATCTGTGTATGTGAACCATGCAAACTTGAAAACGAAGTCTGGGTCAGAAGGGGAAGTATTCCCACAGAGATACTCAGCTTTCATCTGATCCGGGCATTTCATCTTTCCGATTCGTGTGTCGCCTGCGGCGCATGTCAGGAAGCATGTCCCGTGGGAATCCCTCTGCAGTCGCTCCAGTTATCCATGCGCAGGGCGCTGCGGGAGAGGTATGATTACATTCCGGGATGCGATCCCGTAAAAAAGTCACCTATCCTTGGAGACTTCGTGGATGAACCGGAAAAAGACCGGTCAATCCCCGAATGGGTGAACACGCTGAGAGAATGACATGAACTTAGTCAGAACCATTTGTCCCTATTGCGGAACGGGGTGCGGCCTTTTGTTGAGGGTGGTGGACGGCACCGCTGTCGCCACTTACCCTGATCGGGAGCATCCCGTCGCCCGGGGACATCTCTGTATTAAAGGCTGGACGGCACATGAATTCATCCATCATCCCGACAGACTGACATCACCGCTTGTGAAAAAAGGTGATTCCTTCAAAGAAATTTCGTGGGATGATGCGATAAAACTTGCCATGGATCAACTTCTGGGTATTGCCGGAAAATATGGCGGTGATGCCGTCGGAGGTCTCTCTTCCGCCAAGTGCACGAACGAAGAAAATTATCTCTTTCAAAAAATGATACGGGCGGGGTTCCACACAAATAATGTGGATCATTGTGCCCGTCTCTGACATGCGCCGACGACGGTGGGTTTGGTTCAAACCCTGGGAAGCGGAGCCATGACAAACTCGATAACGGATCTGGCGGGATCGGAGTGTATTTTTATCATCGGATCAAATGCGGCGGAAAGTCATCCGATTATCATGGGGGAGATTTACAAGGCTGCCGAGAAGGGGGGGACAATCATCGTTGTCGATCCCCGCAGGACTGCCGTGGCGGAAAATGCTCATATCCATTTGTCCATTGAACCCGGAACGGATATACCCTTACTGGCGGGCATGATGAGGTATATTATCGATGAAGGTTTCTACGACCGGGAATTTGTCGATGCCCGGGTTGATGGATTTGACGATCTGAAGGAATTTGTTGCGGAATGGTCTGTTGAAAGAGCAGCCGAAGAATGCCGCATCCCTGCCGCTGTCATCAGGAATGTTGCCCGGATCTATGCGGAGGCCGCTGAATCGGCGATAGTTTACTGTATGGGCATTACTCAGCATGCCTGCGGTTCGGCCAACGTGACGGCCCTGTGTGATCTCGCCATGCTGTGCGGTCATGTGGGGACGGAGCATTCCGGCATCTATCCCCTGAGAGGCCAGAACAATGTTCAGGGTGCCTGCGATATGGGCGCGTTGCCGAATGTCTATCCCGGATATCAGGACGTGAGCGATCATGCCATAAAAGCGAAGTTTGAAGGTGCGTGGGGGAGAGAACTGTCGGGCAGCCCCGGGCTGACGGTGACGGAAATGATCCGCTCCGCCGGCAGGGAAATACGAGGTTTGTTCATCATGGCCGAGAACCCCGCATTGAGCGACCCTGACGTGACTCATGTCGCACAGTCCCTTGCTTCGCTGGATTTCCTTGTCGTCCAGGATATTTTTATGACCGAAACGGCCAAGTTCGCCCATCTCGTACTTCCCGGTGGAAGCTTTGCAGAAAAAACAGGAACGTTTACCAACACGGAACGGCGATTTCAGCTCGTCCGGAAAGCCGTTGAGCCGCCGGGAAACGCCAAAGACGATTTCTCCATACTCTGCCTTCTCGGTACTGCTGCCGGGTTGGATTTTTCATATACGGATCCCCGTGATGTCATGACGGAGATTGCTCGATGTGCTCCCGCATACGGTGGAGTCACCTATGAACGCCTGGAACGTCAGGGGCTTCAATGGCCTTGCCCTCATGAAGAGCATCCGGGAACGCCCTATCTTCATAAAGGACGATTTACCCGTGGAAAGGGCTTATTTGTGGTACCGCGGCATACCCCGCCACAGGAGATGCCCGATGATGAATACCCCTTTTATCTAAGTACGGGAAGGATGTTTGCCCACTATCATACCGGCACGATGACCCGGCGCTCTCCTTTCCTCAACAGAGAAACGGAAATGGCATACGCTGAAATGAATCCTCTTGATGCACTGGGGATCGGGGTCGGGGAAGGTGACACCATACGGATTTCGACTCGGCGGGGAAGCATCATTGTTGCGGTGAGGGTTACCTGCCGGATTGCAAGCGGTTCGATTTTTGTTCCATTTCACTTTACCGAGGCGCGGGCGAATGTATTGACCAACCCCGTTCTTGACCCGCAGGCTAAGACGCCGGAATTCAAGGTGTGCGCCGCCCGTCTGGAGAAAGTGATAGACCGATGAAGGCACAGGAGAAAAGAATCAGCGACGTCAAACGATTTGCGGGCGTATATCGGTGCGTTGAGTGCGGGAAATGCGTTGCCGTCTGCCCTATGTCTGATATGTACGTAAATTTTTCCATTGCCATGTCTCCGCGAGGCATCATCAAGAAGGCGATTGTCGGTGAGAATGTCGTCGGTGATGAAAATATCTGGTACTGTACCGAGTGCAATGCCGGGACCGATGTATGTCCACAGGGTGTGAGCTGCCGCGATCTGATCCACGGCCTCAGAGAAATCGCCATGGACGACATGATACCGGCGAACATGAAGCAGTGCATCGTGTGTCATAAACCTTTTGTTGCCGTGCCGGTGGAGCATTTCGTATTTGCCCGGTTGTCGGCTGAAGCTCCCAACGTCATCAGAGTGCTGGAACTGTGTCCGTCATGCCGGCGAGAACGCTATATGGAACGAAATGCGTGAGTGAATCATGGGACACATATCAAAGCTCAAAAATTAAATGAGATGGACGTTTTGGTAATCAAGCTACGGGTGAAACAGGATTATGGCATGTGATCTTCATTTGAACTTCGGAATGCGGCAAACAGAATAAAAATATCCCACATTTATAAAAGGATAATCAAGCCGGGAAACAAGAGATGTCTCAATCGGCAAAGGAAAGAACAAATATTATAAGTCTTGATGATCTTCGGCCCCCTTCGAAGGAGAAAAGATCTCTGTCGGAGCACTTCATGCCCCCGAGGCATTCATATATTCTTTTTGATCCTGAAAAATGCACGGGATGCGGTACCTGTGAGATGGTCTGTTCACAGCGGAATACAGCAAAGATTGCACCGTCATCGGCGAGCATACAGGTTATTCGTGATGAAGATCTTGGTAAAAATTTTGCGATTCTCTGCCAGCACTGCCGTCGCCCCCTCTGTCTGGAGGCCTGTCCGACCCGGGCCATCGAGAAAGGTGATGACGGAATTGTGAGGATAAACAAGCTGTTCTGTGTAGAATGCGGCCTCTGCACCATGGCCTGCCCTGAAGCGGCGCCGCTGAGAGATCAAAAAACGAGAGGGATCAACAAATGCGATCTCTGCGATGGGGATCCCCTCTGTGTCAAACATTGTCCTGAAAAGGCTTTGACATTCACCAGGGGAAAGGCATTTCGGTGGATAAAAGGACTCCGTTGGTCCGTCCAGTTGGTATCCTTTCTTCTCTTGGTTATGATATTGGTCGGAACCTTCTGCTATTTCACGGCGGGAGCCGTTACTCTCGCGTGCCCTGCGGGGGTCCTGCAGAATGTTGCTTCATCCAAGACGATTGTCCTGGTCGGTGTTTCCGCAGCGCTGGCGCTTCTGATTCTCACGGCCTTGGCAGGGAGACTTTTCTGCGGATGGGTGTGTCCCTTTGGATTTATTTTAGACCTTGTGGGAACCATCATACCGAAGAAGATCGGGTGGCCGTCCTTTTTGAAGAGCAGAATGACAAAGTACGGTGTTCTTGTCGGCGCAGTCGGTGCAAGTTCAGTCCTGGGATACCAGGCCTTCTGTACCATCTGTCCGATCGGAAGCCTCTGCAGGTCATACGGTGTGCAAGGTGTTTTCCGTGGCGCTGAGCTTGCGATTGTACCGGCCATTGCAAGTCTCGAAGTGGCTGAGCGACGGTCCTGGTGCCGGTATTTCTGCCCTGTGGGCGCTGTTCTGGGAATCATGGCAAACGCCCGGTTGATAAACATCGTCATCGGGGCGAAACAGTGCAAGAAATTTTCCTGCACACAGTGTGCGGAAGTCTGTCCCGTTGGAGTCATTGATAAGGATTTGTTGCGGGAAGGAGTTTCCCCGATAATACCGATGACAGAATGTATCATGTGCATGCGGTGCATTGATCGGTGTCCTTACGGCGCCGCGAAAATTAACGTGCGCTGGCGGAAGGGGGTGCCGGGAATCCCGGAAGAGACGAGACTATGAGATTTAGAGAAAAAAATTATACCGGAAAGATGGGAGTCATTGATCTCAGCGATCTGTCCGTCCAGGTAGCACCTCTCGAAGAATCTTTGATTTCCGAGCATATCGGTGGTGCCGCCGTCAATCGAATCCTCCTGGATCGATATGACGGCAATGACTCTATTGTGCTCGGTACCGGTCCATTGACGGGAAGCTTCGCACCAGCCTCCTGTCTTCTTGTTGCAACGTTTCGGTCGCCGTTATCAGGAAAGATCAGTAATGTTCCCCTGACGATACGCAACGGTTCGGAAATGAAATTTGCCGGATTTGACTTCTTGGTCATGAACAATACGGCATCGCAGCCGATGATTCTCTCGGTTCATGAAGGAACGATGGTATTTCATCCCGCTGGCCCGCTGTTGAATCTAACCATTGCTGAAATGTCCTCAATAATGCGACGGGAAATCCGGGATATTAGATCGTGGATTATTGCCGGCCCCGCCGCGGATAAACGAGCTGTTTCCGCATCGGTGTCCGTGAGCAGGGGAGGAAGTTTTGATAAAACGGGCCTTGCGTCGGTGATGGCATCGAAAAATATCAAAGGCGTCCTCTTCAACGGCATTGACGGACTGTCATACGGTGATAATGATTTGACCCGGTCCGAGGCAATGATGAAGGGGCTTTCAACATCTCTCCACGGAAAAGGACCTGGATTCAGCAGGATTCTCCAGCACCTCGGGGCAGACAGTTCAATTATGGAACTGTTGCCGATAAAAAAAATGCGGCAGAGGGCATGTTACCACTGTCCGTTTCCCTGTATGTGCCATGTGGAAGTAACGAACGAGACGCTGTTCGATGGTAAAGATTCGAATGGAATAAGAACACTGTTGCTGACGGATCATTTGGGGTTCATGACTTTGGCGGATACATTCAATGCTGATGTATTTCCAATCATGGCAGCATGTAATGAATGGGGCCTTGATCCCGTTGCAGTCTCCCAGATTATTCCCCGGGGTGGATCATTGGATGAGGTGCTTTCCATGATCAAAGGGTTATTCAGCGGACCGGAACTGAAAGTAAAAGAAGTCGACGGACATACCTGCGGAACAGTATCCTGCAGCATTCCACGGCAAGAAGCAGACCGGTTCGGAGGAGGGATTCCCCCGCTTACCGTTATCGGGGATTTCGATTCTCCTGAAAACTGGAAGAGACGTGTTGCCTTGTCCATGATCCTCGGAATATGCCCCATCTTTTTATTGATGTTTCCTGATATAACCGATGTCGATCTTCTCAGTTTTATTGATCCCGAAAAAGAGTCGCGCAGTTCGCTGCAGATCCGACTTCAAGCAGCGATCGATGACGTATGCCGGGCTTAACCGGAATCTTTAAGGTTTTCTTTTATAATATGCCGGAGGAGATCTTCTATTTCGTCCTGTCTCTTATATCCTTCGATGCGCTTGACAAGGCAGCCATTCCGGTAGAAAAGCAATGTCGGAGTCTTGGTTATGTTATATTGTTCTGCAATTTTAGGATTTTCGTAAATATTAAGCTTGGCAATTTTTACCCCGCCCGCATATCTTCTTCCCAGTTCGTTCAGAATAGGTATCATGGTGCGGATTGATGAACAACAGGGAGCCCAGCAATACATGAGAACCGGTCCGGGAAACGAGATAATTTCTTCGATGAAGTTCCTGTCACCTATATCATCGGCGTATCCCTGGTAGAGAGGAACCCTGCATTTGCCGCATATCGGTTTATCATGAAGTCGATCTTCCCGAACGATATTTCTTGTTCCACAGGCAAGACACCGGAGAATAAGCTCGTCAAGATGGGCGCCGCATGTGCCGCACAGCGGTTCATCACCGATATGAGTATGATCTATACGGTTTTTTTGTCCGCATCGAAGGCATCGTATAATAAGTTCTTTTTCCATCATCTTTGCAGATTTGTGAATGAAGTTTTTCTAATTCGTTCGTACGAAAGTGTGAATATGCTTCGCACGGGAAAAACGTTATAGATATGGAGGATATGCGGGGAAAAGTCAAGCGAAAGGCATCTGAATACGTTCAAATAGCGCAACCAGCACGGGGCAGACTGTCGATGAACATTTATCCGGCCCGACATATCGGGATTACCCGTATTTACTCGTGACCTTGCGATGTTCGCATGCCATATGTCGGGACATTTTTGAACAGCATCGAGTCGGGACGTATTTAACCGCTTGGTCAGGTATTTTTCGTTCGCCGTAACCGTTTCCCCCGATATGGCTGAGAATTTTCATTGAGATATTGAAAATCGTCTGACATATGATCTTTGAGTTTCGTCATTCATGCATAATCTGAGATTGACGGGATTTTCAGGAGATATCTGACTATAAAAGTTAGGAAAGAAAGGGGTACTCGTGAATAATGATCGCCTGCGAAAACAGATCGACTTTATCATCGAAATCGATAAATTAAAGCGCATTCTGCGGCAAACCGTCTTAATGGATTGCTCGCGTCAGGAAAATGATGCGGAACATTCATGGCATCTTGCCGTCATGGCACTTCTTCTCTCGGAATATGCCGTAGAGTGTGGCATTGATATGTTTCGAGTTCTCAAAATGGTGTTGATCCATGATCTTGTCGAAATCGATGCCGGTGATACCTACTGTTACGATGTCGAGAGGATGCACGATCAGACGGAACGGGAAGAAAGTGCCGCCGACCGGATTTTTACTATTCTTCCCGGAGATCAGGCGAAAGAATTTCGCCGTCTATGGGACGAATTTCAACAACGGAGGACGCCGGAAAGCCTTTTTGCCGGTGCGCTCGATCGGTTTCAGCCATTGCTCCATAATTATATGACGAAAGGATATATGTGGAAACGGCACTCCATAAAGAAACACCAGGTCATTGAGAGGAATCAGCCTATCAAGGAAGGATCTTCTCTGTTGTGGGCATATGCGGAGAAGATGATCGACAACGCCGTCAAACGAGGATATCTTTCGGAATAATCGTAAGAGCATTGCCTGGGTCAGGTGTAACGGTGTTACGTGGGTAAGATGCGAAAAAAATTATGGAGAAGTTCTTTTACGCCTGTCCATTCGGAAGCAACTCCCTCTGAATTGCTTCGCATAGTGTTTCATTTCCGATGCCCGCTCCGTTATTTCACCGTAATGTGAAAATGTTTCATGATTATTCATAGTGATTCCTATGGAGAGGGTCATTATATCGAACAACTGAATATTCCCCTGTCGGTCTGTAGCTTGTATGTGTCCCTGTTCTCTGTCATCGGGGTTGTAGAAGGTTGGAATGATTTTGTCGAAAGCAAGGATGATTTCCTTTGACGCATCTTCGATCAGATTCGTATTCATGATAAAAATAAAATCATCGCCACCGATATGTCCTATGAAGCTATCATGGTGTTGCCTGTTTTTCACAATATTCAAAATAAGACGACCGGTAATTTTAATGACTTCATCACCTCGACTGAACCCGTATTGATCATTAAACGGCTTAAAATGATCAAGGTCGGCATATGCCAGGGCGAATAACCGGCCCTCATCGAGCCTGTTCTGTATCTGCCTTGTAATTGAGATATTCCCCGGGAGCCGAGTCAGCGGATTAATCTCAACGCTTCTCTCAGCTCTGGTTATGCAGAGGGATGCCCGAACCACAAGCTCTCTTTCCATATGAGACAACCATACGTAATCTTCGACAAACAGTGAATCCCATTGTTTGAGGGTGTAATCATCCGATAGAATGGCAAGAACGGGCAACTGATTAAACATGGGATCATTCTTCAGATTGTTAAGCACATCAATGGTAATCGAATCCCCTGCTTTGATGTCGATGATGAGGAGGGTTGAAACGTCGTAGTATATATGATCAAGGGCGGACCGAATTGAGTTGAAGGTAACAACATCGTAGCGATCCTTTAATAGTCTCTCGGCAATGCTGTGTACAACCACATCCGACGATATGAGCATGACGTTTTTTTTCATAACGATGAAGGTTCCTCTGTGAGCTCCATGACATCTTCCATTTCCTCAAGGGTTTCTTTTATGTCCGACTCGCTGAAATTGAGCAATTCATAAGCACGGGGGTTGACGACAGGTACGGAATAATCGCCGGGAAAGCCGATGCCCCGTGCTCTGACGATTATATCCGATAAGTGAACAAGGGCCGTTTCTTTTGGAGCAGTTCGCGATCTCATGGGATCGTGGTGATTCTTGATCATTTCCGACAGTCTTATGGGGAAGTGCCATTTTTCCGCTAGCCACCCTCCAATTATGCCATGATTGACCGGGAAGTATCCTTTTTCCTCCTCGACAACCGTTGTTCCCCGATCCCCGGCTCGGTTCATGATCATTTCGTATTCCTTGCGATATGATTGAATCAGGATGACTTTTCCAATATCATGAAGCAAGCCGGCTGCATAAACTTCCTCCGGTTCGGGTATTTTCTTTCTCTGGGCGAGAATGCGTGCCGTGAGGGCGCATGCAAGGGAGTGATTCCACAGTCCCGACATGGCTTCCTCCATAAATTCCGACACGGAAACACCAATGAGCAGTCCTTTGACTACATTGAGTCCGAGTAGAACCGTGGCATGAGAAACAAGGGAAATTCTCCCCGGGAAACCATAGACCGCTGAATTAATCATTTTGAGAATTTTTGTTGTCAGAGCAGGGTCATTGGATATAAATGCACTGATTTCATTCAGTGAGATGTTAGGTTTTCCAATAATTTCAGATATCTGCTTTATCTTCTCGGGGATCGTCGGAAGATTATTTATGTTTTCCACTTTTCTTCGCAAGCGATCGATGCTCAGCTCATTCATGGATATCCTCGATATGTTCTCTTACCAGTCGCTTAATCAACGCCATATAGGGCTCGGTATCTCTGTCCTGAAACCTCAGGTCCAGCTGTCTCAGCAATGTTTCCTTCGTGATGCCATCTTCTCGAGGTGCATCAATGACTACATCGGCAATAGTGAGGTTTTTGATTTTTGCAATCAATCTGTCAGTCAGTTCGGTGCCCTCGCCGAGTAGTGTCGTCATGTCTTTGATGACTGGTTTTGCCAGTTTCATTCCAGGACGCAGACTATCCACTGAAACACGTCTCATGGTTATCGATCCTCCCGCTGAATGGTATATTACCTGGGAAGTTTTGCAAACTCCTTATCATGATTGATAATATTCGTGAATGTATTGCACGACGCAATGCTTCTTGTCAACCGGTAACAGACTCCTTCTCAAATTCGTTTTCATTGCTACTATCGAACTTCTTGATAACACTGCAGCCTGCTGAAGACAATTCCAAAGTTTCCTTTTGTTTTCAGACGGCCGGAATCGCTTGCCCTTAACTGTGTATTGATTTATCAGCAGTAAGTGAAGCGGATGCATTCGATATGTGATGTCTTGAAATCCATCATTAATGGATTTTCATTCTGTATCAGAAACAATATCGAGGAGAGTCTGAGTAATATCTCCTGTAAAATGATAATTCATTATAAACTATCAATAAAAATTGCGGTGATGATGTGTGTGGAATCGTCACAGGTGATTGCAAAATGAAATAAATGCCGAGGCGGATTTTTAATTTATCTTGACTCACGGCCATTCCTGTATATAGGGATAATGCACAAACAGTATAACGATTCATGGAACTAAGGAGTGAAACACGATGCAATCTAATCCCCTTGACACGATTATGAATCCCTCTTCGATCGCATTTGTCGGGGCAAGCAATAATGTTTTTAAAATGGGAACGATTCAATGTCTCAACTTGATCGGTAACGGCTTTCCCGGTGAAATTCTCCCTGTTCACCCTCGGGATAAAATGGTTCTCGGCAGGAAGGCGTATGCTTCCGTCGGCGATCTTCCTTATGCTCCGGACCTGGCAGTGTTGGTGGTCCCCACGCGACTTGTTCCTGAATTTCTGGAAGAATTTGGCAAGATAGGAACACGCCATGCCATAATTATCAGTGGAGGTTTCAGTGAAACAGGAACGACGGGACGGGATCTGGAGCGGATCATCACCGAGATTGCACGGCGATATTCGATGAGATTTTTAGGACCAAACTGTGTCGGGATCATTAACACACAGCTTCCCCTGAATCTCACGGTTGCGCCGGTCCACGACCTTAACGGCAAGCTTGGAGTGGCATCACAGAGCGGTACGTACATAACACAAAATCTTTCATATCTTCATAAGCATGGTATCAAGATCAGTAAAGCAATCAGTATCGGCAACGGTGCCGATATCGATATCGTAGAGTGTCTGAAGTTTCTGGGAGAGGACGATGCAACGAAGGCAATTGCGCTGTATGTCGAAGGGATTGCCCGAGCGGGAGATTTTCTCGACGTGGCGCGCTGGGTGAGCTCCCGGAAGCCCATTATTGCACAATACGTGGGTGGCACGGAAGCGGGGGCTCGGGCGGGATCGAGTCACACCGGCGCCATGGCGGGTCCGGACTATATCTACAAAGGTCTCTTCGAGCAAGCAGGCATTATACAGGTCAATTCCATTGAAGAAGTGTTTAAAGGAGGATGGGTTCTGGCTTCGCAGCCGCCCCTCAAAGGATCTCGGATAGCCGTATTAACAAACTCGGGAGGTCCCGGTACGGGGATTGCGACGACGTGCAATCTGTGCAAGCTTGACGTTCCCGAATTTTCCGGTGAAATTCGGGATCAAATAGGTGAGTACATTCCCGATCAGGCAAGCGCACGGAATCCCGTTGATCTGACATTTCATCTTGACATGTCGATACTTGCCGACAAACTGCCTCGGATTGTTTTTGATGCCGATGAGATAGATGGTGTTATTATCCATGGAATCATTGATACCGGTTTTTTTAATGAGATTTATCCTCTTGTTGCGCATGTTATGGATATTCCCGATGGACGGCCTGTTCATGTTCCCGAAACGGATCTGACATCTCTCGTGGAGATGCCGCATAAACATGGCAAGCCTTTAATTGCATCGTCTTTCTTCGGAAAGGAGGATCATTGCGTTCGAGTTTTCCACGAACATGACATTCCCGTTCTCGACGCGCCGGAGAAAGCCGCTCGCGCAATGGGCATCCTCCACCAGTATAGTAAAATCAGAAATCGTTCCGGCTTAGAAATACCGCCACGAATGGAAGTACCTTCCGATGCACGAAATTACATAAGGAAGAGCAATGCCGACCTTGATGAATATCAGGCAAAAAAAATTCTCAAGTCATATGGTATCCCCACGACAGAGGAGCGGATCGTTATTACGATCGAAGATGCTCTGTCCGCTGCTGATGCGGTCGGATTCCCTGTCGCTCTGAAGGCATGTTCTTCCCGTATTCTTCATAAAACGGAAGCGGGGATGGTACACCTTAACATTCAAACTGATGACGCACTACGGAAGGCCTTCCTATCAATACGGGAAAGAGAACCGGATGTGGCGATTCTGGTGTCGGAAATGCTTCACGGAGACAGGGAGTTCATGGCGGGAATGAGCCGTTTCCGCGGATTTCCACCCTGTATCATGTTCGGAGTCGGCGGAGTATTTGCGGAGGCACTGAAGGATCGGACAATACGCATGTCACCGTTGAGTTATCATGATGCTTATTCAATGATAGCTTCAATCAACGCGAATGTGCTACTCGGTTCATATCGATCCATGACACCTGTTGATGTGGATGCCATGGCAAAAATTCTCGTGACCCTTGGTGAACTGGCGCTGCATTTTCCAGTCATACAGGAAATGGATCTCAATCCGATCATCATCGTCAACGGCCAACCGAAGGTGGCTGACGCGCTGATTGCAATGCAGCAGAGAAAAACAGACGCATGATTGGATTAACCGCACAGGGGCGGGGTGCGCAATCGCGCGGAAATGTGAAACCGTTGACCCGGGAGGGTGACGAATCGTGTGCCAAAACTCGTCTCTTGGATTTTGATTGTCGTGATTCGGTTATCACCCCGAACTCGAAAACGCCGCTTCCCGGTTCCAATATCCTTTGCCAGCGGCCCTTGTGGCTTTACCGCAGTAGGTTAATGGTCCTGTGATGCCTCTTCTTCAAAAGAATAAATTGATCGGGACCTGTCTTCTTTACTAGAGTTTAGAGTTTCCTTATATTTTTTGTTCTTTCAAAATAGCATACCTCGGTATCGCCGTTTTTGTAAACGGCCTGCAAGTCCTTGATTGTTCGGCTATACCGCTATTGTTCAGGCAACATCCCACAAATAGCAGTCCAGTATGTTTTTCGGGAGCTGCATTTTTTGCTTTTTTCGGTTCCAGAGGGCGCGAACGGGAAACCGATAAAAATGATGCGTGATGGCCCGTGCAATCCATCCCGCTGTAACCGGCGCCTCCTTTCTCCAGGGAATGGAAAGACA
>OMKS01000550.1_pt1 | contig 35014 bp, 34 predicted proteins | sample 1674721 | NCBI WGS metagenome assembly OMKS01 (sample SAMN06264996, study PRJEB25208) | sediment metagenome | isolation source: hot spring sediment | place: USA: California | collected 2014-09-02 | reverse complement strand
GGGGGAGGGTGGGGGGCAATTTATGCCTTCCCATTAATCAGTTTTGTGGATAATAAGGGTTGTCATGGCCAAGGCACTGTACCCAGAGACATGGTGGACCCTTTTCGATGAACCCTTCGTCATCCGAGATATTTGTCGCCCGGCAGCCGATCTTTAAGAGAAACAAGGAGGTGTTTGCCTATGAACTGCTTTTTCGCAGCAGTCTGGCCAACTTTTTCGATCCGAGTCAGGTGGGGGGCGAACAGGCTACTTCCAAGGTAATCACCAGCAGTTTTTTGCTCATCGGTCTCCCCCGGTTGGCCGGGGGGAAAAAGGTTTTTGTCAACTTCACCGAGGATCTGCTGCTCCGGGGCTTTCCCACCCTTTTCCCCCGGCACGAGATCGTGGTGGAGATCCTGGAGGATGTCCGGGTCTCCCGCCAGGTGCTGGCGGCCTGTGAGGCCCTGGTGCGGCGGGGTTATGTCATGGCCTTGGACGACTTCCTTTTCGGCAAAAACCTGCTGCCCCTGGTCGGCCTGGCCCGCATCATCAAATTTGATATTCGGCAGCTGAGCCGGGAGGGGCTGGCCCGCCAGGTTGCCACCGTCCTACGCCACAACCCCAAGCTCAAGCTGCTGGCCGAAAAGATCGAAACCGACGGGGAGTTCGAGTACTGTAAAAAGCTGGGTTTCAGTCTGTTTCAGGGTTATTTTTTTAGTCGGCCGAAGATTGTTTCCGGGCGGGATATCTCAGGCTCCAAGCTTCATTATCTGCAGATTCTGCGGCTTATCCAGGACGAAAATTACAACTTTGAGCAACTGGCGACAATCATCACCCGTGACGCCTCCTTGGCTTACAAATTATTGAAGTATGTCAATTCGGCCTACTTTGCCCGGGCCCAGGAGATCAGCGCGATCAAGGGGGCGGTGATCATGCTGGGGGAGAACAATCTCCGCCAGTGGCTATCCTTGATGATGCTCTCCTACATTGCCGATGACAAGCCCACGGAATTGCTGCGCCAGACCATTATCCGGGGCAGCTTCTGCGAGCAGATAGCCGGTCTGATCTCCCCCCAACCCGCCGATTCCGGCCCGTTCCATACCGCCGGCATGTTTTCCCTGCTGCCCGCCATGCTGGACAAAAACATGGCGGATATTCTGGCGGAGATCTCCCTGGCGGCGGAGGTGGTGGAAGCGCTGCTTGACCGGGGGGATGGGATGGTCACCCTGGCCTTGCGTCTGGTGATCGCTTACGAGAAGGGGGAGTGGCAAATGGCGGAGGAGATCTCCCGGATGTTGCGGATCGACTTTGCCGCCCTGCCCCCCCTCTTTGCGCGTTCCCTTGATCATCTGGAAGCTTTTGACGTCTCCGCCTGAACCAACGACCGCTCTCGGGAGGTTATTTATTGAGGTGGTGGGGCGGAGCGAAAAAAGGAGAAGGGGAAGCGAGCCGTGTGAGCCGGCCCGTTTCCCCTTTGTGAAGGGTCTTTTTTTGTTTCCCGGTGGAGCTTGTTCGCCGGGGAATTATTCCGGGTTGTAAAGCATGGGGTAAACGTAGATGGCGCTTTCCGAGGAGGGGCGGATGCCCAGGCCGTCGCTTTTGGGGACCACCCCGACAAAAAGTTCCGTTCCCTCATCACCCGGGCCGACTTGAATGTCGGCGACATATCCCTCAATCCGCCGGGTTCGCCAGATTTCGTTCATCCCATGACCGTCCCAGCTTAGAGCATGCACCTCGCCGGCGGAGTAGGAGCGAAGCCGCCCCAATGAAAGGGGCAGGGCTGAAATGTTGCGGTTGATCACGATATCGGGCAACCCGTCGCGGGTGACATCGTGGCTGACGATCCTGCCCGGTACGAAAAGGTGGACCGGCTTGTGGGCTACCTCCGGATCGTGGCCGGAGCTGTCGAAACCGCCGAGAAAACGGGTGGTGCCGCCATACTGCTCCTCGCTGATCCACAAACGGGCGCCGCCGGCGCTCAGAACCTCCATCCGGTTGTTCTGAGTGATGGCCACAATTTCGTCGATTCCGTCGTCGTCGAGATCGACATAGATAAAATCGAACAGGTTGAGCCGGCCGGGAGTCGCCAGCTGGCTTCCCTGCTCCACCGAGCCGTCGGCGAGCAATTCCAGCCGGAAAAGGCCGGGCCGGACGATATCGCCGCCCGCCGCCGCCCGCTGGCCCACCAGAACGGTGCCCTCCATGGGTAGGGACATGGCCCGGATATACCAGGGAATATTGGTATGAGTCGGCACAAATTCGTTGCCATTCCACGCCACGATCAACGAACTGGGGCTGCGTTCGTCGGAGGCACTGATCACGATTTCAGCCCGGCCATCGCCGTTGAGGTCGGCCAGGGAGATGTAGTGGATGGGATAACGGTTGAGGGTTGAGACCTGCCCGACCCGCACAAACCGCCCCTGGAGGCGGCGGTAGATCTCCACCCGGTTGCTGCCGGCCAGGACGAACTCGGTGGCGCCGTCGCCGGTCAGGTCGCCGGCATCCATGGCCCGAAGCCCCAGGGGAATATCGTGGCTCTTGCTGAGCCCCTGCAGCCGGGAAACTTCCCCGGCTCGGATAAAGGGGGAGCCCTCGCTGGCTCTGCCCGGCAGCTGGCGGGCGGGGTGGGGCGAGATGTAGGCGGGTTGGCCCTGGTCGGGCAAGGGGGCAGGTAGTGGCGCCGGGGCGGCAGGCGGCTCCTCGCCGGCCAAGGCTGCCCGGATCTCGCTGGCCAGCCGGTCCACCGCCGCTATCACCTCTCCCTCGGTGGGAGCGATGGCGGAAAAATAGCGGGGCGGATCAGCGCTTCCCACCTCATGGAGGACGGTATCCAGGCTGACGCTGCCGCCCAAGGCGGTGAGGGAGCCGGTAAGGAGATAGTTTGCCCCCAGCTTTTCCCCCAGGAGTCTGAACTCGGCTGGTCGCTGGGGTTTGTCGCCGGCCAGGGCCTGTTCAACTTCGGATCGATCCAGCAGTTGGGCCCGCCCCCCCATCGCCAGGCGCGAGCCCAGCATGGTGCGCACCCCGTTTACCAGGTACGCCAGATCCTGCGGAGCCTGCAACTCAATGGGCAGAACCGCCACCTTGGGGGGCGGTTCCGAGCCGGCTCCGGCCGGGGGGGAGAACAGCAGCAACAGGGAAAACAGAACCAGCAGGGTGGTGGTTCGTGTCATTTAACAAACTCCTTGCTGCCCGCCACCAGGGGTTCAACCACGGTGGGGTCGGCCAGGGTGGAGATATCGCCGAAATCGGTTTCCTCGGTCTGGCCGGCGGAGATCTTGCGCAGGATGCGGCGCATGATCTTGCCACTTCGGGTTTTGGGCAGGGCGTCGGAAAACTGAATAAATTCGGGCGTGGCAATGGGGCCGATCACCTTGCGGACATGGGCGCGCAAAGCGGCCCGCAACTCGTCGCTGGGCTCAACGCCGGCTCGCAAAGAAACGTAGGCGTAGATGGTCTGGCCCTTAATCTCGTGGGGGGCGCCGACCACCGCCGCTTCAGCCACCTCGGGAGCGGCCACCAGGGCCGACTCGATCTCGGCGGTGCCCAGGCGATGGCCGGAAACGTTGATTACGTCATCCAGCCGGCCCATGACCCAAAAATAGCCATCATCGTCCTTGCGGGCTCCATCCTCGGGATCGTAGATTCCCGGGTAGCGGGAAAAGTAGGTCTTCTTGTAGCGGGCCGGATCGCCGAAGACCCCGCGCAGCATGCCGGGCCAGGGCTTGCGGATCACCAGATGGCCACCCTCGTTGGGGCCGGCCTCGCTGCCATCCTCCCGCAGCACGGTGGCATCCACCCCGGGTAGGGGGAAGGTGGCCGAACCGGGTTTGAGGGGAGTGGCAAAGGGCATGGCCGAAATCATGATCCCGCCGGTTTCGGTTTGCCACCAGGTGTCCACCACCGGCAGCTTGCCGCCGCCGATATTCTCATGGTACCAGATCCAGGCCTCGGGGTTGATGGGCTCGCCCACTGAACCCAGCAGGCGCAGGGAGGAGAGATCGTGCTTTTGCGTCCACTCCACCCCTTCCCGCATCAGGGCGCGGATGACAGTGGGGGCGGTGTAGAAGATGTTGACCTTGTATTTGTCGCAGATTTGCCAGAAGCGGTCGGGCTTGGGCCAACTGGGCACTCCTTCGAACATCAGCGAAGTGGCCCCCAGGGCCAGCGGGCCGTAGAGGATATAGCTATGGCCGGTGATCCAGCCGATGTCGGCGGTACACCAGTGAACGTCGTCATCCTTAAGGTCGAAAACCCATTGACAGGTCTGGGCGGCGAAGGTGAGGTAACCGCCGGTGGTGTGGACCACCCCCTTGGGTTTGCCGGTGGAGCCGGAGGTGTAGAGGATGAACATGTTGTCCTCGGCGTCCATGCTTTCGGGGGGGCACTCCGCGGTGATCCCGGGGGCGCTGACCTCCTCGTGCCACCAGGAATCCCGCCCTTCCTGCATCGGGACCTCATTGCCGGCCCTTCTGACCACGATGCAACTCTTGACGCTGGGGCATTCGGCCAGGGCCTGGTCGGCGTTGGGCTTCAGCGGAATGGTCTTGCCCGAACGCAGCACCGCGTCGGCGGTGATCAGAACCTTGGCCTCGCAGTCCTGGACCCGGCTCTTGAGGCTCTGGGCGGAAAAACCGGCGAAAACCACGCTGTGGATGGCGCCGATCCGGGTACAGGCCAGCAGAGCGATGGCCAGTTCGGGGATCATCGGCAGATAAACGGCCACCCGATCACCCTTCTTGACCCCCAGCTTTTTGAGGACGTTGGCCATCCGGCAAACTTCGCTGTGCAGCATCTGGTAGGTGTAAACCTTGCTGTCCCCTTCGGGCTCACCCTGCCAGATCAGGGCGGCCTTGTTGCGGCGGCCGTTGTGCAGGTGGCGGTCCAGGCAGTTGACCGAGACATTGAGTTTGCCCCCCGGGAACCACTTGATCTCCGGGGTGTTCATGTCGGCTTCCAGGACCCTGTCCCACTTCTTGTCCCAGGTCAGCATCGCCTCGGCCCGCTCGGCCCAGAAGCCCTCGGGGTCCTCCATGGAACGCTGGTACATGGCCTGATATTCCGCCATCGACCGAGCCGACACCGTGTCCGCCGGAGCGGTTGGGGGGGCGAAGAGGCGGTTTTCCTGCTGCATGCTCTCGATTTTGCTATCTGGTGCGCTCATCCTTTTAAGTCTCCTTAGGGTTGACGTGACAGGTTGGTAATCCCATTTTCCCGCAGGGGGGGATGATAGCAATCGGTTGCGGGTAAGTCAAGCAGGAGGAATCGGGACTTAACTGAAAAACCTTGCGGAATCGGGCGGTGAAGGGCTATAAAGTCCGGATGAATAACGACACCCCCCCGGCGCGGATTGTAAACAAAATTGCTCTTAATGAACGGATCATTTTTGCCCTCGATTTTGCCGATCCAGCCCAGGCTTTGGGCTGGGTGGAAAGGTTGGATGGCCGGATCCGGTTTTTCAAGGTGGGCCTGCAGCTTTTTACCGCCGGTTGGTGGCCGGTGGTGGACGCGATCACCGCCCGCGGCAATAAGGTGATGCTGGATCTGAAATTTTTCGATATCCCTGAAACGGTGCTGCGGGCCGTGGAACAGCTGCACAACCATGGGGTGAGCCTGGCCACCATCCACGGCAACGACCCCATTATTCGGGCGGCGGTGGCGGCCAAGGGTGATATCGGTTTGCTGGCGGTCACCGTCCTGACCAGTTTCGATGAAGACGACATGCGCAAGATGGGCCTCAACGGACCGGTGGCCGACCTGGTCGGGATGCGGGCCCGTAAGGCGGTGGAGCTGGGTTGCGACGGGGTGGTCTGCTCCGCTCTGGAAGTGGCCGGTCTGCGGGCCGACTTGGGCGCCGGGTTTCTGGCGGTCACCCCCGGAATTCGTCCGGCCGACCGATCGGGTGGTGATGATCAGCGCCGGATCGCCACCCCCGGGGCGGCGATTGCCAACGGGGCCGATCACCTGGTGATCGGCCGGCCCATCAGCACCGCCGCCGATCCCCTGGCCTTGATCGACATAATCCAGCAGGAGATTGCCGTCGCCTTGGAGCGGCGCTCTAAGCCGTAGGCTCAAGAGAAAATTTTGCCGGGATTGAGAATGTTGTCGGGGTCGAAAACCCTCTTCAACTCCCGCATCAGCTGCAGGGTTTCCCGGCCCAGTTCGGCCTCGATGGCCGTCGCCTTGCTGATTCCCACCCCGTGTTCCCCCGAGAGAGTCCCCCCCAGCGCCAGCACCTTCCGGTAAAGGGAGGTTCGGGCCGCCTCACCCTGGACAAGTTCGTCCGCGTTGTCGCGATCCAGCATGATATTGACATGGATATTGCCGTCGCCGGCATGGCCGAAAGTGAAGAGCGGCAGGCGGTGGAGTCGGCTCAGCTCTTCGGTGTGGGCCACCAGATCGGGGATCCGGCTACGGGGCACCACCACATCCTCGCTGATCTTGTGGGGACGCAGCTGAAAGGCGGCCGGGGAGAGGGCCTTGCGGGCCGCCCAGAGCTCGGCGGTTTCCCCCGGATCGGCGGCCTCCCGCAGGGTTACCCCTTCCTGTCCGGCCAGCAGGGCCCGCAGCCGCCGGCTTTGGGCGGCCACCGTTTCCCGGTCGCCATCCAGCTCCAGCAGCAGTAAGGCGTTGCGGGCCTGCTTTTTAAGGTCGGCGGGCAGGCGCTCCCCCACCAGCCCGAGGGCGGTATGGTCCAGGTATTCCAGGGTGCAGGGCGTCAGTTGGCCGAGGATGGTGTTGACCAGGGTCACCGCCTGATGCATATCGCGACAGAGCGCCAGAAAGGTGGTTTTGGCCGGGGGCTGGGGGATGAGGCGCAGGGTAATCTCACTGATCACCGCCAGGGTACCCTCTGAACCCACCAGCAGTCGGGTCAGGTCGTACCCTACCACCCCCTTGGCGGTGCGAACCCCGCTGCGGATGACACGGCCATCGGCCAGAACCGCTTCCAGGGCCAGGACATAATCGCGGGTGACCCCGTATTTGACCGCCGCCGGCCCCCCCGCGCCGCAGGCCACGTTGCCGCCGATGGTGCAAAAAGCGCGGCTGGCCGGATCGGGAGGATAGTAGAGGCCGTGGCGGGCCACCTCCGCCTGCAGTTCGGCGGTGATCACCCCCGGTTGCGTCACCACCACCTGATTGGCCCGGTCGATCTCCACAATTTTATTAAGCCCGGCCAAGGCCAGGACAATGCCGCCCTTTACCGGGCAGGCGCCGCCGGCCATGCCGGTTCCGGCCCCCCTGGGGGTTACCGGGGTGCCGGTGGCCGAAGCCAGCCGGAGGATGGCCGCGATCTGGTCGCGATCCCGGGGGAAAACCACCGCTGTCGGTGGAAACTCCCGGACCGAGCCGTCGTAGGAGTAAGCCGCCAACTCCTCGGGGGCGGTGGCCACCTGCCCATCGCCGACAATGGCGGCCAGCTGCCGGACAAGCTCCCGCTTCATTTTTCGATATCGCGATGGGTTAGCTTTATAGGGGCCGCCCGGGACAGGGCGGCGGCCAGGGCTTCGCTCACCGCCACCGAGCGGTGGCGGCCGCCGGTGCAGCCCACCGCTACTCGCAGGCATTTCCGGTCCACGGCCTGGACGCGTTCCAGGATAAAACGGAGCAGCTGCAGGTGAAGGGCCAGAAAATCCCTGCCTGTCGGGTTTTCAAGGACATAGGCGGCGATCAGCGGTTCCCGGCCGCTGTGGGGGCGCAACTCCTCCACCCAGTGGGGATTGGGCAGTACCCGGGCGTCGAAGACCAGATCGGCGTCGGGGGGCGGGCCATGCTTGTGGCCGAAGCTTTGCAGTTCAATGATCACTGGCCCCTTCTCCGCCGTTGCCGCCCAAAATCGCGGCCATCTCTTCCCGGTTTTCCGCTTGGAGCAGGCGGGCCATGGTCTGATGATCCTGGAGGAAGCGGGCCAGTTGGGCCAGATGTTCCAGGTAGGGGGAGGCTGAGTTCGCCGGGGCCAGCAGCAGGAAAAAGAGGTGGACGGGGCGGCCGTCCTGGGCGGCAAAAGCCACTCCCTTGACGCTGCGCCCGCAGACCAGCACCATCTCTTCCAGTCCCGCCACTTTGCCATGGGGGATGGCCGCGCCTTCGCCGATACCGGTGGAACCCAGCTCCTCCCGGGCCTCCAGGATGGAGTACAGATAATCCGGGTCCAGGTGGGGATGAGCCGTCCGGGCGGCGGCGGCCAGCTCCTTAAGGGCTTCTTTCTTGGAGGTGGCGGTCATTTCGGGGATGATCAAGGCCCGGGCCGCCTGGCTGATGGGGGTCATTTAGGGTCTTCTGCGCAGTTTGGAGGGTAGTATTCCCAGCTGTTCACGGTATTTGGCCACGGTGCGTCGGGCCAGGCGAATGTCGTCGCGGTTGAAGATATCGGCGATGGCGCTGTCGCTCAAGGGTCTTTGGGGATCCTCGTGCTGGACAATGCTCTTCAGGCGCTGCTTGATGCTCTCCGAGGCCAGGGCGTCGCCGCCGTGGGTGGAGATGGTGGAGTTGAAAAAATATTTCAACTCGAAGATTCCCTGGGGGCTGTGCAGATACTTGTTGGTGGTTACCCGGCTGATCGTCGATTCGTGCATGCCGATATCCTCGGCCACGTCGCGCAGGACCATGGGCCGGAGCTTTTCCACCCCGTGCTCGAAAAAATCACGCTGAAACTTAAGAATGCTTTCCACCACCCGGTAGATGGTACGCTGGCGCTGCTGGATCGAGCGGATCAGCCACATGGCCGAGCGCAGTTTCTCCTGGACGTAGTTTTTGGTTTCGCCGGGTGCCGCCGAATCCTTGTCCAGAATGTCCCGGTAGTAGCTGCTGATCCGTAACCGGGGCAAACCTTCGTCGTTGAGCATGATCACATACTCTTCACCCAGCTTGTGGATATAGACATCGGGAATGATATAGACCGGATCCTCTTCGGAATAGATTCGACCGGGGCGGGGATTGAGGCCGGTGATGATCGCCACCGCTGCCGCCGCATCCTCGGGAGTGCGGCCGGTGGCCCTGGCGATTCCGGCGTAGTTGCGGGTTTCCAGAAGATGGAGATGGCTGCGGACGATGCGGGCGGCCAGGGAATCGCCCAGCCCCAGGCGTTCCAGCTGTAGCAGCAGGCACTGGCGCAGATCAACGGCTCCGACCCCGGCCGGGTCCATCTCCCGGATCAGGGCCAGCATCCGGGCGGCGGTGGCCGGAGCGCAGCCGGTCTGGGCCTCGATTTCGGCCTGGTCGGTGATGAGAAAGCCGTTGCCATCAAGGTTGCCGATGATGAACTCCCCGACCTTACGCTCCTCTTCGCTGATTCGGGAGAGATTGAGCTGCCAGGTGAGGTGGGTTTGGAGGCTGGGCCGGGTACTGAGGATATCCAGCCGGGAGGGCAGATCTTCGTGGTCCCGACCGGTGCCTGAGGCGTAGCCGCCATCCCCCTGTTCGCCGGCATACTCGTTGATATAGTTACCCCAGTCGATCTCGCCCAGGGCGGAGGTCGACTCCATCTCCACCTCGGCGGTGCGCTCCGGCTCCGCCGGGGAGAACTCCTCGCCCGGCTCCGTCCCCGCGGGGCTCTCCAGCTGACCGGGGCCGGTCTCGGCCCCGGCTCCATCCTCCAGCGACAATCCTTCCTCCAGCACCGGGTTGATCTCCAGTTCCTGCTGGATGGTGTCCACCAGTTCCAGCCGGGAAAGCTGCAGCAGCTTGATCGCCTGCTGCAACTGGGGGGTCATCACCAGTTGCTGGCTTAATTTCAGGTTTTGGCGAAGTTCTAGGGCCATAGTGGTTAAAGGGTAAAATTTTCTCCCAGATACAGAGAGCGCGCTGCCGGGCACCGGACAATATCGTCCGGCGAGCCGCTGGTCAAGATTTTACCGTGATTAACGATATAGGCTCGGTCACAAACCTGGAGAGTTTCCCGGACGTTGTGGTCGGAGATCAGCACTCCCAGGCCCCGGGTTTTCAGTTCGCGGATAATGTGCTGCAGGTCGGCCACCGACAGGGGGTCGATGCCGGCAAAGGGTTCGTCGAGCAGGACGAAGCGGGGTTGCATGGCTAAAGCCCGCATGATCTCCACCCGCCGCCGCTCCCCCCCCGAAAGGGAGTGGGCCGGGTTGCCGGCCAGATAGCCCAGCTTCAACTCCTCCAGCAGGGCCTCGATCCGCCGGCGAATCTCCTTGCGGCTCAGTCCCAGCGGCTCCAGGACGATGCGGATGTTCTCCTCGACGCTGAGCTTGCGGAACACCGAGGATTCCTGGGGCAGGTAGGCCAGCCCCTTGCGGGCCCGGCGGTGGATGGGCAGGTGGGTGATATCTTCGCCGTCGAGCAGAATCCGCCCCAGATCGGGGCGGATGAAGCCGGCGATGCTGTAAAAAGTGGTGGTTTTACCGGCTCCGTTGGGGCCCAGCAAGCCCACCACGGCCCCGGTTTCCACCGAGAGGCTGATGCCGTCCACCACCCGCCTTTTTTGGTACTGTTTGACGATCTGGTCGGTGGCCAGTTGCATGGGAGATGGGGTCATGTTCTACTCGTTGGCCGGGTTCTCGGGCGCGGAGTCCGGCCTGGAGGGGGCGGCTTCCGCGCCGGCGCCGTTTTCCCGGGGGGGGTCGTCGGAGTAGAAAAAGGCCCGAACCCGTTCGCCGGGCCGGTCGCTGCGTTCGACAATGCTTCTTCCCTCCTCCAGATAGATGGTGACCGATTCGCCGGTGACCAGGTTGCTGCCCTGCCAGATTCGGGCATCTCCGGTGAGACGCACCTTGCGCTCCCCTTCGAAGTAGTCCAGCCGCCCGCCGGTGCCGACCCACTCCGGGGTCTCGACCTTGACGTTGCCGACGGCAAAGAGTTTCTGCAGGTGCCGCTCGTCGCCTGCCGGCAGTTGCGCCCGCTCTTCCGAGCCGAGATAGTGTAACGTCATGTCGTCGGCATGGATCACCAGATCACCTTTGCGGGCCACCACCTGGCCGGAGAAGAGTACGGCGTTTTCTCCCCCCACCGATTCCATCCGGTCCGATTCGATCTGGACGGCGACTCCCTGCTCGCTCCGGGCGGTGGCGCCCGGCAGCAGGGTCAGGCCCAGGATCAGAAGAAAAACATAACGGGTCAAGATTGTGGTCGCTCCGTGCGGATTGATTACAGGGTCGAGCTTTACCCTTGCGCCTCGACCATAAAACTTAGTACTCTATAACATTGCGCTTCTGCCGGGAAGAGAAGATTTTTCCGCTCACCGACACTTAATCCTAATGCTTTATACCATAAAGACCGGTTATGAAAAACAGCATCGACAAAGCCAAAACCCTGATTGAGGCCCTGCCTTACATTCGCACCTTTTATAACAAGACGGTGGTGATCAAGTACGGGGGGCACGCCATGGTGGACGAGGAGCTGAAGCGGAGCTTCGCCCTCGATATCATTCTGATGAAATATATCGGGATCAATCCGGTGGTGGTGCATGGCGGTGGGCCCCAGATCAACCGCTTTCTCGAAAAGATGCAGATCAAGCCCAGCTATGTCCAGGGGATGCGGATCACCGACGGCGAAACCATGGATGTGGTGGAGATGGTCCTTGTGGGCAAGGTCAACAAGGAGATCGTCAGCCTGATCAACTATCACGGCGGCAAGGCGGTGGGGCTGTCGGGCCGCGACGGCGACCTGGTCCGGGCGGAAAAGATGCAGATCATGAAGGAGCAGGTGGAGGACGCGCCCCCGGAGCTGATCGATCTCGGCCGGGTGGGCCGGGTGACCGAGGTCAATCCCGGGGTGCTTGAGACCCTGGAGGCCCGGGGCTTTATCCCGGTAATCGCTCCGGTGGGGGTGGGGGAGGATGGCCGGGCCTACAACATCAACGCCGACCTGGTGGCCGGGGCGGTGGCCGCCCGCCTGCGGGCCGCCAAATTGATGCTCCTCACCGATGTGGAGGGGGTTTTGGACCAGAATGGCAGCCTGATCTCCTCCCTGGCCGCCGCCGAGATCGAGGATCAGATTAAAAGCGGGGTGGTCAAGGGCGGGATGATTCCCAAGGTGCGCTGTTGCCGGGAGGCGGTGGCCGGCGGGGTGGGCAAGGCCCATATTATCGACGGGCGCAAGGAGCATGCCATCCTGCTGGAGATGTTCACCCAGAGCGGGGTGGGCACCGAGATTACCGGTTAACCGGAGTGAAAAAAGCCATGACCAGCGCGAATGATCAGTGGGTGACCCGGGGCGAGCGGGTTTTGATGCAGACCTACGGGCGGCTGCCCGTTACCATGGTTCGGGGAGCCGGCTGCAAGCTCTACGATGCCGAGGGGCGGGAGTATCTTGATTTCGTGGCCGGAATCGCGGTCTGTAATCTGGGGCATTGTCACCCCCAGGTTACGGCGGCGGTGCGCGAGCAGGTGGAGAAGCTGGTTCACGTTTCCAACCTCTATCACACCCAGCCCCAGATCGAGCTGGCCGAGCTGCTGGTGAACAACTCCTTTGCCGATCGGGTTTTTTTCTGCAACTCAGGAGCCGAGGCCAACGAGGCGGCGATCAAGCTGGCCCGCAAGGCCAGCCCCGAGGGCAAATATGAGATAATTTCCCTGGCCGGTTCCTTCCACGGCCGGACCCTGGCCACGGTGGCGGCCACCGGCCAGGCCAAGTTTCACCAGGGCTTCGAGCCGCTGCCCAGCGGTTTTGTTCACGCCCCCTTCGGTGATATCGAGGCCCTGCGCGGCCTGATCGGCCCGGCCACCTGCGCGGTGCTTTGCGAACCGCTGCAGGGGGAGGGTGGGGTCAGGCCCCTCTCCCCGACCTATTTGCGGGCCATCCGGGAGCTGTGCGATCAGCACGGTCTGCTGCTGCTCTTCGATGAGGTTCAGGTGGGGATGGGGCGCACCGGTACCCTGCTGGCCCATGAGCAGTTGGGGGTGACCCCCGACATCATGACCCTGGCCAAGGGGTTGGGCAACGGTCTGCCCATCGGGGCGATGCTGGCCGGAGAGCGGGTGGCGGCGGCTTTTACCCCCGGTAGTCATGCCTCGACTTTTGGAGGCAATCCAGTGGCTTGCGCGGCGGCGCTGGCCACCCTGCGAGTCCTGCTGGCCCCGGGTTTTCTGGCCGCAGTGGCGGCCAAGGGGGAGTACCTGGCGACCCGGTTGCAAGAGCTGGCGCGGCAATATCCCCAGCGGGCGGTGGAGGTCAGGGGGATGGGTTTGATCCAGGGTCTGGTTCTGAGCGAGGGCATCCGGGAGCAAGGATTGGCCATGGTGCGGCGGCTCTTTGCGCAGGGCCTGCTCCTCAATTTTGCCGGCAACACCGCCCTGCGTTTCATTCCACCCCTGGTGGTCAGCCACGAGGAGATCGACCGGGCGGTGGCCATGGTGGCCGCCGTTTTGCGGGAGTAGCTTTGGGCTGCTCTCATCCCGGCCGTCTCCCAAAAAACCCCTTTACAAAAGGGGTTGATCTTTTGTAAGAATTTAAATTCGGCTCTGGCGCCGACAGGGATGCCGGGGAAATTTATTCAATCCACACAGAACACGGAAAAGGCATGGCGCGACATCTGCTGGCCTTGAGCGATTTCAGCGGCGACGAGCTGGCGGCGCTGATCGACCGGGCAACAAAAATGAAACGGGAAAGCCGGGCCGGAGTCCGGCATAGGGATCTGGCGGGCCGCACCATCGCTCTGGTTTTCGAGAAACCTTCCACCCGGACCAGGGTCTCATTCGAGGCGGCGATGTACGGCCTGGGGGGGCAGGTGATCTACCTCTCCTCCCGCGATACCCAACTGGCCCGCAATGAACCCCTCAAGGACATGGCCCGGGTGATGGCCCGCTACGTGGATGGCCTGGTGATCCGGACCTTCGGCCAGGAGATTGTCGACGAGCTGGCCCGCTACTCGCAGGTGCCGGTGATCAACGCCCTGACCGACCTCCACCACCCCTGCCAGATCCTCAGCGACCTGATGACGGTGATTGAGAGCAAGGGGCGGCTGGAGGAACTGAAGATCGCCTGGGTAGGGGATGGCAACAACATGGCCAACTCCTGGATTCAGGCCGCTTCCCGGCTCGGTTTTGCCCTGACCCTGGCCTGTCCGGAGGGGTATGATCCCGATCCGGCGATTTTGGCGGCGGCCCGCAGCGAGGCCGAGCAACCGATCACCGTGGTTCGTGATCCCGTCGAGGCGGTGGCCGATGTCGACGTGATCAACACCGATGTCTGGGCCAGCATGGGGCAGGAGGATGAACAGCTCCACCGGTTGCAGGTTTTCCGTCCCTATCAGGTCAACGAACAGCTGCTGGCCGAGGCCGCCCCCGATGCCATCGTACTCCACTGCCTGCCGGCCCACCGGGAGGAGGAGATCAGCGAGGCGGTGCTGGAGGGTCCCCGCTCGGTGGTCTGGGACCAGGCCGAAAACAAGATGCATATCCATAAAGCGATTTTAGCCGCCTTTCTGGGTGGCGAGTCGCAATAACATCTTTAGATTACAGGAAAATTCAAGATGATGCCCAAAGTTAGCAAGATCGTGCTGGCCTATTCCGGCGGCCTGGATACTTCGGTTATCCTGCGCTGGCTGAAGGAAACCTGTCAGTGCCCGGTGGTCGCCTATGCCGCCGACATCGGCCAGGAGGAGGATTGGGATCAGGTACGGGCCAAGGGGTTGGCCACCGGGGCCGAGAAGGTGATCATCTCCGATCTTAAGGAGGAGTTTGTCCGCGATTATGTTTTTCCCGCCTTTCGGGCCAACGCCATCTACGAGGGATCCTATCTGCTGGGCACCTCCCTGGCCCGGCCGGTGATCGCCAAGGAGCAGGTGCGGATCGCCCGGGCCGAAGGGGCCGACTCGGTCAGCCACGGGGCCACCGGCAAGGGCAACGATCAGGTGCGTTTTGAGCTGAGCTACATGGCCCTGGACCCCAGCCTGACCATCATCGCCCCTTGGCGGATCTGGGATCTCAACTCCCGCACCAAGCTGATGGCCTATGCCGAAAAACACCGGATTCCGGTACCGGTGACCAAGGAGAAACCTTATAGTTCCGATGAAAACCTGCTCCATATCAGCTTTGAGGGCGGCATCCTGGAGGATCCCTGGAACGAGCCCGAGGAGGGGATGTTCAAGCTTACGGTGGCTCCGGAAAAGGCCCCTGATCGCCCCACCTATATCGAGCTGGAGTTTGCGGGGGGTAATCCGGTGGCCATCGACGGTGAAAGATTGAGCCCGGCGGCCATGCTGGCCAGGCTCAATCAACTGGGGGGGGGCAACGGGATCGGCCGGCTGGACATGGTGGAGAACCGCTTTGTCGGCATGAAGTCCCGCGGGGTCTATGAAACCCCCGGGGGCACCATCCTGCGGGCCGCCCACCGCGACCTGGAGACCATCACCCTGGATCGGGAGGTGATGAAGATCCGTGACTCCCTGATCCCCCGTTACGCTGAACTGATCTACAACGGCTTCTGGTTCTCCCCCGAGATGAAGCTGCTGCAGGCCACCATGGATCAGGCCCAGGCCACGGTCAACGGGGTGGTCCGGCTCAAGCTTTATAAAGGTAACTGCGTCCCGGTGGGCCGCAAGTCCGGCGATTCCCTCTACCAGGAGAGCTTCGCCACCTTTGAGGAGGACAGCGTCTACCGCCAGGCCGATGCCGAAGGGTTCATCCGGCTCAATGGTTTGCGCCTCAAAATGCAGGCCCTGCGGGAGGCCGCCCGTGGCTGAAAAGCAGGAGGGTAAAATGTGGGGCGGGCGGTTTGCCGAAAAAACCGCCGCCTCGGTGGAGGCCTTTACCGCTTCAATCCACTTCGACTGCCGCCTTTATCGCCACGATATCGCCGGCAGTCGGGCCCATGCCGCCATGCTGGCCCGCCAGGGCCTGATCAGCGAGGCGGAGCGCGACCAGATCATCGCCGGGCTCAACGAGATCGAGGGGGAGATCGAGCGGGGCGAGTTTATCTTCCGGCCCGAGTTGGAAGATATCCATATGAATATCGAAAAGGCTCTGGCCCAGCGGATCGGTCCGGCCGGGGAGAAGCTGCACACCGCCCGCAGCCGCAACGATCAGGTGGCTCTCGATCTGCGCCTCTATCTCCGGGAGGAGTGCCGCCGTTTGATCGGACTGCTGGGCGGGTTGCAGGCGGCTTTTGTCGCCCTGGCCCGGCGCTACCGTCATACGGTGATGCCCGGCTACACCCATCTGCAGCGGGCCCAGCCGGTGTTGGTGGCCCATCACCTGCTGGCCTATCACGAGATGTTTGGCCGCGATAAGCAGCGCCTGCATGATTGCCTTAAACGGATCAACGTTATGCCCCTGGGGGCGGCGGCCCTGGCCGGGACCGGCCTGCCCATCGACCGGGAGTTCGTGGCCCGGGAGCTGGGTTTTCCCGAGGTTTCCGCCAACAGCATGGACAGCGTCGCCGACCGGGATTTCGCGGTGGAGTTTGTCGCCGCCGCCGCCCTGATTCAGGTTCACTTAAGCCGGTTGGCCGAGGAGCTGGTGCTCTGGACCAGCGAGGAGTTCTCCTTCGTCACCCTGCCCGATGCCTTCTGCACCGGCAGTTCGATCATGCCCCAGAAGAAAAATCCCGATATCCCCGAGCTGGTCCGGGGCAAGAGCGGCCGGGTGATCGGCCACCTGATGGCCTTGCTCACCCTGCTCAAGGGGTTGCCCATGACCTATAACCGCGATCTCCAGGAGGACAAGGAGCCGGTTTTCGATACGGTGGATACGGTGGGGTCATCCTTGGCCCTGATGGCCGAACTGCTGGCCGGAATGCGTTTCAACGAGGAGCGATTGGCCGCCGGCCTGGGGCGGGGCTGCATGACCGCCACCGACCTGGCCGACTACCTGGTCAGGAAACAGATCCCCTTCCGCCAGGCCCATGCCATTGTCGGCCGGGCGGTGGCCTACGCCTTGGAGCAGGGGCGCGATATCGCCGAGTTAACCTTGGCCGAACTGCAAGGTTTTGCCCAATGTATCGAGGAGGATGTTTTTGCGGTGCTCTCCATCGAGGGCTCGGTCAACAGCCGCAACTCCCTGGGCGGTACCGGGGGAGCCCGGGTGGAGGAGGCGCTGGCCCGGGCCGAGAGGGAGATTTGACCCCCGGGATCAAGCAGAGGAGGAGAGGGCGGGGCGCCTGGTGGTGGTTGCTCCTCCTTGGTTTGCTGCTGGTGGCGGGGTGCGGCAAGAAGACCGATCCCCTGCCGCCGACCGAGGCGCGGCCGGCCGCCATCAAGGATCTGGCCTATCGGCAGACCGAGCAGGGGGTGGAGCTCTCCTGGTCGGTCCCCACCCGGAGCGAAACGGGTGGCAGCCTCAACTATCGAATCAAGAAATTTGAGCTTTACCGGGCGGAGTGGGCACCCGAGGAGTATCGGGCCGGTGAGGTCCCGGCCTTTGGTCCGCCCCGAGTCATCGCCAATCTGGCCTCCGACCGGGGTCGGATGCTTTTTGTCGACCAGGAGCTGCGTTCCGGCCGGCGCTACGTTTACCAGGTTAGAAGCCGGGCGGGCTGGCTGCTGCGCAGCGCCCCCTCCAACCAGGTCTCTTTTGTCTGGCTGGCCGCGCCGCCTCCATCCGGCACCCCTGGTGCCGGGGCGGGAGGGGAGTAGGCTGCTCCGGGACGGGGCAACGGCCAGGGAAGCTGGTCACCACCCGCTGTTCGTCCTGTTGTAATCGTTCAGCAGCACCGCATCTTCGGGCGATCAGCCAGGCTTACGTACACGGGGTACGCGGCGCTTGGCCGCTTGCCCGAACCTGCGGCACTGCTGAACGATTACAGCCCGTTAAATCGACAAGTTGTTGGCCATGGTGAACGGATACGTCCTGTTTGCCGGAGATCGCGAGGCAAGTCGCGAACGTGCCCGGGTTGGGCTGGCTTCTTTGGGCAATGTTAATGGAGTTTTTTTAAAGTTATGAATCATTTTCAGTATCGGGACAACGTGCTTTTTGCCGAGGAGGTGGCGGTGCCGGAGATCGCGGCCGCGGTGGGCACCCCCTTCTATCTTTACAGTGCCGCCACCTTGCGCCGCCATTTCTCCGCTTTTGACCAGGCCTTTGCCGGGATCGACCACCAGACCTGCTTTGCCGTCAAGTCCTGCTCTAATATCGCTATTTTGCGCCTTTTTGCCCGGCTGGGCGGCGGGGCGGACATCGTCTCCGGCGGCGAACTCTACCGGGCCCTTAAGGCCGGGATCGAGCCGGGCAAGATCGTTTATTCCGGCGTGGGCAAGACCGAGGCCGAGATCGATCAGGCCTTGACGGCGGGGATTTTGATGTTCAACCTGGAGTCGGGCCAGGAGTTGGCGGTGGTGCAGGAGCGGGCCGTCGCCCTGGGGAAAAAGGCCCGGATATCCTTTCGGGTCAACCCCGATGTCGATCCCCAAACCCATGCCTATATCTCCACCGGGCTGGCGAAAAACAAGTTCGGTATTCCTATTGCCGAGGCCCTGGCGGTTTACCGGCAGGCTCGGCAGCTGAGCCATGTGGAGATTGTCGGTGTCAGCTGCCATATCGGTTCGCAACTGACTCAGGTGTCGCCCTTTATCGACACCGTGGCCAAATTGAAAGATTTTCTGGCCCGGTTGGCGGCGGAGGGGATAGCGATTCGTTATCTCGATATCGGGGGAGGACTGGGGATCCGTTACGCCCAGGAAACCCCGCCGGAGCCCGCCGCCTATGGCGCCGCCATTCGTCAGGCCCTGGGGGAGCTGGCCTGCACCTTGATCCTGGAGCCGGGGCGGGTTATAGTGGGCAACGCTGGCATTCTGGTGACCAAAGTCCTCTTTACCAAGACCGGGCAGAAAAAATTCATCGTGGTTGACGCCGGGATGAACGACCTGGCCCGCCCCAGTCTCTATGACGCCCACCACGAAATTGTGCCGGTGGTGCGGAGTGAAGGTGCCTCGGAAGTGGCCGATCTGGTGGGCCCGATCTGTGAGACCGGTGACTTTCTGGCCCGGGGCCGGGAGCTGCCTGCCGCCGGCTCCGGTGATCTGTTGGCGGTGCTGAGCGCCGGCGCTTATGGTTTTACCATGTCCTCCAACTACAACTCCCGTCCCCGGGTGGCCGAAGTGCTGGTAAACGGGGAGCAGTTTCATCAGATCCGGCGTCGGGAAACCTACGAGGATCTGGTGCGGGGCGAAACCATTCCCCACTTTCTGGCTTGAGTTATGCGATTTCCCGTTGGTTTCACCAAGATGAGCGGCGCCGGTAACGATTTTATCCTGCTCGATCACCGCCGGCCCCTGTTTGCCGACACCGCTGCCGCCCAGCGCTTTGCCAAGGGGGTCTGTGAACGTAAATTTGCGGTGGGGGCCGACGGGCTGATCCTGATTGAGGGCTCGGATCGGGCCGATTTCCGCTGGCAATTTTTCAACGCCGACGGCTCCATCGCCGAGATGTGCGGCAACGGCGCCCGCTGCGCGGCCCGCTTCGCCCATGAGCGGGGGATCGCCCCGGCTCGGATGACCTTTCTCACCCTGGCGGGGATGATCGAGGCCGAGGTGGTCGGGACCTCGGTGCTGTTGACCATGACCCCGCCGCTGGATGGCCGGCTCAACCAGCGGTTGCCCGGCCCCGACGGCCGGGAGGTGACCGTTCACTCCCTTAATACCGGGGTGCCCCACGCGGTGATTTTTTCCGAGGAGCTCGAGCGGGTGCCGGTGAGGGAGTGGGGGCGCCACTTCCGCTTTCACCCCCACTTCGCCCCCGCCGGGACCAACGTCAATTTTGTCGCGCGGGGGGAAAACAACCTGCTCAGGGTAAGAACTTACGAGCGGGGAGTGGAGGATGAAACCCTGGCCTGCGGTACCGGCGCGGTGGCTTCGGCCCTGGTGGCCGCCCGTTTGGGTCTGGTTGCCTCTCCCACCCGGATCATCACTTCGGGGCGGGAGGAGCTGGTGATCCACTACCGTTTGGCGGGTGAGGAGTTCAGCCAGGTTCGCCTGGAGGGACCGGCGGATTTTATCTATGAGGGGTCCCTGCACCAGGAGGCCTTGCGCCGGGCCTGAGCCTGGCTGGATTACAGTTAAAAGCAACGAGATCACTAAAAATATGAGGAGGAGAGTATGAGCAGTAAATTTCGCGGCGCCTTTGTGGCGATCGTCACCCCGTTCAACCCCGACGGCACCCTTGACGAGCAGGGTCTGACCGAGTTGATTGAGTTTCAGGTGCAGAACGGCACCCACGGCATCGTGCCTTGCGGCACCACCGGCGAAGCCGCCACCATGAGCCACGAGGAGCATCATCGGGTGGTGGAACTGACGGTCAAGGCGGTGGCCGGCCGGGTGCCGGTGCTAGCCGGCACCGGTTCCAACAGCACCAGTGAGTCGATCGAACTGACCCGCCATGCCAAGAGCGCCGGGGCCGATGGGGCGCTTCTGATCACGCCTTACTACAACAAGCCCTCCCAGGAGGGACTGTATCAGCATTTCAAGGCGGTGGCCGAGGCGGTTGATATTCCGATTATTCTCTACAACGTGCCCAGCCGGACCGCGATCAACATGCTGCCGGAAACGGTGGCCCGTTGTGCCGCGATCAAAAATATCGTCGGCATCAAGGAGGCCACCGGCAGCCTGCAGCAGGTCAGCGAGGTGATCCGCCAGTGTCCCGCCGATTTCGCGGTGATGAGCGGAGATGATTTCACCTCCATGGCCACCGTGCTGGTGGGCGGCAGCGGGGTGATCTCGGTCACCTCCAACGTGGCCCCCAAGGAGATGGCCGGGATGATCGCCGCCGCCCTGGATGGTGACCTGGCCACGGCCAACAAGCTGCACTATCAGCTCCTGCCCCTGATGCAGGCCATGTTTTTCGACACCAATCCGGTGCCCGCCAAGACCGCCCTGGCCCAAATGGGCAAGATCGGGACCGCCGCCGTCCGGCTGCCGCTCTGGACCATGAACAGTGGAGCCCAGGCGCGGATGGAGCAGGTGATGAAGGAGTGCGGACTTTTATAACTTAGGGTGGGCAACCCCAAAGCCGGGAGTGTAATATGATCAAGGTAATAATTGCCGGAGCCGCCGGTCGCATGGGCCGCCGAATTTGCGCCATGGTGGATCAGCATCCTGAACTGGAACTGGTGGCCGGTTTTGAGCGGCCCGATAGCCCCGAAGTGGGCCGGGATCTGGGAGAAACCGCCGGTCTGGGCGCCAACGGCATTAAAATCGCCGGCGGAGCCGAGGCGGTGCTGGAGCAAGGTGATGTGATCATCGACTTCACCTTCCACGAAGCCACCATGAAGTTGGCCCGGATCGCCGCCCGCCATAACAGGGCGATGGTGATCGGCACCACCGGCCTGAGCCGTGACAATCTGACCGAGCTGGGGCAGTTGGCCGCCGGGGCGTTCCCCTGCGTGCAGGCCCCCAACATGGCGGTGGGGGTCAACGTCCTCTTCAAAGTGGCTCGCAAGATGGCCGCCGTGTTGGGGGATGCTTACGATATCGAGATTGTCGAGGCCCATCACCGGATGAAGAAGGACGCCCCCAGCGGGACCGCCCTTAAGCTGGGGGAGATGGTGGCCGAGGGGGTCAACCGCAACCTGGATGAGGTCGGGGTCTACGCCCGCCACGGGATTATCGGCGAGCGGGGTGAAAAGGAGATCGGCATTCAGACCATCCGGGCCGGGGATATCGTCGGGGAACACACCGTCTATTTCGCCGGGGCCGGTGAACGGCTGGAGCTGACCCACCGGGCCCACAACCGGGACAATTTTGCCCGGGGGGCGGCCCTGGCCGCCGCCTGGGTGGCGGGCAAGCAGAACGGCCTCTACACCATGTTCGACGTCTTGGGGCTGGAAGATTTCTAGGGTTCGGGCGTTCATCGGCCTGGGAGCCAATCTGGGGGCGGGGCGGGCCAATTTGCTGGCCGCCTGGCAGCGACTGGGGGCCACTCCGGGGGTGACCCCCGGCCGCCTTTCCCGGCCCTGGCGCAGTGAACCGGTGGGGGTCGCCAGCGCGGCCTGGTTTACCAACGCGGTGGGGGAACTGCTGGTGGAACTGGCCCCGGAGGAGTTACTGGCGGTTCTGCTCCGGATCGAGGCCGAACTGGGGCGTGACCGGGCCAGCCAGGGCGAGAATCGGCCCATCGATCTCGACCTGCTGCTTCATGGCGAGGTGGTTCTCGATCTGCCCCACTGCCGGGTGCCCCACCCGGCCCTGGCCCGGCGGCGCTTCGTGCTGGAGCCGCTCAGGGAATTGGCCCCGGACCTGGTTGAGCCCCGCTCGGGCCGGACCATCGCGAGCCTGGCGGAGCTGGCCGCCGCCAGCGGCCAAAAATTGGACCCGCTAAGCTGGTAACAAGAGGACATTTTATGCATCCCCTGAAAATTGTTGTACTGCTGGTCCTCTTTTATCTGTTATATCGACTCTATGTCTCCGGCCGGAAAAAACGGCTGGAGGATAAGAAGTCGGGCCGGGATGCGGCCGCCATCAGCGATGTGCTGGTTCAGGACCCGGTCTGCGGAATCTACGTGGCCAAGGGCCAGGCCCTGGTCCTGCGCGATCAGGACGGCAGCGAACGCCATTTTTGCAGTGACAAGTGTCGGCGGACATTCATTGAACAAAAACAAAATAGTTCCGGAGGAACAGCATGAAATTTTTTATCGATACCGCCAATTTGGAAGAGATCGCCCAGGCCGTGGATATGGGTATGGTGGATGGAGTTACCACCAACCCCTCCCTGGTTGCCCGTGAAAACAAGCCCTTTGAGGCCCTGCTCAAGGATATCGCCGCCCTGGTCGATGGCCCGATCAGTGCCGAAGTGATCAGCTCCGATAGCGGCGGCATGGTTGAAGAGGGGCGTAAATTGGCGGCCCTGCACCCCAATATCGTGGTCAAGATCCCCATGACCACCGCCGGCCTCAAGGCGGTTAAGCAGTTGCACGGCCATGGGATCAAAACCAACGTTACCCTGATCTTTTCCGCCAGTCAGGCCCTGATGGCCGCCAAGGCCGGGGCCGATTACGTCTCCCCCTTTGTCGGTCGGCTGGACGATATCTCGGAAAACGGGATGAATCTGGTGCAGGATGTCCTGGAGATCTTCGATAACTACGCCTACAGCACCGAGGTGATCGTGGCCAGTGTCCGCCATCCCATGCATGTAGTGGAGTCGGCCCTGATGGGAGCCCACATCGCCACCATCCCCTTTAAGGTGATCGCCCAGTTGGCCAGCCATCCCCTCACCGATATCGGGATGGAAAAATTTCTCTCCGATTGGGCAAAACGGCCCCGTAAGTAAAGAGCGAAGATGCCCCAGCGCAAGATTGTCAACCTGCCCAACCTGCTCACCGCCTACCGCTTCGTGGTGGTGCCTTTTATCATGCTCTGTCTCTGGCCGGGGGCCGGGGCGGTGGCGGGGCTGGTTGCCTTCGCGCTTTTTCTCACCGGGGCCCTCACCGACCTGGCCGACGGCTATCTGGCCCGTCGGCTGCAAAGCGAAACGGTGTTCGGCAAGTTGATGGACCCCCTGGCCGACAAGGTCCTGGTCACGGCGGCCCTGATCATGTTGATTCCCTTGGAGCGGGTGGACGCCTGGGTGGCCTTCCTGATCATCGCCCGGGAGCTGGTGATCACCGGCTTCCGGGGGGTGGCGGCGGACGCGGGGATTGTGATCGCCGCCGGTCGGTTGGGCAAGATCAAGAGCGTCTTTCAATATATCGCTCTCTGTGTCCTGATCTTCCCTCCCGCCCTGCTGCCCCTGCCTTATCTGCATAAATTGGGGAGCCTGATCCTGCTGATTGCCATGGTCCTCACGGTCTGGTCCGGGGTGGAGTATTTCGTCCGTTTCAAAAGGCTCTATCTGGCTGGTTCCTCCGCCCGCTGACCCAGGCCGAGTCGCAAGGATGCCCAGCGCCAGTCGGCAAATACTCACCGATGGAGCCCACCGGCTGGGCCTGGTCCTGGAGCGGACCGCCTTGGAGCGTCTGCTGGCCTATCATGCCGAACTTCGCAAGTGGAATCGCAAGATCAACCTGGTGGCCCAGGCTCCCGAGCTTGAGCTGCTGGAAACCCACTTCCTCGACTCCCTGACCCTGTTGCCCCTGCTCTCCCCGGCTCCCACCCTCGAGCCCCTTGACTTGCTGGATATCGGTAGCGGGGCCGGTTTTCCCGGCCTGGTTCTCAAGTGCTGCCTGCCCGACCGGCTGGCGGTGACCCTGGCGGAACCCCGGCAGAAACGGGTGGCTTTCCTGCGCCAGGTGGTGCGCACGGTGGGACTTGGCTCGGGGATCGAAGTGCTGGCCCGGCGGCTGGAGCCGGGGGAGAGCGGCTCCTGGCCCCTGATCACCAGTCGGGCCTTTGCCTCCATCACCGATTTCCTGAACCTCTGCGGTGGTTTGTCCCCTCCCGGCGGTCGGGTGATCTGCATGAAGGGACCCCGGGCCGAGGAGGAGCTGGCCCTGTGGCAACGACAGGGCCAGGCGGAGTTCTTTCGGCTGGAGGAGGTCCGCTCCCTCTCCCTGCCTTTTTCCGGAGCGGCCCGCCATCTCCTGGTTTTTCAGCGTCATTAATTGTTTGGGCTGGGGTTTGGGCGCCTTTTTTTGGTCTGCCAACAAAACAAAGGGAGGCAGAGATAATATTAGGCAAGACTAAAGAATAATGCTAAAAAGGCACTCGCTAAGGTAAGGTGGTTGACCGCCGAGGTGCTGCGCCGCGATTTCCGGGGGGCCAACATCCTCTACACCCTGCGGCTGGACAGCGGCCATCCCGTCCAAGCCCTGGTGCCCAGCCACTGCTCCCATGCCGGTGGCGAACGGATCGGAATCCGCGCCGATATTCGCCATCTGGTGATTTTGCCGATTGAAAGCCCTGCAACGGAAAGCCATGCTCCTCTCCATGCTTGAGATACCCGGTCCCCCGGAGAAATTGCCCCGGATCTTTTTGCCCGGCTGGGGGTTTGACGGGCGGGTGCTGGCCTTGAGCCCCGATCCGGCGCCCTGGGTGGCTCCGGCCGGCCTTTACGACCCCTTCACCCTGGCGGAGGAGTTGGCGCTTTGGCTGGAGCAGAGAGGGATTGGGCAATGTGAGCTGTGGGGCTGGTCCCTGGGCGGCCTTTGTGCCCTGGATTTCGCCCGCCGTTTCCCGGAACGGGTGACCTCCCTGCGGCTGCTGGGGGTGCGGGCCGCCTGGCCGGCGGCGGAACTGACCGCTATTCGCCGGGAACTCCGGGAACAGGCGGAGGATTTTCTCCGGATTTTCTACCGCAAATGCTTTCTGGGTTACCGGGCCGAGTACCTCGCCTTCCAGCGCCGGCTGGAGACGGCATATCTGGCCCAGGCCCAGGCTGCCCCGGAGTTGTTGCGGCGCGGTCTTGACTTTCTGGCCCTTACCCCGGCCCCGGTGGCTCCGGCCGTGGAAGTCCAGTGCTTCCACGGTCGCCGGGATCTGATCGCTCCCGTGGCCCAGCGGTTGCGGCTGCCGGGGGTTGCCGGGAGAGTGTTGGAACAGGGCGGCCACGCCCTCTTTCTGGAAGGGTCGCTCCATGAGGCGGATGAGGCCATCCCGGCCCTCCCCGGCAAGGACTTGATTCGGCAACGTTTCAATCGGGCCGCCGCCACTTACGACGATCATGCCGATATCCAGCGCCAGGCCTTGGAACTGCTGGTCCCCGAACTGCCCCGCTCTCTTCCGTCCGGGCCGATCCTGGAACTGGGTTGCGGGACCGGCAACTATACCCGCCTGCTGCGGCAGCGTTTTCCCGCGGCCAGGCTGGTGAGCCTGGATTTTTCCCCGGCGATGCTGCAGGAGGCCAGGCGCAAGATTGCCGCCCTCGCCCCCCCTGGGGCAAAGGCCGTGGCCCCGGTCGAGTTTCTCTGTCAGGATGCCGAATCCTTTTTGGCCGCCAACCAAACCCGGTTTGCCTGCATCACCGCCAATGCCACCATCCAGTGGTTTACCGATCCGGCCGGAGCCTTTGCCCGGATCAGCGCGAGCCTGCTCCCCGGCGGGCTGCTGTTGGCCACCATCTTCGGCCCGGATAGTCTGGCCGAGCTGGATCAGGGGTTGGCCCGGGTCAGCCAGGGCCGCCTGCGGGTGGCGGCCCGTTCGTTTCCCGGCCGGGAGGAGTTGCGGCGGCTGCTGCCGGGGCGATTTGGCGAGGTGGAACTGCGGGAGCACCGGTTGACTCGCCGCTTCTCCTCCCTGCCGGAGCTGCTGCGCCATTTTCGCCATACCGGTACCGGCGGGGCCGGGCTTGCCGCCGCGGGACCGGTTAGGCTCAGCCCGGGCCGCTACCGGGAACTGGCTGCCTGGTTTGCCGACCGGCCCCAGGGTTGCGAGGTCGGCTTTCAGGTGTTGTTGGTCAAGGGGAGAGGCAAGGGAGGGTCGGATGAAGCAGGTTGAGCAGGGGCAGACCGGAGGGGCGATCTTTGTGGCGGCCACCGACACCGGGGTGGGCAAAACCATGATCAGCGCCTTGGTGGTCGATTTTCTCCGGCGGCGGGGGGTGGCGGCCGCTTATCAGAAATGGGTGGCCACCGGTTGCAGCGGTCCGGTGCCGGCGGACCTGGCGGCGGTGGCGGCCTGTTCCGGTCAGCCGCCGGCCCTGGCCGGTGCCGGCGGATCGGTGGCGGATGGCCCCTTTGCCGCCAGGGCGTTGCAGTTGGCGGTACCCTATCGTTTCCGGTTGCCGGCTTCACCCCATTTGGCGGCGGAACAGGAGGGGGGGCGGGTGGAACCGGAGCGGTTGCGGACCCTCTTCCGCCAGGCCCGGGCCGGCTGCGAGCTGTTGGTGGTGGAAGGGGTGGGGGGGCTGCTGGTGCCCCTGAATCGGCAAAAGCTGCTGGTGGATCTGGTGGCGGAACTGGCCCTGCCGGTGCTGCTGGTGGCCCGCAGTGGCCTGGGGACCATCAACCATACCCTCCTTAGCCTGGAGGCCCTGCGTTCTCGTAAGCTGCCGCTGGTCGGGGTGGTTTTCAGCGACGAAGCCGAAGAGCTGCCGGCGGTGATTGTTGAGGATAACCTGCGCACCATCGCCGAGCTGGGCTGGGTGCCGGTGCTGGGCCGGCTGCCCCGCTGCCGGGGTCTGGCGGCGGCCCGGCGGGCCTTTATCCCCATCGGTGAAAAACTGCTGCCGGCGGTGGCGGCTCAGTAGTAGTACCAGATCGATTCGTAGTCCGAGCTGGATTCCCCGATCCGGCGCAGCCGTTCCAGGTAGTCGAGAATGGGGATATCCTCGGTGAGGTAGGTGATGGTATGCTGGGAGACTTTTTTCTCCCAGGAGAGAAATTCATAAACCCGGGCCCCGTTGGGGAGGATGGCCAGCAGATTGCGATACTCTCGGGCCCGGAGGTAGCACTTGCCTTGGCGGGGCACGTTGAAGACCGCCTCGTCGGTGCGACTGAGCCCCGGCAGCAGCCGGGCCTCCTCCTGCTGTTCCTGGATCAGCCGGGCGATGGGCACCCGGTAGCCAATGGTCTCATCCTTGCCCTTGGTGTTGAAGGTGTAGTAGGGGTCGATGCCGATCAGCCGCAGGTGGCGGCGCAGGGCGGCGGCCTCGAAACGGCGGGAGACATAGAAGGTGTAAACCAACTGGTTATAGACCGGGATCCCCCGCAGCCGCAGGCGGTTGACCGCCTCCACCATCTCCGGGGTGATCTCATAGGGGTGCTGGACGTGGGTCATCACCGCGATCTCCCGGTGGCCGGGTTTGCGGTGGCGGGCGATCAGGGAGATCAAGCCTTCGGTAAAACGCATCGGCATGGTGACCAGGGTGCGGGTGCCGAGCCGAATCCGCTCCACGGTGGGAATCGCCGCCACCTTATCGAGGATAACGGCCAGGGCCTCATTGCCCATGGCCAAAGGATCGCCGCCGGTGATTAAAACCTCGTGGATTGAAGGGTGATCGTGAATCCAGCGGATCGCCGCCTCCACTCGATCCATGCCGGCAAAGGCCCCCTTGGCCATGGCCTCGTCGATCTCCCAGTTGCGCTGGCAGTAAACGCAGATCTGGGGGCAGGTGTTGTAGGGCTTAAGGATGCAGATTGCCGGATAACGCCGAGTGATCAGGTCGGTGGGGGAGGTATCCTCCTCGCCCATAAAATCCAGGCAGGAGGGGTCCTCGATGTTGATCACCCCCTTGACGTAGCTCAACGGGGGCAGCACCTGGGCCCGGATGGCGGCATCTCGCCCCCCGCCCTGGCTGGCGCCCTCATCGTCCATCAGGCTCAGGTAGTAGGGGGTGATTCCGAAGGGCAGCTTATGCTCGCGGGCGATTTTGAGCGCCTTTTTCTGGGGAGCGGAAAGCTTGGCCAGCTTCTCCAGGGGCTCCAGCTCCTTGACGATATTCTTGATCTGCCAGCGCCAGTCGTACCACTGATCGAGATCGGCGCCCAGGGTTTTGAGAATATGGTCCCGGCGCCGCTTGCGGCGAGCGATGGCCGTGTCGTGGAGGCCGCTGGGGTAGGACTCCATGTAGCGGTCCACCTCGCTCCAAAGATCGTCAAGCTGACGGCTGCGCTCCCGGGCCGCCGCCCGGCCGCTCTCCTCGATGGGCGCCAGGTGGATCGAATCCAGGGCCCGGCGGGGGCCCTGGCCCTGCAGGCCTTTGAACAGGTAGAATATCTCCGCGTAAAATCCGGGGGTAAGCTCTGGACGGGGTTGCTGGCGGGCAATCTCCCACAGCGCCTCGGTGACACTGAAGCCGGCGGCGGTTTCCGAACTTTTTTTGATCAGCGAGCGCAGCACCGCCGCGCAATCGCGAATCCGGGTCAGCACCCCCGCGTCCCGATCGCCGCCGGCGCTCCCGGCCCCCAGCTCCATCTGGTCGGCCAGCTGCAGCAGGCGGCCGCGGGCCTCCTCCACATCCTGGGCTTCGCGGATCACCGCGAAGAAATAGGGGTTGGTCTTGCGCAGGTATTGGGGGGTAAATATCGCAGAATCCATCTCCGGAAAATACTCGGTAACCCCGGATCAGTCAAGGGAGGCCCCGGCCGGGGGATCTAACGCTGCTCCGGAACCCCAAGCTTCTTGAGGATAATCCCCAGGGGGCAGAACTTGCTGAAGCCGAACTGGAAGAGGTTGGCCCCGATAAAGGCGGTGAAGAGGTACCAGTAGGGGTGGACCCAGGTGCCCAGGGCCAGGCTGGCCAGAATGAAGAAACCGGCGATTACGTGAATCCAGTCGGTGACGGTCATGGCAAATACTCCTTGTTCGTTAATTTAGAAACTCTGGCGCAGACCCAGAAAGATATTGCTGTTATCCTCGAACTGGCCCCAGAAGGTGTGGTCGTGGCGACCGGTGAAGATGTTGGCGCCGCCCTCCACCGCCAGGCGATCGTTGATCTTGTAGTGGGCTTTGGGGCGCAGGTGGGCGTCCTGGTCCGAGGGCGACCAGTAGATAAAGAGCGAAAGTTGCAGGTTCTGCTGAAGCAGCAGTTTGGTGAGCCGCAGAGTCAGCAGGTGGCGGTTTTCATCGGCCAGGGGAGCGCCGGCCGGTTGACTGGCTCGGTAGTTGTCGTAATCCAGCTTGCGTTCCAGGTAATACTGGAGGCCGCCGGTGAAGTCGCGGGCCAGCTCCCGTTCGTGGCCGATCAGCAGGCGCAGCTCGCTGTTGCGGACCATGGGGTTGTCGCCGTTGCGATCATCGCGGGAGTCGTAGTACCCCACCTCCAGATTGCTGATCCCTCCCCCCAAGGCCCGGCGCAGGCTGGCGCCGTAAACCGCCAGCCGGGGGTAGAAGAGCTTCATGGTGGCCGGATCGAGCCCCTCGGGGGTACTCCAGAAGCCGTAATAGCCGTAGAGGGCGTATTCGGTGCCGTCGAGGTTGCGGCTTAAGCGCAGGGCGTATTCGCTGTCCCGGAACATCCGGTTGCGCTCATGGTCGGCCATGACCAGATCGCGACCGGCGATCCGCCCCTCGGGCCCGTGCCAGTAAGAGAGGCGGGAGCCGTCGATATAGCGGGAGTGGGTGACCAGGGGCACGTAGATCAGGTCGATATCCACCGGTCCGCTGAAGATCCCGGCCCGGATGGCGTCGGAGGCCAGTTTGAGATATTCGTCGTCGCGGCCGATGAAAAAGGACTCCCAATCCTTGGCGAAGGTGTCGTTGATAAAGAGCAAATCGCCGGTGCCCCAGGTCAGAACCTGGCGGCCCAGGCGGAGATCCACCGACTGGTAGGGAGAAAAACTGTAGTTGAACTCCCGCAGCTCGGCGTCGAGCTTCTCCTCCACTCCGTCGGCCAACAGGTCGCCCTTGAGCCGCAACTCACCATCGCCCAGCCAGCGGGAGAGGTCGAGCTGCAGGCGGGCTTCGCCGATGGAGATATCCTTCTGATCCTCCTTGCGGTTGACGCGGACTCCCCCTCGCCCCTCGATGAAGCCGTGCAACTCCGTGTCGTGGCGGTTATACAGGTAATCCTGCACCTGCTCCAGCGCCGCCGCCGGCAGCGGGGTCAGCAGCAGCAACAGGGAGAGCAGGGTGGCGGGGCGGATCACTGACTGGTTCATAAGCTGCAACCTCCTGCTAGCGGCGAATTTCCCGGGGGGGACGGCGGAGGAAACGTTCCGTGAACAGGGATTCATCCAGACCGATATTGTAGCTGATATTGCTGAACTCCATCAGGGTTTCCCCCCCTCCGGCCAGGTCCCGGACCCGGGACTTGATCACGGTGGGAAAACCCTGGATCTCCTCCACCGCCAGGGCTTCCACCGTCCGGTATTTTTGCCCCTGGCGATCAAAATATTCCATGTAAACCGGCAGGAAGCTGCTTTTGTCGATGCGGGCCGTGTAGCGGGAAAACTCCACCGACCCCGGATCGTTGGGGGTGATATCCAGCAGGTAGTAGTCGGCGCTCTCCTCGATCAGCTGGTGGCTGTCCTCCACCGGCGCCCGGCCGGAGACATCTTCGTAGAGGAAATGGGAGCCGGCGAAACTGCTCCGCTTGTCGGAGGCGGCGATCCGCCGGACCAGATCAAGGTCGGGCAAAAAGAGCCAGCGATCATCATCGCGGTCCAGATATTTGTGAACCATGAAGACCATGCGCCGGACATCCAGCGGCCGTTCAAAATAGACGTAGAAGAGCTGCCGGCCGCCGACTTCGATATTCTTGCGCAGGATCACAAACTGGCGTTCCCGCTCCCGTCCCTGGGCGTCGGTGATCAGCATCCGTACCTCGGTGCGCCCGTCATCCCCGGCGTAGTAGGAGGCCTTGTTGGCCCGCTCCACGATCTCCGCCACCTCCATGGCCGTCGCCGAGGTCGCCGGCCAGAAGAGGAGCAGGGCCGCGATTACCGCTGTTGGCATAATATTCATGGGTCACCTCCAGATCAGATTAAGTTCAGTGATTTCTATGACTCCTGTCCCCTAACGCGAACGGGTTTGAACAGCCGTCGTTCCAGCAGGCGCAGGGTCGCCGGCAGCATAAACATTGTGGCCAGGCCGGAGACCGCCAGGATGGCGGCGATGAAGAAGCCCACCGTCTTGTAGGGCACCAGGGGCGCGGCCAGCAGCGGCACAAAACCCACCGACACCACGATTACATTACGAGTGATGGCCCGGGATGGTTCGGCGAAAATCTCCTCCTTGGCCAGCAGCCAGGAGCCAAGGCGGTCATAGGCCATCCGCGAACGCTGGAGAAAATGGATGGCGAAGTCCACCGCCAGCCCCAGGGTCAGGGAGGAGAGAACCGCCACCGGCATGTCGTAGTCCTTGCCGACAAAGCCGATCAGGCCGTAGATGAAGGCGATGGTCACCGTCATGGGAATCATCGCCAGCAGCCCCCAGAGGGGGGAGCGGAAAAGCAGAGTCATCAGCAGGTAAACCACCACGAAGCTGCCCAGAAAGGCCCAGAGCATTCCGTAAACCATCTTCTGCTGCCAGACCACATTGATGTAGGTCTGCCCCGCCCAGTGATGTTCCAGCGCGGTGGGCGGCGGATTGACGGCCAGAAACCGCTCCAGGTCGGCCAGGGTCTGCTCCATCACCTGGTTGTCACCCTCCCGCAACTGGAGCCAGAGATTGGCCTTGCGAAAATCGGGCGTGACCAGGTGCCAGAGGTCATCGGGCTTGTGGCTGTTTTGAAAGGCCATCATGGTTTGGGCCACCCCGGCGGCGCTCTCCGGCAGTCGGTAGTCCCCGGGGGCTCCCCCCAGCAGCTCCTGATAGACCTTGCGTACCAGGGAGGTTACCGAATTGCTTTTGCCCACGGTGCCGCCCCGAATCAGATGTTCCTCCAGTTCGATCAGCCACTGCAGCATCTCCGGTTGCTTGAAAACCTCCCCCCGACCCTGCAGGGCCACCAGGTGGTTCATGGCGGTGGCCCAGAAGTCATAGGCGACATCGTCGGCGGCGGCAAAGAGTTGATCCTCCCAGCGCGTTTCCAGCTCCTGGAAAAAGCCCTCAAGGTCGTCGCCGGCGGCGGCCACCGCCACCGCTTCCGCCGCGGCCTGCTCGGCCCACACCTTTTCCTCGGGGCCGATACCGGCCTCCCGCAGGGTCTGGCCGAGCAGTTGGGCGGCGGCGGCGGGCGAGAGCTGCTGGTCGGTGCTTTCCAGGACCAGGAAGGCTTCGTAGGTTCCGGCAAAATGGTGGTTGAGAACCCGGTCGGCCTCCCGGATCGGGTGTTTCTCGGTGAACCACTTCACCGGATTGTCATTGACCGTAATCCGGCTGATCCCCAAAGCCGCCACCCCCAGGGTGACCACGGTCAGAATCAGGATCAGGCGGAAATATTTGAAGGTAAAACCCCCCAGCCAGTTGAGGTGCCGGTCCAAGGCCGACACTTTCTCCTGCCGTTGCCGATCCGGACCTTTGACCCCGAAATCGGCCAGGGTACTCTCCTTGAGCAGCATGATGTAGGCGGGGATGAAGAGGACGGTCAACACCCAGGCCAGCATGATGCCGAAGGCCACGAACAGGCCGAAGATCCGGACCGGAGGGATGGGGGTCAGGGCCAGGGAGGCGAAGCCGGCCGCCGAGGTGATCGAGGTGTAAAGGATGGGGGTGAAGAGATTGTCCATCACCTCCTTCAAGGTTCGGACCCGATCCCGGCTCTCCTGGTATTTGTCAAAAAAGGCCGACAGGATGTGGATGCTGGCCACCACCGTGATCGGCATCAGGAAGATGGGGATCATCGAACTCATGATATGGACGGTATAGCCGGTGCCGATCAGCATGCCCATGGTGGCGATAACGGTGAGCAGTGCCACGATCATTGGGGCGATGATCATCTTGACCTTGCGAAAAAAATAGAGCATCAACAGAAAGATGGCCACCATGGCCAGGGGGGCGGAGACCGCCATTTGGGTGAACATCTCCACCCCGAAGGTGTCTTCGGCCACCGGCAGCCCGGTGATATGGTACTGGTCATCCACCTGCCCGAATTCGGCGATCTTGTCCAGCAGGGCTCGGCGGACCTGATAGGCGTACTCCTTGCTGCTGATCGGCAGATAGATGGCCAAGGCCTGGCCATCCTCGGAAACCATGGTCCCGCGGAGGAGGGGATTGCCCAGGGCCCGGTCGCGGACCGCCAGGGCCTCTTCCCGGCTGGTGGGGGCGGTGGGCATCAGCCATTCGAAACGGATCTGGCCGGGGCCATCCTGTTCGATGGAGTCCACGGTGTCCGGGGCGATCACATAGCGGCGCACCACCCGGCGTTCGGGGTTGTCCGGATCGCTGAGTTCCTGGGCAAACCGGGAAAGGGCCAGGATCCTGGTCAAAGATTCCGGGTTGAACACCCCGTCGGGATGACGCTCGTTGACCACCCCCAGTACCACCACGTCATGGAGCGAGAACTCCCGCTTGACCTCATTGTGGAAGAGCCGGACCGGCTCGTCGGCGGCCAGCATGTTCTCCGGGTTGGTGTCCACCGTGATCCGGGGAATCATCAGGCCCAGAGCCAGAGTAAGGGTGGTCATCACCGCGATGATCAGGCGGGGATACTTGAGGGCGGGTAGCGTCCACTTATGTCCGATCATGGTCAAACTCCTGTGGGGGCCTGGACTGGCTGGGTGGTTAATCGGCGGCGGTGCAGAAAAGCTCGCGCAGGGTTTTCATCAGTTCGACAATCCGGCCTTCGCTGATCCGATTGTGAATGAAGTTGGCATCCTTGCGGTAGGCGATGATCCCCTGATTACGGAGGATGTTGAGGTGCTGGGAGACGTTGGCGTTGGTGGTGAGCACCTGCTCATGCAGCTCGCCCACCGTCATCTCCCTCTCCTGGAGCAGGCAGAGGATCTTCAGCCGAATGGGATGGGCCATAGTTTTAAGCAATTTGGCCATGTCTTCAATATGTTGATCGGTCATCGCGATGTTTTTCAGCCTGGAGCGGAGTCAAAGGGGAATAAAGTTAAGCCGCTAGTTTAATAGCTGGGGCCCGGCAAAAAGTAAAGGGGAAAGTGGTTGGGGTATATGGTTATTGCAGCTGGTAGAGTCGGCTCAGGCCCACCGGCTGGGCCCGCCGTTCCAGTTCCGGCCGGAAGCTTTGCAGGGCCTGCAGGGTTTCGGGATAGGAGTGGCCGATGCCGATGGCATAGCCTCGTTTTTCCGCTATTTTTAGCAGTGACTCCAGTTGGGCGCTAATCTTTTGTTCATCTTGATCATTGTCCAGAAAAACGTCCCGGCGGAGATAGGGGACCTGGTGACGGGCGGCGGCGGCCGCGGCCACACTGTCGGGAGTGGTCAGGCTGTCGAGGAAAAAGAGATCGTAGCGGGCGGTCTGGGCCAACAGCCGGTCCATGGCAACGGGGTCGGCGGTGAAGCGGGAGCCCATGTGGTTATTCAGGCCGATGGCCATGGGCACCCGGGCCAGGGCGGCGGCAAAGCCGTCGGCGATATCCTCGCTTCCCATGGTGGTCAGGAGCATGCCCGGGGTGCTGCTCCATTTGCCGTCAAGCGCCTCCAGGGGCAAATGCAGGAGGATGTCGCGATTCTGCTGGCGGGCGGTGATCAGGCTCTGGTTGAGGTGGGGGGAAAAGGGCAGGAAGGAGAAGGTCAACTCCAGATCCAGGGCCAGCATCAACCGTTCAGTCTCCGGCCGATAGCCCATGTCGTCGATAATGATCGCCACCAGGGGGCGCTGATCGCTACCCGTCCCGGCGCCGCCGAATCGGGGCAAGTCCGGCGGCGGCGCCGGGACGGATGGAGAGGCCGCCTTCCGGGGCATGGCAGGAGCGGGAGGCT
>OMKS01000549.1_pt1 | contig 35128 bp, 29 predicted proteins | sample 1674721 | NCBI WGS metagenome assembly OMKS01 (sample SAMN06264996, study PRJEB25208) | sediment metagenome | isolation source: hot spring sediment | place: USA: California | collected 2014-09-02 | reverse complement strand
AATGATACGGCGACCACCGAGATCTACACTATCCTCTTCGTCGGCAGCGTCAGATGTGTATAAGAGACAGCCCAAACTGTCTCCTTCAGAGATCAAGCCGGTAAGGCCTCAGGAGACCGACACAATGCAGGATATTGTGCAGCGGGACGAAGACGATCTTAAGCAGCAGATGGGCGAGTACGGAGCGGCAAGAGAAGGTTCGGGTGCAGCATCCTCGCCGAATCCCGTGGGTGTATGGAAGTCAAAGGTTATGGTGTTGGTTGAAAGCCTCTGGAAGACCCCGCCTGAGATCTCCATTATGGATATGTCTCTCAAGACCACCTATCTCCTGAAGATCTCCCGCACCGGGGAATTGCTCGACAAAAGTCTTCTGATATCATCAGGCAACAGCCCGTTTGACCGTTCAGTCTTTCTTGCCCTACACAGTGTAACAACATTTCCAGCACCGCCTCTGGTTTTGATTGCAGGGCGTGATGCTGTGGAGGTGACCATGTCTTTTACCCCCCCTAAAGGAGCACAATAAATGAAAAGGATTTCCATTTTTGCTTGTATGACAGTACTCCTGTCTGCCGGTCTTGTGTGGGGGGCAGACAAGGTACATATCGATATTCAGGCCCGGCAGTTCAAAAAGCTCAGTGTTGCCATGCCGGCGTTTGTCGGTCCTCCCGATCTGGTGGCGTCGGTATGGGATACATGTTCAAGAGATCTTGCCGTCACCGGGGTTTTCAGTCTCATTGACCCGCAAAGCTATATTCATCCCGGTCCCATGAAATCAATAGGTCCAGGGACTTTAAAAGACTGGATACTTATCGGTGCTGATTATGTGATTGCAGGTGAGGTGGCCAGGCAGGGGGCCACGGTCTCTTTTTCAGTACAGGTCATAGAATTGTCTACTGCTAAAATCCTGATGAACACGATTTATACCACGAAGGCGGACTCGGTATACAGGGGGGTCCATGCCTTCATGGATGCCTTCATGGCCAAAGCCGTCGGGATTGAAGGCATATTTTCTTCAAAGATTGTATGCATACAGAAGGTTGGGAAGAAAAAACAGCTGTATGAATCCTGGTGTGACGGCTCGGGCGGAAGGGTTATACAGGGAGGAGGGGACCTTGTGCTCAGTCCTGCATGGTCCCCCGACGGGAAGAAGATTGCGTTTGTATCGTACTGGAGGAATAACCCGGATATATATATCCTGGATCTGTTCAACTATAAGGTGAGTACGGTCTCCAGTGAGAAAGGGATCAATTCCACACCCTGCTTTGACCCTACGGGAGACAGGCTTGCATGTACCCTTTCAAAGGATGGGAATCCCGAGATCTACATGCTGGACCTAAAGAAAAAGACTCAGCTCAGGCTTACCGACAGCTGGGCAACCGATACCTCGCCATCTATATCTCCTGATGGAAAGAAGGTTGCTTTCTGCTCATCGCGTGCAGGCTCACCCCAGATATATATTCTGGATATTGCATCGAAAAAGGTCGAGAGGATTACTTTTGCCGGCACATATAATACCGAGCCTGCGTACTCTCCGAATGGAGACCTCATTGCATTTACCCATCTTGCCGAAGACCGGCGTTTTCATATTGCAATCATCAGGACGGATGGATCTAAGATGAGTGTCCTTGCGGGAACGGGCACAGGCGATGAATCCCCCGCGTTTTCTCCCGATGGAAGGCTCATTGCCTTTGGCAGCTCCGGCGGCAATATTTATATAGCCGATATCTTCAACACCATGACCGTGAGGATAACAACAGGCGGTGGCTTTACCCAGCCCAGATGGTCCGGTATTATAAGGTAGTTCATATTTTCTACTTGATTTTGGCTGGAATTAAGGTAATTTATTAACAAATAAGTGTGGATCGAGAAAACAGTTATGAGATAGTTTTCAACATAAGGAGGGGGAAATGATCAAGTTGCACAAAGGGATAATTCCTATAGTTGTATTGAGCCTGTTCTTTTTCATGGCGGGTTGTTCAAAGAGTGGTGTCGATCAGGTTGAGGAGATAACACCTCCGGAAACCGGAGCAACTACCGAAGCTCCCGGCATGGAGATTGAGATGCCTGACGTGGAAGAAGGTGTTGATGTTGCCGCCGGAGCAACCATGGAAGAAGCGATGGCGAATTTCCAGGACATAGCTGTCTATTTTGATTTTGACAGATTCAGCCTCAGTCCCGAGGCACGAAAGGCGCTTGCAGAAAAGGCCAGCTTCCTCAATGCCCACCCTGAGATAAAGATCAGGATAGAAGGTCATTGCGATGAACGAGGTACCAGGGAATACAACCTTGCCCTTGGCGAACGCAGGGCCAAGTCCGCACAGGACTACCTGATTTTCCTGGGTATCAATCCTGCCAGGGTTTCAACCATCAGCTATGGAGAAGAAAGGCCTGTTGATCCTGCCAGCAACGAGGCTGCCTGGTCAAAGAACAGAAGGGCAGAATTCGTAATAATTGGAAGATAGCGAAGAAATATGCTAAGGGTACTCCGCTTCTTTCTTATTTTTATTCTTGCCGGATGTGCATCCCAGCAGGATATGAATTCTTTGAAATGGGAAGTGGATGCCCTGAACACCCGGTTATCTAAGACAGAGCAGCAGCTCAGGGAAAAGGACCGGATCTTCGGGCAGTCTTTGAGCCAGCAGGCTGAGCTTCACGCAAGGTTTACAGAGGTTCAGGACCAGCTTTTCTCCATACAGGGGCGTCTCGAAGAGATGCAGATGTCATCCGGGTCTGTGGCAGGTGGCAATGTTCAGGCACGGATTGTTGCCCTGGAGCAGGATATTCAAGCTGTGAAAGATTCTCTCGGGAAGGTTCCCGTCACGAAGTCCCTTTACGAAACTGGTGTCGAACGATTCCGTGCCGCCCAATATGCAGATGCAATAGTCGATCTGAAATCATATCTTGGTCAGAATCCTGATCGTGCCCTTGTCGACAATGCGCATTTCTGGATTGGAGAGTCTTATTATGCACTGGGCAAATATGAAGATGCAATTCTGAGATACGATCTTGTGGTGAAGAAATTCACCTCAAGTGAGAAGGTGACGGAATGCCTCCTCAAACAGGGGATGTCCTTCATTAAAATGGGGGATAAGGAGACAGGGGAGCTGATACTTCAACAGCTTATCTCGGGATATTCAAACTCAGACGCAGCAGCAAAGGCAAAAAAGATTATCAAGGATGGTATGGGTGATGGGTAAAGCAGTTACGATATCAAAAGATTATGGATGTGGTGCAGTGGAAGTTGCCAGGAGGCTTGCAAAGGATCTCGGCTATGAATATATCGATAAATCCATTGTGGTGGACCTTGCTAAAAAGATGAAAACATCGGCCGGCAAAATGACGACCTATGAAGACGGAGTCTCCCTGGGGCTCTTTAAATTCATTGACAAGTTTATGACGCAGGCCAAGGTGCAGAACATCCTTTCCGATGATTTTGGATATGTGGATGATGCCGGATATCGGCTTGCCCTTGAAGGTCTGATGAAAGACCTGGCTGATCAGGGCAGTGTCGTAATTGTAGGCCGTGGCGGACAGTGCATTCTTGAAGACAGAGCGGATGTGATCCGTACAAGGCTGATTGCGCCATTGGAGTTCAAGAAAGATTTCCTCTCTTCCAAGGCTTCGATCACCAAGGATGAAGCCGAGACCATAATCAATGCAAAAGAGGAAGAAAAAAAGAGATACCACGAGAAGATGTTCAACCGGTATCATAATGATCCGACATTATACCATGTTACTATCAATCTAGGTCTGGTAAGCCAGGCAGCCACATGTGCAATAATCAAGGACCTCTTATAGGTTGGAATCAGTAAATTTGTAATTTATCTCTTCTTGAGCTTTATCTTCCGCTTTGCCTTGAGTGAAGGCGGAATTATATTTGAAGGATGTTATATAAATCAGTTGATGAAAGGGGATTTCATGAAAATAAGGTCCTTCAGGGTGGTGCCAACACTTCCCGAGACGATCAGTCCGATATTATCACTTGCGTACAATGTCTGGTATTGCTGGAATCAGAAAGGGCTCCGTCTTTTTCAGCATATGGACAGAGATTTGTGGGAAGAGACCGGCCATAACCCGGTCGAGATGCTTTCCCGACTCTCTCAGGGAAGGATCATGGATCTGATGGAAGATGACGGGTTTCTTTCTCAGATGAAAAAGACCGCAGACGATTTTAATGATTACATGTCAGAAAAAGGTGTGTACTCGTTTCTCCTTGCACAACCGATTGATTTTACTATTGCGTATTTTTCCATGGAGTTCGGTATTACCGAGAGTCTGCCGATATATTCAGGCGGACTGGGGATACTCGCAGGTGACCACTTAAAGAGCGCGAGTGATCTCAGACTTCCCCTGTGTGGTGTGGGGCTCTTGTACAAACACGGATATTTTACCCAGTATCTGAGCTGGGACGGTTGGCAGCAGGAAGAATCACCGAACAATGATTTCTATCATATGGTGCTTGTTCTGGAAAATGATGAAAAAGGCAAGCCCCTGAGAATATCCATAGATATGGCAGACAGACAGTGTGTAGCTCAGATCTGGAGATGCCAGGTAGGAAGAATCCCCCTGTATCTCCTGGATACGAATCTGGAGGAGAATCACCCTGATGAGAGGAACATCACCGGTGGATTGTATGCAGGAAATATGGAAGACCGACTCAGGCAGGAGATTCTGCTCGGTCTAGGCGGTATGAAGGCCCTTGAGGCTCTTGGTATCGATCCGATGGTGTATCATATGAACGAGGGGCACAGTTTTCTTGTGGGGCTGGAGAGGATCAGAGTTCTTATGAGCAAGCATGGGCTGGATTTCCACACTGCAAGAGAAGTGGTACGGGCATCTCTGGTCTTTACTACTCACACGCCTGTGCCTGCCGGCAATGATGAGTTTGAGGCCGGTCTTATGGAAAAATATTTCAAGCCGTTCAGCGAACATCTGGGGCTCAAGTGGTCTGATTTTCTTGCCTTGGGAAGAAGGAACACCAATGATGACAAAGAACCTTTTGGCGCCACGGTGTTTGCCCTTAAGAACGCTGCTTTTAGGAACGGGGTGAGCAAACTCCACGGAGAGGTATCAAGGGATATGTGGCAGGGCATCTGGCCACATGTAAAGATGAAGGACATACCCATATCCTCTATTACCAACGGTATACACACTCCTTCGTGGATATCCGCTGAGATGGCTGATCTTTTTGACAGATACCTCGGTCCGAAATGGAAGGAGGATCCTGATAATCAGAAGGTGTGGGAAAGGATAGACGAGATACCTGATGCCGAGTTGTGGGCAACTCATCAGAGGCGCAGAGAGAGGCTCGTGGCGTTTTCCCGAAGCCGTCTCGCCAGGCAGTTGAAGGCGAGAGGTGCAAAGCCCAGGGAGCTTCAGCGTGCAGTGGAGAGTCTGCACCCCGATGCACTTACCATAGGTTTTGCAAAGAGGTTTGCAACATATAAGAGAGGGCTTCTGATATTCCGGGATATCGAGAGACTCAAAAAGATCATATCGAATACCAACTATCCGGTTCAGCTTATCATATCCGGGAAAGCCCACCCCAGAGATCATCAGGGCAAGGAGATCATCCAGAAGATTACCCATATCTCACGGGATGAGGCGTTCAAGGACAGGATCGTTTTTATCGAGGATTACAACATCAATATAGGACGGTATCTGGTCGAAGGTGTGGATGTATGGCTGAACAACCCGAGAAGGCCGCAGGAAGCTTGTGGTACCTCCGGAATGAAGGCAACTGCCAACGGTGCTCTGAACCTGAGCGTCCCCGATGGGTGGTGGGTCGAGGGCTATGACCCAGATCTAGGATGGTCTATCGGCAACGGCGAGGTGTATGAAAACCTCGATTACCAGGATGATGTGGAGAGCAAGGCGATATACGATCTCCTCGAGAGAGAGATCGTCCCATTGTTCTATGACCGGGGCCTTGATGGACTGCCCCGAGGCTGGATAGCCATGATGAAGAGATCCATGAGGACCTTATGCCCTGAATTCAACTCCAACAGGATGGTGCAGGAATATACCGACAGGTGCTACATGGGGGCTGCTCTCAATATGAAGAACCTGTCCGCTGATGATTTCAAGAATGCCAGAACCCTGGTCGGATGGATCGAAGAGCTCAAGAAGAATTGGAAGGAGGTCCGCATAAAGGATATCTCCCATTCACAGGGCGATGAGGTCGAGGTACACAGCGATGTGGTTATCCAGGCATCTGTTCATCTGGGTCAGCTTTCTCCAACAGATGTGAATGCTCAGGTGTACTATGGTTATCTCGATGATGCTGGCAACCTTTTTGACACCAAGGAAGTGGGAATGAATCATGTTGAAGACAAAGGAAAGGGCAACCACATATTCGAGATAAGAATACCCTGTGAGGATACTGGCAGATTCGGCTATACCGTAAGGTTGTTGCCGAAGCAGACAAATCTGATCTACCCGGTGGATACCGGGCTGATCTGCTGGGCATGAGATCAGATTGCTCTCAGCGTCTATTTTCCTGCTGCATGGGGATAGGGTGAAAACAGAGGTGTTTTTTTAGGCTTGACAAACATTGTATCATTTTCCTTTCATGGTATGAAAGCGAGAGTGGCGGAATTGGTAGACGCGCTGGATTTAGGATCCAGTGGGCTTTCCCGTGGGGGTTCGAGTCCCTTCTCTCGCACCAGGATTGATTCTTACATGGTGCTGCATATATTAAGATTTTGAGGGTGGTCTCAGATGAAAACAGGTCATGAATCGTGCAGGAATTTTTCCAAGGGGATATGGGCTGGGTTTGCAGTATTGGTTATAGTAATACTATGCAGTGGTTGTCCGCTGAAGAAACAGGTGAAGAAGGAACCATCAGAAGTTGTGGTGAAAACTGATCCGATATTGGTATATAGTTTCAAGGACAATAATAAGAACAGCAAATTTGAGCCCTGGTACTATGAGAGTATAATTGAAGAGAAATGGTTCTTCCGCGAGAATGAAGATATCATTATCTACATCCCGCATGATAAGTCCAAAAAAGGCGATGAGGTATCCTATCTGATAATTGCACCTAACGGAACCAAGATCATAAACAAGCATGTTCTCATGAGTGATGGGGGATGTCTAAAGATTCAGGCTGGTTGCGAAATCAAAGGTGAAGGCAAGGAAGAGAAGGTCATCTGTACGAAAGTGGGCAAATATCTCAGCGCAACAGGAGGCTACGGCACCTTTGAGATACAGGCCTTTGTTAACGACAGGATGATAGGTTCAAAAAAGATCAAGATCGGTCCCCCAGAGTGATTTCATGCGGGATGAGAGAAATGAGTCCAGCGGGAAAAAAGGCAATGGTTAGAAGCTGACCCGATCAGGATAACACACAGGGTGTGACGATAAAAGGGGTTAACCGGATACGGCTAACCCCTTTTGTTTTCTGGTAGTCCCAAGGGGAATCGAACCCCTGTTTACGGCGTGAGAGGCCGTTGTCCTAGGCCACTAGACGATGGGACCGCATCTTTTGGCTGGGGGACTAGGATTTGAACCTAGATTGACGGAGTCAGAGTCCGCTGTCCTACCGTTGAACGATCCCCCAGCATCTGTAACGGTTTTCTATCGATTGGGCACTTGCTTGTCAAGCCAATTTTGACTGCATGAAAAATCCTTGTCTCCAAGAGGGTTCGATGCTATTGCTTTGATCATGGGACCAAAAGACGAAAAACTCTATATAGTAATGGTGGGCCTGCCCTCACAGGGAAAATCTACAGTGGCCTTCAGGCTGCAGGATGTGTTCAGAAGAAATGCCATACCTACAAGGATATTCAATAATGGTGTGCTCAGAAGGAAATACTCACCCCATATCGATACATGGTCTTCCGAGTTCTACAACCCCGCGAATGAAGAGGCTGTTGAACTCAGGAAGCAATTTGCCCTTACCAATATCAGGAATGCAAGACGGTATCTGAATTCACAGGGTCAGGTGGCTATCCTGGATGCTACAAATGTGGGCAGGGAACGCAGACAAATTATCCAAGAACAGCTCAATGATCATCCGATACTTTTTATACAGTGTGTTAACAATGACAAAGAGATTGTAGAATTAAGTATCCGCTATAAGGTGAAATCGTCCGAGTTTGATGTCCTTTCAGAGAAAGATGCTGTCCATGAATTCAAGAAAAGGATAGAATATTACCGGATGATCTATGACGATCTTGGTACGGAAAAGAATTACCTCAGAATGGACTCTCTGCACAACAAGATTATCGAAGAGCAGCTTGTTGATCAGATGCCGCTTTATTCAAGGATAAGGGACTGCCTTGTCACCGATGTGGTCAAGGGACTGTTTCTGTTGCGTCATACAGAGTCGTTCTATAATGTTGAAGACCGCATCGGCGGTGATGCCGGTCTTACTCCCAAAGGTCAGGAACAGGCATCTGCCCTGGGTCGATTCTTTCGAAAGAAAAAGATATCGTATATCTTTACAAGCGAAAAGAAAAGGACAATCCAGACGGCACAGATGATCAAGTCCCGGCAGGATGACTGTACGATTGTCCCTCTCGAAGAGTTCAATGAAATATTCAGCGGTATATGTGAAGGTATGAGTTATGACGAAATACAAAAGACCATGCCAGATGTTTATTCCGACCGCAAGGCTGACAAGTACAACTATGTCTATCCGGAGGGGGAAGGGTATATTACCATGAAAGAGCGGATAAAGATCGGGATAAAGAAGGCGTTTTTCCTTAACAGAAAAACAGACAATATAATGATTATCGGTCATCGGGCGGTAAATCGGATGATCCTGTCACATTTTCTGTACCGGCGCGAAGAAGACGTGCCTTATATCTACATACCCCAGGACAAATTCTATCATATCGTGGCAACTCAGGACAGGAAGGTTTTTGAGCTGAAGAAGTATCAATAATCCTTGTTGCTTGATTCAAGGGCCTCTATCATCCCCTTTGCCGTATCAAAGGCCGGGTTGATCTTCAGGGCTTTTATAAAGGACTTTTTTGCCATCTGCGGGTTGTTCATGTCCAGATAGGCCCTGCCAAGGTTGAAATGGATGTTCTCGTCATAAGGATTTATCTTGATGGCCTTTTCGTAGAGCTTGATGGAATCTTCAAGGCGGTTCTGCCTTCTGTAGAGGATACCCAGGGAATTATAAACATTGATGGTATCGGGTTTGAGCTGAAGGATCTCATTGAAAACACTCTCCGCACTTTCGTGCATCTCTCTTTCAAGGAAGATATCTCCTGCCATCTGCAGGTATTTCTCAGCCATGTCTTTGTTTGCCATCTTTACATATACTTCAGCCATTGCCTTGTATGCCTTGGCAAACATCTGGTTGATCTGGGTCGCTTTCCTGAATGCGGCAAGGGCCTCATCGTATTCCCCCTTGGCGGTCTTTATGTATCCTATGTTGTAGTACACCTCTGCCGATTCCAGGATATTGAGGACCTTTTCATACTCATTGAGCGCGCTCTCGTAACGCTCCTCCTTCAGATACAGATCCCCCTTTGCCATGAAGGTCTTTGCCTTTTTGGTTGTAGGGCTCATCTCGAATTCCATGATGATGCGTAGCTTGGACTCGAGGTTGTCTATGCTTACCGGATCTATCAGTATGGCATTTACCCCGGTCTCTCCTGCCTTGACTACATCGGCTTTGGTTATCTCGTCGGTCCAGAGTACAACGGGAATTTCGGAGTATTCAGAATCGCTCCTTATAAGTTTGAGAAGCGCGATACCGTTCATCTCAGGCATATCCCACTGGGCAATGACTATGCTCGGATTGATCCTTTTGATGGTCTCCCATGCTATTGTTGCATCCTTGACCTCACTTACTTTCTTGAATCCGATGGTATCAAGCATCTGTCTCAGCGACTTCTTGTATAAATAATTCGGCCCGGCAATGAGAATCTGGATATCAAAAGGATTTACCATGTTTAATTTCCTTGGTTTTGTTATTTATTATATTTTTATAGATCGATATCGTCAAGAAGCGCTTTTTTCTTTATGCCATCGAAAAGTTCAAGGCTGTGCTTGGGGCCTTCCTCCAAGATAGCGAATGGTTTATCACAAAAGTAGAACCTGCCGTTGATTCTCTGTATCGATCCCTGCATATGGTCTTCCGGGACTATGATGCGTGCCCCCTGTTCGATGGAGAGACGTGCATCGTAGAGTCTTTTTTTCGCATCGGTTCTCAACATGACAGGGGCAGTTGCCGTAATCCTTGTCTCCTTTGTTATAATGCCCGATATGTACCCCCACATGATTATCGCCCAAGCATGTCGGCACTGAAATTCATTTGCCTCTCTCAGGTGCCAGAGATCATTATCCATGCATAGATGTACCGACCCCAGTGACATGTTCTCAGGTGGAGGCCAGGTAAAGACCGGGAGTTCGTTTTCCTTCAGGGGGACAAGCCATTTTCTCAGGTGCAGGGCATTCACAAGGCTATTCCTGTCTGATATATGATCAGAATCGTTCATTTTCCATGCCCCCTTCATGTCGGTTATTGTTTCATTTGTCGGGGGGAATGATGAAAAGAGATAGATGAGACAGGTACGGATCTTCTTTATCGTCTCAGCGATCATACCTTCATCGTACCTGTGAAGAATATGCAGGTAAGGAAGTATAAAGGGATTTGCTCCGTGGATGAAAAGGGGGGCAGGATAGTCCGAGTTCTCTATGAACAGATCGGTTTCCGTATCGAGAAAGGCCTGAAAGGGATTCCAGTCATCGGATTCGATCCGGGACATATCCGTGATCATGCCCGGTAATTCCCCGATATAGGTGCAGATATCTGATTGAAGATGTTTTTTTGTTACAGGATGTTTACCGCCGAGAACAATCCCTGTACGCATAATGTCATAAACAATCAGTTCCGGCAGTATATCATTGTATACCACAAAAGATACTGCTTTGCCGGATTTATGGAAGAGCCAGCTGATCTCGCGGGATTTCTCCATAACCTGTTTGTTGATGTCTTGGGATTTTGTCTTGCACAGTACAATGATCCTTGAATGATATCTGCTGGAAAGGTCGGGTCTGATTATCACGATCAGGCTTTCTATGAGCATTCTGTCGGGAAGTCTGCCAGGGATGATTTGGGGATTTCTTTGCAGGTATGACTTCAGAAGTTCGTATTCTTTGGCTGAACAGGCGATATGACCATGAATACCGATACAATGCTGCCCTTCACAGAACATTGCAGGCAGCAATGTTATCAGGTCGCGCATCACAGGATCGATGAACGGAAGCCAATGCCGGGCCCTTTCGATATTCTTGTGAGAGAGATATTTCGTTGCTGTGGCCATGGACCATCTATCGACAGATTCGAATGACCGCTAAAGCATGAATATATGTTGCTGGGTGCTAGAATTTACACCCCAGTCCAAGATCTATCTGGAATATTTCTTGTACAATCCTTGCATCGATGTTCGATACAGCAGTGCCGGTATCATCCTGCGGACTGCCGGTATCATCGCCGTACCAGTACTGGGTCTGATCCCCTGATGTGGATATGCGGGATCTGGTGCACCGCGTCGTAATATTCCAGTTTCTGTAGATATTGAAGATGGTGGATATGGATAATTCCGTCCCCCTGCCTTTGCATGCCGAATGAGAAACCCGGGAGCGTCTCAGGTGGTTGTCTTCGTCCGTGGCCTTGACATAGGGAAGTGCACTTGCCTCTGCCGTGATAACCAGTGTGTTGTCCAGGTTGAGCCTGCATGACAAACCAAAGGATGCGGAATTAATCTCGAGCCCGTAGTTGATAGTCGGTCCGTTAATCAACAGGGTATGATCCTGCCATGGGCCATATCCCACCTGTGCCGTATTGTATGCCCGGTAATCCATCTCCTGATAATTGTATCCGGCCAGCAAACCAAATGCCACAGGCCTGTATGAGAAAAAGAATATCCTGGCATCTGCATTTATCATTAATATCTTCGAGTCCAGTTCGCTTTGTGAATAGATATCCAGGCCACCATGGAAGGCCCTTCCATTATTTGATGATTCATCTATCCAGTCGAGATCTTTCATGGGGTCGCTGTTTTTTCTCCATGCATTGGAGATGAGCCCCAGCTCCAGTTCCAGCCGATCATTATAGGTAAATACATATGTTTCTCGGACAGCCTTCATATTCATGGGCCACTCGAGCCTGCTTGTCCCGTCATTGAAGGTTATCTCATATGAACTTGTTCCCCACATTGATACAAGCTCCAGACCAGCCCTGTGGGAGATCTCCCCGGCCAGAAGAGGGTGTATTCCTGCGATAAGAAGCACAATCAGGCTGATTCCAGTTCGTAATATCTGCATATCCATAAACCTTGCTGGGTTCTTACAGTGTTTTCCCGCTGCCATTCATGTGGCCTTCTAAAAGGCGTCCCGGTTCGGTCACTACATGGATAAACAATGAAATCAGACCATTATAGTGTGCCATTCTTGATTTTGTTAACACGTTCTTGGAATCGTATGCAAGAGAATTTGGAATCGTGGCATGAACCCCGCAGGACCAACCTTTTAATTATGTACCGTAATCGTTTATCGGAAGGATTTAAGGACTGCATGATAAGGAGGCCATTACAGCTAAGAAGATCCGGTAGAAAAACTTTATTTTTAAGATATGTATTCCGACAAAGCACTGTGTGGTAATATATTCGTCATTATATTCGTCATCAAGAGAAGCTGCCTTAAGATGAGGACATAAGTATATGCAGTCAGGATCGGGAACCGGACATGATTCCTCGAAATTGAGTTTATCCTCCACAACTGCATTTGTGGAGCGGCAGATCATTGAATTGATCGCGTATCCGACATTCGCGGTAGATATCAGCGGGGTTGTCATTGCCTGGAATACCGCCATGGAGGAATTCACGGGTGTTCCGGCAAGCGATGTCCTCGGCAAGTCGGATTACCGTAATGTCCTGGAAGGTTTTGATACAAGGATTCATGTTCCGGCAGATCTTATATTGAATCCGGATGAAGACATTGTTCATCAGTATGGGCATATTGTCAGGAAGGCAGATGCCATCATAACCGAGATCAGCTTGAACCTGGGTAATGGTAAAGAGGGCCTATTGAGTGTGAAGGCAAAACCTCTTTATGACGATGAAGGTGTTATTATCGGCGCTATCGAGACTATAAGTGATATCACTGATCTTTGCGCGATGGACAAAATGTTCCAGGAAACCCAAGACCGCTACACAGCGCTGTTCGAGCGTTCTCTCGAATGTGTTTATATCCATGATTTCAAGGGTTATTTCATAGATGTCAACCAGACCTTCCTGGAGGTTCTAGGGTACGACCGAGAAGAACTGTTTACGATCGGCTTTGCATCGATGATAACCGAAGACCAGTATTCCCTTGCCCTTCGGGTTCGCGATGAGATCATGAAAAACGGTCATCAGCAGGGAACAAGTGTCTACAGGGTGAGGAAAAAAGACGGTGATTTCGTATATCTTGAGACAAAAGGTGCACTCATTTACAAAGACGGCGAGCCGTATGCCATTCAGGGTGTTGCACGGGATATCACGGAACGGAAAAAGACAGAGGAGGCCCTTCGCCTCAGCGAGAGCAAGTACCGAAACATGTTTGAAAATGTATCGGATTTCCTGGTGTTGCATGATATGGAAGGCAACCTCATCGAGACCAACCTTGCCTCGAAGATGGACATTGGCTATACCGCTGAAGATGTTAAAGGGATGAAGATAGTCGATCTTATGCCTGATCAGTACAAGCCCTTTTTTGCATTTTACATGGATGATCTCAAAAAGAAAGGAAAGCAGGAAGGCCTTATAAGCATTTTAACAAAGAATGGCAAGGAAAGGGTTATCGAGTATAAGAATCTGCTTGTTGTCGATTCGAATGGTGAACCTGTCAGTGTGCAGGGTTCCGGTCGTGACATAACAGAACGGATCAAGGCGGAAAAGGCGCTGAAAATAAGCGAGGAGAAATACCGCAATATCCTTGAAAGTATTGAAGAGGCATATTTCGAGGTCGATTTCAAAGGCAGATTCACCTTTTTCAATCATGCACTAGGTAAGAATCTCGGGTATACCGATGAAGAGTTAAAGGGAATGGATTATAAACAGTACATGGATGAAGCCAATGCGCAAAAGGTTTTTACCATGTTTCACAATGTCTATATCTCAGGCAATCCGACCAAGGCCTTTGACTGGGAGATGAAAAACAGAAACGGCGAAAAGATGTATGTAGAGGCCTCGGTTGCACTGCTTAAGAATTCAAAGGGTAAACCCATAGGATTTCGGGGCATTGTAAGGGATATTACCGAACGTAAAGAGGCACAGAGGCAGCGTGAACGATACGAGATGCGACTTTCCCAGGCCGAGAAGATGGAGGCAATAGGAACGTTGGCAGGAGGTATTGCACATGATTTCAACAATATGCTCTCTGCCATAATCGGTTATACCGATCTGGTGATGATAGAGCTGGAAGAAGGATCACACGCCAGGATGAATCTCGAGCAGGTCGTCAAAGCCGGGATTCGTGCCAGGGAACTTGTGGCGCAGATCCTTTCTTTCAGCAGAAAGTTCAAGGCTGAAAGGGAGAGTGTTAAAGTCGGTTTCATTGTTAATGAGGCACTGAATCTCTTGCGAGTAACGATCCCAACCTCCATAGAGATTCGTCAGGACATTGGTTGTGAATCCGAGACAGTATTTGCAGACCCCACTGAAATACATCAGATCATAATGAATCTGTGCACCAATGCATATCAGGCCATGGAGAATCACGGTGGAGTATTGATTGTGAGTCTTGAATCCATCGAGATTATCGAAGAAGATCCAACCCTCGGCCTACCGAAGGGCCCTTATCTGAAGCTTCTTGTGGGTGATACGGGTTACGGTATGTCCGAAGAGACCACAAAGAATATCTTCGATCCGTTTTTCACCACAAAGGAGAGAGGCAAGGGCACCGGGCTGGGCCTTGCAACAGTCCATAGGATTGTCTCTGAACTCAAAGGGGCCATATCTGTAGAGAGTATAGAGGGCAGGGGAACAACGTTCAGTATCTATCTTCCCAAGCTCGTCTGAACACGGGAAGTCAAACCATAGCTTATTAGTATAGCCGGTCGACAACGTCCGTATGCGTCCCCATTATCCAGCCTGTGCGAAAGACGGTTAAGCAGCGCTCTCCATATCAGGGATCGGCTTCATCCGGAGCTTAAGGAGACCGTTGCAACTCAAGGCAGCTAAAGCACAGGGCATTGGTTGAAAAATGGAAAATTCCATTTTATGCATCTGAGGATGGGTATGTCTTTATTTATGATATGAATGTCTGCAGATCTTTGAAAATAATGGAGGCGGCAACCGGATTTGAACCGGTGAATAACGGTTTTGCAGACCGTCGCCTTACCACTTGGCTATGCCGCCTTTGCTGACCTTGTTCTCTATACAAAGGTCGGTGATGAAAAGTCAAGGTCAACATGTACAAATCAGACCGGCCTATGTCATGCGTCTGTGCTGATCATACTGCCGGAACACTTCCTCTGTGAAGTCCAGATTCTTTTTGACGATCCTGCGCATCTCCGCGCGTCTTATCCACCTGGTATGCAGCCAGAACCACGGATCAGGGTATTGCCGGACGACCGAGGCCACCCATGACTGCATGTGGCTGCTCAGCGCCTTTTATGGCCTTGGTGCCTGTTCCGAATTCCAGAGCATCTGCTGCAGGAAAAAACCGTACGTGGTAGGTATCTCCCTGTTTCAAAGCATATACGGGCAGGACCAGGGCATTGCCTTTTATCGCGATGAATGCCGGAGCGGGATTGGTCGGCGCTGGCAGACCGAATATGTTGCAGAACAGCTTTTCGCCGCGTTTTCCGCGCTGATTTACTATCATGCCTATGGTAGAGCCCTTTCTGAGTTCCTTGATCAGCATGAGCGCCTTGCCCTTGGGCGGCAGGATAGTGGCGCCGCTTCGGGACCTGATATCATTGATGATGCTCTCGAGCCTGGGGTCATTGCGGATAGCGGCGGTTTTTCTGTGATAGGGGTCAAGGATCCACGCCAGCAGGCCCAATGACCTGCCGAAGATGATGACCGGTCGGTAGGGCATGACGCGTAGGCACATAAGGATGAACTTCATCATGCGGTACTGCATATCCTGCGGTATGTTGAGCAGTGGTATTCTCCAGGTGTATCATATACGAAGACCCTACAGCAAAAAGTGCTCCGTGGTAGTTCATTCTGCCGGGACAATACCGTAATCTAACAAAGGATCAGGCAGATATCAAGAGTCTTCCTTCTTTTCTGCTATAGATGCTACGCGATGAGCAAAGCTGCCTCTGACTGAGGGATCAAGCCGTTTCATGTCCGAGCGCCTCAACCACCTGCAGTGGATCCAGAACCATTGCTGGGGACATCTTCTGATGACAGTCTCCAGCCAGGTCTGCATGGCACTGCTGAGCGAGACAATGGCCCTGGATTTCCAGCAATCGGTGATCTTTTCGATCTCTTCGTGGTCGTTTCCGAACAGCCTTGAATCAATGGGTTCATCGAACCGGAAGGTGTAGGTACGCCCGTTTTTCACGGCAGACACCGGCAGGATCAGGGCATCTCCCTTGAGTGCGATCAGTGCAGGTGCGGGATTTGTCGGAGCAGGCATGCCGAAGAAATCGCAGTACACCCTATGGTACTCTCTGCCCCGTTGATCGATGATGATGCCGATGGTCCGGCCTTTTCTGAGCTCTCCGGTCAGCAGGGAGACCATGCCGCCTCTGGGCGGGAGCAGGGTAAGGCCGCAGCGTGACCTGATGTCCTCTATGACGGCCTGGATTCCCGGGATCTTCATGATATCCCCCATGATGCAGAATTCAATGCCCAGGATTCTGGGGATATGTCCAAGGATCTCCCAGTTCATATGGCCCGTGATCATCATGACCCCCCTTGGAGATGCCATGGCGGTCTCGACATGCTGTTTTCCCTCGACCCGCACCCTTTTCTTGAGTTCCTCGTCGCTCATATAGGAAAATCTTATAGCGTCTATGAAGATATCTCCCTGGCTCATAAAAACCTTGAGGCTCAATAGCATGGTTTTTTCCAGTCCGAGGGCCTGTGCCAGCTGAATATTAGCGATCTTCCTGTGCAGAGAGTCCAGCATCCATGCAAGAATGCATATGGATCTCGCAAGGCCTATAGCAAGGGGATACGGCATAAACCGTATGAATAGGATAAATCCCTGCAGTGCACGGTACAGAACCTGATGTCCGAGTCTTTTTAGCAACTTCATTTGCTGATGTCCTCCTGTATGCATCGTGCATCTTCAATGAGAGCGACCTGGTGTGAACCCACAGCGGTCATGCCCGTATATGCTTATTCACGGCTACCCTTCGTTGAGATAGTGCTCCTTCTGTATGCGTACACTATCTGTAAAATCACCGCCCGATCTGATAAGACGCTTCATGTCAGATCTTCTCAGCCATCTGCTGTGCAGCCAGAAATACTGCTGAGGACACCTCTTTACATATGTGCTTATCCAGGACTGCATAAGCTGAGTCAAGGTCTTGACTGCACTGGATTTCCAGCAGTCATTGAGGGTTTCCACCTGCTTGTAATCGTCGCCGAAGTCTCTTGAGTCGATGGTCTTTTCAAAACGGAATAAATAGGTATCCCCCTTTTTTATGGCCGAAACCGGCTGGATCAGTGCATCGCCCCTGAGCGCCATCAGGGCAGGGGCAGGGTTTGTCGGTGCAGGCATGCCGAAGACATTGCAGAAGACCTTGTTTTCCCGTTTGCCCCGCTGATCAATGACAATGCCTATGGTCCGGCCGCTCAAGAGTTCGTCGGTGATCAGTGACATCATACCCCCTTTAGGGGGGAGCAGGGTGAACCCGTACCGTGAACGTATGTCTTCGACAATGGATTGAATCTTCGGATTCTTGATTATGTCGCCCATAATGCTGAATGTGAACCCGAGCACCCGGGGGATGTGGCCAAGGATCTCCCAGTTCAGATGTCCGGTGATCATCATGACGCCCCGCTCGGATGCAAGAGCAGACTCGATATGCTCTCTCCCCTCGATCAGAATCCTTTTTTTGAGATCAGCATCTTTCATAAAGGCGAATCTGACTGAATCCATGAAGATATCTCCCTGATGCATGAATACCTTGAGGGTCATCATCCATGGGTTTACGCCTTCAAGGGCATGATGGATCTGCATCTGAGAGATCCTTCGGTGCAGGGGGAGAGATATCCATGCAAGGATTCCGAAAAATCTTCCGATTCCAATGGCTATCCTGTAGGGCAGAGCCCTCACGAGATAAATCAGACTGTATACAAGTACATAGAGTATCTCTCCGGAAAGTTTTGTCAGCAGTTTCATGAGTTAATATCCTCCAGTATCCATTGTACCGCTTCGACAAGATCCCTTGCTGTAAAGTCGGCAGTCTGACTCTCAGTCCGGTCTTGCCAGGGGGTAAGGAGTATGCCTTTTCCCCCCACTCTGTGTATGGTTTCCACATCCATGGGCTTGTCGCCTACCATATAGCATGAATTCAGGTCCAGGCAAAAGTCTTCGGCCGCCCGGTAGAGAAGGCCCGGTTCAGGCTTTCTGCATGGACATGTCTTCCTGTATTCATCAATGATCCCTTCGGGATGGTGAGGGCAGTAGTATACGGCATCGATCATGGCCCCCATATCGGCGAGCATGCTCATCAGTTCCAGATGAATCTCGTGAAGCCTCTCCTCATCAAATAATCCGCGGGCTATTCCTGATTGATTGGTGATTATGATTGCCGGGACACCTTTGCTGTTCAAAGCCCTTATGGCATCACCTGCGCCGGGCAGGATCTCTATATCAGCCGGGTTATCCAGGTAGATCCTGTCTTTGATGATGGTATCATCCCTGTCGAGGAATACGCCTGTTTTCGGCAATGGTCTCAATCTCCCTTATGATGGTATCGATTTGCGGTACCTGCATGATTACCTGTAATTCGAGCCAGCGATTGTCCAGTAAATCTGAATCGAGTTTCACCATATCTTTTTGTGTGGTTATGATCAGATCCTTCTGTAATGACCTCTGCCTGATCATCTGGATATCCTTAAGGGTATAGAGATGATGATCTCTGAAAACAAGCGGCTCCACACAGGCTCCAAGTTGTTCAAGGATGGAAAAGAACGGTTCGGGTTTTCCTATTGCGCAAACCGCAAGGACCCTCTTGTCTTTGAGTACCTCAAGGCCATATTGTTTTCCTCGGGTATCGGCCAGGCCGACGGGCACGAGTTTCGCGCTCAGTCCCTGGGCCTCAGGGGCACCTTTTGTATATACAATGAGTGCTGCCCTTTTGAGTGATGATACAGGCTCCCTCAAGCTTCCAAGCGGAAGAAGATTATCTGTCTGTACGTTCCGGGCAATGAGAACGATATCCAGATCCCGGTAGATCCTCCGGTGCTGGAAACCGTCGTCCAGTACCACGATCTGAGCCCCCAGCTCTGTATGCGCGAAATGTGCTCCTGCAACCCTGTCGGGTGATTTCACCACAGGCATTCCTGATGTTCGCGCCATGAGAAGGGTCTCATCTCCCACATCGGCTACCTGGTGTTCTGGACGAACCAGGTGTGTACCTCTGAGCCTGCCTTTGTAGCCGCGTGTAAGGATTGCAACAGTATATCCCCTTTCTTTGATCTTTTTTGCGAGGGTCATGGTGAAAGGGGTCTTTCCGGTACCTCCAGCCTCTATGTTGCCTACGCTGATTACAAGAGGCCCTGTGTGATATGTCCTGAATACCCCTGTATCATACAGGAGATTGCGGAGCTGAATGATCGAGCAGTAGAGTACTGATAAGAACCTAAGCATCGGAAAACTGTAGGGTATAAAGCCGGGCGTAATATCCGTTCTTTTTCAGGAGTTCCTCATGGGTACCCTGCTCCACGATCTCGCCCTTGTTCAACACCATGATCCTGTCCGCGCCGGTGATGGTTGAGAGCCTGTGTGCTATGATCAGCGTGGTTCTTCCCTTCATGAGCTTATCCATTGCCGAGTGCACCTCTCGTTCAGACTCGGTATCCAGCGATGAAGTTGCCTCGTCAAGAATAAGGATGGGGGCATCCTTGATGATCGCTCGTGCGATACAGATCCTCTGCCTCTGGCCTCCGGAGAGTCTTACCCCAGCTTCTCCAATTCTGGTATCGTAGCCGTCAGGCATTTCCATGATGAACTCGTGAGCATTTGCAGACTTCGCCGCTTCAATGATCATCTCCATTGATGCCCCGGTGGTCCCGTATGATATGTTTGCCTTGATGCTGTCATTGAAAAGGACCATCTCCTGGGTGACCATGGCGATATTTGCCCGCAGGGAATGGACAGTTAATTCACGGATATCATGACCATCTACCTGTATCCGGCCCGAAGTGACGTCAAAGAGCCTGGGCAGAAGATTTGTTATGGAGGTCTTTCCTGCACCGGATTCACCGACCAGGGCTATCTTTTCGCCGGGTTCTATTCTGAAGGAGATATCTTTCAGGGCATACTCTTCCTTGGTTGTATCATAGGAGAACGATACATTTCTATATGCGATGTCTCCTTTTGTGTGCTCGAGATCGACGGCATCATCTCTGTCGAGGATCTCGGGTTTGGTGTCAAGAAGATCAAAGACACGTCTTGCCGCTGCGATGCCTTCCTGGATGATGATATTGATATTGTTCAGCCTGCGGATAGGTGCATAGAGCATGGCCAGGGCAGCTATGAATGCTGAAAATTCACCCGGTGTCATGACGCCGCTCATGACACGCCTGCCGCCGTACCAGAGGATGAAAGCAATGGAAAAGCCTGCAATGATCTCCATAAGTGGTGTTGAGACGGCACGGATGGCCATCCTACGCATCCAGTTGCGGTAATACCTGCGGTTTTCTATGTGGAAGCGTTCTTTCTCATACTCTTCCATGTTATAGGTCCTCACGATACGGATACCGCTTATTACCTCGTTCAGGATGCTCATTACATCGCCCATGACCTTCATGCTCTTGGTGGAGTAGCGTTTGAGTTTCTGCCCGAAACTGTAGATAGGATAGATAAGAAGAGGAAACACCACCATGGAGATCAGGGCAAGCTTCCAGTCCTGATAAAAAACGAAGATTATGAGTCCAATCATGGTAAAGGATTCACGTACAAGACCGGTCACCGCATTCGTGACTGATTCCTGCACCAGGTTTACATCGTTTGTTATTCTCGATATCAGGACTCCGGTCTGGGTATGTGTGAAGAATCCCATGGAAAGCCTCTGGATTTGTTCATAGAGCTGGTCCCTGATATCCATGATGATACGCTGACCGATATCTGCCATGATATAGTATCTTCCGTAGTCGCACAGACCGCGCACAAAAGCTACCCCGATAACAATAAAAGGGATGATGTTGAGCATTGTCGCCTTCTTTGCTATGAAGATATCATCCATCAAGGGTTTGATAAGGTAGGCGAACAGCGTCTGGGAACCGGCAAAGACACTCATCAGGACGGTTGCAATGATAAGCCTTCCCCAGTATGGTTTCAGGTAGCCTATCAGCCTTTTGTAGATGGTAAGGTCGCGCATCTTGCTCAGAGCAGTTCCGTCACCCATCGGGCCACCTCCTGATCAGATCTTTGATCACCCATGCGTTCTCTGAGGTTCTTGCAGTCTGCAACTGCATCCAGGAACAGGGATCTGTCTGTAATATACTTCAGCAGTTCTTTGGCCAGCGCTTTCTCATTGAGCTCATCCTGTATGAGTTCGGGTGCTATGGCCTTTCCCATGATGATATTGGGCATGCCGATGAACCGGGTTTTCACGAAGGAACGTGCCAGAAGATAATTGAATGCCGATGTGCGGTAGCATATTACTGCGGGTATGCACTGAATGGCCATCTCAAAGCAGGAGGTCCCGGACTTCACCATGGCCAGGTCAACCCGTGGAAGGGATTCTGTCAGGTGGATATCATTGTCGGCCATCCCGGCGATAACATTGATATCAAGACCCGGCGCAACAGGCAGGTGCCAGGTGATATCCGGATACTTTTCCTGCACTATGTGTTTGGCCCCCAGCATGATCGGGAGTATCTGCCGGATCTCATGATACCTGCTTCCCGGAAGAATGGCGATCCTTTTTACAGGCCAGGCAGCCTCTTCGGTCAAGGAAAGATCCTCCATAAGGGGATGCCCCACATAACGTGCATTGACGCCGTATCCGCTGAAGAATTCTTCTTCAAAGGGAAAGATGACTGCGAGGCCGTCTGTGATCTCGCGGAGTGTCCCTGCCCTGTAACTCCTCCATGCCCATGCCTGTGGAGCGATGTAGTAAAGGACCTTTGTGTTGTTCTTCCGGGCAAACCGTGCAACCCTCATATTGAAGTCGGGCAGGTCGACCGGTATCACAATGTCGGGTTTCCGTGACGTTATCAATCTCTGGATGCCTTTGTACACCTCATGTATGCGGCGGATTCTGGGCAGTACATCGGAGAAGCCCATGACCGAAAGCTCATCCATTCCGTAGCAGCACTCCATGCCCGAAGCCTTCATGAAGGGCCCGCCCATGCCGAATATCTCGACCTCTTCGAAAACACCCTGCAAGGACCGGATCACTTTTGAGGCGTGCCTGTCCGCACTTGCCTCTCCTGCAACCATGAGAATCCTTTTTCTGATCATCTTTTAGGAACGACCATTGAAGCCTTAATGGCATGAGCCACTTCAATGGCCCTCAAGCCGGCGGGCCCGTCGACCAGTACCGCTGAACCGGTATGTATGCAGTCGATGAATGATCTGATCTCGGCAGCCAGGGCATCGGATTCGTTCATGGTGAGCCTTGAATGCTGTATCTGTTTCTCTTGGTTCAGAGTAAAGATATCAACAGACGCCTTGGCAAAATCGATCGATATATAGGAATTGCTCTGGAATATCCTTATTTTTCTCATTACATCCGCGCTTACGCGGCTTGCCGTGATGTTTGCGATGCATCCCGATTCGAAACGGATCCTGGCATTGGCTATGTCTACGTCATTGGTGAGTACGGGCACGCCCACTGCCTCTACAGAGGCGATCGGAGACTTTACGAGAGACAGGATGATATCGATATCATGAATCATGATATCGAGGAGTACATCCACATCGATGCCTCTTTCCTTGAAAGGGCTGATCCTGTGACCCTCTATGAACATGGGCTGTCTTATATCGTCCGACAGTTTCAGCAGTGCAGGGTTGAAACGTTCGAGGTGGCCGATCTGCAGGATCGCATTGCCGCGCTTCGCGGCCTCTATGATCTGCTGTGCCTCATGGATGTGCGCGGAGATGGGTTTTTCCAGGAGAACATGGATGCCCTTTTCGAGCAGGGGTACGGAAACCTCTGAATGGGATGATGTCGGCACTGCAATGCTTACCGCATCCAGACCATCTATAAGGGAGGATATGTCCGTGTAGGCCAGAGATCCGACCTCCGCGGCAATCTCTTGTGCGCGGGTTTTGCTGATGTCTATCACGCCGACCAGATCCACATCATTCATGGCGGCATATTTCTGGGCATGAAATCTCCCCAGATAGCCGACGCCGATCACTGCAACCCTGAGTCTGTTCATCTGGCTATCCCCCTTTTTGTTGAGGAAAGGAAGTTCACGAGGAGTTCAATCTCAGCCTGATCCGGGAATTCTTCCTCAATGAGGCGGATTGCATCCTTGAGGAGATGCTTTTCTTTCAGGAGAAGCCGGTAGGCCTTGCCTATATTTCCGATCTGCTCTCTGGAAAAGCTGTTTCTCTTCAATCCTATGGTGTTGAGGCCGAAGAGTTTTGCACGGTCTCCGGATGCCTTGGCATAAGGTATAATATCGAGGCTCACCATGGAGCCTCCACCGAGGATTGCGTAGGCCCCGACGCGGGTGAACTGATGAACGGCGCTCAGCCCGCCGATAATGGCATGATCGAAAATCTCGACATGGCCGGCCAGGGTGGCGAGGTTGCCCATGACCACATGATCATGCACGATGCAGTCGTGTGCCACATGGCAGTAGGCCATGATCAGGTTGTTGTTTCCTATGATGGTTACCTGGTTTTCTTTCAGCGTACCCCTGTTAATCGTTACGAACTCCCTGATGGTGTTGTTGTCCCCGATTACAAGCCTGGTGTCTTCCCCCTTATAGGTATGGTCCTGGGGGGGGCTTCCTATGCTCGCATACCCGGTGATTGTACACCCGGCCCCAATTGTCGTAGGCCCCTGGATCATGCAGTGCGCTCCGATGACGGTATCGGGCCCTATCTCAACCCTTGATTCAATCGTTGTATACGGACCTATCCGTACACCTTGTGAGAGTTTGGCCTCTTTGGATACAAGCGCTGTGGGATCAATCGCTATCGATGGCATCGAGCCTCCTTTCCAGTGCCCTGATTCTCTTAACAAGCTCTGGAAGATCTTTATACACATTCTGTGCTCTCAGCCACTGTCTGTGGTCAATTGCGGGAAACCCGGATACGATCTTGCCGGGAGGAAGGTCTGAAGTGACCCCTGCCCGCCCAGCCGCCGTACACCCGTCACCCACGCTGATATGCCCGGCCACGCCCGACTGGGCGGCTAAAACCACTCCTGTGCCGATACGGGCGCTCCCTGCGACTCCTGACTGGGCAACGATGATTGTATGATCCCCTATGGTTACGTTGTGACCGATCTGCACGAGGTTGTCCATCTTGACGTCAGAGCCGATACGCGTACTCGTAAGTGCTGCCCGGTCAATGGTACAGTTGCTCCCTATCTCAACATAATCACCGATGATGACGATGCCTTTTTGCGGTATCTTGAAGTGTTTTTCCCCGTCCCATGTAAACCCGAAACCGTCGGACCCTATCACGACTCCTGCATGCACGATGCATTCTCTTCCGAGGATGCATCGGTCGTAGACAACCACGTTTGGGTGCAGGGTTGTATTCCGCCCGATACTGGCTCCCTCACCGATGAAACATCCCGGATAAATAACACACCCTCCTGAAATAGTGGCCCCCTGAGCGATATAGACATGGGGGAAGATGCATGCGTTTTCATCCACCTCGGCATCCGGATGTACATATGCCTGTTCCGATATGCCTTCTATGATCGGTTTTTCAGGGTAGAGCAGGCTTACCATGCGGGCAAAACACAGGTATGGGTCTTTGGCAATGATCTGCGGGATGTCTGTTTCAAGCTTTTCTCCTGAAATGATCGCACCGGCAGAGGTTTCATGTACCTTGTCCCTGTATTTTGGATTCGCGAGGAAGGTGATATCCGATGGTGTTGCCTCCTCAATGGTCGATGCCCCCGAGATATCCTGGTCAATGCCGATGAGGACTCCTCCAAGGTGCTTCGCAATCTCTGATAACAGCATAAGGTTACTTTTTGCCTTCCTTTGACCCCTGATGACTCTTGTCGAAAAGGTCAAGGATAGCATCAGTGATATCGAGCTTTCTGGAGGTATATATTATCCCTGGGTCTCTCCGGTCGAGGATAATGTCTATGGCGTTTTTATTGCCGTATTCCTCGATGATGACATTGACTTCTTCGGAGATGGGCTTGATAAGGGTGATTTCCGATCTTCTGAGGTCTTCCTGGGCATCCTTGACGAACCTGTTGTATTTTCTCAATTCCTGTTCATACTTGAGCTCAAGCTCCTGGCGGGCTGACTCTTTCATGGTGGGTGATTTCGCTGCTATTTCGTCCCCGAGCATTTTAAGGGTCTGTGACATGCCGTCGATCTCCTTTTGCTTCTCGTTCTTGATCAGCTCAAGCTTGTCATAGGCCTCCTTGCCCGCTGCAGACTCAATCAGTATCCTTTGTGAATCCAGATAGACGATTGTTCTATCTGCGGCATGTGCCAAGGAAAACACTGTTGAGAACATCATTACAGTGATCAGTGCCGATAGGTATCTTTTCATATTTCCTCCCGTGAGTATACATTATTAGAAGAACGTTCCGATGGTGAAATCCCACCTGCTGTTTTCCTCGTAAGATTCAGGATTGATAACCTTTCCGTATTCGAGCCTTAAAGGGCCCATGGGGGTGACCCATCTGACTCCGGCCCCGTAGGACCTCTTCAGGTTGGTCAAATCTATCCTCTTGTTATATGCGTTGCCCTGGTCTAAGAAGACAAGCCCGTAAAGACCGGGAATAGGGCCCAGAGGGAAGGTTATCTCCGTGTTCAGGATGAACATGAGTCTTCCTCCCAGGACATAGCCATAGCTGTCTCTCGGACCGATTTCATTGCTCTTGAAACCCCTTATGCTGTTCATTCCGCCCAGGGTGAACAGTTCGTACTCCGGAATCTTGTCACCCTTTGCAGGATTAATGGTACCCCATCTGGCCTTGAACATCAAGGCGACTTTATCTTTGTATATCGGGAAGAACTTGGCCGCCTTGGCCGTGGCTCTGGTATAATGGTGATCTCCTCCCAGGCCTGCATATTCAAGGGATACAGAGATATCAGAACCCCGGGTTGGCCGGTAATAGTCGTTGGTGGTGTCACGGTAGATGGAATTGATGATGCTGCTTGTCAGCCCGCCCTCGATATCTTCATCAGACAAGTAATGCCTGTAGGTGGAATCTATATCGGATAGTCCCATAATTTCATCGTAGACATAGACGATGCTGTGCCTCACCTCTTCAAAGAGGGGGTAGCTCAGCCGTATGTTTCCTCCGCGAGATTTCTTTGTATAATAGTTGTATTCCTTTTCCGTATTGAAGAGACGGAATCCGAGCGATACATGGTAATCCAGAAGCCACGGCTCTTCGAAATCAAAGGTGTAGCTCTTTTTATCTGACCCGAATTCAACTCCAAGTCTGGTTTTGAGGCCTTTACCCATCAGGTTGTTTTCGCTCACTTCCATGGTCCCCATGAGGCCGTCCTCGCTCGAATAGGCAAGCCCGAACGAAAAGGCGCCTGTTGTTGTCTCCTCTAAGTCGACAAGTGCCGACATGGTATCATTTCCTCTCGGGATAGGCTCTATGTTCACGTTTGAGAAGTAACCTAGTCTGGATAACTTGTCACGGCTGCGTTGAATCGCGCTCGAAGAGAAGAGGTCACCTTCCTGCAGTTGAAGCTCTCTTCGTATCACCTTGTCGCGCGTCTTGTCATTGCCGCGGATATGGATTGTATCTATATGAACAGGGTCTCCTTTACGTATTTCGATAATAAGATCTATAATATTGTTTTCTTTCTCCTTGTTTCGGGGACGTATCTGAACAAAAGCATACCCTTGGTCCATATAGATATTTCTCAGGGTTTCTATGGACATCTGGATCTTGCTCCTGCGCATTACATCGCCAGAACTTATCTCGAGTCTGTTCAGGAGTTCTTCTTTGGTATCGATGAGGTCACCGTTTATATCGATCTCCCCGATATAGTAAAGAGGGCCTTCCTTGATGGGAATGGTGATATATATTCCTTTGTCTTCCCTGATATCCACTATGGGTCTGCCAACTTTTGCATTGATATACCCTTCATCTCCATAGAGTTGTTCGATCCTCATGAGATCAGTGTCTAAGGATTCGTCAAGATATGATCCCGAGTGGGAGAACATGCCGAACCACCATCGGTTTTTGGTCTCCATGACCTTTCGGATATTCCTGGCGCTGATATTCTCGTTGCCGTCAAAGTCCACATCTTTCACATAGAGCTTCTTGTTTTCGCTGATAGTAAATTTAAGGGTGATACCACCCTCTGTAGAGGGAGTCTCAGAGGATACCTCGACATTATAGAATCCCTTTTCCCGGTATATGCCGATGATCCTGTCCATGCTTGTCTTGAGCAGACGGGTATTGAGGATATCGAATCGTTTCAGCCCGATGGTATCGAATATCTCGTCTTCCTTTATCTTTTTGTTTCCTTCGACCTCGATAGACATAATGATGGGATATTCCTGAACGACAAAGGTGACTATCCCCTCATCATAGGTGGCATCGCATTTTTCAAAATACCCCATGGCAAAGATTTCTTCGATATCGGTTTTTATGGCCTTTCTGTGTACGACCATGCCAGGGGCGGTCTTGATGCGGAAACGGATAGCATCCGGGCTGATGCGTGAATGGCCCTTAATCACCACTTCTTCCACGATGCAGATATTCTGAATTCTCAGGTAACCATCAACCGCCTCTGAGATGTCAGATGCACTGTAGGATATGCCTTGCGAATCATATACCTTAAAGAGACCGTCAGTCTCTTTAAGATAAATCTCTGCGGCGGCATCTTCCGAGAGCACTGCACAGGGGATATCAATAACGAGATCCTGAATCATGGCATGCTTTGTTCGCAACTTGAAGGGAGCACCAAGAAGCCCTGCAGGAATAAAGAACAGCAAAGAGATGATAACGAGCTTTCTACGAAGTGAATGATTCAAGCTGTCCTCCCGTGAGATTCATGATCCTGTCCATGGTTCCGGCAAGTTCCATATTATGGGTGGCGATGACCATGGTTACTCCGATAGTATCCTTAAGATCCGAGAAGAGGTCTATAATCTTCTGTCCGGTTCCGGGATCAAGGTCTCCTGTGGGCTCGTCGGCAAGGAGTACCTTGGGAGACATCATGAGCGCGCGTGCTATGGCAACGCGCTGCTGTTCGCCGCCTGAGAGCTCCCCTGGTTTGTGGGCGACACGGTCTTTGAGACCGACGATCTCCAGCAGGTGAAGTGCTTTCTCGCTCATATCCTGAGATTTTACCGAAGAGACCAGGGCCGGCATCATTACGTTTTCCAGTGCCGAGAATTCCGGAAGCAGGAAGTGAAACTGAAAGACAAAACCCAGCTGTCTGTTTCTGAACAGGGCAATCTCCGAATCATTCATGCAGCAGATGTCTTCATTATTATACAGGATGGTCCCCTTGTCGGGCCGTTCCAGGCCGCCAAGCAGATGCAGCAGGGTGCTTTTCCCTGTTCCGGAGGCCCCTACTATGGCCACTCCCTCACCGTTTATGACATCCATGTTCACGCCCTGGAGGACCTGGACCACTTCCGGGCCCCGGTTGAATGATTTATACAGGTCTTTGATGTTCACAACGGGTTCAGCCCTCATAGCGCATGACCTCGACGGGATCCTGCCTGGCCGCCTGTCTGGCAGGATAGATTGTTGCTAGGAACGACAGTGCGATCGATATCAGTGCCATTATGAACACCAGTGGATAGTCAACCTTGGTGGGAAGCCCGGTTATATAGTAAACATCGATGGGCATGACCTCTATGCCGAAGATGAGTTCGATGAATGATATGACCGGGTCCAGATTATAGGTGAGCAGCAGTCCCATGACAACACCGGCAATGGTGCCGCTGAGGCCTATCACCATGCCCAGGGTGATGAATATTCTAAGGATCTGTCCTGTGGTTGCGCCCATGGATTTCAATATCGCAATATCCTTTCTCTTCTCCATGACCATCATGATCAGTGTACTTATGATGCTGAAGGCGGCAACAAGGATGATGAACAAAAGGATGATGAACATCACGGTCTTTTCGAGTTTCAGGGCCGAGAAGAGGCTCATGTTCATGTCTTTCCAGGTCTTGGCCCAGTAGCCGTGCCCGAGTCCGGCGGTAAGTCTGCCCGCGACCTCGTCCGCCTGATAGATGTTCTTGATCTTCACCTCGATCCCTGAGGGCATATCTTTCATGAACAGGGTTTTTGCCGCACCCAGCGATATATAGACCATGTTGCTGTCGTATTCATACATGCCGGTTGAAAAGATCCCTTTCACGACAAAGGACATGGATTTGGGGATCATACCGAGCGGGGTGATGATGCCGGTGGCCGATATCAGGGTAACCCCATCGCCTGTTGTGATGCCCGAGTATGCCGCCAGTTCCGAACCCACGAGAATCCCGGTGTCGTTCATCTGGTCAATGCTTCCCCGTACGATAATCTCCTTGAGACGGATAACCCTGGATGCACTCTCGGGTTCGATGCCTCTGATTATCACCCCCGATATGCCTCCAGGCGAAGATAGAAGTCCCTGTGAAAGGATAAAGGGGGTGGCGCCTATCACCTCGGGGTCTTTCATGCTTTCTGTCTGAACATGGTCCGGGTCGCTTATGCCGCCTGAATAATTGGAAATGACGATATGGGACTGGGTGCCGAGTATCTTTGTCTTGATGTCCTGTTCAAATCCATTCATCACGGAAAGCACCACAATGAGTGCCATCACGCCGAGAGCTATGCCGCAGACAGACAGGCCGGAGGTAAAACTTATAAAGCCCTGGCTCTTCTTTGCCCGCAGATATCTTTTTGCAACAAAAAATTCAAACCTCAGGACAGTTCTCCTTTACGCAGCAGAGGGAACAGGATTACATCTCGAATGGAAGGGCTGTCTGTCAGCAGCATAATCAGCCGGTCAATACCGATACCCTGGCCTGCTGCAGGCGGTAATCCGTATTCAAGCGCCCTTATATAGTCTTCATCCAGCTCTGAAGGGCCTTCTTTCTTCTTGAGCTGCTCGACAAAACGTTCTTTCTGGTCAAACGGGTCGTTCAGCTCACTGAAAGCGTTTGCGATCTCCCTGCCTGTGATGAAAAGTTCGAAACGGTCGACAATCCCGGGGTCGAGGTTGTTCTTTCTGGAAAGAGGAGAGACCTCTGTCGGATACGAGGTTATAAAGACCGGCCCGGTGAGCTTTTCTTCGGTGGTTTCCTCGAACAGTGCAAGTTGAAGCTCTCCCAGAGATTCATTCCCATCGAGGTCCATGCCGAGTTCTTTGCAGTGTGAAGCGGCCTTTACCTGGTCCTCGAGGATCTCCTGGCCGATCCCGCCTATTTCGCAGGTGGCATCCTTCAGTGTGAATCGCTGCCATGGCGGGCTCAAGTCCACCTCTGTACCCTGATAGGATATCGATGTTGTTCCAAGTACATCCAATGCGATTTTTGATATCATATCTTCGGTCAGTTCCATGAGGTCTGTATAGTCCGCATATGCCATGTAGAATTCCATCATGGTGAATTCCGGGTTGTGCCTGGTGGATATCCCCTCATTCCTGAAATTGCGGTTTATCTCATATACTCTTTCAAAACCGCCGACCAGGAGCCTTTTCAGATAGAGTTCCGGGGCAATCCTCATGTACAGGTCCATATCAAATGCATTGTGGTGGGTGACAAAGGGTTTTGCCGTTGCGCCGCCTGCAATGGCCTGCATCATGGGTGTCTCGACCTCGATGAAGCCTTTTGAATCCATATAGGAACGCAAGGCCGAGATGATCCTTGTCCTCATGAGAAAGGTCTTTTTTACCTCCGGCGACACAATGAGATCTACATAGCGCTGCCTGTACCTGGTTTCCACATCTTTGAGACCATGCCATTTTTCGGGCAGAGGTCTGAAAGATTTTGTCAGGAGCTCGAAGCCCTTTACATATACGCTGAGTTCTCCGGTGCGTGTCTTTATCGGGGTACCCCATAATCCGATGATATCCCCCACATCAAGTTTCTTAAAGAGTTTGTATGCGTCTTCTCCGAGGGTCGCCTTTTCGAAGAACGCCTGCAATCTCCCTGTGGTATCCTGGAAATGTATGAATGCCGCCTTGCCGAAGGTGCGTATTGCCATGATCCGTCCCGCCAGACAGTGACTTGCTGCAGTTGCTGAGAGTTCTTCAGCCTCTTTTAGTCCGTAGGAGGCTGTAAATTCTTCTATGTCGGTGTCTTTTCTATAGGTGTTGGGAAAATGTTCGATTCCCATCTCCTCTTTGAGCTGTGCAAATTTATCTATGCGCTGTTTGACCAGGCGGTTAATGTCTTCCAAGATACACTCCTTACAAGATAATGTGAAATCGAAGGCCTATATAGAGGATTTCACCGCGAGAGTCAATAAAGGTGATCGTTACAGTATATAATCCGCCTGTGTTTCTGTGTTTTTTGATAGGCAAAATCCGCCCAGAGCCGGTATAAGGGATAAAATGGTCTGATTTCAAATCTTGACTGGAATATGCTCTTTTATTACTATAATAATAGTAATGACCATTTGTGGTTTCTCAGGATAGTATGGTGAATGAAAGCAACAGCCTGTACATTTTTTTATGATCAAAGGTGCCATGGACAAGCAATGTTCTTTCAAGACCCGGACATGCCATGACGTTGAAGGTGTCAGCCATGAATCTTGCTCTTGAGGATAAAAGGGTTCTTGTCAATCTTGCCAGAAGGGCCATCAGGGATATCCTGGATGGAAAGTCTTTCGATGAGATTGACGAAGGCTCATTGCCGGAGAATTTGAAGGTCGATAAGGGAGTTTTCGTAACCTTATACAAGAATCATGAGCTTAGGGGATGTTTAGGCTATGTGTTGCCGCTGATCCCTTTGTGGAGGGCAACGCTTGAGAATGCCTGCAATGCGGCATTCAGGGATCACCGTTTTGAGCCTCTTCATGAGAATGAATATGATGATGTCACCATTGAGATATCGGTTCTCAATGAATTGGAAAAGATTAAAGATGTACATAAATATCGTGTGGGTACTCATGGGATTATACTGAAAAAAGGTCTTCATGTTGCGGTCATACTTCCGCAGGTGCCTTTAAGAAATGGATGGAATGCCCTTGAAACCTTGAGGCATCTGAGTGAAAAGGCAGGGCTTGAACCTGGGGGATGGAAGGAGTCTGATTCTCTGGAGATCTTTACAGCCGAGGTATTCTCTGAATCAGAGCTTGTTCCGGCAGGATAAGAATTTCTGTATATCCACCTGGTCACTGGATGATTCAGCAACGAAGGGAAACGCCTAAAAAGGTGGTGAGACATGAGTAGTTCCAATGGCAGTGGATTTGATACTCATGTGCCTCTGCGGATGCCCCATAGCCCGGGGGTCAACAGTCCTGCCCGGGGCAAAACGATTTCCACCAGGAAACGAAGAACCGGCTATTTGACACGTCTGATAAATGCCGGTCCTTCGGGTTATGCAGAATCAGGATACTATTCGATACCTTGTCTCTGGCTGTGTCCCGGAAGACGAATTCCGCTGAAGATCTATCGCATGGACGCCAAGGGAAAGGTAAAGATCATGCACGAATGCAATCGTGTATATGCGCCCGATGAGAAAGCCGCACAAGGTCCTTCAGAGGGGAGACAATGGGTATTCATTGACAAGAGGTCTGCTTCGGAACTGCTCTATTATCTCAATGATAATCTCGATGAGATACTCTCCAGCCCCTATCTGAGTTCGTCTGAAAAGGCAGAGTTTTTTTACTATATGGCCTTCAGAAGGATAAAAAACGCTTTTAGGATGCCTGCAAGAATATCTGTGGCAGACATGAAACAGATTATTGCCATCATGATAGAGCAGATCTTTAAGGATCCCGAGGCCCTGGGGGAGGTATTCTCTCTTATGCAGCAAAATGTATGCAGAGCACCCTCTCATCCTATGGTTACCTTTGGGCATTCACTCAATGTGGGTATTCTGGCCACCTGGTTTGTCATGAAGGTGCTTGGCGGCCTGAAGAGAGACACGCTTGAAGAGGTCTCCCTGGGTTATTTCTTTCATAATATAGGCATGATGCGTATACCAGGGAAAGTTCTCAATAAGGAAGGATCTTTGAGCGATGGTCCCTGGTCGTGCTTAAGGCAGCATCCTCAATGGGGATATGAGATTATGACAAAGATCCGGGGAATGACCCCTGAGATGGCTCATATTGTCTTGGAACACCATGAAAGGCCCGACGGGTCAGGTTATCCGAGATCACTCTCAGGAACGGATATCCATTTCTTTGTCAAGGTATGTGCAATAATGGATACACTCGATGCCCTTATCTCTCCCAGGGTATATAGGCAGCCCATGACACTGCTCGATGCTCTCAAATTCATGAAAGAAAGGACACCTCGGGAATATGATCCCGCCATCTTCTCAAAATTGATACTGGTAATGCTTGATGCGGATTTGATATAGGTAACCAGCTATGGAAAAGATCTTTATCATTATACTCACCCTGAGCGTGGTTATCATCATACCATGGATGATGCGCAGGGATTTCCAGAAACGCATGCTGAAGGATCTCAGGAGTGAGATACTTTCCAACATGGAGCGCATTAAGGAATATGTCAGGGGGTTGCCTGAAAATGATACAGACAAGGATTTGGGTGTTGAGCTGTGCACGCCGGTTTTAACCGATACGGTCTTCAAGAAGATGCTCAGGGAACACTTCCATTCCAGAGTGCTCTCGAATGATGATAAAGACATGCTTGAAAAAGTCTTGACGAACAATTTCAGGCACACAGGAAATATAAAGAGGCGCGACTGTATGAATATCTGTCTGGAGCAGATACATATCCTTGAGGGCATCCAGGAAAAGATAGACGGGTTCTTAAAAGAATAAAGGCTTCACGTCATACTTGTCCAGAATAGTGATCGAATAAATTGATTATGAGAATTCTCCTGGAGGTGTGGCTTCAAGTAATATCTTTCAATGATGAGACAACCACATCCACATGTTCTGCAAGTGTCTCGGGTGAGACTATGCCGCTGACGCCGATGGTGAGCATTACCCCTGAATTTCTTCCCAGCAGTGCGTCCATGATGGTGTCCCCAATAAGGATGGAGTTCCGCGAGGTCTTTCCGAGTGATGAGCAGATCTTCTCAACCATGTCAGGGGCGGGCTTGGCATTTGCTACACTGTCGGCACCCACAACAAGGTCAATGTAGGGTGATGCCCCGATCAGATCCATGTCGACACGGGCATCAGATTCTTTGTCATTCGTAGCGACGGCAGTTGCAATGCCCCGTGATTTGAGAGCCTTGAGTAATTCCAATGCGCCGGGCGCGGCCTTTACGTTCCGCTTCCTCGTTGCAGGACCGAAGACCTGTTTTCCCACTTTTTCAACTATGTTCTGTGCCATGTCCCACCGTTGGCCTTCACGGTACAGGCAATAGCAGATCAATGCATTGCATTCGGAGAATGTCCCCATTGCAAGCGGGCCATACCCGTCGATTTCCTTCTTGTCAGGGTATATGCCCAGGGCATGTTCTATCCTTTCCTGAAGATCTCCGGTCATGGGTTGATATGCATCGATTGCATGAATGAGTTCCTGAATGATGGCTATCCAGGTTTCTTTAAAATCGAGAAGCGTTCCGTCTTTGTCAAAGATGACAAGCTCGGTTTCGTATGATCTTTTCAGGACATTTATGTGAGGCAAGGATCTTCTCCTTTTGAACAATGCGGTGCACAAGTAAGGCTTTATCTGTCTCTTATACACATCTCCGAGCCCAGGAGACCGTA
>OMKS01000548.1_pt1 | contig 35188 bp, 27 predicted proteins | sample 1674721 | NCBI WGS metagenome assembly OMKS01 (sample SAMN06264996, study PRJEB25208) | sediment metagenome | isolation source: hot spring sediment | place: USA: California | collected 2014-09-02 | reverse complement strand
AAGCTGGACCACTGCGGCCGCCGGGTGCGGGCCCAGTAGACCGCCAGCAGCAGCGCCAGGAGGGTGATGGGCAGAGCGATCATGTGGGCGTGCAGGTCGCCGTAGAGAAAGGTAAAGGCCGGGAACTCGGCGATGGGATTGCCGGTCTCGCCAGGGATGATGCGGGTGGGATGCCAATACCAGGACTCGATGCGTATCGGCAGGCTTGCGCCGTGGGCCACTATTTCCCATATCCCCCGCAGCGTCAGCACCGTGTCTGCAAAAATGGGAATCGTGCTGGGGAACGACTCCCCGCCCAGCGCGACGAGAGCATTGCGGACGAGATGGACCACGCCCAGGTTCCCCAGCAGGACGGTGAACGCCAGGGCCGCCCCCCCGGCCAGCCACGCGCCGCGCCGGCATCCTCCGAACAGATTGTAGGCGACGGAGAACGCCCCCACGCCGGTCAGTGCGACCAGCAGCGGCAGCGCCAGGTTATAGGCGACCGCCGGCACAGTCCCCATCAGCTTGATCAACGTACCAACGATAACAAAGCCATAGTAGTAATAGTTAATTTTCGTGCCAGAGAACCACGGATTATACGGAGGGAACCAAGTCGACTTTATCACCGCGTTGAGGTAAGCCACGTCCATCGGCTTTTCCCCCCCCATAGCCGGATGCCACAGGTCGGGATGCAAAAGCCGCACCCCCACCCACGCCAGATACAGCCCGACGAACAACCCCTCCACCGCCAGAATGAGCCGCCAGCGCCGCTGCACAAACTGCCGCATCTCCGCCCGGCGTAGCCACCCCACCCCACCTCCGACCACTGTCAGCAGCAACACCATACGCACAATCGTAGACCGGGTGTTCGGCAGGACCTGCGCGCTGGCCACGATCCAGGTGAGGTACGCGATGATGAGCAGCCCCAGCATCCGCGCCGCCCCATATCCGCGATCCCGCAGGCGGGGCAAGGCCACGAACAGCAGCGGGAATGTCACCCAGCCCAACAGCGTCACCACCACCCACCACGCCACGACCGCCACCCCCGGGTAGCGGTTCGAGAGGCTCTCCCGGTCGAACATCTCCGCCCAGGTGCCACCGGCCTGCTGATCGGCCCAGGTGTCGGCATCGAATTCCAACAGGTCCGGCGCGGCCGTCGCCTGCCAGGGAGACAGCCCATTCAACACCCGCTCCAGGTCCACCACTCCCAACACCTCCCGCACAAGGCGGGGCGAATACGCCTCCGTTTTGCGGAAAATAAGCACGCGCGGGTGATCATAGACGCTGAACGCCTCCTCGGCTGGCGGAAGCCGCACCTGGATCGGATTGGTCTGGTACAGGTAGTCGGTCGGCGCCATCAAGGGGAAGGGGTTCTCCTGATCGGGGAACTGGAACGGCCCGATCGCTGGACGGGAGGTGAAATCCGCCGCCAGTTCGAACCCCAGTTCACCGGCAAAGAGGGCGCGATAATACTCGATAGTCAGTGGATAGCGGGCTGCCAGGCGCGGGATAGAGGCGTACAGCCGGTTGCTGGCCAAAAAGATATAGTCCGCCTGATCCAGCCAACTGTACAACTGGGCCCGCTTTTCCGGTGTGTCCTCGTTGTAGAGCTGCATCTCGATGCCCTGATACATCCCCCCAAAGGGATTATGCCCGTCCAGCCGCAACGGCAACCCCCAATCGTAATGCTCGTTGGCAACCATCACCCCTTCCGGGACTTTGGCATAGATCCAGCGCGAGGCTGCCACTCGCGTGTGTGCCCGCAGATAGATGGAGAACACCGCGCTGCCCCACAGGGCCGTCCCCACTACCACGAGACCGACGATGGCGACGAGGGCAGCTCTCGCCCACCGCGCCAGGCGAGGCCGTCCCGCTGTCTGAAGCAGGCGGCTCAGCATGTAGGCGGCAAAGACGATAAACATCGGGTACAGGGATAGACTGTACCGCATCGCCTTGACCCAGCGGGTGGCCTGATAGAAAAAGATCACCGTCACCCAGACCCACAGGACCAGGTGCCTCCGCTTTCCCCGCGCCAGTTCCAGACCGATCAACGCCCACCCGGCCCATGCGGCCAAGCCCAGCGGCAGCCCCATACCCCATACCACCATGTTGACCCAGGGGAACAGGATGGGCGTCCGGTCGGTCCACTGCCGGCCCCACGGCAGGTCGGCCTCGCCGCTCTGCTCGACACGGATCTGGCTGAGCCGTCCAAACCACTCCGGACTCGGTTTAATGCCCAAGAACCCAGGTCCCTCGAAGGCATAGGGCTGAGCAATGCGAAACGCGACTCCCGCTAACAGCCCCGCCAGGACGAGATAGAGCAGAATCGTGGAAGCGGAGACCGGAGAGGAGGGCTCAGCATCAGATCTGTCTGCACTGGAACACGGTCGTGTGAGCGCCCACCAGCGCCACCCGCCCGCCAGCGCGACCAGCAGCGCCGCCAGCGCCCCATCCACCTTGCAGGCCGCCGCCAGTCCGGTGGAGAATCCTGCCAGGGCGAAATCGGCCCACCTCCCCCGCTGCCCGGCCCGAATCGAAAAGTAGGCCGTCAGCGTGACAAAGAAGCAGGCCATACTATCCACAGTGAAAAAGTGAGCTTGCTGGATGAGAAAGGCCGTCACGGCTCCCAGGGTCGCCCCTAGAAGCCCCACCCCCTCCCCATACAACTGCCGCCCGATCAAATAGATGAGAAGCACGCTTCCCAGGTCGGCCAGTGCCGAAAACATCCGTCCCACCAACGCACTGTGCGCCCCGGTGAACGTGCCAGGGGTGCACAGCGGCGCATCGAAAGGAGCAGAGCCGAATAGCATAGAGACGACCGCTGCATTCAGCCCTCCCGCTGACTCCCCACACCCCTGGTCCAGCCACTCGGCCATCATGCGGGTCAAAAAGAGGGGCAGGGTGCCATAGCTGTACTGATACCCGCTGTTGCGACAGTTCAGCGGTGAGTTGTGGGTGTCAAAATAAAGGGAAGGGCTGTCCGGCATACGGATCACCGAGGTAATCATCCGCATGTGTCCCTCGTCCGGGTGAATCCACTCCCCCTCGTCCCAGTTCAACCCGGTGAACCGGGAATAAGCCGCCGTCAGCAGCAGGATGCCCAGGATCACCCCTGTCCAGTTCTGCCACCGCCAACGCATCCAACCTGCGGGCTCTTTTCTCACATCTTCCACAGCTTCCAACGCATCCCCTCTCAATTATTGAGGCTCGACCCGGTACAACACGTACAACACCCGCCCGTCTGGGTCCGAGTACTCGACCAGCTCACTCCCGCCCGGATACCGCCGCCGGACGATCTCCAGCTCGTCCAACCGCTCTGCCAAAATGACGAACTGCGCCCCCCGGCTCACATCAGGCGCCGGGGCATCCTCCTCCCCGACCGGCGGCACGTCCACCCCCTCGACGCCGCGCGCCATATACCTGAGCGTCCCAAAATCCCAATACATGTACGGCGCGCCGTAAAAATAGACCGGGTAATCATTCTCCTGCTGGCTCAGATACCGGCCCAGCTTGGTGCCCACCTCGGCTGTCGGGTTCCCATAAACCCGCATCGGCGTGTAGATGACGAAATAATAGTGCAGATTGAGGACCGCCGCGACGCCGAGCAGCATCGCCGCGATGCCCGTCCAGAACGCCCGCGGTTCCCGGCCGCCCACGTCGAGCAGCCGCCTCCCCAACGTCACCAGCCAACTCAACCCCAGGCTCGCCAGCAGCGCCGCCGCTGGCGCGATGATGAGCAACCGCTGGCTGCTGGGCGGATTCTCTGTCAGCACCCAGCCCAGAATCAAGGCCAACCAGAACCACAACAAGAGCAGCCCGTTCCCCGGCCAGCGGGCGCGCACCGTTGCCCACAACAACCCCACCAAGAAGAACGCCCCACTGACGACGTCCAGCAAGGGAATGTGGGCATGGTACCAAAAAGTGGGATCCAGGGTGTAATTAAAGGCGGATATGGATTTCCAGAACTGCTCCAGCAGCAGTCTGACGGCGCTATGCCCGGTGATCAGTTGTTCTCGCGCCAGCCACCCCGACGCAAAGATGCTGACCTGCTGGAAGCGGCTGGCCAGTTCCTGGGAGTAATCGGCATAATAAAACAACAGGGGCACCGTGACCAGCAGCGCCGCCGCCGCCAATACCAGCACTGCCCCTCCATAACGGGCCAGGAACCGGTATTCCACTACCGCCCGCCAGGCCAGGTAACAGCCCACCAGGATGCCGATCAACCGGGCTCCAAAATAGCCATACCAGCCCAAGCCGATCACCGCCCCCGCCAGAGCGAAATCGAGCAGTCGTCTCGTCCGCAGCCCTCGCACCAGCAGCCACAGGCTCGCCGTGACGAACAGGCTGTCGGCGATCTGATTGGAGCCCAGGCGGCTAAAGTGAAGGTGGTAGTGGGAAAAGGCCAGCAGCACCGCCGCCCCCCACGCCACGCCGCGCCCCCACAGCTCCCGCGCCAACAGAAAGGTGGTCAGCACCGCTGCCGTGCCGACCAGCGCCGAGAGCGCCCGCAAACCCGCCACACTCGCGCCCCAGACGCGGATCGAAACCCCATATGCCAAAAACGACATCGTTGGCACGCCAAACCAGCCGGTCGAGAATGGGTTCCCCAACGGCGGCCCCATCAGCTCCAGGGCAGCCACCCCCTGGGTACCCTCGTCTCCTCCCAGGTTGGCCGGAATGTGCTCCAAACCGACCGCCCGCACCAACAGCGTCGCCGCCAGCAGCGCTGCGATTCCGACTACCTCGAGCCAGTGCGCCCGCAGCCATCCGGACAGCCGAGCTCCTGCCGCCGGGATGGAAAACGCAGGCACAAACGCGCCCCAAAAACAAGCTCCCCCCACCAGCCACATCCACAGCAGGTCACTGAAATCCGCCGCCGGAGAGCGCCGCCGCGCCAACCAACCGGCCATCAGCGCCAGCCAGACCCCGCCGAGCAGGGCCAGAGCCCGCAGCAGATGGTGGGACAGCGCCGACGTGAGCCGCCAGGCCAACCCTCGCGTCCCGCGCTCCTGCCGCACCGTGCGCCGTGCAAGCAGCCCGAACGACAACAGGGCCACTCCCCAGATCAACACGCCGTCCCATACGTACTGCCATCGGTACACGAAATAATACTGCCCCAACGTTGCACAGGCCAGCCCGATGATCAGCAGCAGTTTGGACCTGGCATCACCACGGTTCACGACTTGCTCCTATCCCTCTTTTCGAGCCACAAAGAACAGACATCCCCCGGCCGCTTCGTCCCTCTCCCCATCCGCTGCGCTGACCAGGGGCAACGCCAGGCCCAACGACTCCTGGTAGAGCGGACGCACCAACCGGTCGGTGCAGACCAGGTTGAACCGCGAGGGCCACACCACCCACCGTCCCGTCAGCATCTTGCACACCCAGGCGGGCAGTCCCAGGTAATGCCCCCACTCCAGACCCACCATCGCCCGGCGACTGAAATACGGCCACCAACGAATCAATCGCAGACCACTCGCTTCCAATCGTCCTTGCCAGACCTCCACCCCATCGCAGTGATAGTGACGGGAGATGCGATTGAAGAAACGCCGGTACAGTTCCCCCAGCGACCTCAACCCCACCCGGTCCAGCCCTCGTCCGACCGAAAGGTGGGACAAAAACGCCGGCCCTGGCACGCAAAAATAGAACCACCCACCCGGCCGCAGAACACGGGCTATCTCCTCCAGCACCGGCTGAACCTGGGGGATGTGTTCCAACACCGAGTTGCTCAGGACGGTCGCAAAACAGTCGTCGGGATAGGGAAGGCGCGCGCCTTCGGACTGGGACAACTGCCGGTACGCGCTGCGCCCCTGGGCTTCGAGCAGCGGCTTCCACCAGGGATCAATCCCCGCCTCCAGGGGGCGGCCAAACGTGGCCGCAGCAAAGTGACCGTCGCCGCAGCCTAGGTCGAGCACCGGACTGGTGAGGGGCAGGTCGGCGTAAAAACGGGCCTCTACCGCTCGCAGCAGCCCTCGAAAGGCCGGCAGGTCCTGCAGATGCCGCCACAGCAGATCGTCGGCTGGGTTCATCCACGCCGCCTCTCCCGCAGCAAGCGCTCGAACAGCGCCTCGTACCCCTCTGCCGTCCGTTCGGTGCTGTATCGGGCCGCGATCTCTTCCCGGGGACGCACGTACCTCTGGCGACTCTGGCCATCCACTACCCGCAGAATCGCCTCTGCCAGAGCTTGGCTGTCTCCGATGGGCGTCACCTCCCCCATACCCGTCTGCAGCACCGGCTGCCGCACCCCGGGCAGGTCGCTGGCGATGGAGGGTGTGCCGCACAACATCCCCTCCACCTGCACCAATCCGAAGGACTCGGTCGAATTCAGACTGGGCACCACGAGGACATCCAGGTTCGGGTAAAAGGCTGCCATCTGCTGGGGATCGAGCACACCGAGGAACTTCCAGCGCCCCTGCTCCTGATATCGCTGTAACTGGGGCGCCAGGCGCTGGGCGTAGGCCTCCTCGCCCATCACGTCCCGGTACTGGCCGGCGAACAGCACCCGCGCGTTGGGATAGACCTCCAACACCCGGGGCAGCGCATCCAACAGCACCCCCACCCCTTTCTCGGCCGCCAGGCGCGCCGCCATCCCGATCACCGGGCCGGCTCCATCGAGGCGATGCGCCTCGGCAAACGCCGCCACCGCTGCCACTTCCACCGCCGGCAGTTCGACCGGCGGTGGAATGACCTCGATCTTGCGGTGGAACAGTTGCAGAAAGGGGGAATGGGCGGCGAAATCCTCCGTATACGCCACCACCCGGTCAGAAAACAATCCCGCCAACCGGTTCATCCCGTGCACCACCTGGTTGACCAGCCAATTGAACGGCCCCGGCGGCAGCCGCAAATCACAGTGATATGTCAGCACCGTGGGCCGGCCCAACAGCCGCCCTCGCAACCCCACCCCGGCCGCGTCGAACTGCGGCAGGTGCAGGCTGATGACGTCGTGCTCGTACACCAGGCGCGTTGCCAACCAGCCGATGGTGGGCATAACCGCCCCCTTGCTGACACGGAACAGCACCGGCGCGCGCACCACCCGCACGCCGTCCTCCATCCTCTCCGGAGGACAGGAGCAATCGAAGCGCGAGGTCAGCACCGTCACCGCGTGCCCCCGCGCCACCAACCCACGCGCTAACCGTTCCGCATAGATAGTCAGGCCACTGGTGTGCGGCCGATAATAGGTTAAAACGACGAGTGCTTTCATATCCACTCACTCGAACAGGTGCCGATGCCCAGCTACCCACTCATACAGCCGTTCGATCCCCTCCCGGACCCCCACGCGCGGCCGCCATCCCAGATCGCGCTCCGCCCTGCGAATGTCGGATACATAGATGCGCTGGTCACCCGGCCGCCAATCCGCCCAGGCCACCGCCACCGGGCGGCCCACCAGTCCCTCCAGGATGGGGCCGAATTCGGCCCACACCGACATCGTAAACGCTGGCCCGCCGCCGACGTTGTACACCTGTCCACCTGCCACGTCAATCCGGGCCACGGCCGCGTCGTAGGCGTCCAGCAAATCCTCCACAAAGAGCACGTCCCGGACCTGTTTGCCGTCCCCATAGATAGTGATCGGCTTCCCCGTCACCACGGCGATGATGAACCAGGCCACCCAGCCCTGATCTTCGACCCCCATCTGCCGGGGGCCATAGATGCAGGATTGACGCAGCACCACCGTCGGCAGGCCATAGATACGGGCATAGTCGCGCACGTATTGATCGCCGGCCCCTTTGGAACAGCCGTAGGGAGAACAGAAATCGAGGGGCTGCGTCTCTGGGATACCCAGGGGGAAATCCCGGTAGGCATAGTGCGCCTCGTGCTCGATCACTGCCACGTTCTCCATCCTGCCATAGACCTTGTTGGTGGAGGCATAGAGGAATATGGGATTGGTGCCCGCGTGCCGTGCCGCCTCCAGCGCGTTAAACGTGCCCACCGCATTGTCCTCGAAATCAGAACGGGGATCCTCCACCGAGGTAGTGACCGCCGTCTGACCAGCCAGGTGGATGACGACATCAACGCCCCGCATCGCTTCGGCCAGAGGGTCGTAATCACACACATCGCCTACAACGAGCCGAAGCCTATCCGCGCCGTGCCGCTCCCGCAGCCAACCCAGGTTGGCCTCCGCTCCCTGGCGGGACAGGTTGTCGTACACCGTCACCTGCTCCCCGTGATCCAGCAGCCGGTGAACATAGTTACAGCCGATGAATCCCGCACCCCCAGTGATCAAGTACCGTTTTCCTGTCATTCCACCTCCTCTACGCTGACGGCCTGGGCTTGCAGCCACCCCAGCGAAAGCCCCTCCAGCCACAATCCCACCAGCCCCAGCAGGCAGCCCAGCACGTACTGAAACGTGTGAATGGCAAATGCAATTGTGACCGCCTGCTCGGTGGGCACGTCGAAGGGCACCGCCATGCCGTAGCGAGCGACGGCGTGGAATACCCCCATTGCCCCCGGCGACGCGGGCACCGCCATCCCCAACCCCACCACGCAAACCAGAAAAGGGGCCGCCAGGGGTGGCGGTTGAGGCAAAAAGGCCCGCATCAACGTCCAATAAAAGACTACCACACATCCCCACGTAACCACCGACCAGCTTAGCAAAGCCAGCGTGCAGCGGCCCGACCGCAAGGGGGCTAACCCCTCGAACAGCCCATCCAACACTCCCATCCAGCGCTCCACGTCCAGCCTGGACCACGGGATCCGCTCCAGCACCCAGCGCGCCAGCGCCCGCCCCCAATCGGGTCGCAAAGCCAGCAACATCATCCCCCCCAGCGCTGCCAGCGCCGCCCCCCCGGCCACCGCGCCAGCGAGCGCCGTATCTCCGATCCCACCCAGAAATGGCGTGACCACCGCCAAAAGCGCCACCACCATCAGCATATCCAGCACCCGCTCCACCACCACCGTGGAGAGGGCCGCCGCAGTGGAGATCTCCCCACCCCGCCCCACCACCACCGCGCGGGCCGGGTCGCCCAATCGAAATGGGAGCACATTACTGACCAGGTAGCCGATGCCGGTGACCCAAAAACTGCGTGAGAAGCTGACGCTCGGCCCCAATAGCAGCCGCCAGCGGACAGCACGGGCAGCCATATAGGCTACCATACCCACCGTTGCCGGAACCAGATACCCGTATTCCGCCTGGGCCAAAACCTGAACGACCTGGTGCAGGTCAATCCCCACCAGGGCCAATACCAGGGCCACGCCACTGATGAGCAGGCCCACCCATAGACGCCACCTTTTTTTCACAGCAAGGGATTATACCATCGGCTGGCTAGTCTCGCAAAGGCAAAAGCGCCCGCCGCCCAATCTTGCCATTTAGACCAACCCTATCAGACAACGGCCGGCAGCCAGACGGTGAAAAAAGTCCCCTCGCCTTCCGCGCTTTCCACCGTAATCCGTCCCCCGTGCAGGTCCACAATCTCTTTGACGATGGAGAGGCCCAGGCCCGTACCCGGAAGCTGCTTTCTACGCGGCTCTTCTCCTCGGAAGAACCGATCAAAGATATGGGGCAGATCGCTGGTCGAGATGCCGATCCCCGTGTCCGCCACCGTGACCGTAGCCCAGGTCCGTCCTTCCGCCTCTCTCAAACCGGGCGTCACTTCAATCTGCCCACCCGTCGGCGTATACCGGACGCTGTTCTCCACCAGGTTGTTCAATACTTGCATCATCCGCTCTGGATCCACCAGTGCTATAGGATCCTGGCCGTTCACATGCCCTCTGTCCGGAGACCTACACTCCAAAATCACTCCCTGCCTCTGGGCCAACGCGGCGTGGCGGACAACGACCAGGTCGGCCAAGTCGCCAAGGGGCGTCGGGCGCGGCTTCATCTCCATCCGCCCGGCATCAATGCGAGAAATCTGGAGAATGTCCTCTACCAGACTGGCCTGGTGATCCGCCTCCCTCGCCAGTACGTCCAAATAGCTCTGGCATCTATCCGGATTCTTCTGCATCAAGTGGACGTACAGCTTGATTGTTGTGATAGGAGTGCGCAGTTCGTGGGAAATGTTGCTGACAAAACGGGTCTTCATACGGTCCAACGCTCGCAGGTGGCTGACGTCGTGGATCGCCACCACCGCCGCCGGCTGTTCCGACAATTCCCAGAGGGTCACCTCCTCCGACCCCAAGTCCGCGTCCAGCCTGGGAATCTCGATCCTCCCCACCCCCAATTCCAGATCCAGCCCTGTCAGTTCGAGCAGTTCTGGCTTGCAACCTTCTGGTTGAGCGGCCAAACGCCGGATCGCATCCTGCAACTGGTCCGCCTCCTCCGGCGACAGGGTCTGAGTGAGCCATCGGCGGGCGACGGGATTGGCCTGGAGAATCTCTCCTGTCGCGTTGGTGACGGCGATTCCATCGGCAGTGTGGCGGAGAACCGCATCCAGCCGGGCGTACTCGGCCTGTAACTTGGCGGTCCGCTCCTGCACCCGCCGCTCCAACCCCTCGGCGTAGGCGAGCACTTGTTGGTGCAAGCGGGCATTCTCGATGGCCACGGCGGCCTGAGCGGCAAATGCCTCGGACAACCGGGCGTGCTCTGCCGTGTAAAAGCCCGCCTCCCGTTTGTCCAGGGCGATCATCCCGATCAACCGCTCGCCCACCAACATCGGCACGCCCAGCCAGGAGCGAATGCCAGCCCCGAGATGCGTCTCACGGCGAAATCCAGCGTACTCGGCCAGGGCATCGGCCACGATGAAAGGAGAGCGAGTCCGTACGACCTGGCTATTGGGATTGTCATCCTGCATGGGGTCAAACGTAGCACCCAGCAGTTCATCCAAATTGGAGAATCCTCGTCCTCCCACCAATTCCAACAGGGGACTATCTCGTTGAAACAATTGGACCGAGGCCGAGTCATAGGGGACCACTTTTTGTAACTGGGCCAGGATGCGCTCGATCACCTCTTCTTGGTTCAAATCTGCCGTCAGCGCCAGGGCCGCCTCGCGCAGGGTATCTGCCTCCCATCTGCGCGTCTCCTGCTCCAAAGCCCACCGTTCAGTCTCTTCGTACAATCGGGCATTACGGATTGCGACCGCCGCTTGAGCCGCGAGCATGTGGAGTAATTCCACGTCAGTCTTTGAGAATGGCCTGTCGCCCTCAACCAAGAGTACCCCCAGGAACTCTTCTCGCCACTGCACTGGCGCGCCCGCCACAGCGACCAACGGCAGCTCTTCGTACTGCGCCACGTGTCCCGACCACGCGAGATAGTCATCCACCGCCACCGGCTTTCCCGTCTCCCACACCCGGCCAGATAGCCCCTCTCCACGATGCAGAACACTGCCGGGAGTCACCGGGCTGGGACCCACCACGCTCCCCCACTCCAACACATCCTGCTCTGGCGAGTACAGGTACAGTCCCCCCGCCGTTCCCCCCACCAATTCCACCGCCCGCGCCACGATGAAGTACAACAGCCGGTCGAGGTCCAATTGGGCCACCAGCTCCAAACCCACCTCGCGCAGTGCTTCGAACTGCGCAGTCCGCCTCGCTTCATCCTGATTGCTCATTAGCTCTACCTGTCACCATTCGACCGTATCCACACCGCTTACCCACACCTCTCCCTGGGACGTGATGATGATTTCGGCCGGCGGCACCATCCGCAGATCGTCCAATGTGTACCGACCAGAGAGCAGATCCACCGTTTGATTCTCCGAGCCGCGCAGATCCGAGGGAGCGACCACGGGCCGCGATGCGTCGTACCGCCCGGCAACGAGCACATCCACGCACGCCAACAGTTCGTCGGCCCCGTCCATCCCTGCGATCTCCTCCCGCGCATAGCCGGTGAACACCACTACCGAAAGCGTCGTCTCCTCCCGCACCCGCTGGAGCAGAGCGAGGAGGGCGTCGAGCTGCTGCAGCGGCTCCCCGCCGCTGATCGAGAGGCCCTCGATAGCCTGCTCCCGATCCAACGCAGCGATACGCTCCACCAACTCGTCCACCCGCACGAGTTCGCCTCCCGCGTGGGAATGGGTCGCTGGGTTGAAACAGCCCGGGCAGCCCAGCGTACATCCCTGCACCCAGATCACGGCCCGTACACCCGGCCCATTGGCCCGACTGTGCGGCAGAAACTCGTGCACCCGCAGCCGCTCCCCACCCATCACGCTATCCGCCATAGAGCCGCCGCCGCTCCTCCACGTCTACCTCTTCCTGCACCGTCGCATAGGCCTCCGCCGTCATCTCCCGCGACTCGACCTCGCCACCTAATGCCTCCTCCAGGTCCTTGGTCAAATCAAGACACGCCATCCCCTTGACCCCGTGCACCTCGATCTGCACCCGGCCGTTCTCGTCAATGAAAACCTCAATCTCTTCGATCTGCATCTCTCACCCCCTATGCCATCCGCCGCAGCACCAGATGAATCCGCCCATCCTCCCGCACCTCCTCGTTGGCGAGCGTGAATCCCTGCGCCTCCAGCTTGGCCCGCGCCACGTGGTAGGCGTACCGCTGGGTCAACGTCTGCAACAGCTCGTTCGGCCCACGGACTGCCGACCCAATGCTGACCATCTCGTAGGCCCCGCCCACCCAGCGAAAACCGATGTACCCCGCCGCCTTGATATCCACTTTGGCCCCGAACAGCCCTAATCTCCCCCCCTCCTTGTGCTTGTAACCCAGGTCCTGCAACGCCTGGAGCAGGTACTCTTTTTCCACCATCTGCGTCTTGCGAATTCGCACAATCTGAGACATCATCCCTCCTAATTATGTCAACTTGACCACCGGATAATCCCGATACACCGTCCGCCCGGTCTGCACGTCGCGGGCCGTGACGAGCAGCCGCTTGTTCCCGTCAATCGAGAACGCCGCCTCAAACCGCGGCTCTCCCTGCTTCGCCGGTGGATCGGCGACCAAGAACGTGGGGTTGCCCTCGTTCATCCAAAAGTGCGTGCGCCGCTCCTCATCCTCCGGCGTCACCGGCGAGATACGGGCCGCACCGGAGGGATCAAAGACCAACTCCATCGCCTGACCCCCACCACCGCTCCGCCGCCGCTCCCCGATCTCGTAAATCGCAATGCCCAACCGCTCTTGCCCGTCGTGAGTCGCCTTGATGGTCAAACGAGCCACCGCTTCCTCCGCCGGATACGGCGTGCCCCGCTCGACGATCAGCCGATAATCGTACTGATTCTTCTGTCGGTTGAGGTAGCGAATGGCGTAATCGTGCTGGATGTGATCGTAGAAATCCACCCCGGCCACAAAGGCCGCCGCCCCCCGCGCCACCGCGTCCAGCGGACGATTCAGCATCACCCGTTCCCGGCCAAAGATCCGCCGCAGCGTCCGCTGCACCGCCGGGATCTGGCTGCTGCCCCCCACCATCAACACCGCCTCAACGTGTTCCTCGGCGTATCCCCGCTCGCGAGAGTCGTTGAGTGCCCGCCGCACCGTCCGGTCAATAGTGGTAAACACCTCGTGCTCGTCCAGCAGCGCTTCGAACTGCTCGCGCGTGAACGTCGCTGCCAGCACCGCACCGGTATGCGGATTCACCACGCTCACGTCCGCCCGCTCTTGGAAGGACAGCCGCTCCTTGGCCTGCTCACACTCGGTCAGCAGAGCGCGGCTGAGGGGTCGCACGTCCTCGTCGTCGTCGGTGCGCCCGTTCTGCCGGAGCACCTCCTGGAACAGCCATTGGTCCAGCGTCATTCCCCCAACGTCCACCCCGGCCTTGCCCAGCATCCGGCAGCGCCGCCCGGCCCGGGCCGTCTCCTCCTCGATCAACACCACCGCCGCGTGCAACGTTCCCCCGCCAAAATCAAAGATCAAGTAGACGTCGCCCGGCTGAATGTGTGCACCGTACCCCAAAGCCGCCGCCGACGGTTCGTCAATCAACCGGAAACGCGGCATTCCGGCCGCCTCCGCCACCTCCGCCAGCCAATCCTCGTAATGCTCGAACGCCTCCACTGGCACAGTCAGCCCGATCTCCTCGCCGGACACTCCCAACTCGGCGCCGGCGAACGTCAGCACACTGGCGAGGAAATCCCGCCCGGCCTCGGCGTGGGAGATGGACTGCTCATACCCTGCCAGCCGCCGCTTGATGGGACTGCGATTGGCAATGTACCGCTTCATCCAGCGGAACGTGCCCGGCGACTCGTACAAATTTCTGGTCACCACCTGGTCGCCGATCCACTGCCGCTGGTCGGGCGCGTAATGAATGAGGGACGGCACGACCGAAATCTGCTCCCTCGCCCCAGAGACGTGAAAGCGGCCATAGTCCGGCACGTGGACCGGCACCCCCTCTTGTCGCGCCTCGTCCCACATCGCGACCACCGTGTTCGACGTCCCGAAATCAACTCCCAATCGTCCCGGCATACGCTGAGACCTCCTCAGTCATCCCCTGGCTCACCCAGGGCCGGTTCCACGCCAGCCTTGCGCAGCACCTGTCCCCGATAAACCACGCCGACAAACCTCACCACCACCGGCTGCCCCCGTTGAGGAAGCACAGCGGCGCTCAACGGCTCCTGACGGTCAGGATCAAAGGGCGCGCGCTCCCCGATCTCCCCCTCCACCGTCAGCCCGATATCCTCCAAGACCCGCACCAACCGCCGGGCGACGGTCAGCACGTCCCGCGCCGCCACCGGCTGCCCCTCCTCCACCAGGTGGGTCTGCGTAAGCAGTTGCGCGACCGGAGCGGCGGCGGCGGTCAGCAGATGCTCCACCTGTGCCTCGACTCGCCCGCTCACGTGCATCTCGGCGTCCCCCCGCTGCCGCTCCAACACCTGCCGCAGACGGGCCGCCCGCTCTCGCTCCTCCGCCAACTCGATCCGCAAATGCTGTACCTCCCGCTCCAGGTCCAGCGCTCGCTCGCCGGGCGCGCCCGCTTCCCCTTCAGGAACTCGACCCAGTAGTCGCTCTAACCACTTGACCATATCACCCTCTCTCCTCACTCGATCTCGATGTCGAACTCGCCGGCCATAATCGTCAGCCCCTCGCCGATCTCGATGTCGAAGCGGGCCTGGTGGCGCAGCACCCGGTCGGCGAACCGCAGCGCCGTGTGAGCCGGCGAGGGCAGTTGCTCACTCCCCATCAGAACACTCAACGCCCCCAGGTCGGCCGCCGTGGCCTGCCCCAAGGGCTGCGCGAACAGCCTCCGCGCGTCCAACGTCCGCAAGTCCCACAGCGACAGCACCGCCTCTGAATTCCCCAGGACCATAAATGCGCCATCCGGCGAGACGTGCAGCGACGTGACCTGCCCTAGCGGCACCTCCACCTCCCCGATCATCTCCCCGCCGATAGACCCATCCGCTGGCAGGGGAAGGAGCACGCGGGTGAACCGGACGATCCCCTCGGAGCCAGCCGTGATGACGACGGAGCGTTCGGACAACACCTCCACGCCCTCCACCCGCCCCTGGTGATGGGTGAACGGCTTTGTCTTCCGCGTGATCCAATACGAGGTCCCCCCCTGATAAATGCTGACGTCTCCATTGTACCGGCCCATCAGGATCGTATCCCCGATAGATGGGGCAGTTCCATCACTCGAACTCGGCAAAAAGGCTGCGCACCGTCCCACACTGCTCCCACTGCCGACTTTTAGGTGCTGCAAGTCGGGCAGCCTCGCCAAATCGAGCCCCCGATGCAACAGTGCCACTCGATCCAAGCTGGGCGAAATCCCCACCGCCCGCGCCCAATAATATAGCCGCCGCCTCACCAACTCTTGTCCTGCCGATACATCCCACAGCACGAGATCCTGATCCCGCCCCGCCGAAAGCACCTGCGTCGCACCCACCGGCGCGAGGGCCGTCACCGATCCCGCGTGCTGCCCAAGCACCACCGGAGGATCGTCGGGCCGCTCGTCGCTCCAGCAGTAGATGGCACACGGGACGTCGGTCCCGCTCGTCCGCTCTCCCCACAACAGCCTGCCATCGCCCGTAAACGCCACGCAGCCAATCGAGTGATCGAAACCGCTCAGCACATACTCCCGATGAGCGTGCTGATAATTCCACACCACCACCCGCCGCTGTCCTGTGCCAACCGCGATGACGGGCCGGGTGGGAGAGAACGTCACATCGTTGATGCGCCCAGGCACCCGCGCTCGAGCCTGCAGCAGCGCCGGCGGCACGACACGCTCTATCTCCTCCACATCCCACTGCACGGGGAGGGAGGGCCCCAGCATGCCCCCGGCCTCCAGGATACCGATCAACTCTCGAAAGAGCTGCGCTGCCTCTCCACCTTCCGGTGTCCACGCCTCCCGCGCCAGTCTTGTGACAACGTTCAAGCTCCACGCCAGGGGTATCTGGAGGGCCAACTGCCACAGGCTGGGCCAATCGCTGTGCTCGGTCAATGTCTGGATCAGCAGCTCCAACTCGGCCGGGGTCATCTCGGCGGCTCGGGCGACGTAATTCTCCCCGGCCATGGCGGTCAGGAAATCGGCCCGTCCTGCCACCCGCATCTTTTCCCGGATTCGTCGGCGGAGCGATGGGTCGGCGACGGCGTAGGCAGTGCGCAGCAGCCGGTGGTCGAAATCGAGCGCTTCGTACCGCTGCCATTGCTCGGTGACGAACAGGAACACGGCCCGCTCCCGCTCATCCTGCGGCTCGTATCCCGCTTCGAGAGCGATTTGGAGCGCCAGAGAGCGGGGCTCCCCCTCCCCTGTGACGACATAGCGGCATATCGCCTCTCGCGCCTCGGCGCTCTCCAATCCCCGGAGCGCCTCCTGCGCTCGCTCCGCAATGATGGAATCATCGTCTACACTCGCCTCCAACAATGGCTCGACGAATCGAACGTCCTCCCTGGTCACCTGATCCAACCGGCCCACCTTGAGCGCCGTCAGCACCTTGACCGCTGGCGGTGTGGACGCCACCCACTCGTTCTCGAGCAGCAAGGCCGTCAAATCGGGGTGACGGGTCTCGGCCCACACCTCGCACGCCGCGCTGATACCCCGCCAATCAACGAGCTGCCGCAGGCTTTCCCGCGCGATCTCCCGCACCCGGCGGTCATCGCTGCGCGTCACCACTCGCGCCAGCGCCCGAACCGCTCCCATCGAGCCGTCATCGGCCAACCGTCGGAGCGCCCGCCGCCGAATCCAAAAGCCGATCAGCGGCGTCTGATTGTACATCTGGCGCTCCTGCGCCTCTATCTCCCACGTTTGCATCGGTCGTTCACCCCACGCTCTCTATCTCGATGTCGAATTCCCCCACCGAAATCACCGCCGGCTCATCCAGCGCGATGTCAAAGCAGAACTTGGCCCGCAACAGCGCCTCCAACAACTGCCAGCTCCACTCTTCTCCCTCGGTCGCTGTGCCCGCCTGTTTCCACAGGGACTGGGTCACCCATTCCAAATCCTGAGGCGTGGCCTCCGCCAGCGGCTTTTCCCGCAGCACCCACCACAGGTTGACCTCACTATCCGCCCCCGTCCCACTCGAGGCCAGCAGCCACCCGGTCGGGCTGAAGCGCAGTCCCCAGGCCGAGGTCACGTGCCGCTTCAACACGCGGATCTCTGCCCCATCCCGCAGCCGCCAGAAACGAATCGCGCCATCACCGCCGCCACTCACCAAGACACGCCCACTGCCCGTGAACGCCACATTCCACACCGGGGCTGGGGCCTGTATCGTGCGGATGGGGACATAGAGCGCGTCGGCGCGCCTGGCCTGCCAGATCTGAACCAGACCCGCCTCGCCGCCGGCCGCCAGCAACTGCCCATCAGAGCTAAAGGCCAGGCTCGTCACCGGACCAGAGGTCCACCCCATGCACTGCACCTCCTCGGCCCGTCCGGCCTCGTCCATTTGCCAGAGCATGACGCCGCCACCCTTGCCACCGCCGGCCAGGATCGCCCCACTGGGGGCCACGGCATCACAGCGCCCAAAGGCCAGGGCCAGCACCTCTCCGACTCGGGCGTTCTCCCGCTGCATTGGGCGCCCTCCGCGCCGGTTCCACAGACAGACGTGCTGGTCATCGCTTCCACTGGCGAGCACGTCCTGCGTGGGATGAAAGGCGACGCAGCGCACGGCCCGGTCGTGACCCCGCAGCGTGCCCAGAAAACTCCCGTCGGGGACACCCCACAGGCGGACAGTGGTATCCTCGCTGCCGCTGGCCAAGACGTCCGAGCGGGCATTGAAAGCCAGACAAGAAACCCAATCCTCGTGCGCCTGGAAGGTGCGCAGCGGCTGACCGTGAGGCATCTGCCAGAGCCGGATGGTGCGATCCCGGCCGCCGGTCGCTAAAACGGTCCCGGCACAGCCAAAATCGAGGGCCCAGATCGAGCCTTCGTGCCCTCGCAGGGTGCGGAGCAATCCCTCAGCAGACAGCGCCGGCCTCAGGTGAGACGACACAGCGCCTCCCGGGCAGCTCGATGACCCTGTGCGGCGAGATCGCGCAGGGCGTCGAAGGGGATCTGGCGCGCTCCCTCATCACCCCCGCGAACCACCGCCTCGACCAGGAGGTCCACCGCCTCGACGGAGCCATCCCGCACCAACGCCGCGACCGCCCCTCGCCGCAACCACCCGCCGATCAGCGGCGCGCGGTTATACAGGTGCCGACGAAGCGGCTCCAGGTTCACCGCCGATCCCATCACCTGCACACTCACCGCACCTCGAGCTGCAAGGGCACGAATCGCTGCTCGGCCTCTTGCACCTCAGCAAACGAGGCCGAGCGGGCCCGCCCCTCGCGCAGCCAGTCCCGCAGCGCCTGGACCGTCTCCCGCTGCGAGACGGAGAGAGGGACCTGGCGCGCCAACTCGGCCGAGATGTCCTCGGTGGTGAACTCGCGACCGGCGCCGAAACCGAGATACATCCCGTCAATCACCGCCTGCTCGATCTCGGCGCCGACGTACCCCTCAGCTTCGCGCGCCAGCCGTGCAATATCGTAATCCTGAGGCAGGCGGTTCCGTTTGCGCAGGTGGACGGCGAATATCTCTTCCCGCTCCTCCTCCGTCGGCAGGTCGAGGAAAAAGACTTCGTCGAAGCGGCCCTTGCGCAGCAGTTCCGGCGGCAGACTGGCGATGTCGTTGGCAGTGGCGACGACGAAACACGGCGCCGTCTTTTCCTGCATCCAGGTGAGGATGGTCCCAAAGACGCGGGTGCTGGTTCCGCTGTCCAGACCACCGTGGGCCAGGCCCTTTTCTATCTCGTCAATCCAGACCACAGCCGGGGAGACCGTCTCTGCCAGGCGCAGCGCCTGGCGGGTACGCTCTTCCGACTCTCCGATCAGGCTGCCAAAAAGCGCGCCGGCGTCGAGCCGCAGCAGGGGCAGCCGCCACAACCCGCCGATCATCTTGGCGGTCAGGCTCTTGCCGGTGCCAGGGATGCCGATGAGGGCGATACCCTTGGGGGCCGGCAGTCCGTAATCGCGGGCTTTTTGGGTGAACGCCCGTTCCCGCAGTCTCAGCCAGTTCTTTAACACGCCCAATCCCCCCACGTCGTCGGGGGTCTCGGTGGCGGCGTAGAATTCCAACGCCTCGCTCTCGCGGATGACCTGCTTCTTTTCCTCTGTCACCAGGTCTATGTCACGGTCGTCCAACGCGCCGTCCTCCACAATCGCCTTGGCAAAGACACGTTCGGCCTGGGATGCGGACAACCCCACGGCGGCCTGGACGAGTTTTTCTCGCCCCAACGAGGTCAGCTTTACCCTCACTCCCGGCGTCTCGGACAGCCGGTCCAGCACTGCCTCCAGCTCCTCGGCCTGGGGGGGCGGAAAATCCACCACGACGGCCTGGTTCTTTAGTTCCTCGGGCAGTTTGCGGAATGGAGTGGTAACGATGATCGAGTGCTTGGTGAACTTGAGACGCTGTCCGACGTTGCGCAGCTTGCGCTTGACGCGGGCGTCGTTCCAGAACTCGTGCAAGTCCTTGAGGATGAACAGGGTTCCCTCGGCCGCTTTTTCCACCTGCTCCAGCGCTGTGAGGGGATCCCGCACCGAGGGGAGAGCGCCCTGGCCCTTGGGTCCGGAGGCGAGTACCTGGAAGCCATCCGCGACATCCCAAACCAGGCAGGGACGACCCGTCCGCTCGCAGACGGCCTGGATCGTCTCCAAGGCCCGCTCCTCCTCCGGTGTGACCAGCACGATCAGCGTGAATCGCGCCCGCAAGTAGATATCCAGCTGTTTTTCAAAGCTCATCCGGCCTCCTTTAGAAACAGGGCGGGTAGTGTCAGGCGTCAGGGGCCTAGTATAACGCATTACAGGGAGAAAAGTCAAGGTAACGAAGAACGCCGCAGGTAGGGCGGGGTGCCAAATTGCCCTTCCCCGACTCGGCGACTTGTGTGGGAGAGCAGAATGCAATACAAAGAGATCCTGTGCAAGCGGGCGATGGTCATCAACTATGGCGAGGTGATTTACGACGGCCAGGTCTCTACGCTAAAGCGGGATTATATGCACACCAAGATCATCTCCCTCAAGCTGGGAGAAGCATGGCAAGGGTGTGACAATCCCGGTGTGCGCGTGTTAAAACAAAAAGGCTATGGTGTCAAACTGGAGGTGGACACCAACAGCGTGCCCATCGAGCAGGTGATCAGTCAATTGCTGGCCGAATACGCCATCGTGGATATTAACGTGGATAATCCCCCTATGGAGAAAATCATCGCCCGCATCTATACACACCGCGACGTCGCGACAATAGAGAATCACTGCGACCAGCCCTGAGAGAGACGTTGACATGACACGCTATGGATTTGTAATGCTGACGGCTGCTCGGCAACAATGGGTCTATCGGGCCGAGTTGGGAATGCGGGCGGTCCAAACGGCCCTTTTTATGAGTATCTTTGTGGCCCTGTGGTCCACTGCTTTCGGCCTCAGTGGACAGGCAGAGCTGGAAGGCTTTTCACTGGCCGAGATGGTCTGGTATCTGGCGATGACCGAGACCATCGCCCTGTCCAGTGCCCGCGTCTTTATCGAGATCAGCGAGGACGTCAAGGCGGGCAACCTCGCCTACACCCTGGCCCGCCCCCTGAGCTATACCTGGTACCAAGTCGCCAACTCGCTCGGCAACTCGGCTCCCCGCTTCGTCATCAACCTGCTGACCGCGGCCGCGGTAGTGGGGCTGAGCAGCCGGCAGATCGTGGGTAGTCCAACCAGCTTGCTCGCCTTCCTGGGGCTGGCGACCTCGGCCCTGCTCCTGGATGCCCTCATCGCTGTCCTCATCGGCTTGCTGGCCTTCTGGATCGAGGAGGTGCTGCCAGCCTTTTGGATCTATCAAAAGCTGCTCTTTACCGTCGGGGGGCTTTTCCTGCCCCTGGAGTTGTTCCCAGACTGGCTGCGCCGGATCGCTCAATGGCTGCCTTTCCAATTCATCACCTACGCCCCGGCCCGGGCCTTTGTCGCCTTTGAGCCGGATTTTGTGCTGCGAACGGCGGGAGGGCAGCTCGCCTACATCGCCGTCCTGGGAGGATTGATGGCCTTGGTGTGGAGTCGAGCACAGCGCCGCCTTGTGGTACACGGAGGGTAGAGATGCTGTTGGGGGATGGACAGATGATGGCGCGGGATTACATCCTCCAGCAGGGAGACGTGGTCGAACTCGGCATCTAATTCTGTGGGACAAGCCGCTCGAAAACCAACACCAGCGGGTGATCATACACCACGAAACTCTCGTCCAGCCGGCCCAGATCGAGTGTGATCGGTGCAGCGGGCTGGCACAGCGATGGCAGCGCGAAAACCAACCCGGTAGTCGGGTCATCCACCAGCACCACAGGACCTAGCCGGGGATACCGCCCAAAGCAGGCTACCGGCGCAAACCCTGCCTGCCCTGTGAATAGCCGCTCGTAATACCCGGCCGTGAGGGGATACCGATCCGACCAGCGCGCCAGCGTCCCATATCCCCGTCGGCTGGCGATGACAACGTAATCCGCCTCTCTCAACACCCGCTCCATCGCCAGCCATTTTTCCGGTCCATCCTCGTCGAATATGGCGAGTTCCTCCACACGGTAGCCGTACGCCTCGGCGTTGAGGGGCAGCGGATGATCCCAGGCCTCGACCGCCACGCTGGCGCCCGGAGCGACGTGCTCACGAAACCACTGCGAGGCGACCAGCCAGGGATGGGGAGTACGATAGAGGCTGATGAACGTCACGCCATGCAAAGCCGTAGCAGCCAGGACGGCTCCACAGACCCAGCGTCCCCACTGCCTCTGCCAGGCCTGCTCGACGAGCCATCGGGCCGCATAGAGGGCCAACAGGGGAGTGAAAGGCAGCCAGTAGCGGGGAAATTTGGCGTACAGTGCGCCAACGAACGCCACCCCTGGCACAACCCAGGCCAATAGCACCCATTCGGCGCAGCGCGGCGGCTCCTGCACCGCCCGCACCACGGCATAGATCAGCCCTCCCAGGACCACCAATCCCAACGGGATCCCCATCCCCCATTTCAACTGCTGGGCCGCTGGATAGAGGTACGGCCAGGCGGCGTGAAACTGCCGCGTGTACGGCACGTCCAATATGCCCCGCACGATCGCGGCCTGCTGTGAAACGTTGCGCCAAAACGAGGGCCACGCCAGCAGGGCAAAGGGATTGGTCAGCGCAAAGACTGCGCCCCCCCCCACTCCACCCCACAGCCCCAACCAGACGCGCGTCCGCCGGCTGCCTGGAGCCAGCACACACGCCGCCCCCAGCGGGAGCGCCAACAGGACCGCGCTGAACTTGGACCCCAATGCCAGACCTGCCCACACCCCGGCCAGTCCGGCGTCCAACAGCCGCCCCCGTTCAGCCCACCGGGCGGCGAACAACAAGCTACCGACAGTGAAAAAGGCCAGCGGGACATCGGCGGTGTAAAAGTGGGCCTGTTGAATATGCAGGACCATCACCGCGACAAAGGCGATCGCCAGCAGCCCCACCCGCCGACCATAGACCTGCCAGCCCAGTAGCCCCGTCAGCGCCGCCGTCCCCAGGTCGAACAGAGCGGCCAGACCGCGCCCCACCAGCAGCCCGTCGAGGTTGCCGCTCACCCACCTCGCCAGCGCCAGCAGATAGAGCGGCAGGTGCCCATAGGCCAGGTCCGGAGCGACGTCGGCGGCGAGGGGATTCAACCGATCGGGCCAGCACAAACGCTCCGCCGCCCCGACCAGATACCGCTCGTCTGGGTGCGCGCCGATTCCCCCGTCCCAATCGAGGCCGTAAAAGCGCGCCGCTGCTGCTATCAACAACAGCAGCAGCGGGATCAACCAGCCAACCATTCGACGCCAGGATTGACGCGCCATTACTCGACGAAAATCTCGACCCGTTCCCCGTCCTCCTCGTCCACCACATCCATCAACTTGCCCTCAGCGCCAGACTGGATCACACCGGCGAGTTCTTCCAACTTGATCTCGTCTCGGGTGAAACGGGCCCCCATATTGATACCGACGTTGATCAGACTCCAAGGCATCCTTAGCTCGACCTTTTCCCGCCCTGTCTCCAAATCGGTCACCCGGACGCGGAACTGACGCAGCCCCTCTGGACGAGATGGCTGTTTCATAGATGTCTCTTTTCCAAGCGCCTCCAACAGCCGAGACCCTTCCTCGGCGGTGATCTGCCCTTCCTGGATCATTTTTAGAACCTGAATTCGTTCCTCTGCTGTGGTCATCCACGGCCTCCTTGACTGGCAAAAAGCGACCACCGATTGGCAGCCGCTGCGATTGATGCCCCTGGCGCGATTCGAACGCGCGACCTTGAACTTAGGAGGTTCCTGCTCTATCCATTCTGAGCTACAGGGGCCTGATGGGCGTGATTATAACACGCTCTCAGCCACCCGACAAGCAACCGCTCGGAGCAACCATTCAGGGCGACCGCAGCACCAATGGAAGGTAACAGGAAAAGTACTCGAAAAACTCGTACGCCCCCACGTCATAGCCCGCGCCATGAGGACGATAGATCCCTTGAATGTCAAACGCTGGCGCGCCATCCGGCGTACCGGCATCCACACAGGGGGATTCCTCTTGCAACCGATAGTCGCTGCGCGCCGGCGACCGGAACAAAGGATCGGCTGCCACGTTCCCCACGCCGGGCCAGATGACGGTGCCAGCAGCGGTGCGCGAGTAGACGTTGGAATGAGTGACGGTCACAGTCGAGGACGGCGCCACCGCCAGATCCTCCCCATTCTCCCACAGGATCGTGTTGACCACCGTAGCGGCGCCGCCATCCCGCAGCCAGAGACCGCGCTCCCGCTGGTCGGAGATAGTATTGTTGACGACCCGAACCACCCCACCAGCGGCGACCACGACGCCGTTCGTATTGGTATAGATCAAGTTGTTCACCAGGTAGGCCGAACCGCCCTCCACCAACAGCGCCGCACCATCCAGATGGCGCGCCCTGCTGTGATCGAGGCTCAGGGTGGAGCTGAGGACCGCAACGCCCGGATGGAAGGAGGAGGTGAACGTGGAGGAGACCGCCCATCCAGCGTGCTCAATGGTAGCGTAGGCGATGCGATTGTCGGCCAGCGTGTGCCGGAAGAGAATCGTGCCCCACGTCCCGGTGGTGGCCCGGGTAAAGACCACCGGCCGGCTTCGAGCGCCGACCGCCCACAGCCGCCCCTCCACGATCATCGAGCGGCTCGGAGCGAACTGGAGCGTGGCGCTCGGTTCGACAGTCAGCGTGACGCCGACCGGCACCAGGATGTCGGCGCTGATCCGATAGGGATAGGCGCTGCCCGGCAGGGTGAGGTCGTCGGTCAAAACCCCGCCGCGGAAGAAATCCCAATAGACTGTGATGGCGTGGCTCTCCAACCCCCCTGTCTCTGTAACCACAAACTGGTTATCCCGTGTCCAGAGGGTGTGGGTGTAGCGCCAGGTGGTCCCGGTAGGGTAGACCACCCCTCCTCCCTCCCCGCCTACACTGCTGACGTCAACAGCGCGGGAATAGGTGCGCGTCCCTTCCAGCGTCACCACCTGGTCCGGGGTGGCAAAATTCGCCCCACCGTTGGTCGTGATGGCCAGGCCGACGGGCAATTCGTAGGCTCCCTGGTCGGGCGCCCAGCCCTGAGGCCGGTAAACCCCCTCGATGTCCTCGTCTGGCGCACTGTCCGCGCTGCCGGTGTCCACGCAAGGGGACCCCTCCTGAATCCGGTAGTCGCCGTCCTCTGGAGCGCGGAACAGTGGGTCGGCGTTGATGTTCCCCGCGCCGGGCCAAACACCGGCCTCCATCTGCACATCCGAGTAAGTGACGGTGACGGTGGAGAGCGCGTCCAGGTCCAGCGCCGACCGGTTGCCCCACAAGATCGTGTTGACCACTGTGGCCGTACCGCCGGCCGTCCACTCGCCTCGGTACAAATAGATCCCATGTCGACAGTCAGAAATGGTATTGTTCACGATGTGAGCGTGCGTGCCATCTTTGACGGCGATGCCAGAGCCGCTAAAGGGATCCGAATCCTTCCCCAGACAGGTATAGATCAGATTATTCGTCACTGTAACGGCAGAGGGAATCTGGACTTGAAGCGATGTACCGGCCGAAATCCCCTTGTCCCCACAGTGATACAGTTGGTTGCGCTCGATGATGGCCGCGGCCGAGTTCAAGTCCAGGCAATCGTCGGATACATCGTGGATGATGTTATCCAGCACCAACGCCGGTGTGACCGTGCTGTGCAGAGCAATGCCCTCACAGGCATATTCGCCGCGCCGGATGTCGTGGATATAGTTGCCCTGGATGTGGGCGTAACTGGCGGTCACCTGCACCGCGTCCCCCTGGACGTCCGTGATCTCGTTCCGCAGCAGGTAGAGCGTCGAGCCGACTCCCTCCGAGGAAAAGACCTGCACACCGGATGTGGACTCGGAATACCCGGCCCCGCCATACGTATGGCGGATCAGGCTGTCGGCGATGGTCAGGCGGGCGCCATGGGCCGAGATGCACTGGGTCCACGGATCGTGGATCACCTCGCGGGTGTACTCGACCACCGCGTGCTGGATCAGGTTATCCTCCTGGGTACGGTGGAACAAAATGCCGCCCCAATAGGTATCCGCCCACCGGGTGAAGCGGATGGGCTGCTCCTCCATCCCCTGGGCCAGCAGCCGCCCGCCCTCGTTCACGCGCAGATACCGGTCGGGATAGAATTGCAGGGTCGCGCCCGGCTCGATGGTCAGCGTGACACCCGCCGGCACGATAATGTTCTCGGTGATCAGATAGGGCTGCGCGCTGCCAGGGAGGGTGACGTCCTCCTCCAACACACCGCCGTGGAAAAAGTCCCAATAGACCATGATAGTGCGACTGTGCAGTCCATCGGTGATGACGAACGGATTGTCCCGCGCCGTCAGCGTGCTGGTGTAGCGCCAGGTCGTGGCGGTGGGGTACTGCACCCGGAGCGGAAGCGTCTGCAAGCCGCCCTCACCGTTCACATAGACATCCCGCAAGGGAGAACAGTTCCCTTCCAGCGTGACCTGGGGTTGAGTGACGGTGAAATCGGCGCCGCCGTTGGTGCTGATGGAGAGGGTGGTATTCGGTATCTCACTTTGGAGCGTGGGGATGCGCTCGGCGACGAACCACTTGAAATAGTTGCGGCGATCCGCGCTCACTACAGCGGGCAGCGCGTCAATGAGGGGGTACATTGTGGCTACTGAGAACTGGTCGGCTGCGATGGCGGCAATGTGCTGGTAATACCAGCGCGTATAGTCGGGATAGTTCAGGATGCGCTTTACGATATCGCCGGCGTACCAGTTCGGCTCCCAGATACCATGATGTGGATTCCGAAACGTCGAGTCGTGATCCCAGGAGATGAGAAGGAAGCGGTCGTCGGAGGGGTTATTGTAGAGAAAATAATCGTCGCCCTGTCCAATCCACAACGCCCCTTCGTGATTGTCGAGCACGGCCTGGATGGCGAACCAGCGCAACCACTGCTCCATATCGGCCTCCAACTCCGCCTCCCGGCGAAAAGTCTCGTTGGAGCTGTTGGTAAGCGCTTCCGTCAATGCAATGACGTCAGAATAATCGTCCACATGCTGGTTGTTTTTCTTGAGGTAATAGAGGCGGTAGCTGTCGGGGTTGGGCCCCCGGTACCGCAGGTCGGCTCCATCAACGCCCCGGTACAGATTGCCCCAGTCGCTCTCCGGAAAGTGGACCTGCAGGAAATCGTTATCCACCTGCTCGATGTCCAAATAGTCCCCCTCCCGGTTCTTGTTGACGTAAAACGTCACGAACCGGGTATCGGGCGCTGGCAAGCCTGCCCGCTGAAATAGATCGTGGGACAGGGCTTGTCGCCCCAACTCGTGGCTCACCAGGTTCATCCGCTCCCGATCTTGGAACTCGTGCTCGTCACGGAACTTGATCCGGTATGGACGGGGCCAGACGTTGCGGGAGCTTTCCCCCCGGTAGCGCACGCCGACGTTGTAGAATACCTCGTCGGAGTAGACGAACGTCCCATCCAGCAAGACGTTGGAGAACAGGTCACGATTCGTCAGCTCGGTCCAGTTCTCGTGCGTCAAGATCAGGCGGTAAATGGGCAAATCGTTGACTGGTGGATCGTTCTCCACCAGGTAGAGGTAGCTGATGGTCAAGGGCCGGCCTGTCTCGTCAGACACACTGGCAGGCGCGCCATCCGGCACAATCCGCTCCGCTCCCTCGGCGTCAACGGCGGTGATGTAGAACTCGACGTACAGGCCGACGCTGTGAGGAGGGATGACGGCCGTGTGTATCCAATCTCCCGGTACGCTGTCCGCTCCGATCCCATCATCCACCATCGGCACGGACGTGTAGCCGGACGCTCCTTCCGGGCGATAGTGCAGCGTGGTCGTCACGATGTCGCCATTGTCGCTCACCAGCGCTGTCACGGTCACCGGTTGAGTGGAGGGGGGAAAGGACGGCCGATGCACCACATTGTAGATGCACGGCGGGATGTTATCCAGCGAATAGACGCTGTTCTGCGCCCCTGGCGTGCCCAGACTGCTTTCGGCAGGGATGCTATGGCTCCAAGAACAGGGCTGGCTGTTGTCGAACATCGGATTGATCAACTCGAGGGAGGGGCCTTTCCCATCGGGCAGTTCGGGCCAGGGATAATGATCGTCGTAGGTCACCTCATCCATCAACACACCCGCGGCGTCTTCGATAGCCAGCCGCTCGCCACTGTTGGAGAGCCGGCCGGCCAGAAACGGCCCCATCACGCCGCTGATCCCATAGCGTGCTTCAATCGTGGCCGGGTCGTAGCCGACGACCAGGTAGCCACCGGGAGAGATGATCGTCGAGGGCGGAAAGAGGTACGTAATCCCATCGCTAAACCGCCACCCGGAGAGATCCACCGGTGTAGAGCCTGCGTTGTAGAGTTCGATGTATTCCTCGCCATAGTCGCCAGAGAGCGGGTGGTACTGAATCTCGTTGATGACGATGAAAGGCTCGATTTGGGCGCTAGCAGAGCCGCTCAACAGAATCATCGATAGGATCAGGCCCACCCACACGCTGAATAGAGTTATCCAGACCATCGGGGTCGAATCTCGATTCATTCGCTCTACTCCTGCTAGAGAAATGACAAAACCACCAATACACCCCAATTTGTTGAAAAGATACACCACCAGTATACTCGAACACTGTGCAGATGTACATTAAACTCGCGTTACAATTTCGTTGCAGCCGGGGGGGAATGAGGTTCGACTTTGCCGAAAACTGTGATAAAATGGTAGCTGCTCAGGCGCGACGCATTTCGATCCAATGAAACCGCCCGTTCCGGCATGAAAATTGCGTGAACAAGTGCGTCGCACCTGGTAGACAGTTGCGACAAGATAACGTCGCTAGACCGAGGAGATACGCGTATGCGCGCACGCACCTGGGCCATTGTCATCACGGTCAACGTCATCCTATCGGCAGCGGTCATGCTGGGGGTTCTGCTAATCTGGGACCGGATTGGATCCTCCGATCCCTCCACACCAACCCCCGCGCTGGTCTCCACACCCGCTGAGGTGGATACCGGTTCGTCCGCTCCCCTCCTCGCAACCCCGCCCTCGTCCACACCGGGCAGCCTGACGCATATTGTCCAGGCGGGCGACACGTTAAGCGGTATTGCCCAAGCCTACGGCGTGCCCCTCGACCGATTGATGACCGCTAATGGCATCACCAACCCCGACCTACTCCAGGTTGGTCAGGCCCTCGTCATTCCCCTCGACCCCCTCATCACGCCCAGCCCCGAACCCATCGCTACCGAGGCCGATTCTGTAGACACACCACTGCCCACCTCTCCCGCCACCCTCACCCCCTCCGGGCCTCCCCTGATCGAGATCGGTCAAGTGCTCGGAGGCGGCGATTTGGCCGCCGAGGTGATCGTCATCCGCAACATGGGAGGAATGGTCCATCTCAAGGACTGGACGCTGTCCAACGCCGCAGGGGATACTTTTATCTTTCCCGACCTGGTACTCTTCCCCAGCACCCAACTGCGCGTCCACTCTCCAGTTGGGCGCTCAACGCCGACTGATCTATATTGGGGACGCGATTCACCGGCGTGGAGCGGAGGAGTTCTCATCACACTGCGCGACAGCGCCGGCAACGTGGTGGATACGTACATCGCGCCGTGAGAGGGTCAGGACCGGACCCGCTCGATCCGCGCACCCAACGATTGCAGACGCTCCTCGATCCGCCCATACCCCCGGGCGATCTGGCCAATGTTCCGGATGACGCTGCGGCCCTCGGCGCACAGGGCGGCGATCAGCAGCGCCATCCCGGCCCGGATATCGGGACTTTCCACCTCGTCGCCGTGCAACAGTGACGGCCCCTGAACCACACACCGATGGGGATCGCAGAGAATGATGCGCGCCCCCATCCAAATCAACTTGTCCACAAAATAGAGCCGGCTCTCGAACATTTTTTCGTGGATGAGGATCGTGCCCTGCGATTGGGATGCCAGGACGATGGCAATGCTCATCAGGTCAGCGGGAAAACCCGGCCAGGGCGCATCGTATATCGAGGGAATAGCACCCCCGATATCTGGAGTGATGACGAGCGACTGCTGAGCCGGCACAAACACGTCCTGTCCACGTATCTCGAACCACACACCCAGCCGCTCAAATACCAGTTCCACCATACGCAAATGTTCCGGCCCGGCGTTTTGGATGAGCAGTTCTCCCCCCGTCACCGCCGCCAGGGCGATATAGCTCCCCACCTCCATGTAATCCGCGCCGATGGTGTATTCTCCCCCTCCCAAACGCTCCACCCCCTGGATGGTCAGGGTGTTGGACCCAATCCCTTCGATCTGCGCGCCCAAACAACACAACAGACGACACAAATCCTGCACGTGAGGTTCACAAGCGGCGTTGCGAAGAATCGTCGTCCCCCGGGCCAACACAGCAGCCATCACCGCGTTCTCGGTGGCCGTGACGCTGGCCTCGTCCAGCAGAATATCCGTTCCCCGCAGCCCTTTGCTGTACAGGCGAAAGGCCCCGTCGGCCTCCATCTCGGCTCCCAACGCGCTCAACGCCAGAACGTGCGTGTCCACCCGCCGCCGACCGATAACGTCACCTCCGGGCCGGGGTAGGTTGACCACTCCGGTCCGGGCCAGCAGCGGACCAGCCAGGGTGATAGAGCCGCGAATGCGGCCAAACAGATCGGGGTTCAAATCTGACGTGTGGATGTTCTGAGCGTGCACGCGCCAGGTATGCACATCCAGCTTCTCGATCGAGACCCCAACGCCGACGAGCAGTTCACCCATCGTCGCGACGTCTCCAATATCGGGCACATTGCGCAGCGTGACCGGCTCATCGGTGAGCAGACAGGCAGCCAATAGGGGCAGAGCCGCATTCTTGTTCCCGCTCGCAACCACCGTACCAGAAATGGGCTGTTTTCCCTCGATGACAAAGGTTTCCATTATTCACTACTCCGTATCTCGTCTATCCAGGAGGCGGTCCACACGTTCAAGAGCCCCTCCTGGGCGCTCAACAGCTCGAAAATCGCGGCCCACTGGGGCTGCAGAGCGGTCCATCGCAGCCTGCAGCCGCTCCACCTCCCGGCCAACCAGGCGCGTGCCGAACCGGCGGTCGAGAAGCACGCACCACATAGCAAATCGCAAATGAACCTACAGATCCATCTCAAACCCACTGCACGACTACCGGATCCCCCGGACTCAACTCCAACTGCCGGGCCGCGTTCCCTTCTCGCACCGCAATCTCCAGATGTCCTGTGCTCCCCACCACCGCCAGTACTCGATCTCGCTCGGCCTCGGCATAGGCGCGACAGACTCCGTCTATAGATTGCCTTCCCACTACAACCCTCGTCGCGGCAGCTCGAAAACGGGTGCGCGGCCCAAGCTTTTGCCAGGCTGGCGTGAGCACGAGGTCGTCGCCAGTCCCCGACCACTCTAACCGTCCAATGCTGGAAACGACGTTGCCAAACCGGTCAACGTGCAGCACCTCGCCGACGATGCCCCCTGTGCCGATCTCCAGGCGGGGCAGGGGCAATCCCACCGGGTCCGTCACCGGCGGGCCGAGATCGGCGACGGAAATGCCGGCCGCCACATGGGCGGCAGCGGGGGCAAAAACATCCCGCCCATGAAAGGTGGAACTAACCCGTGCCATTCGATAGTGGGGAGCGGTCAGTTCTACCAGCGCCTCGACCGGTTCGCAGGCCATCACGTAACTGAATACCCCATTATCAGGTCCGACAAAGCTGCCCCTTGGTGTCTGCACAGCGATAGGTCGCCGTGCACTCCCAACGCCGGGATCAACCACGACCAGGTGAACGGCATGAGAAGGGAAGAAAGGATAAGCCGTGTACAGCACATAGGCCGCTTGGCGAACATCCTGGGGAGCGATGTGATGCGAAATGTCCACTACCTGGGCTACGGGGAGAATGGTGAGGATCACCCCCTTCATCGTTCCTACGTAGCCATCCGATGTCCCGAAATCGGTCGTAAGAGTAAGCAATGGTATGTGCGGCATTCAAAAACACCCTCGTGGCAAGAGCAACCCTCGCATTCTACCCCACCCCGTTCCATTGTGCAAGTCCATTTCCTTGACAAGCGTGCCAATCAGCGGTATAATATTTTCGGAACTTTGGGAAATTTTCTCCAGGATCGTCCAATGACTCTTTCCGCCAGACAACAGGATTTCTTGAACCGGCTGCTCGACCTGTACCGCGAGGCCCAAGCCCCGGTCCATTACGCGGATGTGGCCCGCGCCCTGGACGTGAAACCGGTCACAGCGTACGAGATGCTACGCCTCTTGGAGGATAAGGGGTTGGTCCACTCCGAGATGACGCGCCCCCAGGGCCATAAAGGGCGATCCGTCATCGTCTTTGCACCGACAGAAAAATCCACCGCCATCCTATCCCAACTGACGGGCAACAGTCCAAGTGACGGGGAGTGGGAACAAGCCAAGACAGGCATCCTCCAAGCACTGGAAAGCGCCAAGGGCACAGACTATCACCGGCTGCTGGACGAAATTCTACTTCGCATTCCTGAAACTCGGTCATCCCTGCTCTTTGCTGCCGATATGGTCACCGCCATCATCCTGGCCCTTTACGACCTGCGCGACAGCGCAGCAGCCAGCGGCATATTTTCCACGCTGCGGCGGTTCGGCCCTCCGGGGTGGGCGATCCTATACTCGCTGGCCGGGTTCAGCCTGGCCCTGTCACTGGTCGAAAAAGCCAACCGGCGTGCTGCCTCTCTCCTCCTCGCCCACGCTCAACAGTTTCGCCACCATCTGGACGCCTTGACCCAGGGGGAGAAAGCACGCCTGTCAGATTTTGTCTATGACGTGCTGCGAACGTTGGGGTTGTGAACAGCAGTGGAGCGGTTTTCGATGAAAACATCAGGAGGTGAAAAATGCTCAATTTTATTGAAAAAGGCATGTTGCTCGGTCTCGGTGTGCTCACCTTGACCCGCGACAAGATTGCCCAAGCTGTAAACAGCCTGGTCGAAGAGGGAGAGGTCAAAGAAGAGGAAGCGGCCAGCATCATAGACAGGCTGGTGGCCCGAGGCGAAGAGGAGCAGCAGGAACTGCGCCGTATGGTCCGCGAGGAATTGGACAAAGCCCGCGCCAGCGTTCCACTGGCTACCCGCAAAGATATCGAAGCGCTGAGTGAAAGGATAGACGCCCTGTCCACTCGCCTCGACGAAATGACCAAAGAATAGCTGACCAGTTCCAAAGACGCGTGCGCCGGCCACAACTAGCCGGCGCGCGCGAACAGTGAGGCTGAACGCTGCCCGGGGACCCAAACGGCCCCAAAACGGATGCCTTTAGCCCGGTTTCGTGCGCGCCAGCGCTCCCGCCGACTTGCCAGGATAAAGACCTCCATCACAGTACCGCCCAAACCCCACTTGTGGTACAATAGCCACCTATGGCACGCTCTACCATCCGCAGCGTTCGACATTTGCAGCGCTACCGCGAGATCGCCGGGGTCTTTATTCACCATGGCTTTGGCGAACTGGTGGATACCCTGGGACTGTTACCCTATCTCTCCCTCCCGCAAAAGATCCTGCGAGGGAGCACCCCCAGCCCTTCCCCCCTGGGTATGCCCCATCGCCTGCGCCTGGTCATGGAGGAACTCGGCCCCACCTTTATCAAGTTGGGGCAAGTATTGAGCACCCGCCCTGACCTGCTCCCCATTGATTATATCGCGGAACTGTCCAAGCTGCAGGATACCGTGCCGCCAGTGGATTGGGGAACGATTCGCGCCCAGATCGACGCCGAGTTACATGCCCCGCTGGAAAACGTCTTTGCCGATTTCGCGCCCGTCCCCATCGCCGCCGCATCCCTATCGCAAGTACACCCCGCCACTCTGCCCGACGGCACCCAAGTCGTCGTCAAAGTACAGCGCCCCAACATCCAAGCCACCGTCGAGACAGACCTCGAGATTCTGTTCGACCTGGCCCGGCTGATCCAGGAGCGCACCCCGCTGGGAGAGATTTACGACCTGCCAGGCATCGTCGAAGAGTTCAGCATCACCTTGCGATCTGAATTGGACTTTTACCGGGAAGGACACAACGCCGACCGCTTCCGTGAAAACTTTCGTGACGAGCATTGCCTTCACATCCCCAAGGTGTACTGGGACTTTACCACACGCCGCCTGCTGGTGCTGGAATTCATCAGCGGCATAAAAATCGACAACATCAAGCTGATGGACGCCAAGGGGTATGATCGCCATCAAATCGCGCTCAACGCCGCCCGCATGCTCGTCAAAGAAATCCTGGAAGATGGCTTCTTCCACGCCGATCCTCACCCGGGTAATTTTGTCATCATGCCGAATCAAGTCATCGGCGCTATGGACTTTGGAATGGTTGGACATCTGAGCCACCACCTGCGCCGGGACCTGATTCGCCTGTACATCGTTGCCGTGCGGATGGACGAGGAAGGAATCGTGGATCAGCTGATCAACATGGGAGTCGCCAGCAGCGCCCTGAATCGCTCGGGAATGCAGCGGGATATATCGCGCCTCCTCCGCAAGTATCACGGCATGCCCCTGGGAGAGATTCGCGCCCACGACGTCATAAACGACATCATGCCTATCGCCTTCCGTCACAACCTGCGCCTGCCCTCCGATCTGTGGCTACTCGGCAAGACCTTGGCGATGATGGAGGGAGTGGGACTCCAACTGGACCCCGATTTCGACATTTTTGCCGTCTCCGAACCCTACGTCCGCCGTTTCATGTGGCAAATGGCCTCGCCGCGTTCCTGGGGTATGCCGCTGGTGAAAAGCGTCACCGATTGGGCCGAGTTCGCCCAGTTGATTCCCCGCGTCGGGTCCCAAGTCTTGACCCGCGTGGAACAGGGCGAGTTCGAGATCACCCTCACTCACAAAGATCTGGATCAAGCCCTGGTTCGACTCGACCGCTCGGCCAACCGGCTCTCCCTCAGCATGCTGCTGGCCGCCCTCATCGTCGGCCTCGCCCTCCTCATCCCGATTTTTAACCTCGGCGACCGCCTGAGCCTGAGCACCATCCTGGTCATCGGCGGGTTTGTTGGCGCCAGCCTGATCGGTCTGTGGATCATCTTTTCCATCTGGCGCTCGGAACGAAACCGGTAGACCGTTCACCCTCGGTTGTCATTTCATACTTCTGTGCTATCATGCGGCGCGCTGGAGCAACTTGAACCCAAAGGGGAAAATGGTCGAAGAACAAGTCCCTCGTTCCTCCGAAGAACCTCGCCACTGCCCGGCCTGCGGATCGCGCGTCGCAGCCATGGCGACGACCTGCCTGATGTGCGGGGCGGATCTCACCGAGGAAGAGAGTACAGCGGAGGAAAAAGAGGAGCCACAAGCCCGACGTGAACTGCCCGGCTGGGCCAGGGCGCTGATTGTCGTCGCCCTGGCCCTGCTTATCCTCTCCGCCGTCAGCTTTGGGCTGTATACCCTGATGACTGCTGAACCCAAACCCAAAGATGTGCCCCCCACCAGTACATCCACCTGTCTCTTATACACATCTGACGCTGCCGACGAAGAGGATAGTGTAGATCTCGGTGGTCG
>OMKS01000546.1_pt1 | contig 35252 bp, 28 predicted proteins | sample 1674721 | NCBI WGS metagenome assembly OMKS01 (sample SAMN06264996, study PRJEB25208) | sediment metagenome | isolation source: hot spring sediment | place: USA: California | collected 2014-09-02 | reverse complement strand
ATCGCCGCCTCGGTCTTCGCCATTATGATGGGCATCTCCAACCTGGGATCGGCGGTCGCCGACGGCCTCGCCACCGCTCTCAGCGACGACCTGGGCTTCACGGCGGTCTTCTGGCTGCTGGCGATGATCAACCTGATCACCCTGCCGGTGCTGTGGCGGTTGTTCAAGAAAGCGCCGGAGATTGCAAACCGGATAAAATGAAATCGAAAGGAGAAAAGGAAAATGGCATCATCAAAACGCAAGGCGCGAAATCGCCAGGCACGCAAAAAGACAGCAACAGAAAAGATGGAAAAAAGGCTCAGCGATACATTAGACGGTAAGGAAGTCGTCATCGTTGAATCTGCCGACGGAGTGAAAATGTCCGAGGTGCTGGAGGCATTCATTGCACCCTATATGGAGTTTGCCGAGACGGAAGAGAGCTTCGAGAAGCTGGTCACGATAGCGGTGATCGCCTGGAACACCTCACTGTTGCCGCTAATTGCGCAAACAAAGTCCATCAATGATCTGCTCACCTCGCTGCCGCCAGAGACACGAGCAGACGCCAAGTCGATTGTCAGAGATTTGATACGGCGGAAGCGAAAGCACTTCGGCAAAATTCGGAGAGCGATTATAGATTTCGAAATAGCAGATACGCGGGATGGATTTCACCTGATGGTCGCCTCGACGCCTGAAAACTTATGAGCGCCCAGCACCGCAGCAATGGACTCCGGCGCGCCCGTGTGAACGAAGAGTGACACACACCTATGATATAATGTAGTCACATTCGCGCGAAAGAAGAGTGACCATATGTTGATCCTGAATCAGAAGCACTTAACAAACCCACAATGAAAAAATGTCTTACCCTGTTGGTTATCCTGCTCATCGCCCTGACCGGCTGCTCCGGCGTTGACCTGCCGATGGACATCCCTCTGCTGGCGACAAAAACGCCCACGTCGACGATCATGCCGTCCCCCACGCTCACCCCCACACCGACCGCCACGCCCACTCCAACACCGACGCCCACACCGACACCGATGCCCGGCGAAGTTCTGGCACAGGCCGAACACGCCTACCGTATCGGCGACTGGGACACGGCGGAGACATTGTACGGCCAACTGCTACCGCTCTCGTCGATCACGCAGGAAGAAGCGCAACGCGCGATGCTCGGTGTGGGACAGACACGCCTGGCGCGCGGCGCCTACGCCGAAGCGATCGAACTGCTGGAAACCCTCGTCGGCGACGCGCCGCAGCTCGCCGAAGCCCATCTCTATCTGGCCGACGCGCTGAAGGCCTACGGCGATCCGCTTACCGCCGCCGAGCACTACGACAGCGTGGCACAGGCCTACCCACTGCTCACCCATCCCGCCCGCGAGTGGCAAGGCGATGCGTTCTACGCTGCCGGGAAATTCGAAGAGGCGCGCGACGCTTACAACCTGGCGCTCGCCGCCGCCGACACCAACAGCAAGAAAGCCTTCCTGGGCGAAAAACTCGGCCTCACCTACGCAGCACTCAACGATTACGCCGCCGCCCTGAACGCCTACGACAGCATCCTCGACGTCGCGCAAATCCCCAGCTACCGGGCGCGCATTATGTCCCAAGCTGCCGATACCGCGCTCATCTTCGGCGACGACGCCGAAGCTTACCAGCGTATGCAAGTTCTCGTCACTACCTACCCCGCTCAAGACCCTGCCTACCAAGCGCTCATCAAACTGGTGAACGCCGGACAGCCGGTCGACGAGACGCTGCGCGGCCTGGTGGATTATTACGCCGAGGCCTACGACCCGGCGATCCAGGCCTTCACCCGCGTCATCAACGCCAGCGCCGACCACGGTGGCGAGCCACACTACTACATCGGGCTGTCTTACCTGGGAGCGGGAAATCACCCGCAGGCATTGGCGGCATTCGAGGCGTTGCTACGCGACCACGTCGGCGACGAGTATTGGGGCAGTGCGTGGATCGGCAAAGCGCAAGCGCTCGCCGCACTGGGCCGCACTGAAGAGGCAATTATGGCATACCTGACCTTGCCGGATGAATTGCCCGATCACCCACGCGCGGCGGAGGCGTTTCGTAGCGCCGCCAATCTGCTCGAACGCGCCGTGCGCTTCACCGAGGCCGCCGATCTTTACCTGGAGATGGCGGAAGCCTATCCCAACGACGAGAACGCACCCGACGCGCGCTTCCACGCCGGGTTGTTGTACTACCGCGATGGCGATCTCCCCACAGCACAAGCCAACTGGAATGATCTAATCGTCTGGTATCCGTACAGCGAACAAGCACAGGGGGCGCGTTTCTGGCTCGGCAAGACATACCTGCAAGCGGGCAACGTCGTCAGCGCCACAGAGGCACTCAGCGAGGCAGTGGCTGCCGGGCCGTGGGATTTCTACGGCTTGCGGGCCGCAGATCTGCTGAAGGGGCGCGAACCGTTCGCCATCACGGACACGCCAATTGCGGGCTGTGACACACCTGAGGACCAGGCCGCCGCCGAAGCGTGGCTAGCTGGATGGTTGGGGCTGGAATCGAGCGCGGGCATGGCGACGCTGCCGCCGGAGCTGCTGGACAACGTCTATCTGCGACGGGGAACGTTGCTCCTGCGCCTCGGCCACTTCGACGAGGGCCGCGCCGACCTGGAAGCCTTGCGTCAGGCCACGTCCGAAGATGCGCTCACGCAGTACCTGCTGGCGCTCTATTTCCGTGACATCGGCCTGTACCGCTCGTCAATCATCGCTGCGTCCACGGTGTGGCGGCTCTCCGAAGCTGCGTCGATCCAGGACGTGCCGCGCTTCCTCGGCTGCCTGATCTACCCCACCTACTACCGTGATCTGGTGGAACCGGAAGCCGCCGCGCGCAACCTCAGCCCGCTCTTCGTCTACGCGCTGCTGCGGCAGGAAAGCCTCTTCGAGGGCTACGCTACGTCCTACGCCGCCGCGCACGGCCTGATGCAGGTGATCCCGCCGACGGGGCAGGAGATCTACAACGCACTTGGCTGGCCCCCTGGCTACGAGACGCTCGATCTCTACCGGCCCATGGTCAGCGTGCGCTACGGCGTGTGGTATTTAGCCCGCCAACGGGACTACATCGACGGCAATCTCTTCGCGGGGATGGCGGCTTACAACGGCGGGCCGGGCAACTCGCTGCGCTGGTGGAACGCCGCCAACGCGGATCAAGACCTCTTCGTGGAACTCATCGGCTTTGCCGAGACACGCACCTACGTTGAACGCATTCGCGAGCACTACGCGCGCTATGCGTGGCTGTATCGCGGAGAGATGCCGTAAGGCAAGTTGACCACTCGCCCCACATCCTACATCCAGTCTGGCCGGCCAGCCTCAGCTTCATCAGCCTCGGCGCGCCCGTACGTTTGCGCCATCTGCCGCAACTTGACGCTGTACTCAGGCAGCAGGTCGCCCTCCTGGAAACGCCAGGCCCAGTTGCCGCCAAACTTGCCGGGGGAGTTCATCCGCGCCTCATTCCCCAAACCGAGGACGTCCTGCAGAGGGATGATCGCCATATCGGAGACCGAGCGATACGCCATACGGATCAGGGCCCAATGGAGTGGCTCTGCCAGCGGGCCAAGATAGCGGTGCAACCGTTCCGACTCTTCTGCCTCGCGGCTCGAATACCACCCCACCGTGGTTTCATTGTCGTGCGTGCCGGTGTAGATCACCGAGTTGCACCGCAGGTTGTGCGGCAGATAGGGATTTTCAGCGGTGCTGGTAAAGGCGAACTGCAAAATGTTCATACCAGGAAACTCAAATTGGTCGCGCAGTTCTTCGACATCCGGCGTGATGCGTCCCAAGTCCTCGGCGATGATAGGCAACTCGCCCAATGCGTCGCGCAAAGCCTGGAACAGCGCAGCGCCTGGCCCTTCAACCCACTCTCCGTTGATGGCGGTCGGTTCGCCGGCGGGAACGGCCCAGTATGCGGCAAACCCCCGGAAATGATCGAGCCGCAGGATATCGACAGTGCGGAAGGTCTGGCGAATGCGCGCGATCCACCAGGTATAATCCTGATCTTGCAGCATATTCCAACGGTAAAGCGGATTGCCCCACAGTTGCCCCGTCGCGCTAAAATAGTCCGGCGGAACACCCGCGACCACGGTCGGCAGCAAATCCTCGTCCAGGAAGAACAACTCAGGGTTCGCCCACACGTCGGCGCTATCGTAGGCCACGAAAATCGGGATGTCCCCGACAATGCTGATGCCCTTGTCGTTGGCGTATTTCTTCAGGCCCTCCCACTGGCGGAAGAACTGGTACTGGAAATAGCGCTGCGCGAAAATCGCCTCGTCCAGGCGCTCACGCCATTCCGCCAGCGCCTCCGGCTCACGGAAGGCCAACTCCGGTTCCCAGGTGTTCCACACCGCGCCGCCGTGCGCATCTTTCAGTGCGATGAAGAGCGCGTAGTCCTCCAACCATTCGGCGTTGTCGGCGCAGAATTTGTCGAACGCTTCACGCCGTTCACCCTGCCCTTGCTGCCGGAACGTCCGCGCCGCACGCTGCAAAATCGCCGTTTTGAAGGAAATCACCGGCCCAAAATCGACCTGATGTGTGGGGAAACGGCGGGCCTGTTCCAGGTCCGTAGGGTTAATGTCGCCCTCAGACACCAGCCATGCCAGATCGATGAGCAGTGGATTGCCCGCGAAGGCCGAGAAACACGCATACGGGGAGTCCCCGTATCCTGTAGGACCGAGGGGCAGAATCTGCCACAATGCCTGCCCGCTTTCGACTAGAAAATCGACGAACCGGTAGGCCTGTGTTCCTAACTCGCCGATACCATACCCACCGGGCAGCGAGGTAGGGTGAAGCAAAATACCTGCAGCACGTGGAAAGCGCATGTCCTCACCTCTAGTTGTGATCTGGCGTCCAGTATACTTGAAAGCAAAAGAAGAGCAAGAGCAAAAAGATGCAGGAGGCAGGATGTGGGAGGCGTAGCTAGTTTGGGGTGAGGCGAATCACAGTATCGATATCCTCATGGAACCAGTAGCCCTGCGGGGCTTCGGCGTTGTGGAAGCCTTTACCGGGCAGGACGTGACACCCTTGCCCCTGTCTACCGTCTACTGCCTACCGTCTACCAGCCGCGCCCCCGCCTGCTCCCAGACGTACACGTATAGTGGCATCTCTTGCCAGTAGCCCATCGCATCCCACGCGAGCGTTCCCAACACGCCATCGCGACGCACACCGGGCAATGCTGCCGCTACACCCGCTCGCGAAGGTCGTTCGCCGGACTCGGCCGCCGTCGCAATGGCCTCGGCGAGTGCGTAAACGGCTTCGTAGGTGGGCAGTGCGTAGATGCCGGGATCAGGCACATGCGGTCCGACAGCGCGATAGGCCGCGTCCCACGCTTGCAGGTCAGGGAGATCGCGCGGCAAGGGATAAGGTGTAACGAACAACGTCCCCTCGCACCACACTTCCCCGCCCTCTGTCCCCCCCAGCGGGGGGGAGGTAAAGAGAAATGTTCCCCCGATAAAGGAAGCGTTCAAGGGAAATACCCCTCCGACTATAGGCGTATCGAGCGGTGGCCTGCCCCCCGCCGGGGGGGACGTAAAGGGGACAAACTCCGCACGGTAGCCAGTCTCCGACTGAGCCACAACGATCATCGCATCAGCGACCTGCTCCGGCGACGGTACCATATGCCACACAGACGCACGCGAAGTTTCGCGCGCAGTCGGTGCACCAACTGGCGTGAGCCATGCACCTACGGCAAGCAGCGGCATGCCTGCCTCAGCGTAGACGGCGCTGGCGGCCTCCGTGCTGGCCTGCCGGTAATGCCCGATCACCGCCACGACGTCGGAGTCGATGACAATGTTGCGCGCTGCCGTGTGCGCTAACTCAGCGTCAGCACGGTCGTCGTAGGCGACGAGTTCCAGCATCCACCCACCAGCGCCGCCCGCTGCGTTGATCTCGCGCACCGCCAACCGCGCCGCATAGATCGCGTCGTAGCCGACGTAGCGATAGCGTCCTTCGAATGGCGCGACCAGCCCAATCTTGATCACACGCGGTAAAGAGGGAGGAAGGCAAGCGGTCAACGTAAAAAGGCCAGCGAGTGCCATCAATAGCAATGCACACCAAACGCGACACGTACGACGAAGCTGCGCGCCACTTTGCCAGAACATACGCATTATGAGCCTATATCTTCGGGGAACAACACATCGCCAAGATGCCCGACTAAGAATTGCCGGATGAAAGACTACCCAACGATTTTACCGGCCAAGCATCGTCAACGCCTGGCGGATTTTTTCATCCAAGGATAATTTGCCATCGCGGGGTAACTGCTGCAGCGCGCGCTGCGCTTCGACGATACTGAAGCCCAGTGCCGTCAACGCCGCGATCACGTCGGCATCGTCCTCGGCAACGTCCAGTGCGGCGACGCCTTGCCGTTTAATCTTATCTTTGAGGTGCAACACGATAGCTTCGGCTGTCTTTTTACCCACGCCAGGCGCGCGGGAAAGCGCCTCGGGCTGCTTATTGAGCACGGCGCGGCGCAGCGTGTCCGGGGAGAGCGTGCCGAGTACATTCAACGCTGCTTTCGGCCCCACACCGGAGACACCTAACAGCATCTCAAACAAGTCCTTCTGATCTTGATCCGGGAAACCGTACAATGATAACTCGTTCTCGCGGACGTGCAGATAGGTATACAGCGTCGCCCGTTTGCCCGGCTGAAGTGACATAGTAATCGGGACATGCACGGCAAACCCCACGCCGCCCACGTCGAGCACTACGACGCCGTCATCCGCACTAAGCACAATGCCTTCCAACCGTGCAATCATCACGCCTCCCCAGAAACGATCGTCAGCTTTCAGCTATCAGCCCATCCAGCTTAAACCGGTGCAGACAACAAATCGCCACAGCAGCGGCGTCGGCAGCATCGTCAGGCCGGGGAATATCCGGCAGTGAGAGCAGCAACCGCACCATCTCTTGGACCTGGCGCTTGTCGGCGTTGCCGTAACCGGTGACCGCTTGCTTGATCTGCATCGGCGTGTACTCGGTTATCGGCAAACCGGCATCAGCCAAAGCCAGTAGCACCACGCCCCGCGCCTCACCCACGGACATCGCCGTGCGCGTGTTGCGGCTGAAGAAAAGCTCTTCGACAGCAGCGGTGTCCGGCGTGTGCTCCGCAACCACCGACCGTAAGCCCGCGTAGATGCGTTGCAATCGTGCCGGAAGGGGCGTCTTCGCCGGCGTATCGATGACACCGATCGCCACCAGCGATAAGCGCCCTTCCGTTTCCTCAACGACCGCGTAGCCTGTGATCGCCGTACCGGGATCAATCCCTAAGACGCGCATCCGAACGAGGCGAGCTAAACCATCGCCATCTCGAAGGCCGATATCACTTCATCCGACATCTCCAGGTTGGAGAACACCTGGGTCACGTCATCCAATTCTTCCAGGTTCGAGATCAACTTGAGCACCTGTACTGCATTCTTCTCATCAAGTGCCACCTCGTTCTGTGGGACAAGCACCAGGTTGGCCTCATTCACCGTGACCTTCATTTCTTTGAGGTAAGAGCTTACCGCGTGTAGATCGGTGGGGTCGGTATAGACGATATGATCATCCTCATCCTCCCCCTGGACAACGTCCTCCGCGCCGGCCTCGACTGCCGCTTCAAACAACGTGTCGAAATCGACATCTGCGGCGACATGAATCGCACCCTTGCGGTCGAACTGCCAGGCGACTGCACCGGGGCTGGCGATAGACCCACCCGCCCGGCTCAACGCGTGGCGCACGGCAGCGACGGCACGATTGCGGTTGTCGGTGACAACGTCAATCATCATGGCGACCCCGTTGGGACCGTAGCCCTCATACGTGATCTCCGTAATCTCTACGGCATCCTTATCCTCGCCGGTGCCACGCCGGATCGCGCGATCGATGTTGTCACGCGGCATGCCCAAGCTGCGCGCTTTGTCCAACACCATACGCAGGCGAATGTTGGTATCGGTATCGCCACCGCCACCCTCACGCACCGCGATGACGATCTCACGTGCAACTTTGGTGAACACAGCACCACGCTTAGAGTCGTTTGCCTCTTTCTTCCGCCGAATGGTTTGCCAATGGCTATGACCTGACATACAGCCTCCTATCCTGATTGTAATGTAGTTACAAAACGTCTACTTTGATTGATATCCGTACTAAGAACCTATCTGAAAATTCACCGTTGACGCACCAGAAACGCGCGTAAGCACAATTTTCGGATAGAGTCTACGCGCACAAACCCATTACCGAAAAACTGACCGGGCGACTGCCTCACTCGCCCGGTCTATGGGAGCTAAGCACGGCTCCCAGTAAATCCTTTCTGCCACGCACGAACGCATCGCCGTTCATTGGACGCTTACCGGCCATCTGCACCTGCAATAAAACGAGAGCGCCATCTCCCGTTACAACAGCGGGGAGTTTTTGGTGCAAGAAAACCGTACCGGGGCTGGCATCCCTCCCATCGGAGGCAATGGCCTCACCCCGCAAGACCTTCAAACGCGCACCATTCCACGTGGTGAACGCGCCCGGTGTAGGCGCATAGGCACGCACGTGGCGTTCCAGCATTTCAGCAGAGCACGTCCAATCAATGCCGGCAGCTCCCGTGGGAATACGCGGCGCCAGTGTCACACCTTCCTGGGGCTGCGCCTGCGGCTGCACAAGGCCAGCGATGTAATCGGGCAACACTCCGAGCAGTACTTGCGCGCCAATTTCTGCGAGCCGCGCCTCCAGTTCCCCACCCGTTTCCCTTGGCAAGATAGGGACTTCGCGTTTCGCCACGATAGGGCCGGTGTCCATGCCCTCATCCAGCTTGATAATCGTCACACCGGTGACTGTATCACCAGCCAGCAGCGCCGCCTGCACCGGCGCTGCACCGCGCCAACGCGGCAATAACGAAGCATGAACATTAAGTACGCCCAGGCGGGGAATTTCGAGAACGGAAGGGCGCAAAATCTGCCCATAGGCCACCACCACAATCAAATCCGGCGCCCAGGCCCGCACGTGCTCAACAGCCTCCACACGTCGCAGGCGTTCCGGCTGGAAGAGAGGGATGCCTTCGGCCAATGCTAATTCCTTGACCGGAGAAGCCATCATGCGCCGCCCCCGTCCGGCAGGCCGGTCTGGCTGCGTGATCACACCGACGAGCGGATAATGCAATGCAAGCCGCTCTAACGTCGGCAGTGCAAATTCGGGCGTTCCCATAAAAACGATTCGCGGTTCCATGCTGCTCATTTTATCATAAGGTCTATAAGGAGCAAGTGAAAGTTTCAGGTATGTTTGGAAGAAGCAAGCGTTTGCAGCCCGCAGAGCCTATGGTATTATTAGATTACTGATCCTTACGACTGGATCAGTAGTTAACATCCACTAATTCTGGAGGGACAAGCGTGGAAGCAGTCAACGTGCAATCATTCATTGCAGAGCTAAGTGATATCTGCCGTCTTAGTGGCGACCTGCCTTGGCAAACAGCTTTGCAACAAGCTCTCGCACTTTTTGCTAAAACTGCCCACACCCAAAACGTTGCACTGCTGTTGCTTGACGAGGGGGGCACGCCCATCTACTGCATTCAGCACCAACAAACTGAGATTCAGGTGCTCTGCGTAGCCCTTCAGAAATACGCATCACGCTGGCAAGGGGAGCTTGCGCAACGCGGAACCCACATACTCACCATCCACGAACTCATCACCCCAATGTGGTTGCTACCCATTCCACCCAATTCGGAAAATCCCAAGGCATTATTAGCCTTCGCCGACGTTGTTGGGGCATTTCCCCAGGACTTGCTCGAACAAGGGGCCGCACTTCTGACGCCGCTTATCCACAGTGCACTACTGCAGCACGAACACGATAATACCCGCGTCAGACGTCCTAGAGACTCCGTTATTACTCGCCAGCAACGCCAGCGCCAGACTTATCTGGAAAGTTTGTACACCCTCATCTCCACCATCAACACCGCCACCAACCTGGATGACATTTTGACAACAGGCCTGAGCCAGGCCATGCAGATTGCCGACATGGTCCAGGGAGAGATTTACCTGTTGGACAAAAGAGATCAAGTCCTCAAACTCAGCGTGGGTATCCCTGATGAGATTGACCAGACCGTCACATTTTTGCCTGGAGAAGGCGGGCCAGGACGCGCCCTGGTCCAAAAATGGATGGTGGTAGAACACGATCTCCCTGGAAGTGCAGCGGCAGGCGACCTTGAGGCCCCGGAACCCCAAAGTCACGTCAATCTTCCGCTGATCGTTGAAGGCAAAGTCGTCGGCGTTATGCGACTCAGCACACTGAACAAACAAACTTTGTCCCTCGAAGTGACGCAATTGCTCGTGACCATTGCCGACCAACTGGCCCTCACACTGCAACGCGGCCAGCTCGCCGACCAGATGCGGGATCAGCTCCAAATCATGCGCCGCCTTTACGAGATCACCACCGCTTTCCTTTCGCAGACGGGCAGCCACGGCACCATCTTCCTGCTTCTGCGCGCATTGCACGATAACATCACTGAGTCACTCGGCACAGTTTTCTACCGGATCGAAAATGGTCAATGGGTGCGTTCGCAACTCTACCCCAGCATAAACAGCACCTTTAGAACACACTGGGGAAAAGGTCCAGTCCGGGAAGGCGAAGCTAACCTTTTAGCGACGACACAACAAGAACACATGCTCGTGTTGACCGAAGCAAAGCGTGCAGAATTCCCCTCGTTGTGGGAGCATGTCGAGGCGGTTGACGCCAGACAAGTGCTCTACTTGCCCCTGTTTTCTCCCGACGATGATTGTTCTGGCATCGCAGCCGTGTTGATGGCCGAAGAACATGCCCTGGATGAGAATGAAACGATTATGGCATGGGCTATTGTTCAACAGGGGATGGCGGCCCTGGTGCGCATCAATCTCTATGAGGCCACCCAGAAAAGCGAAAGCTTGATGCGAGCGATCCTCGAATCCTCGCGCGATGGGATCATCCTGGTTGGTTTCGACACCACGCAACCGATTATACGCTACATCAACGGGCAAGCTCTGCGCATGTTTGCTCTTTCGGAAGATACCACGCGTTGGGAAAGGCACGCCCTGCCGGAAATCATCGCTGCGGCGACCCCACAAGCTCCCGAACTTATGGAATGGCTTGCCGAGGCGACTGTGCGGGCAGGATATGTAATCGAGAATGGCGAAAAGCACGAAGAAGACGGCACAACCGTCACCGAAGACCAGAATGCGCCAATCTTTGAAACAGCGCACGGCTTGATGCTGCAAGTGCAACGCTGGGACGTCTATGCCGAACAAAATCAGTCCTTGGGTGCGATGTTCCTCTTCCGTGATGTGACCGAGGCCAAGGCGCTGGAACGGATGCGTGAGGACTTGCTCAACATGCTAGTCCACGATATGCGCAATCCGCTTTCGGCGGCCCAGCATGCGCTGCATCTTTTGCAAGATCCTGAAATGCAGGATGTCACCACCGAGCTAATCAACATTGCCTTCAGCAGCACCGAACGGCTGACCAAACTGGTGGAAACAATCCTGGAGATCAGCCGGCTGGAGTCCGGACGTTTTGAACTGCAACAACAGGCACTCATTCTCGCCGATCACGTCGCCGAGGTTGTCAAGAACACCTTTGTCTCCTCTCATCATGTCAACGTGGACGTAGATGTCCCTTACACGTTACCGTTTTTGTGGGTGGACGACGCTGCTGTGACGCGTGTTTTCGAAAACCTGTTCAACAATGCACTCAAATTTGTGTCCAGATCCGGTGATGGACGCATACGCGTTGCCGCCACTCAAGAGGGTGATTGGGTACAAATCGAAGTCTACAACAACGGCCCGCACATTCCACCAGAAACCCAAAAGATGCTCTTCACCAAATTTGCCGCCGGCCAATACCAGGGACGCGGCTATGGCCTGGGCCTGGCGTTCTGCCGCCTGGTCGTAGAAGCACACGGTGGCAAAATCTGGATACGCAACCAACCCGAAGGTGGGGTCTCTTTCTACTTCACATTGCCGGTATGGGAAGACCCTGACGCAGACGAGGAGCTTTTCTGAAGCAAGGCGTGCGTTCCTCTTCATTCAAAACACACGCGCAAGAAGGAGAACGAGCGTGAATCCCCCCAAACATCTGCCAGGGTGGCTAGTTATCGGTATCTATAGCTTTGCCCTGGCCCTGTTCGGTTGGTCAATCGTCCACTTTGCTCTACCAGACAGCCTGCTATTCGTTTTTTTTGGTGCCGTGTATGCTGGCACCCTTTTTTTATAAGCGGTGGGTGTGTGGGACGATGATTGCTATCCTCGTCATAACATCCATCTTGGTCACGGCCCAAGTCTCGCTCAGCTTTACTACCTCGCTCGTCACCATTGCTGTAGCCACGAGCAGCGGATTAGTCATCGCCGAAATGTTGCGGGCGCTGGCGCGCACCCGCGCGCGGGCCGAGCGAACGCTCAGAGAAAGTGAGCAGCGTTTTCGCGCCAGTGAGGAACAGCAGATCGCCGAAGCGCACGGTGGGCACATTACAGTAGACAGCGCCGTAGGACAGGGCAGCATTTTTACGTTATGGATACGCGCCACAGTGTTGCAGGATGATATGTGACTCCATCGAAAACAAACGACTGTATTCGATAATGTGTAGGATGGGAAATCTTATGGACAAAGACTCGCAGAACTACCGCCAACTGAAGCTCTTCGCCATACTGGCCACGCTCGGCCTGATCGCCGGGTATATTCATGTTCCCATTCCATATACAGGCGTCCTGATCGAAGGGCGCTGGGCCTTCGGCTTTATAGGCTTTGCCCTATTGACGCATAGGTGGGCCGCAGTGCTGCTGGCCACTTTCCTATCCATTCCATTCTGGGGAGACGTTGCCTTCCTCACCGGCTGGCCAGGCAATCTGCTCTACGCGCTCCCTAGCCTGCTGCTCATCCGCGCGTTACATCCGCGTATGCTGAAACGCTGGGGACCCGACTGGCGCTATGGATTAGGTTGGGGGCTACTCGTGCTTTTTTGCTACCAGGCGTTTACCACGCCGGCGGTTTGGGCCATAATAATCGTCCATATCGAAAACTTCCCCCTGTGGCCGCACATTCTGGACGGATGGCGCACACAACCGTTCCTGATCGAATCCGTCCTCGTTGCGCTCTTCTCAGGGCTAGCGATGACGGCTGTACTGGCGTACCAACAACTGCGAATGCACCAACGCCGGCTCACGCACATCAACCGCGTCCTGCGCGGCATCCGCAACGTCAACCAATTGATTGTGGCTGAAGATGATCCCTTACGGCTCATCGAGCGGGCCTGCGCCAACCTGACCGAGACAATGGGCTACCACAACGCCTGGATCACGTTGCTGGACGCAAGCCAGAGTGTCACGGCAACCGCGGCTGCCGGGTTCGACGGCGGCTTCACGGCGCTGCAACAACGCCTGTCTGCCGGTGAATACCCTAACCCGGACAAGCCGGAACCAAAAAGGTTTTTCGCAGCCCGTTTTCTTGCCCGTTGTGCAAGAATTTGGGCGGTTAGGCACTAACTGTATGCAACGGGCGCTCGCGCACGACGAAATTGTCGTAACACTCAACCCACAAAATACGTGCGAAGAGTGCCACTTGGCCGCAGAATACCGTGGCTACGCAGGATTTGCACACCGCTTGCAACACGGCGACAAGACCTATGGTATTCTGGCGGTCTCCACATCCGCCGCTTATGCTTATGATACAGAAGAGCAAGTCCTCTTTAGCGAAGTGGCCGGCGATCTGGCCTTTGCACTGCACAAGATTGAGGCGGCGCAACAACTGCACGCGAGTCGGACGATGTTGGCCCGCACCGAGCGCATTGCCCACATCGGCAGTTGGGAATGGGATATCGCCGCCGACCAGGTACGCTGGTCGGCGGAGCTTTTCCGCATCTTCCAACGGGATCCCGCTGTGGGCGCACCGGCTTTTGCCCAACAGTCAAGCCTCTACGTGACCGAGGACCTACACCGTTTGCAACAAACTGTCGAACGCTGTGTGACCAACGGTACCCCTTATGAATTGGAACTCCGCATCATACGCACAGATGGCGAGATGCGCTATTGCATAGCGCGCGGTCAGGCCGAGGCTGACGATGAAGGGCAAATCCACCGCCTGGTCGGATCGTTACAGGACATCACCGGGCGCAGACAGGCAGAAACGGCGCTGTGGGAAAGTGAGGAAAAATACAGCGCCTTGTTCAATCAATCCGTTTTGGGCATCTATGTCCACGATCTTGAAGGCAACATTGTCGATGTCAATCAAATGGCGTGCCTACAGTCTGGCTATTCCAGAGACGAGCTTCTGCACCTCACCATATTCGACCTTCATCCAACCACCGCCCAGACGACTAACCTGCCTAAAGACGAAATACTGCGCCAATGGAAAAAATGGCAACCGGGAAAGAGCTATACCCTCGAGGCAGAACACCAGCGCAAGGACGGCACAATTTACCCAATAGCGATATCGACCGGCGTCATCCGTTATACAAACGGCCATTACATCCAAGCCCTCGTCCAGGATATCACGGAGCGCCAACAAAGCGAGAGACAACTTTTGCACTACCACGAATTGATGCAGTACATCATCACGCACAACCGCAGCGCCGTCGCGGTCCACGACCGCGAACTGCGGTATATCTACGTCAGCCAGCGTTACCTGGATGACTACCATGTTCAAGAAAAGGATGTCATTGGCAAACATCACTACGAGGTTTTCCCCGACCTGCCGCAAAAGTGGCGCGACGTGCATCAGAAGGCGTTGCAAGGAGAAATCTGTAGCGCCGAAGACGATCCTTACGAACGGGAAGATGGGACAGTAGACTGGACGCGCTGGGAATGTCGCCCGTGGTACGAAGCCGATGGCACAATCGGCGGCATCATTATCTACACTGAAGTTATCACCGCGCAGAAGCAAATGGAACTCGCTCTCCGGCAAGAGCGCGACCTCTCGCGGGCTTTGGCCGATGCGGCAGCCGCCGTCAGCAGCACGCTGGACCCTGACGAAGTGCTTGACCGCCTTCTGGCACAAGTTAGCCAGATCGTGCCCAACGATACGGCCAACATTATGCTCATCGAGAACGAGCAGCAGGTGCGTGCCGTTCGCGGGCGCAACTACGACCGTTTGGGGAACGCGGATGCTATTACCGCACCGGCTCAAGCGTTTGATCAAGTGCCTAACTTACGACAAATGGCAAAGAGCGGCGCACCCTTGATCATTGACGATACGGCTACAGATCCACAGTGGTTGCACACCGGCAAACACACGTGGATCCGCTCCTACGTGGGCGCGCCCATCTGTGCGCGCGGAGCAACGATTGGTTTTCTCAACCTCAACAGCGCGACGCCGCGCGCGTTCACCCCGCTGCACGCCGACATCCTGCGCGCCTTTGCCGATCACGCCGCCATCGCGTTGGAAAATGCGCACATCGCGCACGATCTACGCCAGAGCGAGCAACGTTACCGGCGTTTGTTCGAACGTTCCAATGACGCCATTTTTCTGATTGACCGCCGGACTGGCCGGTATCAAGCCGCCAACGCGGCAGCGGAAATATTGACCGGTCGCACGTTGACCGAACTACAACAGTTGACCACGCGCGACGTGACCCCTGAAGGGGTCGAGGAACGCCTAAAACGAGCCGCAACGGTGCAACAAGCGTTCAAAATAGGAGAAGTACAGTATCTACGGCCTGATGGCATCATCCGAGAAGCGCTGCTGGATGTGGTGCCTCTGGACGATCACATGGCGTTCGGCATCGCGCGCGATATCACCGAACAAAAAGAAATCGAGAAACATCTGCGCCGCCAGGAGCAACTGGCCGCCATCGGCCAACTGGCGGCCGGCATCGCCCACGATTTCCGCAACCTGCTCACCACCATCATCCTCTACGCGCAGTTGGGACAACGCAAAACCGACCTATCGCCTACAGTGGCGCACTATCTGGAGATTATCAACGGCGAAGCGCATAAAGCCACCGACCTGGTACAGCAAATCCTCGATTTTAGCCGCCGCACAGAAATCGAGCGCCAGCCCCTGGACTTGGTCGACTTTGTCAGCAACGTGGTTGGGGTCTTGCAGCGCGCGCTGCCAGAAAATATTCGCATTACGCTCAATGTGCTGTCTGGCCCATGCATTGTCGAAGGCGACGCCGGACGCCTGCAACAAGCTCTGACGAATCTGGCGCTCAACGCTCGCGACGCTATGCCAGAGGGTGGAATACTGCACCTCAGCATAACGCGGATTGCGGTCACGCCCGGCGCTGCGCCTCCCTTGCGCGCCATGGCCGAAGCCCTCGCGCCGCCGGCCTGGATCCACCTTAGCGTCGCTGACACCGGTCCCGGCATGAGCGAAGAGGCCTACGCGCACCTGTTCGAACCGTTTTTCACCACCAAAGCGGAAGACCAAGGGACCGGCCTGGGACTGGCGCAAGTCTACGGCATTATTCAGCTCCACAATGGCTACATCGACGTGCAAAATGCTGTGGGGGCGGTGGAGCATGGTGTCACCTTCCACATTTACCTGCCGGCATCGACCCGGGAAACCGAGGAAGCAACCGCCACTATGCCTGGCGCACCGTCCGGCCAGGGCGAAATCATCTTGCTGGTAGAGGATAACGCACGATTGCGGGGAGCAGGCCAAAACATCCTAACCGCTTTGGGCTACCAGGTCCTCACCGCGGCCAATGGCCATGAAGCTTTAGCACTATACCAGGCAGAAAGTAACCGTGGTATTTTACCGCACCTACTTATTACCGATCTGGTGATGCCCGAGATGGGCGGCAAAGCGTTACTCCAGGCTTTGCGCCGTTATAGCCCTAACCTCAAGGCGATAGTGATGACCGGTTACACAGCCGAAGAGAGCGAGCAAACCCTGCAAGCATCCGGGTTCCTGGAGGTCATCCGCAAGCCCTTCGACGCCGATAGCCTAGCGCGGGCCATTCGTCGGGCGTTGAAAGCACAGTAAGCCAGCCGCCCATATAGGTGCAACGCACGTTTTTGCAGTGCGTTGCACCTATCGTTATACCGGGCGACTATCGCTTCGGAAAGCGACTCAACACCACACTATTCACCGGCAACTGCGTGCGGTCGCCAAGCGTGAGCTGCGCGCGCGGCTTGGGTTCGCGACGCGGCGAGACCAACACGGCCAACGGTGTCCCTTCGGCGGTGTAGGCATCGCGCACGAAAGCCTGGCCCACTTGCTGTCCCTCGGTGTCGATGGCGCAGCTCGTCACGAAGCCCACAACCTTCCCCTTATCATCCACCATGGGATCGCCCTGCTGCGGCATAGGGCCTCTCTCCGGCACGCCAAAGCGAATCACCTCACCCTCACGCTGCGCGTCGCGCGCGATGAACGCCTCGCGCCCCACAAAAAAGGGCTTGCGAATCTTCACGTACTGGCCAAAACCGGCCGCGGCCATCGTCAGGTTGCGTGGCCCGGCCATCTCGTGCCCGTACAGGGGCAAGCCGGCCTCCAGGCGCAGGCTGTCGCGGGCCGCCAGACCACACGGCTTCACCCCAAAGGGCGCACCGGCTGCCAGCAACGCTTGCCAGAATTCCACCAGCCGGTCCGGATGGACGAACAGCTCGTAAGCCACGCGCTCACCGGTATAGCCGGTACGGCTCACGATGACGTCGAACTCGCCCAGGATGACGCGGGTAATGCCGGCCCACGGTAGACGTTTGACAGCATTTGTATCCTCCGGCGAACCGCCCAACGCGAGCAAGATGTCTCGTGAGCGAGGGCCTTGCAGCGCCAGCTCTGCGCGCATGTCCGGGCCTGCGGCTTCATCCCGCAAATCCCGCAGCGTTACGCCCGTGCCCGTCCACTTCACCCAGGGGCGCTGTGCGTCGATCTGTACCGTGCCGTTGAGTACACCGTTGATCCAGGCCCAGTCCTTGTCGTTGTTAGCAGCGTTGACGACGAGGAAGTAATGCTCCGCACCAAGCCGGTAGGCCAACAGATCGTCGAGTGGCACACCATCGACGTCGAAAAAGGCCGTGTACTGCGACTGTCCCACGTTCAGATCGTGTATTTCATTGACCAGCACCAGGTTGAGGAAACGGGCCGCTTCGGGACCGCGCACATCCCAACAGCCCATGTGGCTCACGTCGAAGAGGCCCGCCGCCTCGCGCACGGCACGGTGCTCTTCGAGATTGCCCGTGTACCAGACAGGCATGTCCCACCCACCAAAGGGCACCATCCGCGCGCCCATCGCGCGATGCACAGCGTGCAGGCATGTCTTGTGCAGCGCGCTGCCCTCTGGCTCCTGCCATACAAAACGCGGCAATGGGTCGCCGGCAGGCTCTTTGCGAGACCACGCGCCGATGAAATATGGCTTGGTGAACGGTCCGCTTTCCGGCGTAATTTCACGGGAAGGCGCAGGAACCTCGCCCAGGTCGCAGACGGCGTCAAGGAACGGGAGTCTACCGTAGACATCATCCGTAGCGACGTAGCCATCAACGAGCGCCCGCAACCACGTCATCACGCGCGGGGCAATGTCGGCTGATACGTCCAACCAATAGATTGTCGCGCTCACGCGCGTCAATACGCCGGCAGCCATCACCCGGCCATCGGCTTCCAGCAAAGTAATGGGACGTGTATCGCCATCTGCCATGCCGGTGACGTGCGAGGGAGTCAGCCAGTCCACAAAAACCCCGGCCTGCGCCCCCGCTAACTCCAGTCGCTCATAGACGCCGTTGCCGTGTAACGCATCGTTGAGATAATAAAAGTGGGGATACGTGCTGTCAGAAGTGCAGCAGCACGAAGGAAAACATGCCGGCGTGGCGGCCTGTTCCGCCAACGCCGCAACATCGAGTTTCGCCGCTTCCAATACGTCGAAATCGACACGCGCGCAGTATTCGTCTTTGCCACGACGCTGCAACTTGTAGGGCTTCATCCCGTTCAACAACCGCGCAATGATCTGGGCGATACGCTGCATCTCCGTTTCAGTGAAGCCACGCTGCGTGAGCCAGGCCGTCCCCAAGCGCACCCCAGAGGGATAGGCCGCGGTCGTGTCACCGGGAATGGTGTTGCGGTTGGCGACAATCCCGGCAATGTCCAGGATGCGCGCGGCTGGGTCGCCCATCAGCAGCGTGCCATCTGGCCCCACAATTGTCTTGCAATCGAAGAGCAGCAGGTGTGTATTCGTACCACCGTAGGGAACGCGGACGCCTTCCGCTTGTAGTGCCTCGGCGAGAGCGACAGCGTTGCGCACCGTCTGGCGTTGCAGTTCACGATACTGCTCCGTGCGCGCGATCTGCATCGTCGCCGCTATCCCTGCGATGGTCTCCATATGTGGCCCGCCCTGGAAACCCGGGAAAACGGCGCGGTCAAATTTGCGGCCCAGTGTGGCCTTGTGGGTGATGATGACAGCCCCGCGCGGCCCGTTGAGTGTTTTGTGCGTGGTGAACATCACCGCATCGGCGATACCCACAGGATTGGGATACACACCGCCGATCACCAAGCCAGCGACGTGGGCAATGTCGGCCAGCAGGTACGCTCCCACCTCATCGGCGATGGCGCGGAATTTCTCCCAATCAGGCGACCAGGGATAGGAAGTAAACCCGGCGATAATGAGCTTGGGACGCACGTCCAGCGCCTGCGCGCGCAATGCATCGTAGTCCAAACGCTCGCTGTGCGGATCGACACCGTAATTGACCACTTGGTAAGTCTTGCCTGACCAGGCAACCTTGCTACCGTGGCTGAGATGTCCGCCGACGTGTAGGGCCATAGCGAGGATGGTCTCACCCGGATCGAGCAGGGCGAACTGCACGGCGGTATTCGCCGGCGCGCCGGACAGCGTCTGTACGTTGACGTAGAGCTGGTCGGCAGGCACGGCGGCAGTGGCAAAGGCTTCGGCCACACGGCGGCGTGCTAGCATTTCCAACACATTAGCGTATTCCACGCCCTTGTAGTAACGCAGGTCCGCATAACGACGATAATGCCCCAAGATTGCCTCGTAATCCAGAATCTCCGCTTCCTGGAGCTTGCGAGTACGTTCGCCGGGATACCCTTCGGCATAGATATGTGAAAACGCCGATCCTACTGCCTCGTGGACGGCCAACGGGGCAATAGATTCAGATGGCACCATCACCAACTTGCGGGCCTGGCGCTCGGTTTCATAGCTGATCAGGCGAGCAAGTTCTGGGTCTAGATTAGCCAATGATTCATGGAACAGGAAATTTTTCATAACACACTCCTCAAAAATGGTCTGGTGTCGTCAGTCGAATAGTCTGATAGATCAATCGGACAGTCACACAATCATTCCCATTCGGCTTTATAGACTCATTTTACTCCCTAGACCGTGGCAAGCAAGTGAGGATGCACACTTCTATGGTCTTTCTACGAAATCGCGCTATACTCATGGCTGGCGTGGTCGGAGATCGACCACAGCAACTAACGATAAACAAACAGAGGACCGTTTGACTACCCGAGTATTCTCAGGAGAACCAACGATGCGAGTCCATCCTATTCGATCGATTCTAGCACTGGTATTAATCCTCAGCACACTACTCACTGCAACTCCCGTGCGAACGCAGGCTACTCGCGAAATGACTGTTGATGCCACGCTTTCTCCAGCAGCGTTTGCGCCCGGTGAACTGTTGGTACGTTTCAAAGACGAGGCTACAAGTCGCACCACACAGCTTGCGCTGGAAAAGTACACGATGAGTCCCATTCGCCCGCTGTACAACAGCGACGTGCAATTGCTACACGTGCCGGAAGGGCGCGAGTTGGAAATCGCCGCTGCACTCAACGTCGATCCCGGTGTGATCTACGCCGAACCCAACTACGTCTATCATGCCTTTGATCTCATCCCCAACGACCCATCTTACAGCAACCAATGGGCGCACCCCACCATCCAGTCGCCTGGCGCGTGGGGCATCACCACGGGCAGCAGTGATGTCGTCATCGCCATCATCGACACCGGCGTTGATCTAAACCATCCCGATCTGGCCGGCAAGCTGGGCGCCGGGTACGACTTTGTCGGCGGCGACACCACACCGTTCGACGAGAATGGGCACGGCACGCACGTCGCCGGCATCGCTGCCGCCGTGACAAATAACGGCGTCGGCGTCGCGGGGATGTCGTGGGGCGCGCAGATTATGCCGGTGCGCGTGTTGAACAACCAGGGCAGCGGCTACAACACCGCCATCACGGAGGGCATCATCTGGGCCTATCAAAACGGCGCGCACATCATCAATTTGAGCCTGGGCGGGATCGATTTTTCGCAGACGATGCAGGATGCTATCGATGCAGCACACGCGGCGGGCAGTTTAGTGATTGCTGCAATGGGTAACTGTCGCACCAGTTGCACAATCGGCGGGCAAACATATTACAATCCTACTCAATATCCTGCCGCCTATCCTAACGCGATGGCCGTTTCTGCAACCGACTATGGTGACGGCTACGCTTACTATTCCCAATACGGTTCACACTGCGACATCGCCGCGCCCGGCGGAGAAATAAGCTACTACCATGATCCAAACGGCATCTACAGCACCATGCCCACCTACGCCGTGTACATGACGACATACTACGGCTATACAACGAACTACGATTACCTGCAAGGCACTTCCCAGGCCACACCACACGTTTCCGGGTTAGCCGCGTTGATCTGGTCGATGGACCCCACACTGACGAATGACGAAGTGCAAAACCTTATCGAGCAGACAGCGGACGACCTGGGGGCACCGGGCAAGGATCAGGATTATGGCTGGGGCCGCATCAATGCCTATACGGCGCTGTTGACCCTGGCCCCACCGGACCCGCCGGTGCTTGCCGCCATCGATAACTTCGACGGCGACCACACCTATACGGTCACGTGGAGCACCGTCGCCGGCGCGACCGGTTATCTGCTTCAGGAATCCAGTATGGAGAGCTTCGATTCTCCCATAACGCGTTACAGCGGCACACACGCCCAAACGCACGTCACCGGGCAGAATGTGGGTGTATGGTACTACCGTGCCCGCACCATCGACGCCCTTGGCAATGCCAGCGATTGGAGTAACGTGCAATCCGTCACCGTGCTGCCTGCCGCCCCCGTGATAACGCCCATCGACAATCCGACGAACGCCGATGCCTACGCCGTCCAGTGGTCGGCTGTATCCGGTGCATATAGCTACGAACTTGTAGAAGATACCACCTCTACCTTCCTGACCCCCATCACGCGCTACATCGGCGCAGCCACAGCCTACAACGTCACCGGACAGCCGGATGGAACGTGGCACTATCGCGTGCGCGCAACCCACGGGAGCCTGACTGGGCCATGGAGCACCCCCGTCTCCACCACCGTCGATCTTGCCCCGCTGCCGCCCCCCACCCTCACTGTGCTCAGCGATGACCGCGACGGCGACTACACTCTCGATTGGACCGACGTAGCCAGCGCGACTGTCTATACTTTGGAAGAAAGTGCCAGTCCCTACTTCAGCAGCCCGCTCGTCGTCTATGCAGGCGCAGCGTCCATCTACACCGTCACCGGGCAAACCGGCGGGCAGTGGCACTATCGCGTCCGCGCTGCCGGACCGGTGGGGAATAGCCCGTGGAGCGCGGCGAAGACGGTCATCGTCACCAGCTATGTCTATCTGCCGTTGACGCTGAGAAACTACACGCCGCCGGTTCTCGACACCCCTATTCCCAACGGCGATTTCGAGAGCGGCCTCGATTATTGGAGCACACATTCCGCGAAAGGGCGGGTGGTGATTGCCAACACGTTCCCCAACACGGTCACAGCGCATAGTGGGGACTGGGCCGCGTGGCTCGGCGGTGACGATGACGAAAGCGCCCACATCCGGCGTCAACTCCTGATTCCGAGCAGTACGCCCTATCTCAGTTATTGGTATTGGATTGACTCTGTAGATGCTTGCAGTTATGATCTAGGCGAGGTCTGCGTCAATGCTACGACAATCCAGACTTACGAATTGTGCTCACCCAATAACACAAACGGATGGGTTGAAGAAACCCTCGACTTGAGTTCCTACGCTGGGCTGACTGTCACACTCAGCATCTCGGCGACGACCGATTGGTTGCTTAGCAGCAGCCTTTTTGTGGACGATCTTATATTCAAAGCAACGCCGTAATCAGAGCAGACGACAAAAGTCTCACGAGGTATCTGGTCAAGCAAATATCTGCGCCGAATACGCGCTCTGCAAATCCCAAGACGCGCTGAGACTTTTGTAGTCTTTACACAAATTCAGGAGGTATCTATGACCCAATACATCGCCGCCATCGACCAGGGCACCACCGGCACACGCTGTATCCTTTTCGACCACAGTGGACAGCCCGTCATCTGGTCTTACGAAGAACACGAGCAGCTTTACCCGCAGCCCGGTTGGGTGGAGCACAACCCGCTCGAAATCTGGGAAAAGACGCAGCGCGTCATCCGCCAGACGTTGACACAGGGCAACATCCCTAGCGGGGCCATTGCCGCCGTGGGGATCACCAACCAGCGCGAGACTACGCTCGTCTGGGACCGGCGCACGGGCCAGCCACTCTACAACGCCATCGTCTGGCAAGACACGCGCACTAAAGGCATCTGCGACGCGCTGGCGCTCGAGGGCGGAAAGGATCGCTTCCGCGCCGTCACCGGGCTGCCGCTGGCAACCTACTTCGCCGGGCCGAAGGTCAAGTGGATGCTGGACAACGTCCCTGCCGTGCGTGCGGCGGCAGACAAGGGTGACGCGCTGTTCGGTACCATCGACACGTGGGTGATCTGGTGGCTTACCGGCGGGCCGCACGGCGGCGCGCACGTCACCGACGTGACCAACGCCAGCCGCACGCTGCTGATGGACCTCAAAACGCTGGATTGGGACACGGACATCCTGCGCACACTGGACATCCCACGCTCGATGCTGCCGGAAATTCGTCCTTCCAGCGCCGCGCGTCCGTATGGCTTTACGCGCAAGGATGGCCCCTTTGGCGAGAGTTTGCCCGTCACCGGAAACCTGGGTGACCAGCAGGCTGCGCTCGTAGGACAGACGTGCTTCACGCCCGGCGAGGCTAAGAACACCTACGGCACCGGTTGCTTTATGCTGCTCAACACCGGCACGGAGATCGTCCCCTCAGACAGCGGCTTGCTCACCACACTCGGTTATCGTTTTGGCGACGCGCCTGCGGTCTACGCGCTCGAAGGCTCCATCGCCATCACCGGCGCGCTGGTGCAGTGGCTGCGCGACAACCTGGGCTTTTTCGACCGCGCCCCGCAGATCGAGGCCCTGGCGCGCGAAGTCGACGATGCGGGCGGGATGTACATCGTCCCCGCCTTCTCCGGGCTTTTCGCCCCCTATTGGCGCAGCGACGCGCGCGGCGTCATGGTCGGCCTCACGCGCTACATCACCAAAAACCACATCTGCCGCGCCGCGCTCGAAGCCACCGCCTACCAGACCCGTGACGTGCTGGAGGCGATGGAGAAGGATTCCGGCGTCGCGCTTACGTCGCTCAAGGTGGACGGCGGTATGGTCGCCAACGAGCTGCTGATGCAGTTCCAGGCCGACATCCTGGGCGTGCCCGTCGTGCGCCCCACCGTCACCGAGACGACGGCACTCGGCGCGGCCTACGCCGCCGGGCTGGCGGTCGGCTTCTGGGAAGACCTGGACGCGCTGCGGCAGAACTGGGGCATCGATAAAACCTTCGAACCGGGAATGGCGGTGGAAAAACGCGCAGCGCTGTACACGGGCTGGCAGAAAGCGGTGCAACGGACGCTAGACTGGATAGAAGAATGACGAGCATTTTAGATCTCCACGGTCGCGAAGCCACACGATCCGTTGCCGAAGGTCTTCTTGCATGGTAAAATGGTATTACGAATAGTTTATCGATAGGAAAAAGGTATGGAAACCGTTACGGTATCACCCAAATATCAAGTTGTCATCCCTAGTCGCGTCCGCGATCCACTCGGAGTAAAGCCTGGGCAAAAAATCCAAGTCTTTCTCTACCACAATCGCATCGAGATGATCCCGATTATGCCCATTCAACAATCACGTGGCTTTTTGAAGGGTATAGACACTTCTGTAGACAGAGAACCTGACCGCGTATGAACATCGTGGATTCATCTGGTTGGCTGGAATACTTTGCGGACGGCCCCAATGCTGGGTTTTTCGCGCCCGCCATTGAAGATACCGCTGCATTGCTCATTCCGGCGGTTAGCCTCTTTGAGGTATTCAAGCGCGTTCTCCAACAACGCGGAGAAAGCGATGTCTTACAGGCTGTCGCCATTATGGCCCAAGCAAGCAAAAGTCATCGAACTCAATATGACTCTGGCTCTGGAAGCAGCGCGAATCTCTGTGGAAGAGAAGCTCTCTATGGCCGACAGCATCATACTGGCAACCGCATGGGCTTATGACGCAACGCTATGGACACAAGATGCTGATTTCAAAGGCAAATCAGCGGTCGAGTTTATTGAAAAGCCCAAGTAGATCATTTTGAGCGAAAGGCATATTGGTATCAGGGATTTCTTGAGTTTTCGAGGCAAAGGGATGAGCGAATCGAAAGAAGACAGGGTACAGCATCGAATTATAGACACTATCTTGGCACATTATCCGCGAACGCAAGCCATATACCTCTTTGGTTCCTATCAAACCGCTGACGAACGGCCTGACAGCGATGTGGATATTGCGCTGCTGCTTCCACCCCGGCAAGCCAAAGCCGCCAGTTCTCTGGCCTTGAGCGCGCTGCGATCCGACCTGGAAATCTGCCTGAAAAAAGACGTCGATTTGATCAACGTGCGCCAGGCTCCGACGGTGCTGCAAAAGGAAGTCGTCGCCGCCGACCGACGGATTTATTTCGCCGATGAATATGCCGCCGCCGAATTCGAGATGTTGACGCTTTCATTCTACCAGAAACTCAATGAAGAACGCCGCAGCATCATTCGAGATGCCTTAACCACCGGGAGGTTTATCGTATAATGGACGATATCGTGCTGAACAAAAAAGAGAGCATCGAGCGGTGCATCAAGCAGGCTCGCACCTACTACGCATTGCCCAGTGACGTACCCTTCGAAGAAGACTTTATGAAGCAAGACGCTATCGCCATCAACCTGCAGCGCGCGTGCGAACAGTGCATCGATCTGGCGAACCATGCCATCAAGACGCGTAAACTCGGCCTGCCTAAAGCGTCCAGAGAGAGCTTTCGGTTACTGGCACAACATGGTATCATTCCCGGCACGCTGGCAGCCAATCTGGAAAGTATGGTAGGATTTCGCAACATTCTTGTACATCAGTATGAAAGTTTTAGTATCCAGTTGATGATCGACGTTATCGAGCATCATCTGGACGATTTGATCGATTTCACTAATTACATCTTGACAGCCATGGTCAATTGAGGTAGCTATGCAGTCATACGACATCATCATCATCGGCGCGGGGATTGTGGGATCGATGGTCGCCCGCACGCTCGCGCGCTACGACCTAGATATTTTGTGGATCGAGAAAGAATCCGACATCTGCACAGGGGCGACGGCGGCGAACTCGGCCATCGTCCACGGCGGCTACGACGCGATGCCGGGTTCGCTCAAAGCACAGACGAATATCGCCGGCAACGCGATGTGGGATCAGCTCGCCGCTGAATTACAGTTCCCGTTCGCGCGAACCGGCACCTATGTCGTCGCCATCGGCGCGGAAGAACTGGCGGCGCTGGATGCGCTGAAGCAGCGCGGCGACGCCGGCGGCGTCCCCACGGAGATCATCTCCGGCGCGGAGATGCGCGAGCGCGAGCCGTCGATCAACCCCGTCGTGAGTGGCGCGCTCTATTGCCCCACAGGCGGCATCTGCGATCCCTGGGCCGCGACCATTGCCGCCGCCGAAAACGCCGTGATGAACGGCGTAGAACTGCGCCTAAACACCGCCTTCGAAGATTTTATCTGGGAGGGCGAACCACGAATCATGAATCATGAATCACGAATCACGGATGACGACTTACGCACCCACAACCCTCAAAATACCAGAATCATCGGAATCAAGACGAACCAGGGCGATTTCTATGGACGGTGGATTGTCAACGCCGCCGGGCTGTTCGCCGACGAGGTGATGCACAAGGCCGGGGTGCGCCCGGAGTTCGCCATCACGCCACGGCGCGGTGAGTATTACGTGATGGATCGGATCAAGGTGCAGATCAACAACGTGCTCTTCCCCGTGCCGAGCAAGGTCAGCAAGGGCATCCTCGTCACCACGACGCTGCACGGCAACGCGCTGGTCGGTCCCAACGCGGAGGAAATCGACGACAAAACCGACGTCGCCGTCACCGCCGAGGGGATGCGCGAAATCTGGGAGGGCGCGCAGAAGCTCGTGCCGAGCCTCAGCCAGCGCGATGTGATTGCGACGTTCGCGGGGTTGCGTCCCGGAGGCAACGCGCCGTGCATCGGCTGCGCCACGCCGTACAACAAGGATTTCATCATCGAGATTCCCGACAGCGTGGACGGTTTCGTCAACCTGGGCGGGATGGAGTCCCCGGCGCTCACTGCCGCACCCGCCATCGCCGAACACGTGGTCGCACTGCTACAAGGCGCGGGCGAGGACTTGCGCGCCAAGGATGACTGGAACCCCATCCGCCCGGCGCGCCCGGTGTTCCGCCACCTCGACCGCGAGGCGCAAGCGGCGCTCATCGCGCGCGATCCGCGCTACGGGCGCGTCATCTGCCGCTGTGAGACCGTCACCGAAGGCGAGATCGTCGCCGAAATCCACGCGCCCATCCCCGCGACTACCTACGACGCCATCAAACGCCGCACGTGGCTCGGCACGGGGCGCTGCCTTGGCGGCTTCGACATGCCGCGCGTGGTGGACATCCTGGCGCAGGAGTTGGGGATGTCGGCGTTGGACGTGAGCAAAAAGGGCGATGGTTCAGAATTTCTCATCCGTGAAACGAAAGCGTGATGCGTGATGCGTGATAAGCCTTTCACGCATTACGAATCACGTATCACGCCAGCATTTAGAGGCGCATATGAAAACAACTTACGACGTTATCGTTATCGGCAGTGGGCCTGGCGGATTGGCGGCGGCGATTGCGGCCAAAAAGGGCGGGGCGGACGATGTGCTCGTGCTCGAGCGCGACATCGAATTGGGCGGCATTTTGCTGCAATGCATCCACAACGGCTTCGGCGTGGAGACATTCAAAGAGGACCTACCTGGCCCCAGTTACGCGCAACGCTTCGTGGACGAAGCAAAGGCCATCGGCGTTGAGTATCTGCTCGACACGATGGTGCTGGACGTGACACCCGACCGCCGCATTTTTATCACCAGTTCGCGCGGCGGCCTGCTGGAACTGCACGCGCGCGCGATCATTATGGCGATGGGCTGCCGCGAGCGTACCCGCGCACAGATCCGGCTCCCCGGCCCGCGCCCGGCAGGCGTCTACACGGCGGGGACGGCGCAGCGCTGGGTCAACGTCGAAGGCTATATGCCCGGCAAGCAGTTCGTCATCCTCGGCTCCGGTGACATCGGCATGATCATGGCGCGGCGGCTCACCTTCGAGGGCGCACAAGTCGAGGGGGTGCTGGAAGTGATGCCCTACCTCACCGGTCTGAGCCGCAACTACGTCCAATGCCTGCTGGATTTCGACATCCCGCTGCACCTGTCGCACACCGTCAAACGCATCATCGGCAAGAATCGCGTCGAGGCCATCGAGTCGGTGGCGGTGGATGAGCGCTGGCAGCCGATCCCCGGCACGGAGGAAATCATCCCCTGCGACACGCTGCTGCTCTCCGTAGGCCTTATCCCGGAGAACGAACTCTCGCTCAAGGCCGGCGTGGCGCTCGACCCCGTCACCGGCGGGCCATACGTCGATGACGGCTTCCAGACGAATGTGCCCGGCATCTACGCCGCGGGCAACGTCGTCCACGTCTACGATCTGGTCGATTGGGTCACGCAGGCGGGGATAACGGCAGGCAAGCGGGCGGCGCAGCAAGTTATGAATCATGAATCACGAATCATGAATCATGTCGCGACACGAGCAGGGGAGAATGTACGGTATGTTGTGCCGCACACGGTGAACCCGGAGACGCTCACGGAAGACACGGTGATGCTGCAAATGCGGGTGACGCGCCCGTTGGAGCAGCCCGTGCGCATCGAGGTGCGCGACGGCGAGACGGTCATCGCGCACAAAAACGAGCGTTACGCCCGCCCCGGCGAGATGGTCAACGTCACCTTGCGCGGGCGTGATTACGACGCCGTGCGCCAGGCCAAGTCGTTGAGCGTCGCTGTGGTCCCCAGGTAAATTCGCATGACGCTCCAATCCCCCAAAATCGAAGCTCTGCTTGCTGAAATCCGCAATCTGGCGTTGCCGGATGTGTGGGGCGAAGGCGCACTGTTCGCCTTTTCCGGCCTGGATGGCGAGACGAACTCAGGCACAGGCTTTGTGGCGACGTTTGGCGCGGAAAGATACGACCTTCTCTTCCACACGCCGGAACGCTTTGTCCTCGAAATCCGACTGCGGCAGGAAGGCGCGCCTTACAGAGACGTGGTGAAAGTTGCCACCGGGGATGTGCTCATCGTCGAAACGCCGGATGGATTGCTGTGTGTTACCTACGCCGGGTGGCACACACTCGTCGGCCTCTATCCCGAAGGCACCCACATCGAGCTGAAGCCGTTGGTATGGCTGGACAAAGACAGCGCGCTATGGAATAGCAACGAACATGACTACCTCGGAATCAGCGACGGGCGATTTGTTTTCAGCTACGGCGCGACGCAGGAAGAAGCCGAAACACGTGGCGACGCCGCCTGGAAACTGGACGTCGCGGATGTAATCCGGGCGCGTCTAGAAAGTTACGCACATCTGCCCAAGCTCCCCCCTGGCGACGACCGTTTGCTGAAGAAGTGCTTCAGCGTAATGCGCGTCAACACGCTGGCGCCGGAGGGTATCATCGCCCAGATGTGGTCCACGCCGGATCGCGTCCCGCACAGGCGGATGTGGCTGTGGGATTCCGTCTTCCACAGCTTGGCGATGAATCGCTTTGCCCCAGAGGTCGCTGCTGATTTTCTTTTTGCGGTGCTGGACACACAACGGGACGACGGGATGATCCCGCACTTTAGCGGCCCGGATGGACGCACATCGAACATCACCCAGCCACCCATCCTGGCCTGGGGCGTGTGGGAGAACTACAAGGTGCTCCACAACGATGCCAGACTCCGCAAAACCCTACCCAAACTAGAACGGTATCTGGAATGGAATCTACAGCACCGCGACCAGAACCACAACCACCTGCTGGAATGGTTCAGCGAAGGCGATCCACTGTGTCGCTCCGGCGAATCGGGTCTGGACAACTCCCCGCGTTTCGACGAGGCGATTCTGCTGGATGCCGTCGATTTCTCCACCTTCCAGGCCCGCGATATGGCCTGCGTCGCGCAGCTATGGCGGGCGCTCGGCGAACCGGAACGCGCCGCCGTGTGGGACGAACGTGCGGCGGCGATGCGCAACGCTATTCACGCCCTGCTGTGGGATGACAACAGCGGCTTCTACTACGACCGGGATTTCGATGGGTGTCTTTCGCCCGTTATGGCAGTGACCGGCTTTTTGCCGCTGCTGCTTGAGGATACTCCCGCAGACCGCGTTGACAGACTCGTCGGTCACCTCAAAGACCCGGACACCTTCAACACCGCCTTCCCGATCCCGAGCGTCGCCGTTAATGATCCGCGCTGGTCCACCGACATGTGGCGCGGCGCCACATGGATCAACCTGAATTATCTCGTCATCCAGGGCCTGCGTCTTCACCAGCGTCACGCAGAAGCCGATTGGCTCGCCGACCTCACCATCGCCCACGTCGGCAAATACTACGAACGCTACGGCGTGCTCTTCGAGTTCTTCGACGCCAAAGATGAACGCCCGCCCACGCAGTGCGACCGCAAAGGCCCGCATCAGGACCCCTACGACATCTATCGCAAGATGGACTCGATCCGCGACTATCACTGGACGGCGGCGCTGACGGCGTTGTTGCTCTTGGCGCGGAATGGCATAGAATGGGGGATTAGTGACTAGTGATTGGGTTGGTCGTTGAAGACTATTCCCTACTCCCTGATCCCTAACCACTGATTACCGACAACAGAAAACGATAAGGAGCTAACGATGACCGCAACCTTTACCATCAGTGCTTTTGGCGACGAAATCGCCCCGGATTTGGCAGAACAATTGACGACGCTCAATGAATTGGGCATCGGCGGGCTTGACCTGCGCGGCGCGTGGGGCAAGAACGTGCTACGAATGGACGATGATGACCTGGCCCGCGTGGTCGAAGTGTGCAAAGCCCACAACGTCCAGGTAGCCTGCCTCGGCAGTCCCATTGGCAAATCGCCGATTGAAGAACCGCTCGATTACGAGATCAACAACCTGAAGCGCATCTTCGAGATTGGCGAGATCGTCGGCTGCCGCCGCGTGCGCCTCTTTTCCTTCTACCCGCCCGATACCAGCACCAATGCACATTACGATGACTACGTTGCGGAATCCACCGCACGGCTGGCAAAGCTGGCCGAGATGGCGCAAGCCGAAGGCTTCACGCTGTTACTCGAAAACGAGAAGGGCATCGTCACCGATACGCTGGCGCGCTGCGAGGCCGTGGTCAAGGGCGTGAACAACCCGGCCTTACGCTTCCTGTGGGATTCGGCGAACTTCGTCCAGGTAGGCGAAGAGCGCGTCGTCGAGCGCGGCTGGCCCATGGTCGGCGATCTCATCGGCTACGTCCACATCAAAGACGCCGTACTCAGCGACGGGCACGTCGTCCCCGCCGGAGAAGGCGATGGACAACTACCAGAACTGCTGACGCACCTCAAAGCCGCCGGCTATCAGGGCGTCCTTGCGTTGGAACCGCACCTGAAGGTCGCCGGGCACAGCACCGGCTTCAGCGGCGCGGATGGGATGAGGATCGCCGTCACCGCGCTGCGCAAAGTCATGGCCGAGACCGGCTGCGTCGAGACAAAGGGGTAAACTATGCCAATTACCGAGAAGATGATCTGCATCACCTGCCCGATGGGGTGTTCGGTGGAAGTGACCCGCGAGGGACAAACGCTGCTCAGCGTGGACGGCAACACCTGCAAACGCGGCGAGGACTACGTGCGCCGCGAGCTGACCGATCCACGACGCATGGCCGCGACGACAGTGCGGGTGAAAGGCGGCATCCACCCGCTGGTGCCGGTCTACACCGCGCAGGCGTTCCCCAAACCACGCATCTTCGATCTGCTGGATGCGCTGCGTCAGGTGGAACTCGAAGCGCCCGTGGCGTTGGGCCAGGTTGTCCTGGCAAACGCGCTGGATACCGGCATTGATGTCCTCGCCAGCCGGGAGATGCCGCGATCTGGTTAACACAAACCGTCCCCGACGGCGTTTTCCGTCGGGGACGGTGTCTGTAGCACACTTGCGCTAAAACCGCTTGCGTCGGATTACAATCCGACGCTCCGCGCCACGCAGACTATTCGTCTTTCAAATCCGTATGCGTATACGGCATCTCTTCATCTTCCAGACCGCGCATCGCGGAAGCCACTGAGAAAGCCGACCATTCTCGATTTTCCTCTACGAGACCTTCATCTTCCCAGTGTTGTTTTGCCCGCTCAAAAATCTCGTCTATTGTTTGCCCTTTGTAGATACGTCGGGAGATTTCAACATAGTCTGTCGGCTCGCGTTGAAAAAGGGTTAGAAATCTGAGTGTCGCGGTAGCCCCAAGCGTTTTATACAAGGCTTCAATGCCACTGATTCTAAGTTCGGTATCGTTCATCATTTGGGCCTGTGTCATTCTATCATCTCCCGCCTGACATAATCTATTGGATTAACAATCTTCATACTTAACTTCAATCGCCGTGCTTGCTTTATCAAATTATCATCACAAGTCAGGAAAACATCAGCATTAGCGTAGTCAGCACATGCCAGATGAATAGCATCCTTTGCCGAAAGTCCACACTTCTGTTGAAACGAACGGGCCAATTCACGAATTTCCTCGTACGGACCGATCCGTATTTTACAGAGCGCCGCCAATCTCAAAATTGCCTCTTTCCTTTCTGGAAAAGGGCATAAGCGAGTTTCATCTTCATGCATAAACGACCACGTTAACTCTATCGCTTCATCCTCTACTCTTGCAAAAATTTCTTCACAAGCAAGAGCTTCCATTCGAACTCTGAATTGTCGTGGATCGTCAAACCCTCGCTGAAAACAGTTGTAATCAAGATAAATCATAACATCAACAAACGCTTGCATTGCGTTAAGATTAAAGAAGCGACTTTATAACCTTATTGTAAACGAAAAGTCACGCTGCGTCAAACCCGATACCAGTTGAAAGTACAATCCCGTCGCGTCAAGCTGCTGACCGGTGTATTGGTAGCTCGTGTAACTGCTGCCGTAGCGTGTCCCCGCCCCAGGGATAGCAACGATGTTCGGCCACTTTCGCTCCACTGCTGTTCGCAGTCACAGACGTAGATCCCAGGCTATCGCCCAACAAGTAGTACTGTGTACTACCGATACGCACCTATGCCGCTTCTTCACTCTGGGGACTGCGTCGCCACCCGTTGACCGCCCACATAGTAATATCTGACCATCGTGTTGGTGCTGCCGGTCCACTCGAAGTAGTGACCCACGTAGTATGTGGTCACGCCGTCTATCACGAACTTCACGCGGTTGCCGTCGCCGGTGACGGTGCAACTGAGGCCCTCTACGGCTCTGTCCGCAACCTTGTTCTCCGGATTGCACTGTCGGGAATGCGATAAACTCAGAGATTTATGTAACAAGCTCAGCATTTATCGAACAGACACATCCAGTTGGCGCTTGACAAGCGGACCTATTGCACTCTCTGCGATTCAGTAGAGTTCACAGCGGTTCCTATTTAGCACTTCGCTGAGTGTGATAGACACATACGATTTTTCTGTTTTATCAGTTACGTGTTCGCTAATGGAAATCCTTAAACAATAATGTTCTTCAGAATAAAATAACAGCCAAGTCATTTGGTTATGTTGTTCGCTTTTTAACAAGCTCCATCCCGGTTGAGGTAATTCAGTTTCAAAGAACTCCAGCACTTGCTCGTATGACTCAGCAACCTCGTAGTTTCTATAGGCAAATGCAGCACCACTGGATAGTGAAAGATGGTCAGTCTGGGATTGCCATTCTGGAGGGATAGGCAACGTTTCAAGAATATGTGTATAGGTCTTAATGCGGCGTGGTGGGCCTACCATTGCACGGTCAACCCACAAAACCAGCCCAATAATCACACTGATGCTGATCACCGATAACAATAAAATCAATAGAATCCAATGACGCCTTTTCAGCATTTCGCCTCCTGGGGAAGTCATTTCTTACTATCAAGAATTCCTCATCACTTTCATTGATAGCGATATGTGATGGCTCTTCCCCTCAACACCCGCCGTTATGCGGTTCCTGCTCCCAAATCCGCAACCCGTGACGGCTCAGATAAACCGGGATATTCTGGTACAGTGGATTCGCCGCCTCGATCGCGCGCAGCATCTCGCGCTTGGTGTAGGAGAGCGCCGGGCAGAGCAGCGTCACCGAGCCGCCCTCGCCCCCCGCGCCGTTGACCTTCCAGCCGAGCGCGCCGTAGTTCTTGGCGATCTCGATCACCTGTCTTGCGTTCTGGCTGATCAGGTCGGGATGCAGGCGGCCCTGCGCCTCCGTGTTCTCGATCATCGCTTGACCTAACGCCGGGAAGTCGCCCGCGTAGACGGCATCCCGCGATTTCTCCGCCGTCACCCGCAGGTCTTGCAGGCGCTGGCAGTCTGGTCCCTCGTTTTCCAGTTCCGCGATGACCTTCTCGTGGACGTGCGAGGAGACGTGCGATTTGCCCAGGAAGACCAGCGCCAGTCGCCGCTCCAGCTCCCACCAGGTCGCATTCGGCACCTGGACTGGCGAAACGGACGAGTACGGGTACTTGAACACGTCGATGAAGTTGATGCCGCCGTAAGCCGAGCACAGTTGATCCTGCACGCCCGACTGCTGCTTGAGCATCTCCACCTCCACAGCGTGCGCGGTGTTCGCCACCTCGTGCGGCGTCATCTGCCCCGGCGTGAGGCGGTCCAGCGCGCCGATCAACGCCACGGAGACCGCCGCCGATGTGCCGGTCGAACAGCCGCTCGGCGCTTCGGAGTAGATCGTCGCCTGGATCGCGTACTCCTGCGGCACGCCCATCCGTTCAATAGCCGCTTCTAGCAACGGATGACGCTCGTATCCTGGCTCATCCGGGTGGACGGCGAAACGCTCGCCGTAATTTTCCGCGTAGAGCACGATGCGCTCCGTCCCCGGCTCGTAGGGGAAAACCTCAATCTGCACTTCCACGTAGGGGTACACACCGATGTTGAAGATTTTCCCGTGCTCGGCGAACCACGTATCCGTCCAGCCGCCGTTGTCGCAGATGCGAATCGGCGCGAC
>OMKS01000544.1_pt1 | contig 35278 bp, 29 predicted proteins | sample 1674721 | NCBI WGS metagenome assembly OMKS01 (sample SAMN06264996, study PRJEB25208) | sediment metagenome | isolation source: hot spring sediment | place: USA: California | collected 2014-09-02 | reverse complement strand
GGCGACCACCGAGATCTACACTATCCTCTTCGTCGGCAGCGTCAGATGTGTATAAGAGACAGGTTCTTCTCTGTGTTCTCTGTGGTGAATCGCCTTTTTTAGGTTTTAATCTTTGTACTCATGAGTTTTTTCCACCACTGTTTACTATCCTTTGCCTCACTCCAGATACCCTGAAGCATATTTCTTAAGGTCGCAGCGTCGAGATCGCGTGTTATTTTGCCGTCAATAGCCACAGAAATAGTCCCGGTCTCTTCCGAGACCACTACCACCACCGCATCGGTATGCTCGGTCAGGCCAACTGCGGCCCGGTGCCGCGTACCCAGTTTTTTGCTCAGAAAAGGGTTGGTGGAAAGAGGCAAAAAACACCCCGCATGCGAGATGCGGCCATTACGAATGATGACCGCTCCATCATGTATAGGTGAGGTCGGATAAAAGATACTCAAGAGTATCTCCCGGCTGACCCGGGCATCGATGGGTACACCGGATTCCAGGTAATCCTTCAGGCCGGCCTCCCTCTCGAGGGCTATTAATCCACCGATTCCCTTATTCGAAAGCGATACAGCCGACCGAACCACCTCTTCCAAAATCTGCAGCGTGGCTGTATCTGCTTTTAGAAATGGGGTCCGGCCGACCTGCATTAAGGCCCGGCGAATATCATCCTGAAAAATGATGACTACCAGAAGAAAAAAGGAGCTTAAAAAGGTGCCGAGCAGCCAGTGCAGGGTTTGCAGTCCCACTTCGCGCGCCATGAAATAGAAAACGACCAGGATAGCCAGGCCGGCCACCATCTGCACGGCCCGGGTACCGCGAATAAAAAGGATTATCTCATAAATAATAAAGGCTACCAGCAAAATGTCCAGGACATCCTGCCAGCGCAATGTAGTCAAATATTCAATCATTTTCCTGCGTGCTTTCTACCATCAAATATAGCTAATGGCCGACTGCCGTATGCTGAACGCTGCCCTTTCTGATGGCTTCTACTATGCGGACCGTGCGTACGGCAGAACGCACATCATGTACCCGCACTATATGCGCGCCCTCCCAGACACCCACAGCCACTACGGCCTGCGTGGCCCCATCCCTTTCCCCAACGTCGATATCCAATATCTTGCCGATAAAACTCTTGCGTGACGGTCCTATCAGAATGGGCCGCCCCAGTTCCTGAAAAGCAGAGATAGACCGAAGAAGCATTAAGTTGTGATCCGCGTTTTTGCCAAAGCCGATGCCGGGATCGACAATAAATCTATCTCTATCAATCCCCATTTTCCCGGCCCAGGCCATGCGTTCACGCAAAAAAACCATTACCTCCCCCACCACATCGTCATAATAAGGTCTTGCCTGCATGTCTTGCGGCATTCCCTGCATGTGCATGAGAATGGCCGGAACCTGATGTTTGAGAAGCACCTCAACCATGGCCGGATCATAACGCAGCGCCGTAACATCGTTAACTATGTCCGCGCCGGCAGAAACGGCTGCACCAGCTACTTCGGCCTTATAAGTATCTATAGAGAGCAGGACATCCCATCGCCTGCGGATAGCCTCTATCACAGGCACAACCCGGGACAGTTCTTCCCGGACGGAGACAGGCTGCGAAAAAGGACGGGTGGATTCTCCGCCTACGTCAATGACATCCACCCCGGCCTCGATCATATCTTCCGCGTGCTTAAGGGCCGCATCCGGCGCCGTATAGCGCCCGCCATCAGAAAATGAATCCGGCGTGACATTAAGTACGCCCATTACATAGGTCTTCACACCAAAGGACAGCACCCTGCCCTTGCAGACCAATGTCAAACCCTCTTCATCCATGATAACCAAAAGACACCCGGATACTTTAACTTATATAAGGAAGGTCCCTTACTAAGCGGATCTGGCGTTAAGCCGCTGTTGGCTCTCTTCTTCCGTTTAACCCTAAAATTTTGTCGATGTCTCCCGCATCCAGCGACTCCCGCTCCAACAAAGAGCCAGCCAGCTTGTGCAGGGACTGAATATTCTCATGGATAATATCCTTGGCACGTTGATAACTTTCCATTACCAGCCGCCTAATCTCCCCATCAATCCGGACCGCTGTTGCCTCGCTATAATCCTTGTGTTGAGCTATTTCCTTACCCAAAAAGATGTGCTCTTCCTTCTTGCCAAAAGATAGCGGACCCAGCCCTTCGCTCATACCCCAGTTACAGGTCATCTTACGTGCCAACTCGGTAGCCCGTTCAATATCACTGCCGGCACCCGTGGTAAACTGCTTTAAAACGAGTTCTTCAGCGGCGCGCCCTCCCAAGAGAATGGTCAGGTTATTGACAAGATAGTCTTTTTGATAGGTATGCCTCTCATCGATGGGTAGTTGTTGGGTAAGGCCCAGGGCCCGGCCGCGGGGAATGATGGTTACTTTATGGATGGGATCAGCCCCGGGCAGGAGTTTAGCTACCAGGGCATGGCCGGCTTCATGATAAGCGGTTATGCGTTTTTCTTCCTCAGTGATGATCATACTGCGCCTCTCCGTGCCCATCATAACTTTATCCTTGGCCTCTTCAAAATCAGACATCTGGAGCTTTTCCTTATTCTTCCGGGCTGCGAGTAAGGCTGCCTCATTAACCATGTTTTCCAGATCCGCTCCGCTGAAGCCGGGCGTACCCCGCGCCAGGACGCTCAAATCCACATCACTGTCCAGGGGCATATTCCGGGAATGCACTCTCAAAATACCTTCACGGCCGCGGATATCAGGTGTGGGCACGACTATCTGCCTGTCAAACCGGCCGGGCCTGAGCAAAGCCGGGTCAAGGACATCCGGCCTGTTGGTGGCCGCGACGATAATAACTCCCTCGTTCGACTCAAACCCGTCCATCTCTACGAGAAGCTGATTGAGTGTCTGTTCCCTTTCATCATGGCCTCCTCCCAGTCCGGCGCCCCGGTGGCGGCCCACCGCATCGATCTCATCGATGAAAATAATGCACGGGGCGTTTTTCTTCCCCTGCACAAAGAGGTCGCGTACTCTGGAGGCGCCCACACCTACAAACATCTCCACAAAATCAGAACCGCTTATACTGAAAAAAGGCACTCCAGCTTCTCCGGCTATGGCCTTAGCCAGTAAAGTTTTCCCCGTCCCCGGCGCGCCCATGAGGAGCACACCTTTGGGAATTCGTCCTCCGAGACGGGTGAACTTCTTGGGATCCTTCAAAAAATCGATAATCTCGGCCAGCTCCTCCTTGGCCTCATCTATACCCGCTACATCGGCAAATGTTGTCTTGACATTCTGACCGGAAAGGAGTCTGGCCCGGCTCTTGCCAAAAGAAAGGGCCTTGCCGCCCCCGGCCTGCATCTGCCGCATAAAAAATATCCAGACCCCTATGAGAAGAAGCATGGGCAGCCATGAGATAATAAGTGTCCAATACCATGGCGATTCTTCCGCCGGTTTTACCGCTATTTTGACGTTAGCCTGCCGCAGAATTTTAACCAGATCAACATCCTTTGGGGCATACGTCTTAAACGCCCGGCCATTAACATACTGTCCATGGATGCGCTCTCCCTGCACCGTTACCCGCGACACCTCTCCCTTTTCCACCTTATCCAGGAAGTCGCTATAGGTTGCCTCACCGCTCTCCTCTCCCGGACGATTAAAAAATTGAAACAAAAGGATCATTATCAGGCCGATAACAAGCCAGAGGGATAGATTCTTATAAAACGTATTCAAAAAGTCCTCCCTGCTTTTACATTGATTATAAGATTGCGTTATTTTCCCACGGTCTTAACGTAAGGAAAAACGCCATATTTTGCAAGCAAAATATATGCCTTTCCTCTTTTTCAGTCTAATGAAACCCTGAGTATCTGTTCTGTCTTTTCGGTAACTTTAAAGCGTTCACCAACCCGCCATCCAGGGATCCCCACAATCTGACCACCTTGCTCAATTATGGGTATTTTTGACCTGAGAGGCCGTGGTATTTTTTTGTTAATAAAATAGTCTTTGACCTTTTGACTGCCACCCAGGCCATCCGGATAAAACCGGTCGCCTAGCCGGAAATTACGCACTACCAGGGGGAAAAAGATCCGCCCATAATCAAAATAAGAGACGGAGTGCAAGCTTTCACGGGGAGAAGAATCTAAACCCTCCATTACCTCAAGGGAGATAGATCGTCCGATCTCCGGCAAAAAATATCGGCCCACGCCGTTTATCTCATACAAAAAATCTTTGGGCACCTTATCGATCTTCTTCCGGCTAAATCGCAATTCCTGATAAATCCTTTCTACTGTTACTTCGCCGGGCAGAGAAATCCTTTTATAAGGGCCGTCTTTCATGGCCAGGGATTGAATAGATTCCAGATGTCTGAACCCGATGTCCTTCAATCTTGTCCCGCTTAATTCAAGGCCCTTTTGCATGACCCTCATCTGAATCGGCCTTGGAATTTCCTGATAACGCTTTAAATCCAGCACTGTTACCTGTCCCTCCGGCCCTTCTTCCAATTTAGCGAGGCCTGTCCAGGCCTCCTCAGCCATACTCGCCAGCAGGGCCTCATCCTCCCGCAGTATGGAAGCAGTCTGAAGCAAGATTCTACGGATGCGCGGATTAAAATTACTTTCAAGCATGGGCAATAAATCATGCCGGATACGATTCCGCAGGAAACCCCGCGCCTCGTTTGAACTATCGATCCGAAAAGAAAATTTATTGGCCGTTAGATAAGATAAAATATCGGCTCGCGAGGCCTCGAGCAAAGGCCTGACAAAGATCCCTTCCCGGATAAAGGGCATACCGGATAGCCCCCTGGCCCCGGACCCCCGAATCAATCGCAATAAAAATTCCTCGGCCTGGTCATCAGCCGTATGTCCCAGAGCTACTCTCCGGGCCCTTGTCTTCTCCGCTGCTTCCTGCAAAAACTTATAACGAAGTTCGCGGCAGGCCTCTTCCAGGGAAAGTCCTTCTTTCTCTTTTAAGGCCAGGGCATTGCCCCGGCCCGGATGAAAAGGCAGGCCGAGTTCTTCGGCCAGGTTTCCGACAAAAATGGCATCTTCGGCAGATTCTCTCCCGCGGAGGCCATGATCAAAATGGGCCACAGAAAACTGGAGCGGACGGGCTTCTCTTAATTCGCAAAGGAGATGGAGCAGGGCCACCGAATCCGGGCCGCCGGAGACTGCTACCACCACCGCGTCTCCAGCACGAAACATGCCGTGCTGATCTACGGTTTTCTGAAATATTGACCTTAATGCCAACCTCTCTTTTTTCATTAATTTAAATATAATCTTTTTGTTTTGCGCTGACAAGGAGGGAAGAACACTGTAACTATGCAAGATATAATTTATAGGAGAAGTTCAAAGTTCAAATGGTGAGGTTCTTGGGTTCTCCTGCAGCTAATCCGGGTTAGGTATCTATAAAAAAGGCAGGGTGCCACCGTGGGTTAAACGTCGTTCTCTTATTGCCTGGTAGCCAGAAAGGCGGCCATCTTCAGAATTTCCCAATCCTCGTAAGGGGCGCGAATACAGCCATAAACCCCTTTTCCCATGGCTTCTTTGACCAGATCACGGTCGCTTTCCTTATGTAATAGTACAATGGCCAGCTTAGACGATGTTTTTTTTATTTCTTCATATATCTTACTGCCACTTTCTCTAACCACCTCTGCATCAAGGAATACGGCCTTGACCGGCGTTCTACCCGTGTTTTCCAGAAAACTTGGGTAGTCACGATACCAGTCAAGGCCGTAACCATTGGCTTCCAGAATTCTTTTAAAGTGAGAAGCCAGGTTTTTGCTTTTAGTTAGTATTTTCAAGGATGGTTCTATATGATCGCAACTATCCATCGTTGCCATATCCTGATTTATGCCGACTTTCTTTTTAATTGGTGAATACTCTATTCGCATCCATACTTAGATTATTTCTCAATTCTTACCACCAGCACCGAGCAAGGGGCGTGGTTTATCACCCGGGAGGCCACACCGCCCAGAACAAAACGGGCCGTGGCCCCTAATCCACGGCTGCCTATGGCAATAAGGTCGAATTTACCTTTCTTGGCCATGGTGATGATCGCATCAGCCACTGAATTTGATGAAACCACCGATGTCTTCGGAGTCACGCCCTTCCCTGAAAGGACTTTTTCGGCATCTCCCAATGCCTTTTCACCATAAGCGGTAAGTTTTCGTTCCAGGGAATCCCGTTCACGAGCCGTATATTCAATGTCTATATCGGCAATAGAGGGCGTTACCGTCACAAGGTGCACTTGGGCGCCTGTGGCCTTGGCCAGGTCGGATACCATTTTGACCGCCTCCATGGCATACTTGGAACCGTCGATCGGTACTAATATCTTCATTTTTACCTCCTGTCTTAGGTTTTCGTATTGTCAAAAATTAACCACAGAGAACACGGAGAAATTAACAAATTAATCAATAATCCCACCCTCTTATCCATTATCTCCAGGTAATATCTTTTAAAGAAAATTCTTTTTGAGAATACAGAGATTCCTCTGTGGACTCTGTGGTTTCATAGTGCTTCCTATTCCTTCTTGGCCTTGGATTTGGTCATGGTCAGTCCTATTCCATTGAATATCTCATAGATTGAATAACCAAACCACAACGTATAGATGACGTAGAAAACCAGAAATGCCACCAGCAGCGCCGCGCGGTCTTTCACCTTCTCCGGCTTTATCCCATAGAAATTGTATCCTGGTTCGATAACCTTGGTCACCACCTCGCCCAGAAAGATCGATCCCTCAAAACGCTCCTGCTTTTCCAACTCTTTGCCCAAGCTCTTGAAAGCGCTATGCCAGATATACATAACCTCTTTCTCATTGAAGCCGTATTTCGCGGCCACCTCGTCTCCCCGGTTGTTGAACATGAGGTCCGCGTCGTGCTCCGCAGCCAGCATGGTCTTACCGTAGTCGCCACCCGCCAACGTAAGTGTCTCGCCCGCCACCGTAGCCGTAGAGCCGTTCTTCCCGAAGAGAACAGCGGCCTTTTCCGCCTCGGCAGCGTTTCCCATCTTGAGCGTTATTTCCAGGGCTTTGCCCACGAACTTCTCACTTTTCTCCATATACTTCGGGATAAAGTTCGTCGATCCCTTGGCCAGGGAGTTGAACATCTCATCCGCATAGATAATCGTCGTCTTGCCGTCAAAAAGCGGCAAAAACATGATAACGTAAAATACTATGGCAAAAGAGACTAGCAAGAGTAGCCCCAGATTGAATGTCTTTGCGTTTTTCACTAACATCGTTTATCCCTCCCCTCTCAATGTTTTCATGTTCCCAAAAAACTTGCCAAAGACGAACAGGCCGAAGGTCGTGACCACTGCAAAAAAGAGGACTATGCCTATGGTATCAAACATGTTGCCCGTACCTTTGGATATCTCTATCCACCCCAGCTCACCGAACTTCTTGGGAAGGGCGAACAGCCGGTTGAAGAAGCCGGCTAGGACGGCCATGGCGTAGAAGGCACGGATATAGATGCCGCGCACCACCTTGGTCGTCAACGCCCCAATCTGGATGCCGATGAGGGACCCGAGGAGCATGCCCATGGCCAGGGTGTAGAAAACGAAGCCATAGATGGCGTACTGCGAGATAGAGGCAAACCCGGCCGTCATGATGATTTGAAGAATATCAGTACCAACCGTGGTAAACGAAGACACACCGAGTATATAGACGAAAATGGGGAAGGTCAGGAAGCCGCCGCCCACACCCATGATGGCAGCCACAAAACCGACAAAGGTCCCACAGATTCCAACAATCCAGGCCGACAGTTTCCTGCCGCCGGGAACGAGGTCTTCATCAAAAGCAATCATGGGCGGCATATTGATGCCCTGCAGTTTTCGGGGCAGACCCGTCAATTCACCAACCGGGCCGCCGCCGTGCGCCCCTCCGGTATCGCCGGCCTTACTGGCCTTAAAGAAGTCGAGCATCGCGTAAAGGCCCAGGAAACCGAGCAGCACCGCGTATATGATACTGATGAAGGTGTCGCTGATGACCGGGTTCATGTTGTAGAGGGCCCGGTTGATCACACCGCCACCCAGTACGCCCACGATAGAACCGCCAACAAAGGCGATGGCCAGCCCCACGGACACGTTACCCAGTTTCTTGTGCACCGCCGTTCCCATGATGGCCTTGGCAAAGATGTGAAAAAGGTCCGTGCCTACGGCCGTGATACCCTTGATCCCGGCGCTCATCAGAGCGGGGGCGATGACAAACCCGCCACCGGCACCGATGCAACCTGTGATGAGACCAGCGACCAGACCTATGGCTATCGACGACAAGAATATGGTCGTGGTATACGTAGCCGGGGCATAGGCCTTCTTGCCGCCCAGGATCAACGGCAGGTCAGCGGCCGATGCTATCACCACTGCCAGAATCGGCAGCAGCAATGCAAGTAATATCAGCAATTTTTTCCTGTTTTTCAAGATGGACATAGATGTTTCATAGTCCCATCTGGCATGCGCCATGGATGCAGTCTTAAGTACTTCGTATACTTTTTTAAATGAATTCATGAGATGTCCAACCTCCTTTTTTGACCCAAATTAGACAGAAAATGTCTTTTCCTTATTCATATTATACTAATCTATTCGCTGACTTACCCTAAAGTTCCCCCCTTTCTTTTTAGTCTCCTATCTTTAAGATTTTCTGCTCACGCATGGCTACTTGGTGTTTGCTTCAAGACCGCTTCGCATATACTTACAAAAAACATGCCTCCAGTAAAAAGGGCTTATTATTAGAAGCAATTAATTTAATATTATCTAATAATATTAAATTCTTATATCTTAAGCATACACAAATACATTTTTCCGTTTTTTGTACCTCTTCGGTTTATTTATAGTCTAAAATACGACCCTAAGCAGTCAATTATCTGTTAATGACAGATAATATGGGCATAACTTTATTTGTCTAAGATACGACCCGGACGTCTAATATTCGTCCCTTTACAGTGAACTGGATGCTTCCTTTGACTTGGACGAAGTGTTTGTGTGGCTGCTTAATCTATAATGGAAGGGGGGGCCACCGATGGTTTGTATAGACTATGACCCTATAGGATCATTTCCAATTTATAACGTTTAACCTTGCTATATAGAGTGGAACGGGTAATGCCTAATCTTCGCGCCGCTTCATGTTTATTCCAGTTGGATTCGTCAAGCACCCGAGCTATGAGTTTTTTTTCATTTTCAGCCAGAGAAGTGGATGGATAGATATATGTTTCACGGAGATGGGGAGGCAAGCATTTCTCTTTAATGGTGTTACCTTTAGTAAGGATAACAGCAAGCTCCACTGCATTTTGCAATTCACGTACGTTACCGGGCCAGTCATGGTCAAGGAATAACTGTATAACCTTAGGATCAAAGTCCTGGATGTCTTTCCCCTCTCTTTCGTTATACTTGGCCAGGAAATGACTGCAAAGCGGAACAATATCCTCTTTGCGCTGGCGAAGTGGTGGAAGATCAATAGAGATTACATTGAGACGATAAAAAAGGTCTTCTCTAAAGTTTCCGGCGGCCATTTCTTCTTTGAGGTTCTTGTTGGTAGCAGCTATAATGCGTACATCAGCTATTATGGTTTTTTCTCCACCCACGCGCTCAAAACATTTATCCTGGAGGACTCTGAGAAGAGAAACCTGGGTCGTCAAAGGTACTTCACCAATCTCATCAAGGAAAATAGTTCCTTCCTGGGCCAGATCAAAACGTCCCAGTTTACGCTTTATAGCGCCGGTAAAGGCTCCCTTCTCGTGGCCAAAAAGTTCACTTTCAATGAGAGAACTGGGATAAGCTGAACAGTTGGCTATTATAAAGGGACCATCTCGCCGGGGGCTGAGGGCGTGAATGCTCTGCGCTACCAACTGTTTTCCTGTGCCATTTTCACCGGTAATGAGCACCGTGGCCGTGGTAGCGGCAATGTCCTGGATTAGGTTGTAAATCTGTTGCATTTCCCGGCTCTGACCAACCAGTGATAAAAACGAAAATCGATTAGGTGCATAGGCCTTCGGGTCGCTAAGGTGTTCTTCAAAACGAAGGGCATGCCATATCGGGCCGGAAACCAAGTCAAGCAGGTTATAGAAGAATTCTGAATCTACCGAAGAAATCTTTTTGGATTGGTGAAAAGCAATGACGTAATAGGCAAAGCATTGTTTCTCAAAGAAAAGAGGAAAGGCATGCCACATGTGGTAGATTTTCAAAAGTTCATCAAAGGGTGTAGATGTACTGCGGTGATCATTACCGCTGTAAACTACAGCGTGGTCCAGGCTTGTCATCCATTGCAGGAAAGAGCCGATGGAACGACGGTTTATCGTTGGTGGTAGACTGGCTTTGCTTAGAGTAACTAGGTCGGTTGATGTGGAATTTGGGGCGAAAAAGAGCCTTTCAGCACCTAAAAAGATATCCTTAGCTACCTTATCTATAGAGCGGATAATCTCTTCAGGAGACGACTTAGCCAGGATCTTTTTTTGATAAGTCAACAGTCCAAACAGGCGTCGGAGGTTGTCGCCATATTCTTTGACCTGTTTTTCCAATCGTCTTTTCCCGGTAATGTCCTTAGCAACGGCAATGATTCCTGCAATATTTCCGTGTACGTCTTTAATAGGAGAAACCGTTAGTTCGACATGGACTAATTTTCTGCTTTTGGTCAGGCGTACCGTCTCATAACGTTTAACTTCCTTTTTATTTACGATTTTAGCTATAATACTAAGTGTTTCGCCCTTTACTTCTTCCGGCTCTAATACCTCTGCGGCCAGGCCCAAGACATCTTTTTCCCTATAGCCATACAACTGTTCAGCTCCCTTATTCCATAAGGTAATGCGCCCCTCCAGGTCTTTGCAAATAATGGCATTATCGGTTAGGTTAATGGCCTCAAAGAGGTATTCGTGCCCGGGAGGTGTACGGTATGATTCTTGACCAACGAAATTATTTTTGTGCAGATGTGAAAGGCGGTCGCTTTTACTTGTTGTGATTTGTGATTTGCCCATTTAGTCGTGTTCTCCAATCCATTCACAATTAACATGGATTAGTCTGACAACTTTTAAAAAATCAGGTCCTTTGAGCCTCTTGCAAAAGTCCCAATTCTGTCATTCCCGCAGCGATTCTGAGCGGGAATCTGGTTCTCGCTGCTTGAAAAACCATATCCCCGATAGAAACATTCGGGGATGACAAACAGTTTTGCAAGGGCCTTTTTTATATATTTATATTTATTACCCTGTAAGTCAAGATATTGCAGAGATTTTAGGAACAAATTCATTGACAATGGCATTATCTATTTCATAATATTAGAAAAATCTTAAGGAAATTGATCGATTTATGTTTGGACTCAAAGAGTTTTTTAAGAAGCTGCGAGGGGTTAAGCCTCGGGAGGCCAGAGAAGAAGAGTCTCCTGATGCCGTTCGCCTTGCCTTTACGAACCGGTATCTGAATTTTAAAACCCTTTTAAGCACCAATAACAAGGTATTAGAAATCATAACCGACATGGAACAGGCCCTGGTTAGCAGCCACAGTTTCGGTATGTCGTTTATAAGGGCCAACTGTACTGCCATTTCCGTCAATATGTACAAGATCATACAGACCTTAAACGAAATAACCGTTGGTCGATACCGGGAACTTTTTGAGGTGTTCGAAGATATCTGGGTAAAAATTGACCAGGAATTAAAAGGCAAAAAAATCCCAGCCAGAGGGGACTTAGTGTTTCCTCTCGAGGCTGTTGATAAGGAAATGGCTGATCAGGCTGGAAGTAAGATGGCCAACCTGGGGGAAATCAAAAATCGGATTGGCCTGTCTGTTCCCGAAGGTTTTGTCATTACAGCCACGGCTTATGATCGGCTCTTAGAGCACAATCGTCTGCAAGATGAGATTAACCGCCGGATTCAATTCCTGGAACCGGAAAATATCGCCCGGCTTTATGAAACCAGTGCCGATATCCATAAACTTATCATCAATGCACCCCTTCCCTTAGAACTGGAAGAGGCCATTCGGCAGGCTTATCAGGATGTAATTAAAAAGGTGGGCCGGGGTGCCAATGTTTCCATGCGCAGCAGTGCCATCGGGGAAGATACAAAAGAGGCCTCTTTTGCCGGACAGTACCGCTCCATACTCAACGTAAGCCCTGACTATCTAATCCTCTCTTACAAAGAGATACTGGCCAGTAAATATTCCGTCCCGGCCATTGCCTACCGTTTGAACAAGGGATTCCGGGATGAAGACATCGGTATGTGTGTCGGCTGCATGGCCATGATCGATGCCAAGGCCGGTGGCGTAATGTATTCTACCGATCCCGCCAATATACGCCACGAGTGTATCATGATTAATGCAGTCTGGGGGCTGGGTAAATCAGTGGTGGATGGAAGCATAGCCCCGGATCTTTTTGTCCTCTCCAAAGGGGATCCGAAAATTATTCTTAAAAAGGAGGTTAGTACCAAGGGGCAGAAGTTTGTTTGCCACGCTGAGGAAGGGATATGCCGCATGGAGGTGGTGGAGAAAGAAAAAGATGATCCGGCAATTACCGACGAGCAAGCCTCTTTGCTGGCTGAACTGGCCCTCCGCCTGGAAAGATATTTTGGCTGTCCCCAGGATATTGAATGGGCCATTGAACCGGATGGCTCGATCCGGATATTACAGAGCCGGCCACTGATGGTAATTGGCCAGGATTTGGCCGTACCTGAAGAGATCGCTGAATCAAAAGTTGACCTTCCAGTAATCTTAGCCGGGGGAGTAACCGCTTGCCCGGGCGTGGCCACCGGCCCCGCCTTCGTAGTGAAGACGACTGTGGATATGTTGCAGTTTCCCCGCGGGGCTGTCCTTGTGGCTATGAATCCTTTGCCCCAATGGGCAGCGGTCTTAAATAGTGCGGCCGCTGTCGTCACCGACCGGGGAGGGATCACCGGCCACCTGGCGGCCGTGGCCCGTGAGTTCAAAGTTCCGGCCCTTTTGGGAACCTCAACTGCCACCCGGGAAATCAAGAGCGGAGACCTCATTACCGTGGATGCCGATGGCGGCAAGGTTTATGCCGGCCGGGCAGAATCTCTCTTGCAGAAGGCGTCTGAGAGGGTAAGCTTGATGAAGGGGAGTCCTGTTTATGTTACTCTGGAAAAGGTCCTGAAATATATTGCGCCGCTCAACCTTACGGACCCGGATGCCTCTAATTTTAGGCCTCAAGGGTGCCAGACCATACATGACATTACCCGTTTTGCCCATGAGATGTCCTTACGGGAGCTTTTTGCTTACAAGAAGGAGGTTTCTTTCCCGGAACATCTGGCCAAAAGGTTGGTCTTCGATGTCCCCATGCAGTGGTGGGTTATTGATCTGGATGGTGGGTTTAGAAAAGAGATTGAAGGAAACACGGTCAGCCTTGAAGACATTACCTCCATTCCCATGTTGGCTTTGTGGAAGGGGATAACGGCCGTGCCCTGGGAAGGTCCACCACCGGTGAATACGAAGGGATTCCTTTCTATAATATACGAATCAACCATGGATACCAGCCTTGTACCGGGCATAGGTTCACGTTTTGCCGAACGGAATTACTTCATCATATCCAGAAATTTTTGCCATCTGAGCTCGAGATTTGGCTTCCATTTTTCGACTGTAGAGGCCTTTTTGAGTGACAGTGTGGCGGAAAATTACATCTGCTTTAATTTTAAGGGCGGCGCGGCCGACCATACGCGCAAAAAGCGAAGGGTCAACCTTATTAAGGCTCTCCTGGAAAAATTTGATTTTTGGGTACAGGTCAGGGGTGACCTTATTTTCGCCCGGCTGGAACGACAGGAGCAGGATTTCTTAAAACAGAGATTGAAAGTTATCGGTTATCTCACTATGCATACCAGGCAGCTGGATATGACCCTGTCCAACAACGGAATGGTAAACTGGTACGTGCAAGAAATGCTAAAACAGATTTCCTCCTTTGCGGCCATCCCGCAATAATTCTTCACCGCAAAGGGCAGAGTGAGGGCGCTTTCTCTGCGGTGAATTATAAGATTGGATATGGATAGAGAAGAAAATAGATCCAGCTATTATAGGACCTTGCGACGCCAGTTCATGGCCATTATTTTGTTTATCGCCTTCGTCCCCCTGGTACTGTTGAGCGGTACTATTTATTATCATTATAGCCGTACCGTTAAGGAAAAGATCAGAAACGAATTAAAAAATGTGGCGGAAAACAGAAAAAGTACCATTGATCTCTTCCTGAAAGATCGGGCCATCAACTTGGGTGTCCTGGCCCATACACACAGTTTTGATTACCTGAGAGACAGGAAAAACCTGGACGTTGTCTTTCAATTATTAAAAAGGGTTGATAGTGCCTTTGTGGACCTGGGCGTAATCGATGGTAATGGTCTTCAGGTCGCTTATATAGGAGCGTATGCCTTAGAGGGCAAAGATTATAGTTCGGCCGGGTGGTTTCAATCGGTTATGCGTAATAAAGAGGTTTATATCAGCGACGTCTTTCCTGGTTTTAGAAAAGTCCCCCATTTCGTTATTGCCATCAAGAGAGTAGAGGCGGGGAGGCCGTGGATACTACGGGCCACAATAGATACAGAAACTATAAATCATTTTATGAGTACAGCACTTTTGGGTAAAAGAGGTAATGCTTATATCTTAAATCGGGAAGGTGTCTATCAGATATGCGGCCGTGACCCTGGCCGGGTCCTGAATAAATCAGATTTCAAGATACCCCCCTTGTTTTCCGGTATAAATGAAGAGGAAAAATATGGTCCGCAGGGCGAGCCAGCACTTTATGCCATGGCCTGGTTAAAGAACAACGACTGGCTGATGGTAATTGAACAGAACTTAAAAGATGAGTTGGGCCCCATGATCCATGTTAAGAACATCGTTCTGGCCATATTTGCAGTCAGTTCTCTGATTATTATTTTTAGTACGGTTCTTATTACCAGGCGGGTAATCGGCCGCCTGGAAGAAATCGACAGGGAACGATCTAAACTTACCAACCAGCTTGTCCACGCCGATAAACTAGCCTCTATCGGTAGATTGGCGACTGGTATTGCCCATGAGATCAATAACCCGCTGGCGGTCATCGCTGAAAAGGCCGGATGGATGGAAGACCTGCTGAGCGAAGGTGATATAAAGAAGGACCCCAATTATAGCGAGTTACTCAAGGCTACCCAGGACATCAAGAAACACGTTAATCGTGGCAAGAAGGTTACACATCGCCTCCTGGGGTTTGCCCGAAGGATGGAGATGGTGTATGAAGAGATAGATTTAAACTCCACCCTGGATGAAACGGTTTATTTTCTGGAAAGAGAGGCCAGATTTCGCAATATCGATATAATCAAAGAATACCAGGATTCCCTGCCCAGGATATTCAGTGATGGCGCACAATTACAACAGGTTTTTCTCAATATGTTTAACAATGCCATAGACGCTATTGAAAAAAATGGTAAGATATTGATCTCGACGAAAAGCGTGCACGGGGACATTCAGGTTTCCATCGCCGACACCGGACCGGGTATCCCCGGGGAGAATCTGGAAAGGTTATTCGATCCATTTTATACCACCAAGCCGGTCAATAAAGGCACTGGCCTGGGACTTTCCATCAGTTATGGTATAATAAAAAATTTAGGCGGCCAGATCAAGGTCGAAAGCGAGGTCGGCAAAGGGACCACTTTTCATATTATTTTGCCCAAACATTTTCAGCAACCAGCTATCAGCGGCTGAGTGCTGACTGCTGATTGCGGAAAGCTAAATAAGGAGTGAGAAAATGGAAGATATCCGGTTATTGCTGGTCGATGACGAGGAGGACTTTAGAACTACTCTGGCCAACAGGTTAAAGAAGAGAAAAATCGATGCTACAGGCGCTGGCAGCGGCAGTGAGGCCATAGAACTGGTCAGACTAAGGTCTTTTGACGTGGCTATAGTTGATGTCAAGATGCCCGGGATAGATGGTATTGAGACATTGAGGCAGATCAAACAGATCAGCCCTCTCATGGAGGTTATTATGCTTACCGGGCATGCCTCGGTCGAGTCGGGAATAGAGGGGATGAAACTGGGGGCCTACGATTACCTGATGAAGCCCTGCGATATCGATGAGCTTCTGCTCAAGGTCGGAGATGCCTACCACCGTAAACTGGTCCAGGAAGAGCGTATTCACCAGGCCGAACTGAAACAAGAAGGCCGGTGAGACGGCCCGGGAATAAAACATACTTTAGGCACTTTAGTGCACTTTAAATTTTAGGCACTTTCATAATAAATTATGCCCCAGATCAAGCCAAGCTCTCTTGAATATTACGCGCAGCTTAAACAACACTTTGTAAAGATACTCCTCTCGGCTGCCTTCATACCCCTTATCCTGATCGGCGGCATACTGTACTATCATTTTAGTGCAACCCTGAAGGAAAATTCCCTGCACTATGTAGAAAATCTAGTCAGGGATCATCAAAATGGGATCGACAGTTTTCTTATCGAAAGGCTCTCCGATCTGAAAGCCCTGTCCAAAAGCCATACCATAGATTATTTAGTGCAGGGGGATCACCTGTCAGAGGCATTCAACATCCTCCAGGGAGAATATGGAACTTTCACGGAACTAGGGGTGATCGATGCCGCCGGCAACCATGTGGCTTATGTGGGTCCGTATAAGCTCCTCGGCAGGAATTATAAGGATGCTCCCTGGTTCAAAGAGGTGATGGAGCAGGGAGAGTATGTCAGCGATGTTTTTTTAGGATTGAGAAGGGTGCCGCACATTATTATGGCCGTAAAAAGAGTGGAAAATGGCCGTACCTGGATTCTTCGGACGACGCTGGATATAGCGAAGTTTAGTGATTTGGTGGAAGGTATCCGAATCGGCAAAACCGTAGACGCCTTTATTGTCAATACGGAGGGTATCCTTCAAACCCGCCCGCGCAGCGGGGGCGATCTTCTAGAAAAGTCTGATTTTTTGCCTGGTAAGTATGCCCAGGGAATAAGACTGGAAGAAAAAAAAGACGAACTGGGAACCAGATTCATTTATGCCTACACCTGGCTGCAAAATAGAAACTGGTGCCTGGTGGTTAGACAGGACCTGCGCGAAGTTTATGCCGCCCTCCGCCATGTTAACTACGTTATCATCCCTATTTTTATCGGGGGCAGCTTTTTTATTGTTTTTGCTGCCATTTTTACGACCAGACAACTGGCCAGCCGGATCGAGAAGACAGACCGCGAGAAAGACATGTTAAATGAACAGCTTCTTCAATCCGGCAAGCTGGCTGCGATTGGAGAGCTGGCCGCCGGTATAGCCCATGAGATCAACAACCCCCTGGCCATAATAGGAGAAGAGGCCGGATGGATGAAGGATCTGCTCAAAAAAGAGGCGCTCAAGTGCTCTCCCAAGGTAACGGAGTTCGAAGACAGCATAAGCCAGATCGAGCTTCAGGCCAGGCGGTGCCGCCAGATAACGCATAACCTCTTGGCCTTTGCCCGCAAGCTGGAACCGAAAATGGAAAGTGTCAGTCTAAATGATCTGATCGAAGACGTAATCAAGCTGGTAGAACGGGAGGCCAGAGTAAACGATATAATAATGACACGTAACTTTTACCATGAGTTACCCACCGTATGGACGGATGCGTCTGAACTGAGGCAGGTCTTCTTAAATCTCATCAACAATGCCATGGATGCCATCGGGCGAAAGGGTGGGATTACCATCACCACCCGCCTGGGATTGGACTCTGTCTGCGCTGAAGTAGCCGACACCGGACACGGCATTGCCAGAGAAGACTTAGACAAAATTTTTCTTCCCTTCTTTACCACCAAAGCACCGGGCAAGGGCACCGGCCTGGGTCTGGCCATCTCCTACAGTGTTATTGAAAAACTGGGCGGGAGAATAACGGTAAATAGTGCGGAGGGCAAAGGGACTACCTTTTCCGTATGCCTGCCCCTGGGGAGAAAAGGATAAAACAAGGAGAACAGAAAAGATGGAGAGGGCTATCAGAGTATTGCTGGTGGATGATGAAGAGCGTTTTACCCGGACACTTTCCAAAAGGCTGACGGAAAGAGGACTGAGAGTGCATACCGCCTCGAGCGGTATGAAGGCCCTGAGGCACATGGAAGATAATGTGTTTGATGTAGTGGTTCTGGACGTCAAGATGCCCGGCATGGACGGAGTAGAGACATTGCGGGAGGCAAAGAAGGTTCAGCCTCTGACCGAAGTAATACTGCTGACCGGACACGCCTCAGTCGATTCGGCTATCGAAGGCATGCGTCTGGGGGCCTTCGAATATTTAATGAAGCCCTGCGAGATCGAAGAGCTTATGGCCAAGATTGAGGAAGCTTACGCTAAAAGAGTGATGCGGGAAGAGGAAATTAGAGAATCCTAGGTGGCTATGAAGCTAAAAGCAACCCTTGCCGCTTTCGGCCTGGCTGCGGTGGTGCTCGGCGTCATCTTTGTGTACAGCTATATGGCCGAGAGACCTACACGGGAAATTTCTTACGGCGAATTTAAGACGCTCTTGCGGGGGAAAAGGGTAGAACGGGCCGTCCTATTTAAAGATCGTATCACCGGCGAGTTAACGGTCGAGGATGCCGGCTCCCTGGTCGCGATGAAGGACGCGCAGCTTAGCAAATCACCGGAAAAAGCGCAAAAAGAACGCTTGTTTACTACCAGGCGCGTCGAAGACCCCAGACTGGTCGACGAACTGGATCGGTTAGGCGTCTCCTATCGCTCCGGTTTCGAGCATACCTGGGTGATGACTCTCATCTCCTGGGTTGCTCCGGCCGGCATCCTGATGCTGGGCGCGTTCCTCTTTTTCCGGAAAATGGGGTATGGATCCGGAACAAGTCGCCTCTTTGTCGAAAAAAAATCCAACGTTACCTTCCCGGATGTAGCCGGAGTGGCTGTGGCCGAAGAAGAACTAAGGGAAATCATAGAATTCTTAAGAAATCCATCCCGCTTCCAGAACCTCGGCTGTAAAATTCCGAAGGGTGTCCTTTTGGTGGGTCCGCCCGGTTCAGGCAAGACCTTGCTGGCCCAGGCCGTGGCCGGAGAGGCTAATGTGCCGTTTTTCAGTATAAGTGGCTCGGCCTTTGTGGAGATGTTTGCCGGGGTCGGTGCGGCCAGGGTAAGAAACCTCTTTGCCCGGGCAGCCAAGAAGTCTCCCTGCATTATCTTTATTGATGAAATAGACGCTGTGGGCAAAGCCAGAGAAGGTATCGCTGTTTCCGGAGCGGAAGAGCATGAACAGACCCTGACCCAGTTACTTACCCAAATGGATGGTTTCGATACCAAAAAGGGGGTCATTATTCTGGCGGCCACCAACCGTCCCGAGATTTTAGACCCGGCCTTGCTCAGACCAGGCCGTTTTGACCGGCACATCGTGGTAGACCGGCCGGATTTGAAAGGACGGGAACAGATATTTAAAATTCATGCCCGAAATCTAAAATTGGCCAGGGATGTGGACTTCAAAGGCCTGGCCGCCACTACGCCAGGAATGGTAGGGGCGGAGATAGCTAATGTTGTCAATGAGGCTGCCCTGCTAGCGGTACGAAGGAATAAGGAGACCGTGCAAATGTCGGACTTTAAAGACGGCATTGAGCGCGTGTCTGCCGGACTGGAAAAGACGAATAAGTTAATCAATGCCAGAGAAAAAGAAATCGTAGCCTATCACGAGGCCGGGCATGCCATTGTGTCCTTATCGCTGCCACAGGCCGATCCGGTCCACAAAATTTCCATTATCCCCAGAGGAATATCTGCCCTGGGATATACCGTCCACCTGCCTACAGAAGACCGCTACCTCCTGACCCAGTCAGAGCTATTGGATAAAATAACTGTTTTGCTGGGTGGCCGGGCATCGGAAGAGGTCATTTTTGGAGAGGTTTCCACCGCCTCCCAGAGTGATCTGGAAGAAGCCACGGAAATCGCAAGAAGTATGGTTCAGACCTATGGGATGAGCGATAAGGTGGGGCCTCTTACCTTTGAGAAAGGACGGCCGCTTTTTCTAGACACCAAATATAGTCCGCTCAAGGAATATAGTGAACATACAGCCATGCGCATTGACGAAGAGGTTTATAGGATAGTAAACCAAACTTACCAAACGGCCAAACAAATACTTGCCAGCCGGCGTTTGGATTTGGAAAAAGTGGCCAGGGCCTTAGTGGAAAAAGAAGTAATCGACCGAAATGAACTGGATAGGATCCTGGTAGAAACGAACTAACCGTATGCCGTCCCCAAAACCAAATCTGCCCTTGCCTAATACCTTGAAGACCCTGAATGTAGCCATTGTGGGTGGAGGGGCACGCTGTAAGGCCCTTCTAGGGCTGGCTCTTGGGAATAAACTAAAGAACTTTCAGATGCATGTGATGGGCGTAGCCGATCCCAACCCGCAAGCCCCTGGACTGGCCTATGCGCGCCAGCATGGCATCTTTACTACCAGAGACTATCATGATCTTTATAAGCTAAAACCGCTTGACCTGATAATAGAGGTCACCGGCAAGCGGGCAGTGCGAGATGAGATTGTTTATTCCAAGCCAAAGCATATGCGCATTATGGATCACGCGGCTGCCAACTTGTTATGGGATTTTTTACAACTGGAAGACGAGCGGACTACTTACGAAAGGGAAACCATAGAAAAGGTCCGGAAAGAGTTTTCGCAGCACGCCCAGGAAATTTCGGTTTTGAACAGTATTATCCATGCTGTAAACCGATCATGGGATGTGCCCAGTATGTGTCAAGAAACCCTAAAGAAGAGCAGGCTCTGGGCCGGGGCAGATATGGCCTGGATTCATGTCCGCGATCCGGGGAAAGAGGTGTGGGAAACCTTTGAAAATCATGACTCAACCAGCGTGGATCCAAGGTCCTTCTGTAGTGAAATACAGCCTGAAAATTTCCTGCGAATGTTTAAAGATCAGCGGGAGGCGGTGTTAAACAATGACTCTTCTGCCCTTCCCCAAGCCTTGACTAGGCACGGCATACAGTCTATGGTCAGCCTTCCTCTATACTCTAGCCACGAACTGGTCGGGATTATGTGCCTGGCCAACCAAATGCCGAGAGAGTTCCTGGAAAGAAAACTTCAGGTCCTGCAGTCTCTCGGAGAAGAGATTGCCATCGGCATCGCCAAGGCCAGGCTATTTGATACGGTATCTCGCGACAAGAGGCAATGGGAGTCTACTTTTAATGCCATCACCGCACACATTTTTATAGTTGATGCGCAATTTTGCATTATCAAGGCTAATGAGGCCTTTCTGAGAGACTATAATGTAGATGATGCCAAACAGCGAAGGTGTTACGAGGTGGTTCGCCATAGGAAAAAACCCTGCCCTGAATGTGCCCTCCAGGAAGTGTTTCAATCCAAGACAACGGTTTCTTTGCAAAAAGAGCAGCCGGTTTTGGGAGGTTTTTTTCGATATAATTACTTTCCGGCCTTTACTCCCGAAGGTGAGGTTACTTCAGTAACCATTTATGAAGAAGATATAACCGAGATCAAAAAGGCCGAAGAGAAAATAATAGATTTTCAGAAGAGGCTCGTTAAATCGGAAAGCATAGCCGCCATGGGTAAACTAGCCGCTTCCATCGCACATGAAATCCGCAACCCATTAGGAGCGCTATCCAATTCCATCAGCATACTTCGTAAGAGCCTGAAGCTGGCCGGACCACAGCAGGAACTTATGGAAATCATGTCCGCGGAAGTTGGCAGGCTGAATAACATTGTGCATGACTTCCTTACCTATACCCGTCCCAAGTCCCTCCAGTATCGTCACATAGACATCAATAAGTTACTATCCGAAATGGTCACCTTCTTGAGTAAGGATCAAGCGTTGATGGGCAACTCTCAAATTCAATGTCTTTTTGAAGACATGCCTCCGGTGCAGGTAGATGCCGACCAATTAAAAACGGCCGTCCAAAACGTACTGATCAATGCCTTGCAGGCCACCAGGGGTAAGGGAGTGATAATCATTACTACGGAGAAGGAGACGTTGGATCATCAGCCCTTTTTCAAAATCGGCATCCAGGATAATGGAAAAGGAATATCTCCGGACCACATAAAAAAGATTTTTGAGCCCTTCTTTTCTACCAAAACCAAAGGTCTGGGCCTGGGTTTGGCTATAGCCAGGAGAATCATCGAGGAACATGGGGGAGATATGGAGATTAAGAGTAAAGAAGGAGTAGGCACCTCCATCTTTATGGTGCTGCCTTTAGAGCGGTTGAATTAATGGCCCGCATACTCATTGTGGACGACGAAAAGGGACTGCGTCGCAGCACGGCCATAGCCTTTCAGTTGAGGGGCCACCAAGTGGAGGAGGCTGGAACTGGAGAGGAGGCCCTGGAGTTTGTCCGGAAAGATATTTTTGACCTCGTCATCACTGACCTGGTTATGGAAGACATGGATGGATTAGAGTTAATCAAAAAAATCAAGGCATTGTGCCCGATTTCATCCGTCATTATGATGACCGCCTATGGGTCTATTGACAGTGCTATCGCCGCCACCAAATTGGGAGTCAGCGACTATGTCACCAAGCCCTTTACAGAGGATCAGATCCTTTTAGCCGCAGAGAAGGCCTTCCAACGGCAAAAAATGGAATCGACCATACGGGTCCTGCAAAGTGTGTTAATCGACAAGTATCAGTTCAAAAACATCATTACGGTAAGCCGCGAACTGAAGGAGATATTACGAAAAATCTGTCTGGTGGCTACTCAAAATATCACTGTTTTGTTAATGGGAGAAAGTGGAACAGGCAAAGAGCTTATAGCCGCCGCCTTGCATCGCGTGAGCCACCGGAAAGACAGGCCTTTTGTAGCCTTGAATTGCGGCGCTTTTCCGGAAACCCTACTGGAAAGTGAACTCTTTGGACATACCCGCGGTGCTTTTACCGGGGCAACCAGTCACAAAAAAGGGCTGGTTGAAGAGGCCGATGGTGGCACCATATTTTTGGATGAAATCGGGGATGCCCCTTTATCCTTCCAGGTAAAAATATTACGTTTTTTGGAAGATGGAGAATTTAGAAGACTGGGGAAAACCATCACCCGAAAAGCTGACGTAAGAATTATCGCGGCTACACACAAAAATTTAGAACACGAAATTGAGGCCGGGCGCTTCCGCGACGATCTTTTCTTCCGTTTGAGTGCTTGCCGATTTGACTTGCCGCCCTTACGGGCCCGAAAGGAGGATATACCCTTTCTGGCCCAGCACTTCTTGAAAACCTATTCATCTGAAATGAATAAACAAGTAGATATGATCCACCCCCGGGTATATAATATCTTTTTAGGGTATTCCTGGCCGGGAAATGTCCGGGAATTGGAAAACACCATCCGTTATGCGCTAGCTATTACCCCCAAGAATTGTATCGACATCGAAGACCTGCCGGGCAGTCTTCAGAAGCTGGTCCGAGAAAAGATACTGCCGGTCTACTCATCAGATCAGCCTGCCAGCCTGAGTGACCTCGAAAAAGGCTATATCCTCTCGGTTCTGGAAAAAACCGGATGGAACAAGAAAAAGGCCTGTGAAATTCTGCAAATATCCAAGGCCACGCTGCACCGCCGATTGAAAGAATATAAGCAACTATTCACCGCAGAGACCACAGAGGCCGCAGAGATAAAAAAAGATTAAAATTGATACCCTCCTTTGTGCCTTAGTGGCTTTGTGGCTGAGCTTTAGTCTCAAAATGATCCTTCCACTTACCCGTAATAGTATCAACTTGATGCCAAGATAAACAAATACTCTAGCCCCCATATAACAATACATCGTAATATCAGTATCTTAAGTTTATAGGCCTATTGTGGCACAAGTTTTGAATATGTCTCTTATAAAGGCGGTGGCTAAAGGAGCATGAAAATACTGGTTGTGGATGATGATACTAATTTTCGACACACCTTGGTCTTGTATCTCAATTCGAATGGTTGGGAGGTAGATGAGGCCGCTGATGGGCTCGAGGGATGGTCAAAATTAAAAGAGAGTCCCTATGATGTGGTCATTACAGACATTGAAATGCCGGGGATGGATGGATTCACTTTGAGGAAGAAGGCTAAGGTGAAAAAAATGAAAATAAAATTTATCTATATGTCTGCCTATCCTCCCGCGGTGGAGAAATCGCGGCAGGATACTGCATGGTTAACTAAACCTTTTATGCTGGAGAAGTTGCACAGGCTTTTGCAAAGTGTTGTTCCTAAGCCGGCAAGTCCGGGGATTGCATAAGCCAATTTGTTTTTGAGGGGAGGTGAAGATTTATGTCAAACGACGTTCTTATTTTGATCGCGGCCGCAGTAGTAGTTTTCTGCGGTATCGGCGGCTATCTGTTAAAACTGAGGAAAAAATAATCTTTCTTGGGGCGACTTCACCAGATCCGCGGTAGGATGGATAGATTATGGTTTGACTGTGGATCAGGGCGCCTAGATAGCCACTCCCTGATCCACGCCAGATCGAGTCTTCAAGCAGGTTTAACTACTGCGCGCTACGTAGTGTGGCTTGAGTCCCGGCAGATCGGAAAGATCGGCGCTAGCGTATCTGTCATACACTTTGGTCACCTCGGCCTTTCCCAGCATAATACCGTCATGGTCGTAAACTAATACAGGGTCACCTTGGTTTAAACCGTGTTTTTGTCCCAGCCCAAAGGTTATCTCCCAATTCTTACCCTTTTTAATGACCTTGAATATCTCGGCCTTGCCCTCCCTGGCCAATAAATCCTCTTTCTTGCCGGAAAGATAATAGGATAGACCGAAGGTTAAGGCTATTAATGGGACAAGGCTGATAGCAATCCAAAGCGGGGAAACACCGGTATACCGGTAAATCAGAGACTTGAAACTATGCTGATAACTGTTCTTATCCGGAAAAACCCTTACTTTATATCTCGGACTTTCCTCGGTAGGGGTCTCTCCCCTGGGTACTACCATAAAGGAGTATACACCCGGTTCTACGAAGGAGCCGATCTTTAGTATTCCCCTCCACAATCCCCCTTCCGGCTCCTGGAACTCTATCTTTATCCGGTTCGAGTCGGTGAAAAGGACTACATCATCCTTTGATGTCAATCTCCTGCCCACCTTGCCGCTGACGGCCTGTTCAGTACCAGGCAAGGCTCGAAATGCGTTACTTGGCTCCCGGTGGCTGGACACAAAGTTGTCCACTATGCAAAGCAGAAAAACCAGGGAAATAAGCACTCCTGCCCTGCCTATTAGCTTATTTTTTTTAGTTATATCATCTAATTCCATAGTTACAACCACCGATTGTTGTTCAACAATTTAATCGCTTCGGATCTAATTCCCCGAAGCTTGCCGCGGGATAGTAGTTTATTTTGACCAAACTAGAATCTACTCAGACATTGCTGTGTCCCCCTCCTCCCGATTCAGCCAGATAGTACCAGGTCGCCGGGCCTTTGCCTACTTTGTTTAGTACACCCTTCTTGACCAAGTCCTGTAGGTCGTAAAGTGCAGTACGCGAAGGAAGGTTGGGGCCGGCCAACTCCTGGTATTTTAGGCGGTTTAGCTTACCGTTCTCCATTAAAAAAGGAAAAACCTTTTTCTGCCGCTCATTCAATCCCGGCGGGATATCCGAAAACGGTGCCATGGGTCGAGAAACAGAGGATTGGTCATCCTGGGAAATGATGTACTTTTTGACCAGACGGGTAGGTCTTTCGTCCCCTAATTTAATGTCTTCGGCCTGGATGACGCTTCCCTCGGCCATGGCCACGGCCCGGGTTAGGCAATTCATCAATTCCCGAACGTTGCCCGGCCACGGATAGTTCATCATCTTCTCCACGGCGCCCTTACTCAGACCCTCTATGTCCTTATTCATCAAGCTGTTGGCCTGCTTTAAAAAGTGATCTATTAACAAAGGAATATCTTCCTTGTGCTCCCGCACCGAGGGGGTCTTAATGGTCAGCACCTCCAGACGATAGTATAGGTCTTCCCGAAAAGACCCCTGTTCGATCAATCCCTTAAGATTTAGATTAGTAGCCGCTATTAATCTGACGTCAACATTTATTTCATCGTCACTGCCCAGCGGCTTGATTTTTCGCATGGAGAGGACTCTTAATAAGGATTGCTGAACCCGGGGCGAGGCACACCCGATCTCATCCAAAAACAACGTGCCGCCGTCTGCAGCCACAAAGGCCCCTTTGCGGTCGACTTTGGCCTCGGTGAAGGCCCCTTTTACGTGTCCGAACAGCGTGTCCAATAGCAGATTTTCATCCAGCGCCCCACAATTTATGGATATGAAGGGCTTATCGCTCCTGCTGCTGTGCCTATGAATGGCTTCGGCAGCCAGCTGTTTGCCGCTCCCTGTTTCCCCTATAATCAATACGTCTGCATTAACAGAGGCCGCCCGTGAAATATCTGCCTTCAAGGCTTTTATGGCCGGGCTAGCCCCTATAATCTCTTTGATGGTATGGACCTGAAGACGTTTTTTGAGTGCCTCTACTTCTTCTTCCAGTCGGGCCCGTTCTCTCTTGCTCTGTTCCTTTATCTTTTCATCTTTTTTCTGGATCTCCTCCATCTGTGACTTCAGTGTAGAAATCATCTTATTTAGGGCCGTCTGGAGGATCTTGGTCTCCTCATCGGTTTGAGTTGCTTTTATCTCCTCAAGATATCCGGTCTTCTCGATTTTTTCAGCGGCCGCGGCCAGATTAAGTATCGGCCGGGCAATGACCCGGCTGAGCGCAATTATGAGCAGAGAGATTAAAATGGTGGATCCCAGGGTTATGACGAGGATAAGATTGATGTGAGCATATTTGGCCCACAGGGTAACATCGCTCCGGTCCGCGAGAACCACACCTCCAAATACCCTTTTTTTCTCTCCTGACCCATCTGACAGAAATATGGGGGCATAACTGTGCATATAAGGCCCCGAATCTGCCCGGGCGGCTTCAAGCGCCGGTAGTTCTAATGTCCCCGGTTTTCCCTTCCGGATGTCTGTGACCATTTTCCAGTATCCTTTTAGCTCACCGCCCGGCCGGTAGATAGCCCCTGTTCCGCCGTCAGGGGTACTGGACCCTTGTTTTACGTCACTGGTCCCCGCCTCGGCTGTGGACTTAACTGGGGCAGAAGAAAGACAAACCCAGCCGTTTTCATCTAGGAGATAGGCCCAGCGTGCCGATGGGCTGCGGCTGAGGCCAAACAGAGGGGATTGAGGCGATCTGACCTCTGATAAGACATCCATTAGTCGGCCAGCATCAAAAGACAGCAAGAAAAAACCCTTATAATGGCCATTAGTATCAAAACATGGCGTGGCCACCCGGACGATATCCATGACCAGGCCAGAAGATCGAATACCCTCCTGTATCCTGGGATAAGTTGTCCTCACTGGTGTGGAGAAAAGAACTTCACCCTTCGGCAATCTTCGGACCTGATCTGACATCGCCAGCGGGCCGGGATGGATGAGAGATATCTTAGATGGAGGTACGACAATGATTCCGTTCTTTTCCTTAAAAATAAATATGGTCTTACTTATATCAGCAGCAATGAATGCTGTTTCGCCATATTTAGTCTTGCGATATTTCGCAAAACTGGCCAGATTTTCTTGCGAGATCGATGCGGAAGCCAAAATCTGTAGCTCCTCCTGACAATCCTGAAAAAATAATTCAAACTGACGGCTAAGAGCAGCCGTCTGAATCTGAAGGGCCCGATTAACCTCTTCGCTTAAATACTTATTGGAAATCCAGGCAGTTAAATAACCAGTGAGGACAAGAATAAGAAAGACAGGTGGAATCAGGGCCACCAGAAGCCTTTTGCGGAATGTCCATCGCGCCAAAATCGGTCCACGTGGCATTTTGGCGAGGATCTCTTGGTGAAAACCCCCGAGACGCATGTATGTCCCTCAAACCGAAAAGTCTAGGTTTTGTAATTTCTTATAGCAACTTTGTCTTTTCCTGTCAAAAACTTTGTTAGTTGGCACGTAATTTGCTGTTTATGAATGGCGATTCAAAATCGCGCCATTCATGCGCAAACTAAGGAAAGGAGGTGATCAAACAATATGAAGATACTGATTCCGGTAGACGGTTCGGCGTTTGCGTTAAAGGCACTGGAAAAGGCCATAGATATGGCCAAGAAGGAGGGAGCGGAGATAACCGTGATGTCCGTGGCCCTGGAGTTCCAGGACGTGGAGGAGATTCCCATCAGCTATCTCGACAAGTTTAAAGACAAGGCTATTCGGGCCGTGGATCAGGCCAAGGAAATCGTAGAAAAGGCCGGTCTCAAGGCCAAGACCAGGGTAGAACAAGGCGCCTCTCCGGCGGATAACATTGTTACCTTTGCCGCCGAAGAAAAGTTTGATTTGATCGTTATGGGACACCGGGGGCTGACCGGCCTGGATAAGTTCCTGGTAGGCAGCGTGGCCGGGAGGGTGGTTGCTCATGCCCCCTGCTCGGTTCTGGTAGTCCGTTAAACGAAGGAGGGTTAATTGCTTTTTAAGGAGGGATACTATTTATGAAAAAGTTATCTAAAAAGGTTTTAGGCATCTTAACTGCGATTTTTGTCTGGTTGCCCGCCCTGGCCTGGGCCGGCGGGCCAAAGGCCGTCGATCTGGTGGTGGTAGCCGATACCCGGAGACTGACCGGCGTCCAGCACTATTTTGCCAATCTCTATAATGAGAACATCCTGCTTTTTGCTATCTGGGCCGTGCTCCTGACCGCGGCCCTGGGTTCCGGCCTGGGGTTTATAATGGATTTTATTATGGAGCGCACCGGGCTGGACCTGAAGTCAAGAAAGCTCGTCGAACACTAGGCTTATGTCCCTCCGGGGCATAGGAGGTTCTCCGCACATCTTTAATTAAGAAAGGAGGTTACACAAAATTATGGACTCTTTCTGGTATATGTATATGCCCATCGCCGGGGTCAGTATATTCTGGCCGGGCATGGTATTAATAGGTTATTCCGTCGGGGTCATCGGCGGATTCTTCGGCATGGGCGGCGCCTGGATGGTGACCCCGGGGCTGAATATCCTGGGCTTTCCCATGGCCTTTGCCATAGGCACGGACATCGCCCATATCGCCGGTAAGTCGATGATATCAACTATTAGACACTCCAAGTTCGGAAACGTGGACTACAAGCTGGGTATTGTCATGCTGGTCGGCACCATGGCCGGTATCGAGATCGGCGCCCAGATAGTCATGTATCTGGAACGTATTGGTATGGTGGGCCCCATCGTCCGCTGGATCTACGTCGGTTTTCTGTTCTTGATCGCCTTAATGGTCTTTTCTGATTATGCCAAAGCGGTCAAAAAGTCCAAGATGGGGGCCGCTGCTGGAGAAAAGGGCGTGGAGGGTTTTACCTGGTATAAGACCCTGCACAAGATCAAGATTCCTCCCATGATGCACTTTAAGGTGGCCGGGATTACCTGTTCGGCCTGGCTGCCCATCTTCGTCAGCTTCCTGACCGGTGTGCTGGCCGGCTTCCTGGGTATCGGCGGCGGGCTGCTGCGTATGCCGGCCCTGATCTACTTCATCGGCGCCCCGACCCACATTGCCGTGGGCACAGACCTCTTTGAAGTTATGATCTCAGGCCTATACGGCGCCTTCACCTATACCCTGAAGGGCCGCATCGAGCTGGTGGCCGTATTTGTCATGCTCTCCGGGGCGGCTATCGGCGCCCAGATCGGCACCGTGGCCACCAAGTACTCCAAGGGCTACGGCATCCGCGTGGCTTTCGGCATTGCCGTGCTCTGCTGTATGATCTCTATTATCCTGAAACAGTTTAAATACGATACTGCCGCCGCGGCCCTTATCCTGAGTGTCATTAGCGCCATCTGTATTTATATCATGGGCATTATGTTCAAAGGGGCGTCCGCTGAGCTCCGCGAAAAGAAACTCGCTTCCGGCAAATAGCTTTTAGTAAAGATAAACCACAAAGGAGGAAATTTATGAGAAGAAAATACCTCATGTACCTGGCGACTTTATTGATCCTGCTCTTCTCTGTATCCCTGGCCAGCGCGGCCGAGGTCTTACAGGGCAAGTTCGTAAGCCAGGACAAAGAGAAAAAAACCATGACCGTAGAAGAGTATGACCTTAATATGACCCCGGAGCATAAATACGGTGTCCCCACCGGCAACCTGGTGGAGGTAAATGTGGCCACGGCCAAGATCGGTATTCCCCCTGAGCCGGGGGATATCGTGCGCATCGCCTACAAGGTGGTCGGCGCGGAGAAGGTGGCCCTGAAGGTCATGAATGTCTCCAAGCAAGACCTAAGGAAAAAGTAAGGTATCCAGAAAAAGGAAGGAAGGAAGGACCATGAACTCCAGGCAGAAGATAGTAATTATTATCATGGATATCCTTATCCTGGCCGAGCTTACCTTGAGTATGTATCTGGGCAGCCGGGATCCTGAGTATAAGGCGGCCATATTTGTGCGCACCTACCTCCCCATGCTCATCATAACCGTGGTTGCGGCCAGGATTTTGTTCAAGAGATTCCGCACCCGGGAGCCGGATGAAGAAACAAGCGCCATTCATTAAAACCTGGCAAGAGGTGGCTCTCCCATCCCGTTGTATGACAGAACCAAAAAACATATAATAAGGAGGCGATAGATGAAAAAGGTAGTTTTTAGTCTGATTGCAATGATGCTTGTTCTGGCCTGGCATGTTCCGGCCATGGGCCAGACCAATCAGGCGATGATGGATGAAATCAAGGCCATAAAGGCACAGTTGGATAATATGAAGGCCCTCCAGGAGAAGTTAAACACCCTGGAGGAAAGACTCAAAGGCATGGAGGAGGTTACCACCAAGGCCAAGGCCATAGAGGAAACCATACAGAAAAAGAAGGGCACTCCGGTTTTCAGTTTCTGGAAAAACGATTTCTATTTCGAAACGCCGGACGGAGACTTCAGCATGAGGGTCCGGGGGAATGTCCACTTCGATACCAAGATGTACGGCGGACAGAGCGCCAACCCCACTCATTTCGACGTCCGCCGCGCCCGTATAGACTTCCAGGGGCTTTTTTGGAAATATATCCAATTCCGGGTACAGCCTGAGCTTGCCGATAGTCCCTATATCCGCAATGCCTGGGTCGATTTCAAGTTCCGGGATTGGCTCCACCTGAGGGCCGGGCAGATGAAGCCGCCCTTCAGCACCTCCTGGTGGACCATGGATAATAATGTCAACTTCCTGGAACGCGGAACCAGCACGCCGTTTTACCCTTACTTCGACCGGGGCTGGTGGGCCTGGGGTGATGTGCTTTGTAATACCCTGACCTGGAACCTGGGTATGTTCACCGGCGCGGGCCTGGAGCTGGATTACAAGAAAGGTGACATTGACGATCATAAGGACTTGATAGCCCGGCTATTTTACAGCCCGTTTAAGAACGACAAGGGACACCAGCTCGAAGGCCTGCACCTCTGTCTGGAAGGCACCCACAGTTATCAGTCAAAGCCGACCTCGCGCTTTGAGACCGGCGGCATGGGCGCGCAGGTGCGTGACGATAAGGTTTATAAATGGTATACGTCAACTTCGAGCCCACTATATATGGACATGGGCACCCGAAATCGCTGGGGGGCGGAAGTCCATTATATCAAGGGCCCGTTCACGCTCAGCAGTGAATACCTCGAGACCCGCTATAAAAGTATCGAGGCCTTTACTGATGCCGACAAAACCATCAAGATTTTTAATGAAGACGCCCGTATGACCTCCTGGAGCACTTTTGTCAGCTACTATCTGACCGGCGAGAGTAATACAGTGAGTAACTTCGGCTGGCGGAAACCCAGTCCGAAAGTAAACTTCGACCCGATTAACCTGAAAGGTACCGGTGCCTGGGAGATCCTGGCGCGCTACACGCACACCGAGATTGGAGACAACCTTTATACGAAAAGTGGAAGTTACTACATAGCCACAGGCACACCCTGGACGGATGAGATTACTCTGGGTGTTAACTGGACCTGGAACCCCATGGTGCGCTGGCAGTTGAATTACACCCATATCAAGGCCGCGGATGGTACCGGGCCAACCGGTGAGACCTATGGTCTCTGGACCGGCAGCAGTGACAGTTACGATCCCGAAAAGCAGACCGCCAACGAGGACATGCTTGGACTGCGTATGATCTTTAAGTTCTAATCAAGGCTGAATCACGGCCTATGAAAAAGCCGTCCGCCTCAGGCGGACGGCTTTTTTTATTGAATTATGGCCAGAAAAATGTAAGATTTAGACTATTCACCGCAAAGACGCAAAGGAAGACCTAAAGTGAAAGAGGAAGATAAAATTTCAATAGAACCTCTTGCAAAATTGTCTGTCATCCCCGAATGATTCTATCGGGGATATGGTTTTTACTTGAATAAAACCAGATTCCCGCTCAAAAGCGTTGCGGGAATGACAAAAAATAGACTTTTGCAAGGGCCTCAATAGAATAAAATAGATAAAATTGTCAATATTTTTTGAAACTTTGCGCTCTTCGCGCCTTTGCGGTGAACTATTACACGTAATCTATGCTTAAGTATTTTGAAAAACTGATACGTCGAAAAGAAAAACCGCCTTCGCCCCTACGGGCTGATCTGAAGGCCAGGTTCAAACTAAAATACGCCCATTTCAAAGAGCTTATCTCTTCCAATGACGAAATCCTGGTAATTATCACGAACTTGGAAGAGAAACTGACCGGCCGGGATGTCTTTGGCATGGCCTACCTCCGTTCCGCCGCCACCCGGGCCGCCTTCCATGCCTTCCGCATGGCCAAAAACCTGAACCTTATCTCCGGAGATAGATATCCGTCGCTTTATGACTCCCTGGAAAAGATAAATAATAATATCCGGGCAGAGCTTTATCAAAAAAAGGAGATCCCAATAACTGAACTGGTCATTCCCTACACGGCGGTCCATAAGGACATGATCGACAGCGTGGGCGGCAAGAATGCCCCTCTGGGCGAGATTAAGAACCGGGTTAATCTGACCATACCGGATGGCTTCGTCATCACCACCTATGCCTACCGGTATTTTCTGGAACAGAATGACCTCCAGGACGAGATTAACAAAAGAAAAATGCAGTTAAATCTGAAGGATCCTCAGAGTGTGGAACAGATAAGCGAAGAGATTCAAGGGCTGATCATTACCGCCCCAATCCCCACAAAGCTGGAAGAGGCCATACTGAATGCCTATCAGGAGCTTGCGGACCGATTAGGTCATGAGCCGCAGGTTTCTTTGCGAAGCAGCGCCATTGGCGAAGACAGCGAACTCTCCTTTGCCGGACAATATCTCTCCGCTTTAAATGTGCCGCGAGAAAAAATCGTCCAGACCTATAAGTACGTTATTGCCAGCCTCTATACCCCGCGGGCCATCTTCTACCGCCTGAACAAGGGCATCCGGGAAGAAGATACGGCCATGAGTGTCGGCTGCCTGGAAATGGTCGATTCCCTGGTCAGTGGCGTGGCCTATTCCCGCCACCCCTATAGCCCGATAGAGGACAGCATCATCATCAACGCCGTCTGGGGCCTGGGCCCCTATGCTGTGGACGGGACGGTTCAGCCGGATGTCTATGTCATCAGCAAGGATGAAAACCTGTCCATTCTCGAAACCAGGACCCCGGTAAAAGATATCCAGTTATACAGCGATCCCGGTGGAGGCATTAAGGAGATCCCGGTTCCGGAGGAAAGGAAGACACAGCCCTGTCTCAGCCCTGCCGAGATCCGCACCCTGGCCCGGGCCGTTCTGGCTTTGGAGAGGCATTTTCGCTCGGCCCAGGATATCGAATGGGCCCTGGATGCCCGGCGGCGGCTGATCATCCTGCAATCCCGGCCATTAAGGATTTCTGCCTATGAGAAAAGCGGGCTTAAGGATGCCTATGCGAAGATATCCGGTTATCCGGTCTTAGTCGAAAAGGGATCCATCGCCTATCCGGGGGTAGGCTACGGCAAGGCTTACCATGTTTACCGGGATGAAGATATGCTTAACTTTCCGGAGGGAGCCGTCCTGGTGACCAGGCACTCTTCACCCAAATTCGTCCGCTTAATGAACAAGGCCAAGGCCATTGTGACCGATGCCGGAGGGACTACCGGGCACATGGCCTCTCTGGCCAGGGAATTCAAGGTTCCGACTATCCTGGGGGCCCAGATGGCCACAGAAAAAATCCCGGCGGGGATGGAAATAACGGTTGATGCCTACACCGGGCGGGTCTATCAGGGTAAGGTTGGAGAACTTACCCGGTTAGATCATGTCCACGAGACCTACATGAAGAATACCGATATATATAAGACATTGGAAAGGCTTTGTCGCCACATCACCCCCCTCCATTTAACCGATACCGAAAGCTCTACCTTTGCCCCGCAATTTTGCACGTCCCTCCACGATATTGCCCGCTACGTACACGAAAAATCCTTCACGGAGATGTTTGAGATCGCGGATGTCTTGAGTGATGAGGAACGTGTGGCTGTACATTTAAACATATTACTGCCTATAAATCTTTATATGATCGATTTAGGAAAGGGATTAAATCCGGAAAAGACCTACGAAGCGAGGCGGGCAAATATGGAGGATATCACCTCTGTTCCACTAAAGGCCTTACTCAAGGGCATGACCCATAAAGATATCCGCTGGTATGAACCGCGGCCGGTAGATTTAAGGGGGTTTCTTTCGGTCATGGGCAGGCAGATGGTCGAGGCTCCCGAATCGGGACGCAGGTTGGGCGATAAAAGTTACGCCATTATCTCGGATAAGTATTTAAATTTCAGTTCGCGCATCGGCTATCATTTCTGTACCATTGATAGTTACTGTGGCCTGACCCCTAGCAAAAATTATATCAGCTTCCGTTTCAAAGGAGGGGCGGCTGACGATATCCGCCGGGCGAGAAGGGCCCGGGCTATCGGAAACATACTGGAAGGCCTGGGTTTTACGGTAGATGTAAAAGGGGATTTGATTAACGCCCGCATCAAAAAATATGAACAGGAATTTATCAAGGAAAAACTGGACATGCTGGGGAGGCTTAACCTGTTCACCCGTCAGATGGATATGTTAATGGCTAGTGAATCGCGTGTGGATTGGGTAGTTCAGGCCTTCCTGGAGGGTAATTATAACCTGGATGAAGACTTCCAGAAAAAGCCCGGCGATTGAAACTGGTTAACTCACCGCAAAGACGCAAAGAACGCAAAGGAAGACTTAAGGTGATAAAAGTAGAAGACAAATTTTCAAAAGAAATCATTGGAGCAGCAATCGAGGTACACCGCCATCTAGGTCCAGGATTATTGGAATCAGCCTATGAAGAGTATCTTTGTCGAGAACTGGCTATTCAGGGCCTTACTTTTGAACGGCAAAAACCTCTTGCGGTGTCTTATAAAGGAGTAAACTTGGATTGTGGATATCGACTGGATGTAGTTGTTGAAGGATTGCTAATCTTGGAATTAAAGGCGGTGGAGCGAATCGAGCCAATTCACGAAGCACAGCTCTTGACGTATCTAAAACTGTCAGATTTAAGATTGATGGTTTCGTAAAAAGTCGTTTTTAGCTTAAGTATTTGAAATAATATTATTTTATTGCATTTTTGTCTTGACT
>OMKS01000543.1_pt1 | contig 35299 bp, 29 predicted proteins | sample 1674721 | NCBI WGS metagenome assembly OMKS01 (sample SAMN06264996, study PRJEB25208) | sediment metagenome | isolation source: hot spring sediment | place: USA: California | collected 2014-09-02 | reverse complement strand
AACCGGATGCCCCTGCGCGGCAATCGACAGGGCGCAGGTCATTCCCGCCAGCCCTCCGCCGACCACCAGCGCGGCCTTGTTGACCGCCAGATCGAATTCCTGCAGGGGTTCCAAATGCCGAGTCCGAGCCACCGACATGCGCACGATATCCCGGGCCTTGGCGGTGGCTTCATCCTTTTGTTTGGCATGCACCCAGGAACAGTGTTCACGAATATTGGCCATGTCGCAATAGTACTGGTTGAGTCCGGCTTCCCGTAAGGTGTCGCGGAACAATGGTTCCAGGGTCCGGGGCGAACAGGCGGCGATCACCACTCGGTTAAGCCCCTTTTCCCGGGCCAAATCGGTAATCTCCCTGGCCGAGTTGGTGGCGCAGGAAAAAAGCTGTTGCTTGGCGTAAACGACACCGGGCAGGGTCAGGGCATAGGCGACGGTTTCGGGAACATTGACGACACTGGAGATATTGGCGCCGCAATGGCAGACAAACACACCGATACGCGGTTCTTCGCCGGAGACATCGCGCTCTTCCGGATAAACCCGCTCCCGCGTCAGCTTGCCGCGCCGGTAATCCAGCAACTCTCCGCACTGGGACCCGGCTCCGCTGGCCGTAAAAACCGACTCGGGAATATCCGTGGGGCCCTGAAAAGCGCCGCTGACAAAGATTCCGGGACGGTTGGTGGCCACGGGATTGACCCCGCTGGAGGGGCTGAAACCATGGTGATTGAGTTCAATCTGAAATTTGGCGGCCAACTCTTTTACCTGCGCCGGTGGGTTCAGACCAACCGCCAGAACCACCATGTCGAACGCCTCCTCCTTAACCCCATCGGCAAAGGTGGAATATCGAATCACGACATTCTTACTCTCCGGCAGCTCCCGGTCAAGCGAAACATAGCTGCGAATGAAACGGGTGCCGGGCAGGTTTTCGGCCCGCTGGAAATAGCGTTCAAAATCCTTGCCGAAGGCGCGGATATCATTATGAAAAACCGTACACTCGACAGTGGCGTCATGATCCTTGGTCAGAATAACCTGTTTCTGGGTATAGGTACAGCAGACTCCGGAACAGTAACTGTTTTCACCCGGAGTCATCCGCCGCGAACCAACGCACTGAATCCAGGCGATTTTTTTCGGGTGTTTTTTATCGGAATGCCTGAGCACCTGCCCTTCGTAAGGACCGGTCGAGGAAAGCAAGCGTTCATAGTCCATACTCGTGACCACGTTCGCGAAACGACCGTAGCCATACTCATCATTGACCCGGGGATCAAAGGGCTCGATGCCGACCGCCAGAATAATCGCCCCGACATTGATTTCGGTTTTTTTCGGCCGCTGCCGGAAATCTATCGCATCCGCCTGACAAACCCCGCGGCAGATATCGCATTTTTTCTCTTTCAGGTACAGACAGCTTTCATCGATATAGGCAACCAGGGGAATCGCCTGGGAAAAATAAACATGGACCGCTTTGTTTTGGGAAATGCCCTGATTGAATTTATCCGGATAACTGACCGGACAGTATTCGACGCAGGTACCGCAACCGGTACATTTGTCTTCGGTGATATAGCGGGGCCTGGTTTTCAGGACGACCTTGAAATCGCCGGCGTCACCCTCAACCCCGTCAACCTCGGTAAATGTCAGAACCTCGATGTTTGGATGCCGGCCGACCTCGACCAGTTTAGGTGAGAGTATTCACATCGAGCAATCGTTAGTGGGAAAGGTCTTGTCCAGCTGAGACATATGGCCGCCGATACTCGGCCCTTTCTCAACTAGATAGACCTTGAATCCGGCCTTGGCCAGATCAAGCGAGGCCTGAATACCGCTGACTCCGCCGCCGACGATCAACACGTCCCCAAAACTGTTCAGTCTCGGGAAATCGCCATACAGCTGCAAAACTTCGGTTGGCAATACTTCGTTTTTCACACTCAATCTCCTTGGCATGAGAACTAAATCACGTCGCTGATTATTTCGGCAAGATCCTTGATCTCAAGCTGATTGTCGGGATCCAGGCTCAAGCGGCTCTCCTCGAAATTGGTAATACAATAGGGACAGGCGGTCGCCAGCACCTCGGCGCCGACCGTCTGAGCCTGTTTGACCCGAAGATCGGAGAATCTTTCCGCCTTGGCGGTTTCCATCCAGATCCGGCCGCCGCCGCCGCCGCAGCACAGGCTGTCGGCGCGATTATCGGCCATTTCCACCAGCTCAAGGCCGGCTACCCGACCCAGCAGGGTGCGAGGCTCCTCATAGATATTATTATGCCGGCCCAGATAGCAGGGATCATGATAGGTGACCTTGCGAGCATAGACACCACCGACCGTCAGCCGGCCCGCAAGGATCAATTCTTCGAGATATTGGGCCAGATGCACAATCTCGAAATGAACCATGAATTCGGGATACTCGTTCTTCAGGGTATGGTAGCAATGCGGCGATGACACCAGGATGCGTTTGACCCCGCTGTCGATGAAGGTTTTGATATTATCCGTGGCCAGGCGGCGAAAAACCTCTTCATCACCGGTTTTGCGGATACTCTCCCCACAACAACTTTCTCGGGCTCCGAGAATGCCGAAGTCAACTCCAGCCTTATCGAGAATCCTGGCGGTGGCCACCGCCACCTTTTTAAGCCGTGCGTCATAGCTCAGATAACAGCCGACAAAGTAAAGGATTTCCATCCCCGCGGCAAAGGGCTTGACCGGCAGTCCCCTGGCCCAGTCGCCCCGTTTCTGACGATCCTCGTTCAGGGGATTGCCGTCCCCGGCCAGGCTGCCGCTCATTGTCCGCACGGGCTTTACCGAAGCAGGAAAGACCTGATACTGCGTCGCAAGCCGCCGTAGCGACACTCCGAGTTCAATCTGCCTGACCTGGCGGGGGCACTGCAGCATGCAGCGCCCGCAGGTCGTACAGCGCCAGAAGCTGTCGCCTTCGATATCGGTCAGGCCGAAAGCGGCCTCCCGAATAACCTTGCGCATGCTGAAGGTTATGACCCGGTTCCAGGGACAGACGGCGTCACATTTGCCGCACTGGTAACAGAGCTTAAAGGTCTCGCCGCCGGCTTCTTTTATTTCATCTACGATTTCACTGAATGGGGCTACAGTTTCCACTGTTTAAAAATCCTCAATTCTCTAACGCGGACGTTACCCGCATCAAGCGTTCCCGTCAGAGTTTTTCCCGAGTTTTCCAAACCGGAAAACAACCCGCACAGCACCCTAATGCGAGAGCGTATCCCGCAATCCAAGCGGGCTTTATCGGCCCGCACCTGACGGCCCTTTCACTGGTCGCAAACCAGCACTCTTATCGATTCTTTCTCTTGTTTTTTCTGACTGAACATAAACTGATCAGGTCCTAATCTTTGCAAGAGAGACGGGCCAGGGCTTCCCGTAACTTTTCCAGACCGAATTTATCGGCCAAGGCTTCCAGGCCGACTTCCAGATCCGCCGGGCGGTCCTGATCCTCGACCAGCTCTTCACGCTCTTCGTAGACCAGGGCGTCAGCCAAACACCATCTGACACACAGCGGCCCTCCCTCCTCGCCTTCACACATGTCGCATTTGAGCGGCAGGCCTGAATTCGGTTCCTTAAATTCCTCGCGCGAGGGACAAGAAGCCCGGCAGAAGGAACATTCATCATATTCCTTACCGTCAATTATGTACTTGTCGCGACCGGCGCATTCGGCCACCGTGTACTCCCCGGCCAGAACCGGGACATAGATATCTCTTAAGGGATCGCGGATAATCCGAATCCGGGAACGGGCCGGATTATTGCTACTGTATTTCGGAGAAGCATGCGCGGCGGAACAGATCACCTCGCAGGCCCGGCAGCCGTTGCATTTATCAACATCAATGCTGATGGTCTTGACGATTTTTGTTTTCTGGGCGGCGGTCACGGTAGTCATTCCCCCTGCTCCTTTGCGGTTGCGGTCGAATCCGCTTCACTCTCGGTCAAAATTCCCCGCGCGATAAAATCCTCGCCGACGTAGTCCAAGGAAAGCTCGGCCAGGCTCTCTTTCGTGGGAATGCCGTCATTATTCCAGCCCTTCAGTTTGTAGTACTCATCCAACAGCTGGGCTTCAAGTTCTGGAAATCTTTTCTTCCAATGGTTCTCCGGCGGTTTTTCATCACTGCGACGCATACCCCGCCGAATATTAATGGCCCGGACCAGGGTGCGATAGCGCTTGGCGGCCAGGGTCAGTTTGTCCTTGTCCATGGCAATGCCGGCGCCGGACTCAATAAACTTGGGATAATTGTGAATATGATAGGGCGGTTTGAGCGGAAACGATGACAACCCGGCACACACGCCGAGAGCATCGTCGATGTAATGCATCCGCTCCTGCCAGTCGACGATATCGCAGCACATCGGCACCGTCGGGTAAAAAGGCATGGAGTTTTCTCCGCGGGGCTCCCAATCGAGCAGGTATTGTTTGAAACGATCATCGGGAACCTGAATCCAGTCGGCGACGAACGCTTCCCGCTCCTCACGGGTCATAAAGGGTGTCTGGGGAAACTGTCCTTCAATCTGGGTGATATTCATTTTCTCGCCGGTCGCGTACATGAGAAAATAGATGGGATTGAGCATCGACAATTTCAAAGGCAGCTGTTCGGTTTTCTTGATATTATTGTGCGCATAGGCCTCGGCCCCCTTGCCGATTCTCTGCGCCGCCCAGTAAGTGCCGTCGGCCAGGAGATCTCCGATCCCTTCACGTCTGACTATCTTATCAAGCAGCCAGTAAAAGCGCCCTTCGTTATCGGCCGGCATACCTGGAAAATCACTCTCCGAGAGAATCCCGTTTTCAAGCAGTTCCAAGGCAAAGGCCATGACCTGCGGAGTGGAGAAACCATCGAGACCGTACTCGGTTGCCCGCTGGGCGATACGCAGACCGAATTCAAGATCGGAAAAAGCCGCCATGGTATAGGTCAGTTTGGAAAAACATTTCATCATGTAGGTCGGCAGCCCCGGCAGGGAAATCGTGGCCCCGCATTTCATCGGACAGTTATAGCAGCTGATCAGCCGGGTCCGGGAACTTTCCAGGGTTTCGGTCCAGGTCTCGGCAATTTCATCGTTCCAGAAATCCTTGCGCCGGATCCGCGAATTACCCCACATAAAGTTCTCGGTATGCCACTTCTCGTCGTGAACCTTCATTTCCTGGGGCGAACCGAGCCCGGCAAGAATCGGCATGACCCCGGGAATCGGATTACCTTCGCGATGTTTAATATATTCCAGAACCTCGTTGCAGAGACCAAGAAATTTTTCGGGTTCGGCAATATTGATATCTTTGGTGCCCCGCACGACAATCGCCTTGACCCCTTTAGCACCCATCACCGCACCGATACCGCCGCGACTGGCGCTGGAACGACCCTGCTCAATCGAGGCGTAATAAACCCGGTTCTCGCCGGCCAGGCCGATGGCCGCGACCTGGGCTTTCGGCTCGCCCAGTTCCTTTTTGATCATCTCCGCGGTTTCAATCGCGCCTTTGCCCCGCAGATGGGAGGCGTCACGGATTTCGACCTTGTCGTTCTTAATCCACAGGTAAACCAGGCCGGGCGCCTTGCCCCGCAAAACCACCTTGTCATAGCCGGCGTATTTGAGCTCCGGGGCCCAGAAACCACCCATCATGGAAAAAGCCATCAGTCTGGTCTGGGGGGAAATGGTGCTGACAATGGTCCGGTTGCAACCGGTGGCCGGCGTGCCGCACAATAGTCCGGCACTGAAAATCAACAGGTTCTCCGGGTCAAAGGCCTCGACTTCAGGGGGCACCCGGTCCCAGAGCAGTTTCGCATTGGTTCCCAGACCGCCGAGATACAGCTCGGTTTCCTTTGGATCGGTCGCGACCTTTTCAATATTGCCCCGGGTCAGATCAATTTCTAAATTAAATCCAGTCTCTGCGTACCTCATTCTCTACCTCTTAAGTTTCAAGCAGCAAAATGACCGTCCCCGCTCTCCAGTTCTGTCTGGCGGCGCGACCCTCATCATAATATTATTAAAACCGTAACAGGTTTCTTACCCCGTGCGGCTCATTTCAAAATTTATGCCAGGCTCGGAAAATGCTCTCCGCGGCTACGACACGGTTAAGAAACAGCGCCTGCGGCCGGAAAGCCGGCAAGTTACTCCATCTCCATCAACTCGAGTAGAGGCCCCATCAAAGCCGCGGCCATCTGATTTTTTTAACCGGTCAATGATAGAAAATCACCGTTTCTTCCGCCCGTCGCACCACGCCAAAAGATGTGAATATTTTCTTTAAATCATTTACAAAGCCCCATCGACTTGATATATTGGCTGTATATAATGAATCTGACGATTCCTTCAGGACCAAGTTTGCAAACCCTTACATGAGGCAGGTATGAAACCGAAAACCAATGCAGGATATTCAGCCCTTCCACTGCTGTTTCTGATTCTTAGCTGGGTCTTCGCCCTGCCCGGCCACGGGTTCGGCGCCGATCCCCCTGCAGAAAACACCGGCCGCAGCGTTCGTTATGTCGGTTCAGAAAGCTGCGTCGGCTGTCACCTCGAAGAATATGACAGTTTTACCAAAAAATCCAAGAAAGCCCATTCCTATCAAAAGCTCATTCCCCTCAAGGATAAACTGACCGCCGCCGAATTCGCCGAATGCTGCGCCTGACACACGACCGGCTCCGGCAAGCCCGGCGGCTTTGTTTCTTTTGAGAAAACCCCGCAAATGAGCAATCTCGGCTGCGAAAGCTGCCATGGTCCCGGCGGCGCGCACATTGAAAGCGAAGACAGCAGTGATATCATCGCCAAGATTGACGTTACCTCCTGTACGCACTGTCACAACAGTGAACGGGTGGAAGCTTTCAATTTCAAACCATTGCTCTATGGAGGGGCCCATTGATCTACAAACGGAAGAGCCTGCAATTTAAAATAACCGTCAGCCTGATCCTGCCTTTTACCTTGGTTATCGGCCTGCTGGTCACCATCAATTCCCTGGACCAGAGAAAGTCACTGATGCACGAAGCCGGGTAATCCGCCGCCCGCCTGTCGAAGGCGATCTACAACGGCATCAAGGGCACGATGGCGGTCAATGACAGCCGGACCATCAACCATCTCATCGAGACCATTGACGAGGAAATGCCCGAGGTCGAAATCTTCATTTTCGATTTCCGCAAGGAGATCAGCTATACCACCGACAAAGCCCGGCTCGACTCATCCCTGACCAAGATCGTTCATAACCCTGATTTCGCGGCGGCCATTGACCTTGGCCTGCAGAATGGCCGAAGCAACGACGCAACCTTCCTGGAATGGATCGATGACACCCCCCGCATCGGCACCATCCTGCCGATCGTCAATGAGCCCGCATGCTTTCATTGTCACGGCCGCAGCCATTCGGTTCTCGGCGGCATCGTGGTCCGCCAGAACGTGCAGGCTGCCTACGCCACCAGCACCGCCCTGCTGCGAAAAAGCATCCTTATCGGAACCGGCTGCGCCCTGATCTCGGTTTTTCTGGTCTACCTGCTGATTACCTGCCAGGTGATCAAACCGATCCGGCAGCTGACCGAAAGCCTGACAGAAGGAGCCAGCCAAGTGGCCGGGGCCGCCGGAGAGGTTTCTTCCACCAGTCAGGTGCTGGCCGAAGGCTCCTCACGCCAGGCCGAAGACCTGCAGAACACCCGTGGGGCCTTTACCGGGGTCTCGGAAAAATCCCGCGAGAACACCGAACATGCCCTCAATGCCAACCAGCTGGTTGAGACCACCCTGCAGATGATCGCCGGGGTGCGTGAGTCAATGGCGGAACTGGGTAATTCCATGACCCAGATCAAAAACGCCAGTCTGGACACGCAGAAAATCATTAAAACCATTGATGAAATTGCCTTTCAGACCAACCTGCTGGCCTTGAACGCCGCGGTCGAAGCGGCCCGGGCCGGAGAAGCGGGAGCCGGATTTGCCGTGGTCGCCGATGAGGTCCGCAAGCTCGCCGGCCACTCCGCCAATGCCGCTCGCGAAACCTCGCAGCTACTTGAAGAGACCATGGAAAAGGTAAATCACGGCGACACCGTGACCCACCGCACGAATGAAGGTTTCAAGGAGGTTGACGCAAACTCGGTCAAAACCGGGGAGCTGATCAAGGAGATCAGCCGGAACTCGGCCGATCAGAACCAGGCGATCGCAAATATCGGCGGATCCCTGGACGAAATCGACCAGGTAACCCAGCAGAACGCGGCCAGCTCCGAAGAATCGGCGGCGGCGGCGGAAGAGCTCAACGCCCAGGCTGAAGAGATGAAATACCTGGTCTCGCGTTTTCAGGCAATTATCAACGGCGACTGACGGTTACGATAATTTTTCGGAATGCCGGACTTGACTAAAAAAAGTCCGCCCGAGTTTTCGGGCGGACTTTTTTTAATCGTTCTGGCCCATCTTAACGCAAGAGGAAGGCTACCAGGTGCCGAAGGCAATTCCCTGAGGATTGAGGGTTAAGGCCTGAATCTGATCGACGCTGTCATCCGCCGGATTGATAATGGTCAGCGTCCCTCCGGCATTGGAATTTGAACAGACCCACAACAGACCCTGAGCGTCAACCCCGAGATCCATGATATTGGTGCCGCCGGGAAAGGCCGCCAGCGGAGCCGCGTCAACCGCCCCGCTGGACGGATTAAAACCATAAAGGGCCGTATTCCCCCAGGAAACATAGGAAACGAAATAGCCCCGGGTCGCGGACACCACGGCAACGTTTCTGATATTGCCGTAGGGATGATTCGCGTCGTCGCCATCATCGACAACCATTTCGACTTGATAGGTCGCAGGATCAACCGCGACAATGCCGCCGCTGTATTCGGCCGGAGTCCCCGACCAGGAGCTGGCGTAACGGCCGACCCCCTGAACAAAAATTTTACCGGCCGCCGCGTTATAAACAATTTTCAGCGGATTTTTAATAGGCAGGGGGATACCGTGCAAACCTTCCGGACCGCCGCTCTGAGTATCAATCTCGGTATCCGTGGCGGTGTCAATAACCACCAGATACGGGGTATTGGTCGGCACAAAACCATTATCGGCATCCAGCCTTCCCAAAATCAAAAACAACTTGTCGCCGACGACCACGCCTTTGCTCATTTCCGGCAGGCCATCGCTGTCAGCGTAAGCCCCCAGATCGATCTCACCGATCTTGAATTCCGCTTCTTCTGTCGCCTGCGGATCAACCACCCACATTTTCGTGGAACCGTAACGCGGAATATAGGCCTTGGCCGAAGCCGAAGCCGTCGCCGGCACAAAGATCATAGACTGAGGATTACTGCTGCCGGCTTCATTCGGATCGAGGGTTGAATACTGCCAGAGCGGGGTCGCGGGGTCGGCCGCGGCGAATTTCGTCACATTATCGCCGTTAAAACACTCAATCCGATAGAAATAGGCCCCATCGGCCGCCATTCTGATATCGGAGATGGTCGGCAGCAGGTTTTGCTGAAAAGCACGCGGCTTCGCCACCTCAATCAGAGCATGGGCGCCGCTGCCGTAATCCGGAGCCGCGCAGGAAACCACGGCATACTGCGCCCGCGAAGGGGTAAAATTATCAACGTCGAGACTTGAATCGAACGCCGGCAGGCCGGCGTAAAAGCTGCCGCCGTTTTTCAAATCATCATAGGTGGAAAATGCCACAATACCGCTTTGGTCGGCGCTCAGTTGCAGGGAACCGCCGGTCATGCCGGCCAGCCCCCAGGTTCCGATAACCTCACCCAGATCAAAAACGGCACTGCCGCCGGCAGCCAGGCCGACAGAGTGACTGTGCCCGGCATCAATCCCGGCCTGGTCACGATAAGTCAGGGTTGCCGTCAACGGCTGATTACCGGGATTCGAGAGCATGAGCCGCATGCCCCACATATCATCCTGAGCCACGTGGGGAATATCGAGACGATTTTTCGGAATCTGAGTTCCCGGCACATCGTACATCACGGTCATCGCCTCGGCAAAAAGAAAACAAAGCCCGGTCAGAGGCTGATTCGAGACCACCTGAAAAGAACCGGTAATTTCATCAAGATCGCCGCCGATCACCGCCGCCTTCTGACCATAGGCGGGCAGCGCCCAGCTCTCCACCGCCCGCGTGACGCCGTACTGATCATTAATGACGATCTCAACCTCGGCTGCGGCCGCGGCCGTATTGGTCAGAGCCAGGCCCACCAGCTCACCCCGGCTGTCGGAAGCCGCAAAACGGGGATAGTAGTAGGCATAATCGGCCCAAGACGGGCCCGCCCCAGCCAGCAGCACTAAAACCAGCAGAGCCACTCCCGCCAACCGTCTCCGGCATGATTTTTTCATGATTTCAGTTCGCGCCATCGTAGTTCTCCTCTCACGTAAAGGTTACCTTGCTTAATCCAAAACCGATTACTCCAATAATCCAATCTCGACCTGACTTTCAGAAACCAGCATTCCCACATCCTCCCCCCGGAACGCCCCGGCCAGCGATCCTTAAAAGCGACAGCTCAGATTGCAGAAATATTCCTGTTCCGGCATCGGATAACCATTAAAGTCCTGATATTCGTCCCCGCCCAAGTTTTTTGCTTCAAGATTAAGCTGCCACTCGCGACCGGACAAGGCCAGGGTCAGGGTCAGGCCGCAGTTAAGCAGATTTTTCGCGGAGGCCGGCAGAAGATTGGCGGCATCATAATACATTCCGCTCTGGCCCTGATACTCCAGATAGCTCATCAGCCGGCCCCAGCGGTTTTCCAACCGCACCAGAAAACCTTCTTCCCAACGGCCAGGCAGCTCCCGCCCGCGGAAAGCTCCGATATCCCCGCGGTTCTCGCTCTTCTGCCAGGTGGCGTTGCCAAGCAGGCGAAAACCGACCCCCAGATTCAAGACCGCCCGCAGCTCCAGACCGTTGACTCGGGCGGCCGAGATATTTTCCGTATGACCAACCCCACGGGCATCGTAAACTCTGGCAATCAGATCGTCAATCCGGCTGTAAAAAAGCGCGCTTTCAAGTTCAATCCGACTCAGCCAGACAAAATTCAAAGGCAAGTCGAGATTAAGCCCGAGATCGTAATTCCGCCCCTTTTCAGGTTTCAGATCGGGATTGCCGACAATCAGACCGCGGTCCCCGAAAAGCTCATAAAACGAGGGCTCCCGGCCATAGGCGGCCCAGTTGGCCCGCAAAGTCAGTGGCCCCCACAAACGATAGCGCAGACCGAAAACCGGACTGATCAGATCGTGGCGCCGCCGATATCCGGGAATTGCGCTGCCATAATTGCCGACCGCGCTTTCAAGCCGGTCATCGTACCACTGATAATGACAGGCCGGGAGCAGAAGCAGACGCTGCTGAAAAAAATAGATGCTGTCCTGCAGGGCGGCGGCGACATAATGGCGACGACTGTCGCCTCGGGGCCGGTGCAGAAGAAGATCCTCGGTGGCATAGGTTTCACGCCCCGCTTCCAGGTTAAAGGAAAGAACCTGGCCTTCCATCGGCCATTCGACGAACAGAGACGCACCGTATTTTTTCGTTTGGTACTGATCATGCTGACGGCCGAGACCGATAATCCCCTGCACGTCATTGTAGGTTTCTTCCTTGTCGCCATAAAAAAGCTGGCTCGCCAGATTGAGTCTCCAGGAACTAACGTTATCGGCCTCCAGCCGAGCGCGAAAAAGATGATTCTCTGTCTGAAAATGAGTATCGGCGACCGCGCTGTTATTCCAGGTCGGCAGACGGCGGTCCTGGTTTAGATACTGTTCGGAAAGCTCCAGGCGCAGATCCTCACTGAAATAATAGCCGCCTTTCAGCAGCAGACTACGCCGGAACAGTTCATTGTTCTGCCGTTTTTCCCGGCGGTCATCGGCCGGATTCCAGGTTGTTCCGTTATCATTGTCGAATTTAAAATCATTGTCACTGCCCAAATATTCGGCCTGAGCCAGCAAATCGAAGTGTCCGGCCTGACGATGATGCAAAGCCGCCGCCAGGCGTTTACCGGCAAAGGACCCCAAACCGAAACCAAGACTGCCGCCGCTTCCCGAACCGCTGCGACGACTGCGAAGATTGATCACCCCGCCGAGACCGGAACGATTAAAATTAACCGGCGCGTTTCCCCGATAAATCTCGATCGCGACGAGATCATGCAGCGGCACCAGGGCCAGATTGACCCCGCCCCCGGACGCATCGTTAAGCAAAACGCCATCGAGATAGATATAAACCTGATCTCCGGAAGCCCCGCGCAGGGAAACCGATGCATAACCGCCAAGGCCGCCGGAGCCCCGCACCTGCACTCCGACTTCCTTGCCCAACAGTTCGCCGAGACTGGTAATGCCGGGATCGATATCGGCGAGATTGATAACCGTCGCAAACGAGGTCAGCTGAGCCGGATCGACATCCCCGGTGTGGAACTCGTCGCCCAGCGCGCTACTTTCAACCACGAGGTTATCCAGCCGCACCGGCGATTCGGCCGCCGCCAAGCCAAAGCCGCTCACCAGAATAAAAGCGGCAAACAACGCGGAAGCCGACCTCGGAAAAAAGGAAAGATCTTTTAACAAAGATCGGCGGCTCCGGCAAGCCGGCAACAGCGCTGACAACAACCAACTTTCTTGCAAAATCAACCCTCTTAAGTTCAGCTAAACCCGGAAAAACAAAAATCCCGAAAAGCCACAAAAACGGCTCTTCGGGATTTCCCTTTGCTAATCACGAAGTTCGACCCGGATACAGGTCTGTCATTCAACGCCGCACCACCGCCGCCGAATTTTATCCGGATCTTGTTTCAGAGCAGGTCTTCTGGCTTCCGGGTCAAACCTAACAACCGCACCTTCCCATGTGGTTCAGACTACCACACAGTGGCCTATCGCGGCTTTCGTAACCGGTTACAGCGGCGGGCCCGCAGCCGACTTACACGGCATTCCCTATTGTCATCGACCCGAAAAAAACCGGGCTGTCAAAGATGACTCCGAAACTTAAAAAAAATCAATATTCAATTACGGACCCCTATAGACGATCGTTCTTCTCCTGTCAAGCGCTTAAAAACCGGCCGCAAGCCGTCTCAGCCCCGGGCCAGTTCCGCCCGCAGCCAGGACAACCAGAGTTCCAGCCCCTCCCCGCTGCGGCAGGAGAGGGGAAAAATCTCTATCGCCGGATTCAGTCTCAGCACCCTTTCCCGCATCTTTTCCAGATTAAAATCGGAAAAAGGTAGATAATCCATTTTGTTGACCACCAGAACATCGCACAAAGAAAACATCAGCGGATATTTAAGCGGCTTATCGTCACCTTCGGGAACACTCAGAATCATCACATTTTTATGAGCCCCGGTATCAAATTCGGCCGGGCAGACCAGATTTCCGACATTTTCCAGAATAATCAGCTCAAAACCGGAACCGGCGAAACCAGCCAGCCCCTTTTCAACCATCGAGGCATCGACATGACAAAACCCCCCGGTCCGCAGTTGCACCGCTTCAACCCCGGCCCGAACCACGGTTTCAGCGTCGACCAGGGAATCGATATCCGCTTCGATCACGCCCAGTCTGATTTCGTCGGCCAGAGCGGCGATGGTGCTTAAAACCAGGCTGGTTTTGCCGGCGCCGGGAGAAGCCATTAGGTTAAGCAGCAGGGTTTTTTGTCGCCGCAAGCGCCGGCGCAGAGCCTCGGCCACCTTGCGATTGTCGGCAAAAAGCTCTTCCTTAACTTCGATCAGACGGATCGCGTCATTCATATGCCCTCCAGATTTTTGATAAAATAGCCCTGCCCGCGCAACAAACGGCAGTGATGGCCGGCGCAAGCCGGACAATAATTGCGGGCCTGCGCCCCACCGTCAAAAGCAAATTCAGCGCCGCAGTCGGCACAAGTCAGGGTCGCCGGCACCCGTTTGAGCAGGAGCCGGGCGCCAGCGGCCCGGCCGCCCCGGCTGAGATGGTCAAAATAACGCTGCAACCACTCATCTTCAAGCTCGCTCAAAGCCCCAACCTCAAGATGGACCGCAGTTACCCGCCGCAACCGATGCCGGGCGGCATGTTCCAGAACCACCTTCAGAATCTCGGTAATGACCGGAAGCTCGTGCATGGTTACAGTTTACCCCGTTCCCGGGCCATCTGCATAAAGGTTTGCACCATGGTTTCCGGAGGCACGATCTGTTTTTCAGGTTCTTTGCGACGCAGGCGCAAAGCCTCGAAGGAGCAAACCGGGACACAGACCCCGCAACCGATACAGCGCTCCGGATCAACCACGGCCTGGGCCTCGATGTGCAGCGCTTCCATATGACAGTGCTCGGCGCAAGCGCCGCAGGCCACGCAACGCTCGGCATCGACCTCGGCATAATAATTCGAACTGACCATGCGGGCCGGTTGCGGCATCTTTTTGATATTTTTCAGGACCTGACAACAGCAGCCGCAGCACATGCAGATATTGATCGGTTTCTGGGAATTGCTGGGCTGCAGAACCAAACCCGCATCCAGGCCCTTACCCATCAACACCAGCGCCTCTTCCTGGGAAACCGCCCGCCCCAGACCGTTTTCCTCATAGTAGAAAGCGGCCGCGCCGAAGGAAAAACAGGCCTCCATCGGGCTGTCGCAACCCGCGCCCACCATTTTCTGCTCCCGACGGCAGATGCAGGGAGCTACCACGATTTTACTCTGGCTTCTGATAATCCTTTCCGCCTCCTCGTAAGGCATCACCGCCGCTTCCGGATTCACGCTTTCCGCCACCGGAATCACGCGCAGCTGCTTGGTTTCCATGGCGGACCAGGTTTTTTCCATCAGGTAAGGCAGATATTCGTTAACATCGTGGATCAGATCCGCATTGAGATCATTGACATGGTATTCCCAGATACCGACGACGAACTGCGACGCCATGTAGAGCACAAGTTCATCCTTGCGCGAACGAAAAATCAACCCCTTGCCGGCCATCGTCTCCAGTTTTGCCGCCACCTCGTTTTCATCCGCGCCCAGCCGGCGAGCGATTCTGGCCGCCGGCTCCGGCATCATCCGCAAGCCCAGGGCGATAGCCGCTTCCTCCGGCGCGAAAAGCCGCCGCAGAATCCGCAATTCAACGCCGCTGGCGGTAGCGGGAAAACCCGCCGGCAGATTATCCAGATGACCGGCGAGTAGCCGATACACATCCATGGTTTCGCGCTCCGTTTCACTCATGACCAACCCCTTATTGTTTTGTTTTTATTGTCAGCGTTTGGCGCCTGTCGCCCTTGTCCGCCGAGGTCAGGATCCCCCAATTCTCTGGGCGCGGGCACCAGCTTGCGCTGTCGCGGGGAAACGGCGGCATCACTTACCGCCAGCCAACCAAGCATGCGAGACAAGCGCCATCGGCGATCTCCCAGGGCGTCACCTATACCATAGATTTAAATTTACACCAGAAAATTTTAATGGCTTCGTTCCCCTTCAACCTTCGTCGCTGCGGCTGACTTTCAGGTCCGCTGTCGGTCTCAGGTTTCTGGCGCATCGCCCGCAAAGCGGTTACTGCGCCATCCCGTTTTTTGCGCTTTTCAAGCGTGGTTACGAGTTTAGCTATCTCCTTAAGAGCCCTCCAGGTTCTGCAGAAAAAAGCCAGTCCTTCCTAAGCCCTTGACCCACGCGTTTTTTGTTGACCGCACCGCTATCGTTATTTTTACTTGACTTTGAATCGAATAAAACGTAGCTTGATTTTGAAAAAAGGACCTGAGACCTGTTGGTCAGAGGAGAAGTAAATGGCCCAGATCACTTTACACAACCATTCGGTCAACACAATCGGCGAGCTTCCCGCAATCGGCGCCAAGGCTCCGGACTTTGAGCTTTCCCGGGCCGACCTGAGTCTCGCCACGCTTAAGGATTTCAGCGGTCGGCGCCTGGTTCTCAACATTTTCCCCAGCATCGACACCGGAATCTGCGCCACTTCAGTCCGGCGTTTCAACGCGGCCGCGGCAAAACTCGACAACACCACGGTGCTTTGCATCTCGGCCGACCTGCCCTTTGCCCAGGCCCGTTTCTGCGGGGCTGAAGGTTTACACAACGTAATCACCCTGTCGGCCATGCGCGACCGCAAGTTCGGCGAGGATTACGGAGTGACCATGATTGACGGTCCGCTGGCCGGTCTTTTTTCCCGGGCAGTCGTGGTTACAAATGAGCAGGGAACGATAATCCACACCGAGCAGGTCCCGGAAATCGCCCAGGAACCCGACTATGACGCGGCTCTCGCCAAACTTGGCTGACCGTTATGAATCCGGACTGAAGACAACCGCCGCAAACCGGGGTCACCATAATTTCAGCCCCATCCAAGCCCGCCGGGAGAAAAAAATGGACCAGCAACGCCTTGACGCCCTGGAAACCGCCTTAAGCAACGAGCTTAAGGAACGCGAATTCTACCTTGAACATGCGGCCCGCACCAGAAACCCCTTGGGCCGAACGATGTTTACCCGTATTGCCGACGAGGAACTGGAGCACTATCAGCGCCTGCGCGAACTGCAGAAAAAATGGCAACAGAATGAAAAATGGCCGCAAGACATTCCTCTGGTCGTGGCGGGCTCCAATCTGCAGGAAACCATGCATGGTTTCCTGGCCCGGGAAAAGTTCGAAGAAGCCGGGGACCAGGACGATCTGGAAGCCATCAGAACGGCCATTGAGTTTGAGCAAAACGGCGTCGCGTTTTACGAAAAAATGCGCGCGGCGGTAAGCGACCCACGGGAAAAGGATTTCTTCGCCCTGATGGCCGGCATTGAAGGCCAGCATCTCAAGTCACTGCTTTTGACCGAGGCTTTTTTTCTTGACCCGGCCCAGTGGTACCAGGAATACGAACACAGCGGCCTGGACGGCGCCTGATCTCAGCGGCGCACACTGGAAAAGACGCGGCGCCGACAAACAAACCCAAACAGATCATTCGCATGGTTGACACTACAGCTTACAGCACCTTAACGGCAAGTTTTACCAACCCCCCGCACCCGTTAAAACTCGGCCCACAAAGAAAAAGTGCAGTCTTGTTTTTTCGACTCCGGGCCATCCCGCAAAATCTTCCGACTTAATATTCTCGATATTTTACCGTGATGGCGCGAATATTGCTGACCCGTCGACCTTGTTCCTTTACGGAATAATCGCCATCAGGAAAACGATATTTGGAAGATGCTTCAAGTCCGCAGGGAAAACGCCGCGTTTTCCCTGGCCCGAGTGGTCTTTCCCAGGGATGGCTGAGCACCACGGATCGGGAAAAAGACATTAAGGAAAAGAATACGCCGACGTATCCTGGAATACACAATCGTAATTCCATGGCCGTTTCAACCTGCGGGCCGCGCTTTAAAAAAACCTGGCGTTTTTTGCGAACACTCTATCGAGGAGATCTTATGCCGCATGAGACTGCAGACAAAGACATCGACAACCGGCAGAACTTACCGGGCCCCGGCAAGACTCCCGGGGCCGGCGGTGAAAATTCACGATCCGAGCAACTGCACCGGAACCCCCTCAGGCTTCTGATTGTCGACGATTCCCGGCTGATCCGCACCGCGGTCAGAAGTACATTCGAGCAGGATTCCCGGATCAGGGTGGTGGGCGAAGCCGGCAACGGCAGGGAAGCATTAGAGATGATCCCCCAAATCAAACCCGATGTCGTCACCCTCGACATCAACATGCCGAAAATGGACGGCTTGCTGACCTTGAAGCATATCATGATCAAACATCCCACGCCCACGGTCATGCTCAGCTCCCTGACCAGGGAAGGCGCGACCAAAACCTTCGATGCCTTACGCTTCGGTGCCATCGATTTCATCGAAAAACCTTCCCGGTTCGGCGACGAGGCCCTGGCAACCCAACGACGACAACTTCGGGAAAAAATCATGCTGGTCGCAAACGTCAGAATTGAAAATGTACGACTGCTGCGATCAACCGCAACCAGTCCCGCCGCGGACCCGGCCAAAACCGACATTGAACACTATGTGGTTTTCGGAGCTTCCGAAGGCGGTTACGGCGCCCTTCTGAAAATCATTCCACGACTTAAACCGCAATGGCCGGCGACCTATCTGGCGGTTGTCCACGCCGACCCGTCCCATATTGACGCTTTTGCCGATTACCTGCACAAGCACAGCGCCATCAACGTGCAACGGGCCGTAAACGGGATTACCCTGCAAAACGGCACTTGCTATCTGGCGGCGGGATCCGAATACATAACCACGAGCCAGGAACAGCAAGGTCTGAGCTTAAGAGTACACCCGTCTCCCTTTCCCGATCGGCGCGGTGCCATCAACATGCTGATGCTGTCGCTCTCTGAAATCATGCCACAACGCACAATCGGCATTATTCTTTCCGGACGGGAACAGGATGGGGCCGAGGGCGTGGCCGAAATCGCCCGGATGAAGGGGAAAGTCATCATTCAGTCTCCCCACACCTGCCTGTTCAGGGAAATGCCCCAGGCCGCCATCTTGAAATGCAGCTCAGGCAAAGTCTTACCCGATGCCTATATCGCGGACGCGATAAAAACTTATTGCCAAACCCTTTAGAGAGAGGAACCAGCCATGTTGAAAAAGCTTAAACTCAGAGAAAAGTTCATGCTTCCCGGCACGCTCATGACCCTTGTGCCGCTTATGATTTTCGGATTTATCGCTATGCAGCAGAATCAGGCGATGCTCTCGGTGGCAACGGAAGAGAGTCTTGTCCTGGCCAAGGAAGGACTTGATCACAGCGTCAGGGGTTTCTATGAGATGTGCAAGGTCCAAAACGATCTACTGCAGGAAAATCTGCGGGACAATATGAATGTCCTGCAGAAACTGATCGAGAACGCGGGCGGCATTCAGCTCACCAATGAACCCGCGTCTTGGGAAGTTATCAATCAGGACAGCCAGGCCAAGTCCTCAGCCAGCCTGCCGAAAATGCTGATCGGAAACATCTGGCCGGGCATGACGGGCGATCCCCATCTAACCATTCCGGCAGTTGACGAGCTCCAGCCCCTGGTCGGCATCACGACCACCGTGATCTGCACCATCTATCAACGCATGAATAACAACGGCGACATGTTGCGCGTCGCCTCCAACATTCTTCAGGAAAACGGACGCCGCCGAATCGGAAGTTATATTCCCTCCAGCGTCGCCAACAAACCCGATCCCATGATAGAAACCATTCTTTCCGGCAGGACCTACCAGGGCCGAATCACCTTAAGGAATCAGTTCTACTTGACCCTAGCGGAACCCATCTTTGACCGAAACAAGCAGATTGTCGGCATGCTGGAAGTCGGAGTACCCCTGGAAAAGAATAAAACCCTGCGCCAAGCGGTCTATGGCATCAAAATCGGTAAAACCGGTTATGCCTGGGCACTGGACAGCAAGGGAAGATATATTATCTCGAAAGACGGAGTCCGTGACGGAGAAGATATTTCCGCCGCCCAAGACAGCAACGGCAAATTTTTCGTCAAGGAGATCGTTGCTATCGGCAAAGCCCAGAAACCGGGCGGAATCGGGGAAAGCTACTATTCATGGAAAAACCCCGGAGAGCCCGTGGCCCGCGCGAAGGTTTCCCGGATTATGTATTTTGCCCCCTGGGACTGGGTCATCGGCGTGGGTTCCTATGAAGATGAATTTTTAGCTTCAGCCACGTCTATCGGAGCGATCAACCGACAAAATCGGAATCTGCTCTGGGGCTTGCTCGCCGCCGCCTTTGTCGGGGCCTCGATCATCTGGCTTCTGGTTTCCCAGGGTATCGCCAATCCGATCCGTAAAATCGCAAACACGATTCATGCTTCAGCCCAGGAACGAAATCTGAGCGTCGTAGTTCCGGTCAGCAGCGGGGACGAACTCGGCACCATGGCCACAGAATTCAATGGCTTGATGAAAATCCTGAAGGAATCCTTCCTGACGATCATCAAATCTTCCAAGGCCGTGGCCGGATTATCGGATAATGTCGCGCAGCGGGCCGGCGCCAACCAGAAGCGCGCCGAAGATCAGGCTGAGCAGATGCGGATCGTACAACAGACGGTGGAAGACATGCGGGCCACAGCCAGGGATGTTGCCTCTGCGGCATTGCTGCAGAACGAGTCCGCCGACACCTCCAGCACAAAAACTGAACATATGATGCAGATCATGAAAACGGTTACGGAGGCCGCCGACAGCCAGACCAGGGATGCCGCCACGGCTATGGAGCGCGTCCAGGCCATGGGTGACACCGGCGACAAAGTCGTGCAGGCCACGCAAAAACAGGGTGAGCAGATCATCACCGCCGCCAAGTCCGTTACCGACATGGAAAAGTCAGTCCAGGAGTTGATCCGCATCACCTCCGAAGCCACCTTGCTGGCCAACAACGCCTTAAAAGCGGCCAACGAAGGCACCGAATCCGTGGCGGCCACGGTTGCGGGTATGCGGAACATCGCTGAATCGTCGGAACAGATCTCGGAAATCATCACCGTCATCACGGATATCGCCGAGCAGACCAACCTGCTTTCCCTGAATGCCGCCATTGAAGCGGCGCGGGCCGGGGTTCACGGCAAGGGTTTCGCCGTCGTCGCCGATGAAGTAGGTAAACTGGCACAGCGTTCTTCGGAAGCCGCCAAGGAAATCACCAAGCTGATCAGAGATTCCTCGGCCCAAGTTGAAACCGGAACCCGTCTTTCCGATCGAGCCCGGCTGGCACTGGATCAGATTGTTGCCGGCAGCGGCAATAGCTTGCAGGCCACCCAGAAGATCGTTCACAGCACGGAACAGATCGCGACCGGTATTCAAAACATCAATGCCATGATGGCAGGGCTCAACCAGCTGGCCCGGGAAATCGGGGAGATGGCCGGACAACAGGGCGAACGCCGGGCGACATCCATGGCGGCCCTTGCCACCCTGACGGAAAAAGCCGGCACCATTTCCGCACTGATCGAGAACGCGAACCAGGGGCTTAGCGAAGTCGGTCAGCAGATGAAAGAAATCGTAAAACGAAGCGAAGACAGCAGAAAGATGACCGACCTACAGGCGCAACGCTCGCAAAAGCTGGTGGAAATCATCGAAAAATCCACCGCGGACGCGCTGCAGACCAAGGAAGGCGCCGGAACGGTCGTGAAACTTGCCGACGGGTTGCAGAAGCTGTCCCATGTCATGACACAGCAAACCGAGCAGTTCAAGGTTTAGGAAGCGCTCCTGCGGTTTTAAAAATTACAGTTGGGTCAAAAAAATCCGGGGTATTTGGCGCCCCAGTCAGCCAAGTACTTACGGCGCAAGGATCAAGGCCTTCCGGCAACGTGGCGCCCAGGTAAAACTTCAAGGAGATTTTTGTCATGAAAGAACAGTACCCGAATCAGGAAATAAATCAGGAGGAAAATGACGGCCTCATGCAAATTGTGGGTTTCGTCATTGGAAATGAACTGTTCGGGGTTGATATCCTGATGGTACAGGAAATCATTCGGGAAACCTCCTGCACCGCGATTCCCAATGCCCCCGACTTCATCGAAGGGGTTATCAACCTGCGGGGAAATATCGTTCCGGTTATAGATTTAAGGCGCCGCCTCAATCTAAATTCCGTAAAAGCCTCCGGCAAGACCTGGATCATGATTCTGAATATCGGGGATCGAGTGACCGGTTTCGTGGTCGATTCAGTAACCAAGGTCCTCAAAGTCCCCCGCGACGGCGTCAAACCTCCCCCGGATATCGTGGTTTCCGGCATGCAGAGTAAATACATTACCGGCGTTTGCCAAATTGATCAAGGTCTGCTGGTGCTTCTGGACTTCAACCGCATCCTTCTGGTGGAAGAGATCATGAAACTACGTCAACTAAACATAACTTGAGACCACAAGGTAACCAAGCATGGGAAAAACCATACTGATAGTGGACGATTCCGCTATCATGCGCAAGATGATCAAGGCAACCCTTCAGGCCGCAAACCATCAAATAATCGGTGAGGCCAAGGATGGCAGCGATGCGGTTGAACTTTACAAGCAGGCAAGACCTGATCTGGTAACCATGGACATCACCATGCGGGGAATGGATGGCCTGGCCGCGGCCGAAAAGATTCTGGCCTTCGACAGCCAAGCGAAAATCATTTTCCTCTCCAACCTCAATGAAAAAGATTATACCGAAAATGCCCGCAGCCTGGGCGCCAAGGGCTATTTCAACAAAAACAGTACCGAAGAAATTCTGCGGCTGATTGAACAATTATAAATTATAGGCGAATTAATTATAGGCGAAGTGAATGATTTCGGGCTTTCAAGGAGAATGACATGACGGATCTTTCCCTGCTTCAAGATTTCATTATGGAAACGGGAGCATGTCTTGAAGAGATGGAAAGCGACCTTCTCCACCTGCAGAAGGAGCCCGACAAACGGGCGCTTTTGGATAATATTTTTCGCTCGGTTTACACCGTTAAAAGTGCGGCCGAGTACTTCGGCATCGAACCGGTCGCGAGATTAGCAAATGAAGCTGAAGGCTTACTGAATCAGATTCGGCCCGCCCGGCCCGGGATAACCAAGGCAACGATTGACCTTCTGCTGGCCGTCAGGCAACGGATCGGACAATTGGTCGCAGAACTTGAACACGAGCCGGGCGAGCCGACAAAGATCGATGATCTGATTGAACAGATTCAGACCCTCAAACAAGATTTTTCTTTGAACAAAGCTTATAGTGAATCAACCACCGTAAATGAATTTGACGAAATGGATTTTTCCGACCCCAACGCCACCGCAAGCACGTATGAGGAGGACGATGACGAGCTTTTAGGAATTTTCCTGGAGCACCTGGAAAAGGGCCTTCTTGATCTCCAGACCCAAACTACTACCTTGTTCACCGCCGGCGCCGCCGGCGGACTAGACGTTTTAAATGACTGTTTGAGTATCATTGACTCGTTAAGTTCTTCCGCCAATTACATGGGTTATGCACGGCTGGTTTCCGTCTACGAGAAATGGACCCGGAAGCTGCAAGCAATCCGGGAACTGGTTGAAAACGAAAACCAGGCTTTTTCTCCGGCCGCCGTCGAAAACCTCATGCAAGACCACTTCGCCGTGATCGCGGAAATTTTTCCGCAACTGCAACTTCCTGAAACCGAAGCAAGCGCGGCCGCAATCGAGCTGCCGGCACCCGCAAAGAGTGATCCCCAACCAGGGTTTGCCGGCGCCATCAGGGAAGCATTCGGTACAAACGACGATTCCTGGGATCTTTTAACCGCGCACGCCGCCGAAGACTCCTCGATGGCGGCAGAACCTTCGCCCCCCACCACGGCCTCGGAATCACCACGCAGCGACAAAGATCTTCTGGCCCGTCTGAGCTGGTCTTTCGATCGCCAGATCGCCCGGGATCCGGAGGCTCCAGAGAAGTCCGATTCGGTTGAAATTGAAGCGGAGCTGTTTTCTTCGTCCGATCAGGCGACGGCTGAACCGACGTCGCCTGATCCCGAAATATCCGTCCCTGTCGTTGACAACGACGTGGCTGTTGCCGGTCCAGGCCCCGAAATCGTGGATAATCTGAGCGCTGTTTTCGCCGAGATAAGCCCCATCTCGACGGACGATGACCGCACGGAAACCGATGACGAGGAACTCTTCAGTATCTTTCTGGAACACATGCAAACCGGGCTCTGCGATCTGCGAAAACAAACTGAACTTCTCCAAGCAAGCACCGATAACGACCATCGCATCGCCACCCTCAGAACGATTCCGACCCGGCTCAACTCACTGCGCGCCTCTGCCAACTACATGGGTTACAGACAATTGGCCGCTCTTTACGACACCTGGGTGAAAGAGATTCAGGCAACTCCAGATCCGCTGCCGGCCGATGGAAAACCGGCCGCATCCACGTTAATTGATCGCATACGAACCAACATCGTTCAACTTTTCGACCATTTTTCACAACTTGAACACGGTCGGAAAATCAAGGACCAGGCCGCGACCGAAAAACCGACCAACCCCGTCCCTTTTGCCGCTGACCCGCCAACAACAACGGCTCCTGACAGCGAACCATCTCCGTTTGCCGCAGGCGCTGAACCCTCCGCCGCTATCGAGGCGCCGGCCATCGCCGACCTCACCATGCTTCAGGATTTTATCGTGGAAGCCATGGAACATCTTGAAGAGATGGAAAACAATCTTCTCCGTCTGGATGCCGACCCGGACGGCCCGGAGATCTTAAACGATATTTTCCGCTCGATTCACACCATCAAGGGGGCGGCGGAATACCTGGGCATCAAACGCATCGCCAAGCTTTCACATAATCTTGAAAACCTGCTCTACAAGCTCCGTCAGCACGATCTGGCCGTAAACCGGGAAGTGATGGATCTGCTGATCGCCGGCCGCGATCGCTTAAACCAGTTGACGGATAATCTGAAACAAAGCCAGGCCGAAAAAACCGAAATCAACGATCTGCTCGAACGCATTCGACTGCTCAACCAGGAAAAAGCCGGCCCGCAATTAAGCCCGACCACCGCAAATCACGCTCCAGAGACGACCGTCCAGCCTGAAGTCGATTCCGAGCAGGAGCGACCTTCCCTGACCGAGGTAGAAGCCCTGCTTAAAGCGGAAAATTCCGCCCTGCTTCAGGGCAACGATCGCCGCGACCCCGAGAAACATTCGCGGCGCCAGACCGACCAGATCAACGAAAAAAAACTCAAGCAGAGTTTTCGGGTCGAGGCCGGCAAAATTGACGAACTGATGAATCAGGTCGGAGAATTGGTGGTCAGCCGGGTCGGGTTTAACCAGTTGCTTAGAGAATTACGGGAGTTCCAACAGGAGCACAGGTTCGACCTGCGGGAAATGAAACGGCTTACCGGCCTGACCTTTCGCCTGAATGAGGCCACGGTTCTACTGGGCCGGGTCGCCAATGAACTTCAGGAAAGCGTCATGAAGGTTCGCATGCTGCCGATCTCCCAGCTTTTCAACCGTTATCCCCGGCTGGTTTTTGATCTGGTCCGCAATGTTGACAAAGAGGTTAAGCTGGATATTCATGGCGCGGACACCGAACTTGACAAGATGGTAATTGAAGAGATTTCCGATCCCCTGATTCATATCATCCGCAATGCCGTCGACCATGGTATTGAAACGACGACGGAACGGCGAAAAAAAGGGAAACCGGATATCGGCACCATCAGACTTGAGGCCTATCACGAGGGCAATCATGTTGTGGTTAACATCATGGATGATGGACGGGGCATTGATTTAAACCGCGTCAGGGAAAAAGCCCTGGCGGGACGATTTGCCTCAAGGGAAGAACTGGAACGGATGTCGAACCGGGAAATAACCGAACTGATCATGAAACCAGGGTTTTCCACGGCTGAAATTGTAACCCATATCTCGGGTCGCGGCGTGGGCATGGATGTAGTCAGAAAAAATATCGAAAAACTCAACGGTACAATTGAGATCGACACCATCCCGGGAATCGAGACCCGCTTCCGTATTAAGATCCCTCTGACCTTAGCCATCATCCCCGCCTTGCGGGTCAAGGTCAGCGGCGAGTTATTCACCATTCCTCTTTCCACTGTGAAAGAGACCTTCCGGCTTAAACCTGATGCCATCGCCACCATCAACAGCAAGGAAGTCATCACCCTGCGCCACCATACCCTGTCCCTGGTACGCCTGGCAAAGTTGTTTAAGCTTAAAGAAACCCGGAACGATTCGCGGCCGGCTTTCGTCGTCGTGGTCAGCACCGGCATGAAGGAAGTGGGGCTGGTGGTTGACGCCCTGCTGGGACAGGAAGAGGTGGTTATCAAGCCGTTGGAAGACTACCTTCAGGAAAAAAGCGGCTTTTCCGGGGCCACGATTCTGGGCGACGGCAGAATATCTTTGATTCTCGACGTTTACGAATTGATTAATCTCTTCATGGATCGGGAAACGGGCAGAAGAAGCGCCAGATCGACTTCGTGATAAACCGACAGAGGTTGAAAAACAACCCGACAAAGGGGAAGCTTTATCATTGCATGAACATAACGTTACGGACGCCGGTTTGAAGAACATTCTTCTGCTGAATTGCTCCTCTTACCTGAAACAATCCCTGACCGACTATCTGGACAAGCAATCGGGATCATTTCAGCTGCTGAGCTCTAACGGCCATGAAGAGACGCTCACCCTTTTACAGAACGAAAAGATTTTTCTGCTCATCATCGCCAGCGAGGAAAACGCTGAACTTCCTTTGGGACTGCTGGAAAGAATCACTACCAGTTATCCACGACTCGCGACGATTCTGATCTTACCTTCGGACAGCGAACCGCTGCGAAAAAAAATTCCCGCCCATCCCTGCCTGCAAATTCACGAGCAACCATTTGACCCGGCTTCGATCTTGCACCTGCTCAGCGAAGATTCCACCTCCAGACAGACGCAACAAGGCTTCGTCGGCACCCTCAAGATCACCCAGCTGCATAACCTGGTTCAGATGTGCTGCCTGGCGGGAGCCAGCATCAGTATTCGAATCAACGACGATTTCCAGCAAGGGGAGATTTTCATTCAGGATGGAGAAATCGTCCACGCCTGCTGTGACAACCTCATCGGGGAAGAGGCTTTCTATACCATCATGAACTGGCATGGGGGTGATTTCGAAACCCTGGACGGCGTCGCGGGCGGGATGATCTCGATCAGATCCAACTACGAATATCTCCTGCTGGAATCCGCCCGCCGTAAAGATGAGCTGGGTAGGATCTTTGCGGATGAAGATTTTAAATCCGACAATAATCTGAAAACCGCCGCGGCCAGCTTCGCCGCAACCCGTAAGATCAGGGTGCTGATCGTGGAGGACTCCATGGTCATGGCAAAAATCATGTCGAGCATGCTGCTGGTGGCCGAAGACATGGAAATCGCCGGCATCGCCCGCAATGGCAGGGAAGCCCTGCACATGATGGAGAATCTGGACTTCGATTTAATTCTGCTGGACGTCAACATGCCGGTGATGAACGGCAGTGCGACCATGAAACATATCATGATTAAAAGCCCATGTCCGGTCGTGGTTATGAGCAATGTGGGCAGCGGTTCGGCGGAGGCCATTATCTCACTGCTGGATCTAGGGGCGGTTGATTTTATCGGCAAACCGGTCAAGAGCAAAGACCCTTTGCTGCAGCAGCAAAATATTGTCGCCTGCGTACGGCAGGCGGCCAGAGCCAGACCGGCGGTTTTTCAACGCTTTCGCGGCGCCAAAACCTTGCCGGGGCAAAGCCACGCCTCCCCTCTCGCCGACGGTCTGGTCCTAGTTTTCACCGGCTGCAGTGGTCATGGAGCTTTGTATCACCTGGCCACCGGCCTGCCGCAGACCAACAGCCCCATGGTTATCGGCCTGAGCTCTATCCCCGGGTCCTTCATTCCTGCTTTTTCGAAACATCTGGCGGGTCTGTGCCGTCAAGATGTAACTCCGGTCACAGAGGCTTTCCCCTTACAAAGCGGTCGATTTTACCTGGGTTCCAGCCTCTCCTCATGGGATTTCCAGACAACCACGCAGGCCATCATCTCGAGCTCACGACAAACGGCGAACATCAAAGGAAAAGAGTCCGCAGATTTTGATTCTCTGCTGACCGCCGCCGCTGATTGCTTTTCTGAACGCTTGCTTGTCGTGCTCCTTTCCGGCGCGGAAACCGGTGCTCTGAATGGTCTGCGCCACGTTCGCGACCAAGGCGGCAGGATCCTGGTTCAGCGTCGTTCAAGTTGCATGATGCCTGAGTCCCTGGCCGCGGTTTTTATGGCTGAACTCCACGACCAGGAACTCGAACCCGAAGCCCTGGCCAACGGGATGGTTGCCTGGATCAACACGCTGACTTAAGCCGAAACGGCTTGACAGGAATGAATAAGATGACAACCGAGATAATCCCTGGTAAAATGACCTCTGTGAAAAAGGATGCCCAGAAAATAAAGGTTCTAATCGTCGACGACGCCGCCTTCATGCGCAAGGCCATCCTTGAGTTGCTGCATAACGATCCTCAGATTGAAGTCGTCGGCAGTGCGAGCAATGGCCAGGAAGCACTGGAACAGATCCTCCGCTTGCAGCCGGATGTGGTCACGCTGGATATCGACATGCCGATCATGGATGGACTGACCGGTATCAGACATATTATGATCAAATGTCCCTTGCCTATCGTCGTACTCAGTTCCCTGTTCAGTGATGGGGCGATAACCTTTGAGGCCCTGCGCCTGGGGGTGGTCGATTTCATTCCCAAACCATCAGGCGCCGTTTCACCCGACATTGATCGTTCCCGGCAACAAATCATTGACCGGATCAAGATGGCGAGCGAGGTCAAGCTCAATAATCTGCGCCGGGTACGCCTGCCGCGGCTTCATCGAAAAGAAAATCTCGGCCGTTACAGTTACCAGCCGCTGGACTACCTGGTGGCCATAGGGACAACCCTGGGCGGTCCGAACGCCATCATTCGCCTGCTTTCCAGTCTGGCGCCGACCCTGCCGGCGGCGCTGGTCGTGGCCCTGGAGATCGCACCTGAAATCATCAGCGCCTTCGTCCAGCACCTTGACCGGCTGGTACCCTGGGAGGTTTGCGAAGTCCGGGACGACCTGCCCCTGAGATCGGGGGTCTGCTACATCGGTTCCTGTCGGCAGACAATCGGTCTGCAAAGCCAGGATGACAAAAGCATTGCCTTGAAACAAAGCGGCGGAGAAAGCGAGCCTCTTAATCAGCTTTTCACTGCCGCCGCCGAGGTTTTTCAAAACCATGCCGTGGGCGTGCTGCTGACCGGCATCGGAACTGACGGCGCCGACGGCATGGCCCGGATTCAGAAGTTTTCCGGCATCACTATCGCGCAGGATACCGAATCATGCGTCTACCCCAACCTGACCGAAAACGCGATCAGACGGGGAACCATCAATCTGGTACTGGACGAATTCGAGCTGCCTCAAACCATCATGTCCATCATTAACGAATGAAGGAGCCACGATGATTGTCGTTTGCGAAAAATGCCGGAGCCGCCTGAGGCTCAGTGAAAGCGACCTGAACAACGCGCCCCCAAAACTGCCGGTGCGTTGTTCTCGCTGCCGACATAGCTTCACGATCACCCTGCCGGACAGCCTTCCTCGAAACCAACCCGTCAATCTGCCACTGGCTGACGAGACAACGCATAATTCTGCAACGATAGTTATCACCAATCAGAAGGGGGGGGTCGCCAAAACTTCCACCTGCCTCAATCTCGGCCTGTCTCTGAGCCTCATGAAAAAAAGCGTTCTGCTGATTGATTTTGATATGCAGGCAAACCTCACCCTCTCCCTGGGATATCAGAAGACGAGTTCATTTTACGACGTTTTTCAAAACGGCTGGCAGAAGCTTGATTCCGCCCTCATTCAAACCCCCTATCCCGGGCTGTGGTTATTGCCGTCGAACAAGAATATGGTTTTGCTGAGCAAGAAATGCTTTGGTGGCAAAGATTATGAATTTATTTTAAAAAGCCACCTGAGCCAGGTTCAGGACAGGTTCGACTACATTATTATCGACACTCCGCCCTCCATTGAATTTTTCACCATCAATGCTCTGAGCGCTTCGCATCTGGCCATCATTCCGACGCAATGCGATTACTTATCGGTACATGGCGTCGAACAGGTCTTAAGCTTTATCAATTTAATCCGCAAGAAAACCAACCCCGACATGAAAGCGCGCATTCTGGTCACCATGTACGACGAAGCTTCCACGGCCTCCCGAATGATCTTCGGCAAACTCAGAGATCTTTATCCGGAACGACTGTTCCAGACCGCGATTCCTCATGATAACCGCTTGCGGGAAGCCCAAATCATGAATCTTCCCGTCATCAATTATGATCAGGCCAGCTGTTCCGGCCTGCAGTATCTGGCCCTGGCCCGGGAAATTCTCAATCCTCTCCCTTGACCTTGGTAAATACCGGCGGCACAACCGTTGGAAACAACGGGAAAACTTTCGTCCTGGCCGCAGCCACTCGGCACCGAACCCGCGACGGCAACCGGCAGAAAGATAAACCATGACCGTAAAGTTTAGATACACCCTGCAGCGCACCATGATCACCTATCTGTTACTGATTGGTTTTGCGGCTGTCATGGTGGGGATGGAATTCGTCATCGAAACCTCCGGCAGTGAATTTAGAGAACTCTGGCAGGCCCACAGCGAACAGACCGTCGGCCAGGCCATCAACGACCAGGACGTTTTTCAACCCTTGGTCACGCTCAGAAATAAAATGATTTTAATGCTCGGCATTATCATGTCGGTGGTGGTAATTGTCTTAACGATGTTTATCAAAAACATCACGCGCCCGCTGCAATACATGATCGAAACCTCCAGGGAGATATCCATGGGCGATCTCAGTCGGACAATTCGTATCGACACCGACAATGAACTGGCGGAGCTGGGAAACGTCATCAATGAAATGTCGAGCAACCTTCAGGAAATCATCCATTTTTCACTTAACACCTGCGCCGCCGGGAAAGAACTGATTGCCGAAACGGCGAGCCTGCTGAACCGGGATTCCCCGCCGGCCGAGGCATTATTCACCGCCGGAGAAAACCTGGCGCTTCTCGATCAGCAATTGGCGAAACTGAGAGAAGTTATCAACTGTTTTGAATTTTATACCATCGACCAACCGCCGCATGTTTAGTTACTGGGCCGCTTTCCCGGCCGGCATCGTTATCGCCATGATCTCTTCGATAGTCGGCATCGGCGGAGGCATTCTCTGGATGCCGTTTCTTTTGATCGCGCTGAAATTAACGCCGGAAATTTCCGTGCTTACCTCCCTGGCAATTCAGACCGTCGGCATGGGGTCGGGAGGTTTGGCCTATCTTCGGCAAAAGCGAGTTGATTTAAGATTGACGAGCATCATGCTCGCGGCCACCGCTCCCGGCGTCATGATCGGCGCCCGCCTGACCGGGGCCATCAGTCCCAAGCATACCGAGATGATCATCGGGCTGCTGGCGATGGCGACCGCCTTCCTCTTCGTTTCCTCGAACCGGAAATATGACAATCAAGGAGACTTGCGGGCCGAAACCGGTAAAACCGGAAAATACCTGCCCCTCATCTCCCTGATGGCGGTCTTCAGCGGCATGCTGAGCGTCAGCATCGGGGAATGGATAATTCCGCTCATGCATAACAAGATGAACCTAAGGATGAGCACGGCGATCGCGACCAGCGTCATGACGATTTTCGGCGTTTGTCTTCTGGGAGTGCTTTTTCATCTGGGACTGGGGCATCACCCCTGCTGGCAGGCGCTGGCCTGGGCCGCGCCCGGAGTTCTGCTCGGCGGCCAGTTGGGCCCGGCCATCAGCGAACGGATTAATGAAAGATTGCTGAAAGAGATTTTTATCTTTTTCCTGACGCTCGTCGGCATCCATTTAATTTACAACGCTTTCTGATTCAGACATGAACCACAAACCGCTTTCTGAAGGTCGCCGAGTCTTTGATGAACGCAAAAAAACAACCGCCGCAGAGATGGTTTAACCGACAACCGCTGGCCCCTTTCGGCCTCGCCCTGGGTTTATTCCTGCTGGCCTGGGAACTGCTGGCGCGCTTCTCCGGCTGGAATGTCCAGGTATTCCCCGGTCCCGGCCAGGTTTTCAGCAGCCTGGGCGAACTGCTTGCCGACGGCAGCCTGCTTCGGCACACGATAGCCAGCCTTTTCCGGGTCACGGTAGGCTTCTATCTCGCGGTTCTGGTCGGCATTCCGCTGGGCATCGTTCTCGGACGACACCAGCTCGTCAACGCCATATGCAATCCCATCATTCAGTTCCTGCGGCCGATTTCACCGATTGCCTGGATTCCGCTGGCGATGCTCTGGTTCGGCATCGGCGACCAGCCGGCGATCTTTCTGATTTTTCTGGCCGCTGTTTTCCCCCTGCTAGTCTCGACGGCAATCGCCGTCAAGGCGATCAACCCGGTGTATTATCAGGTTGCGGCCAACTTCAATTTCACCCGCATCGAAATCATCACCAAAATCGTACTCCCGGCCATCACCCCGGCCACGACCACGGCGCTGCGGATTTCCCTGTCGGTAGCCTGGCTGGTTGTCGTCGCCGCCGAAATGATAGCGGTCAGATCCGGTTTGGGCTATCTGATCCTGGACTCGCGCAACGCGCTGCGCATGGATTACGTCATGGTCGGCATGATAGTCATCGGGGTGATCGGCCTGGTGCTCGATCTCATCATGCGGGAACTGGGACGTAGCGAAGCGACCGCTTGGTCTCAATCGGAACGGGGATAAGCAATATGGGACAGATAGAAATCAACGCCATCTGCAAGGCCTATCGAAACCGACGCAAACAAAGGCGCAAGCACGATGACCCCAAAATCGCCTATCGGGAGAGTATTCCAGTTCTCGACAATATCAATCTGCAGATCAAAAACGGCGAGATGGTCTGCATTCTCGGCCAATCGGGCTGCGGCAAATCGACCCTGCTGCGCATCATCGCCGGATTTGAACCGGCAAGCTCCGGAGAGGTGATCATCGACGGCCGTCGGGTTCACAAACCGGATTCCGATCACATCTTTGTTTTTCAGCACAACGGCCTGCTCCCCTGGATGACCGTGAGTGAAAACGTCGGTCTGGGCCTGAGAAATCTGAAAAATCCACTGGACAAAAGGGAAAGAATGGCGGAATATATCGAGATCGTGGAATTGGAAGGGTTCGAGCATCACTACCCGCACGAGCTTTCCGGAGGCATGCGACGCCGCGCCGAACTGGCCCGGGCCCTGGCCGTCAATCCGAATCTTCTGATCATGGATGAGCCTTTCAGCGGTCTGGATTTCCTGACCCACATGAAAATGCGGGAGGAAGTCGTCAACATGCACAAATTTGTCGGCAAAACCACGCTGGTCGTCACCCATGACATTGACGACGCCCTGGTCATGGGCGACCGAATCGTCGTGCTGGATGGCCGGCCGGCCCAGGTCAGGCTCAATCACCGACTCGACTTTCCCCACCCTCGGGATTTCCGCCAGCACCACGAGCTCAATCAGCTGCGCAACGAGATCTTTCTGATGCAGGGGGTTTCGTATGCCGTGTGAGAAACCCACGAAAAGGTGGCTGGGGGCGGCAACGGCCGCCCGAACCTATATTGTCATCGCTCTCGGCTGGCTGGTTATCATCAGCCTGCTGCACCATCAATTCAACGGCGAACAAGAAGACCGACGGATTATCCGCATGGGCTATATGCCCGTCCTCTCAAACCTCGCGGCCCCTTTGCTGGATCACGCCAGCCGTAAGAATGGAGATTATCGTTTCTTGGCCATCAAGTTCGCCTCGTTCGCCGAGATAGCGGAGGGGCTGCGCAACGATCATCTTGATGCCGCCTTCATCATCGCGCCCCTGGCGCTGGTCCTGCGCCAGCAGGGCGAAAAGGTCAGGATCGTGTGTATCGGCAACCGCCAGGAAAGCACCCTGGTCACACGCGTTGGATCGAATATCGGGCGCATCGAAGACTTGGCAGGCAAAACCCTGGCGGTGCCCTCACGTTATTCAGGACATTATCTCGAGATGTTACACCTGATGGAAACCAGGGCCCTGAATCCCGCCATTCAAATCGTGGAAATGAACCCGCCGGACATGGCCTCGGCCTTGACCAGCGCCGCGCTCGACGCCTATTTTGTCGGTGAGCCCTTCGCGGCCCAGACCATCCGCTCCGGAAAGGCCAGGGCCCTGCTTTATGTTGAAGAATTAAGACCCCATTTCATCTGCAACCTGGTCCTGGTCAAACAGGCATGGCTCGAGCGCGAGCCCCGGGTCGTGCAGGCACTGGTCTCGGGGGTGGCGCGCGCGGGAATCTGGGCCGGCAAGCATTCAGCGGAGGCCGCGCGCATTGCTTCCCGCTACTGGAAGCAGCCACCGGAGCTGATCGAATATGCCCTTTCCACCCCAACAACCAGAATTGAATTCGATCGCTTCACGCCGGATTCGGCTGAAATCCAAGCACTGGCCGAACTGATGACATCCCATGGTCTGCTGGAACACAGCGAGACAACCGGTCTGGTGGCCGACAGCTTCGCGCAAGCGGTCGATCTGAACAACCTCTCCGATTGCAAAAGTATTTTGGGCCACTGAAAAACATTCCCGCCGAATACGGTGGCGCGCCGCCGGCGGTAATCAACCAGGCCATCACCCGCTGGCCGCAATCTCCAGCGCCGACAGCTACTATCGCGGTAAAAAACGACGCTGTCTGAGCTCGGGCAAAGCCTTAACACCGAACTCACCCATACCAAACGGAAGGAGCTTCAGCCATGCAGAATGTCTACGTTGCCCGCCAGCCGATCTTTGACCAGCACAAAAGAATTTATGCCTATGAGCTTTTGTTTCGCGACAGCATGATCAACTTGGCTCAGGATATCGACGGTGACGCGGCCACCAGCCAGGTTCTGAACCACTGCCTGATCAATATCGGCATCGATGAAATCTGCGGCAATAAGAAATCATTTATAAATTTCACGGAAAACCTGTTGCTCGCCCAAACCCCGCTGCTGCTCGACAGAGAAAAAATCGTCATAGAGATTCTGGAAAACGTCCGCCCTACCCGGGAAGTTATCGAAGCCTGCCGGGAGATGAGGCGGCGGGGCTTTCTTCTGGCCCTCGATGACTTCGTTTATTCACCCGAGTTTAAACCGCTGATCGAACTGGCCGCCATCATCAAATTCGATTTCCGCCTCAGTCCCCAGGAGAAAATAAAAGCATCCCTGGAAAAACTGCCCCAACCCGGACCGCGCCGGCTGGCGGAAAAGATAGAAACCCACGCGGAGTTCGAACTCGCTAGGGAACTCGGCTTTGAGCTTTTCCAGGGTTATTTTTTCTGCAGGCCGGAGATCATCAAGGGCCGCGAAATATCGACCTCACAGTTGAACACCCTTGCCATCGTGGCTGCCCTGAACAACGAAGATTTCGACTATGCTGAAATCGAGGAGATGGTGACGCACGATGTCACCATCTCATACAAGCTTCTGCGCTATATCAATTCTCCTTTCTTCGCCAAACCCAACCAGATTTCAACCATCCGGCAAGCCCTGGTCTATCTGGGCGGTAACGAACTGCGCCGTTTCATGTCGCTGATCGCGATTTCCAGCCTGGCCGCCGGCAAGCCCGAAGAGCTGCTCAGCATGGCCTGCATCAGGGGTAAATTCTGCGAGATGCTGGGCCTGAACACAAAGCAAAAGACCAGGAGCAACGAGCTGTTCACGGTCGGTTTATTTTCCCTGTTGGACGCCATTATGGACCAACCCATGCGCGCGATTTTAAACAAGATACCACTGGGACCTGACCAGAACCGGGCCCTGACCGAAAAAAAAGGCCCACTGGCCGCCTTCCTGATTCTGATTATCGCCTACGAACAGGGCCGCTGGCCGCTGGTCGCGGAACTCGCCGGCAGGCTGGGAATCGAGGAAGGTAAGATTCCGCAACTATATCTGGAAGCTTGCCGCTGGAGCAACTCGGTCAACCCCGATTGATCTTAAAGGTGTTGCGACAAAGCGTTTTTTTTTAATTTACAGAGAATTTCGAGGCCATAAGCGCCCTAATCTTGGTTGTTTTTCGCTTCGAAGCTCCTTATTCAGTCCGCCGGTTTGATTTTTTGCTACCTCTTAATCCCT